>Ga0193695_1000033_pt1 | contig 31020 bp, 42 predicted proteins | sample L3s2metaG_FD_160568 | JGI IMG/M metagenome (GOLD analysis project Ga0193695, IMG submission 160568) | Soil microbial communities from a riparian zone of the East river system, Colorado, United States - L3s2 | ecosystem: Environmental > Terrestrial > Soil > Riparian zone | place: USA: East River... | reverse complement strand
GCCATAGATCGGGCTGCCCGCGAGATCGTCGAGACCGCGGAGCGCACCGGCGCCAGCGTTTCCGGCCCGGTCCCTCTCCCGACCGAGAAAAACGTCTACTGCGTGATCCGCTCCCCCTTCAAGGACAAGGACTCGCGCGAGCACTTCGAGATCCGCACCCACAAGCGGCTGATCGACATCCTCCAGCCGTCGCCGAAAACCATCGACTCGCTGCAGCGGCTGGACTCGCTGCCCGCCGGCGTCGACATCGAGATCAGGCTCTAGGTGTTCAGATGGCTGCGATCCTCGGCAAGAAGCTCGGCATGACGCAGGTCTTCCGCGAGGACGGCACGGTCGTGCCGGTCACCGTGATCGAGGCGGGGCCATGCAAGGTGACCGCCGTGCGCGACGCCGAGCGCGACGGCTACGCCGCCGTCCAGCTCGCCTTCGGCGAGGTCGAGGAGCGCAAGCTGAGCAAGGGCGAGCTGGGCCACCTGAAGAAGGCCGGCGCGGCGCCGATGCGCCACCTGGCCGAGTTCCGCGACGAGGACCTCGGCGCCGAGGAGGGCCCCAAGGTGGGAGACGACGTCACCGTCGCCGCCTTCGAGCCCGGCCAGCGGGTCAAGGTCTCCGGGGTCTCGATCGGCAAGGGCTTCCAGGGTGGGATCAAGCGGCACAACTTCAGCCGCGGCCCGGTCACCCACGGTTCGCACAACGTCAGAGCACCGGGCTCGATCGGCGCCAGCGCCTTCCCTGGCCGCGTCTTCAAAGGCCAAAAGATGCCGGGCCAGATGGGCAACAAGCGGACGACCCAGCGCGGCCTCGAAGTCGCCGAGGTCGACGCGGAGCGAAACCTGCTGCTGCTCAAGGGTTCGGTGCCCGGCTCGCGCAACGCGCTGCTGGAGGTGAGGTCCGATGGCTAAAGCGGCGGTGCTCGGCAAGACGACCAAAGCGGACCTGCCGAAAGAGCTGTTCGCCGAGCCGTTCCATCGGTCACTGGTGCACGAGACGGCGCGCGCCGATCTCGCCTCGCGCCGCCGCGGCACCGCCTCGACCCTGACCCGCGGCGAGGTCGCCTTCACCACCGCCAAGGCCTGGCGACAGAAGGGAACCGGCCGCGCCCGCGCCGGCACGCTCGGCGTCCCCAACCGCTTCGGCGGTGGCGTCGCCTTCGGTCCCAAGCCGCGTCACTACACGGTCAAGGTCAATCGCAAAGCGCGCCGCAAGGCGATGCGGGCCGCCCTCTCGGTCCACGCCGAGCGCGGCAGCGTCGCCGTGCTCGACCCCGCCGGCTTCGAGACGCCCTCGACCAAAGCGGCCGCGGCGGCGCTGGAGAAATGGGGCGCGAAGCGGCCGACGCTGATCGTCCTCGACGCCGAGGAGACCGGCGCGCTGAAGAGCTTCCGCAACATCGACCGGGTGACGGTCGCCGAGGTGGGCGCCATCGGGGTCGCCGACGCGATCGGCGCCGCCTCTCTGGTGCTCTCCGAAAAGGCGCTGGAGCAGCTGAAAGCGAGGCTCGGCTGATGGACGCGCGCACCGTCATCGTCCGCCCGGTCGTCTCGGAGAAGAGCTACGCCCTGATCGGCGAAGGCAAGTACACCTTCAGGGTCAACGACCGCGCCCACAAGACGCAGATCGCCAAGGCGGTCGAAGAGATCTTCGACGTCGCCGTCGCCGAGGTGCGCACCTCGAAGGTGCGGGCGAAGCCGAAGCAGCGCGGCCTGAGCAAAGGCCGCACCCGCGCCTGGAAGAAGGCGATCGTCCAGCTGATGCCGGGCGAGCGGATCGAGCTGTTCGAAGGCGCCGAGACCGCGTAGGGAGAGAGATGCCGAACCGCAAAACCAAACCGACCAGCCCCGGGCGCCGCTTCGCCACCTACCCGCTGCGCGAGCAGCTGACCGCCTCAGAGCCGGAGCGCAAGCTGACCGAGGGACTGCGCAAGACCGGCGGGCGCAACGCCAACGGCCGCGTCACCGCGCGCCACCGGGGCGGCGGCGCCAAGCGGCGTTACCGCAAGATCGACTTCAAGCGCCGCAAGGACGGCGTCCCCGCCAAGGTGGCCGGCATCGAGTACGACCCCAACCGCAGCTGCTACATCGCGCTGCTGCACTACGCCGACGGCGAGAAGAGCTACATCCTCGCCCCGGCCGGGCTGGCGCCGGGGGACACGGTCCAGTCGGGCGAGGGAGCCGACATCAAACCGGGCCACGCGCTGGCGATGGGCGAGATGCCGACCGGCACGATCGTCCACAACGTCGAGCTGACCGCGGGCCAGGGCGGCAAGATGGGACGCGCCGCCGGAGCCGCGATCCAGCTGGTCGCCAAGGAGGGTGAGATGGTGACGCTGCGCCTGCCCTCGACCGAGATGCGAATGGTCCGCGCCGAGTGCCGCGCCACGGTGGGCCAACTCTCCAATGCCGAGCACCAGAACGTCAAGGTGGGCAAGGCCGGGCGCAACCGGCACAAGGGCAAGCGCCCGCAGACGCGGGGCGTGGCGATGAACCCGGTCGATCACCCGCACGGCGGCGGCGAGGCCCACCACACGCCCGGCGGGCACCCGGTTACGCCGTGGGGCAAGCCGACGCTCGGCTACCGCACCCGCAAGAAGGGCAAGCAGTCCGACCGCTACATCGTGCGCGGCCGCCGCCGCGGGAAGAAGAAGAGGTAAGCGGAGGCCATGGGACGCTCGACCAAAAAGGGGCCGTGGGTGGAAGCGGCGCTGATGAGGCGGATCTCGGCGATGAACGAGTCGGGCGAGAAGCAGATGGTGAAAACCTGGTCGCGGATGTCAACGATCTTCCCCGACATGGTCGGCCACACGATCGCAGTCCACGACGGCCGCAAGCACGTGCCGGTCTTCATCTCCGAGTCGATGGTCGGCCACAAGCTGGGCGAGTTCGCACCGACCAGAACCTTCCGCGCCCACTCCGGCACGGGCAAGGGTGAATAGCGATGGCTCTTGAGAAGAGACAGCGGGATCCCAGCACGAAGAAAGAGGCCGGCAAAGCGAAAAAAGAGCCGCCGAAAAAAGCCGAGGCCAAAGCCAAGAAACCGGCGGCGAAAAAAGCCGCCAAAAAAGCAGGCGACAAAAAAGCTCCTGCGAAAGCCACCGCCAAAACCACCGCCAAAAAAGAGGCGCCGAAAGTGAAACCGGCGCCGATCGTCGTCCGCGCCAGCTCCCGCTACGTGCGGGTGGCGCCGCGCAAGGCCCGCCTCGTCGCCGACCAGGTCCGCGGCCTGCAGATCGACCGGGCGCGGGCGTTGCTGCGGTTCTCGCCGCGTGGGGCGGCAGAGGACATCGGCAAGCTGATCGAGTCGGCGGCGGCCAACGCCGAGAACAACCACGACCTCGTCGCCGACGAGATGCGGGTCGCCGAGATCACCGTCGACGAAGGCCCGACGCTGCGCCGCTTCCGCCCACGGGCGCTGGGACGGGCGACCCCGATCAACAAGCGAACCAGCCACATCGCCGTGGCCCTCAGCCCGGAAGGGGAGCTGTAATGGGACAGAAGATCCATCCCACCGGCTTCAGGGTCGGCTACATCCTGAACTGGAAATCGAACTGGTTCGACGAGAAGGGCTTCGCCGACGTGCTTGAGGAGGATCTGAAGATCCGCGCCCACATCGAAGGCAAACTCGCCCACGCGGGGCTCTCGGACATCACGATCGAGCGCCGCGGCGAGGTCTCCGTCGACATCCACACCGCCCGGCCGGGCATCGTGATCGGCAAGTCGGGCAGCGAAGTGGACGCGCTGCGCAAGGAGCTGCACAAGCTGACCGGCAAGCCAGTCAAGGTCAACATCCGCGAGGTGAAGCGCCCCGAGCTCGACGCCAAACTGGTCGCCCAGTCGATCGCCGAGCAGCTGCAGAACCGGGTTGCCTTCAGGCGGGCGATGAAACGCGCTCTGACCTCGGCGATGCGCTCCGGCGCCAAGGGCGTGAAGCTGCAGGTGTCCGGCCGGCTCGGCGGCTCGGAGATGGCGCGGACCGAAAGCTACGCCGATGGGCGGGTGCCGCTGCACACGCTGCGTGCCAACATCGACTACGGCTTCTTCGAGGCCCGCACGACCGCGGGCCGGATCGGCGTCAAATGCTGGATCAACAAGGGCGAGGTGATGCCCGAGGGCTTCCGCTCCGACCAGATCCCCGGCGACGGTGAGCCACAGGCCCCTCAGCGCGGCGGACGCGACCGCGGTCGCGGAGGCGGTGGTCGCTGATGCTGATGCCGAAGCGGGTCAAGCACCGCAAACAGATGCGCGGCCGGATGCGCGGCAATACCAAGGGCGGCAGCCACGTCGCCTTCGGCGAGTACGGGCTGAAGGCGCTCGACCGCGGCTGGATCACCAACCGCCAGATCGAGGCCGCCCGCGTGGCGATGACCCGCAAGATCAAACGCGGCGGCAAGGTCTGGATCAACATCTTCCCGGACAAGCCCTACACGAAGAAGCCCGCCGAGACGCGGATGGGCTCGGGCAAGGGCAACCCCGAGGGCTGGGTCGCTGTGGTCAAGCCCGGCAAAGTGATGTTCGAGCTGGCGGGCGTCCCCGAGGATCTCGCCCGCGAGGCGCTGCGCCTGGCCGGCCACAAGCTTCCGGTGAGGACCAAATTCGTCTTGCGCGAGGGGGCCGAGTCCTGATGAAGGCATCGGAGACGCACAACCTGAAAGACGACGAGCTGGTGGCGAAGCTGATCGACGCCAAGCAGGAGTCGTTCAACCTGCGCTTCCGGCACGCCACCGGCGAGCTGGAGAACACGGCTCGGTTGGGGCAGGCCAAGCGGGATATCGCGCGGCTGCTTACTGTGGCCAAAGAGCGTGGGATCGACGTCGAGAGAGAGTTGCGGAAATGAGCGAGGACGAGAAAAAAGACGCAGTAGAGGAGACGCCGCGGGACGAGAGCCCTCAGGACGCGGGTCCTGTCGCCGAGGAGGGGGGGTCCGAGGCTGCGCTGGGTTCCTCGCCAGATGCGCAGGAGGGTGAGGCTGAGGAGCCGGAGGGGCGAGGAACGGACGCCGCTTCCGCCTCGGACCCCCCCTCCTCGACGCCACCCGCGTCAGAGGAGTCGGAGGATGAGGGGGCTCCGGCCGAGGAGGCGGATGCTCCTGCGCCTGAAGAGGAGAAAGCTGCGGAGCCTGATCCTGAGGATGAGCTTCCTTGGAAGGAGAAGCGGCGGCTTGAGCGGTCGCGGCGACCGCATGAGGTCAAGCCGCGGCAGACGGCTGAGGAGCGGAAGGCTGCTCGGGTTGCTGAGCGGAAGCGGCGGGGGGCCGAACGGCGTAAGGAACGGGCTGGGGCCAAGGCCAAGAAGACTCCGGGAACCGGGACGCCTGCTGCTGAAAAGGACGCCAATGCGGCGAAGGTGCGGCAGGGGATCGTTGTTTCCGACAAGGGGCAGAAATCGATCACGGTTCGGATCGACACGGCGCGGCGTCACCCGACCTACGAGAAGGTCGTGCGCCGCTCGCGCACCCTTCACGCCCACGACGAGCGCAACGAGGCTGGCGAGGGGGACGTGGTTCGGGTCGTCGAGACGCGGCCGCTTTCGAAGACGAAGCGCTGGCGCCTTGTTGAGGTCTTGGAGAAGGCGAAGTGATCCAGCAGGAGTCGAGACTCAAGGTCGCCGACAACTCGGGTGCGCGGGAGATCCTCTGCATCCGGGTCAAGGGCGGCTCGCACCGCCGCTACGCCGGCGTCGGCGACGTGATCACCGCCACGGTCAAACAGGCCAGCCCGCAGGGCGGCGTCCGCAAGGGCGAGGTCGTGCAGGCGGTGGTCGTGCGAACAAAGAAGCAGCTCGGTCGCTCCGACGGCACCTACATCTCCTTCGACGAAAACGCGGCGGTGCTGATCGACCCGGCCAGCAACAACCCGCGCGGCACCCGCATCTTCGGGCCGGTGGCCCGCGAGCTGCGCGAGCGCAACTTCATGAAAATCGTCTCGCTCGCCCCCGAGGTTCTCTGATGGCCAAGGGCATGCGGATCAGGACCGACGACATGGTCAAGTTGATCGGCGGTAAGGACGCCGGTAAGACCGGGCGTGTGCTCAGAACCGAGCCGGCGAAGGACCGGGTCTACGTCGAGGGCCTCAACACTGTGAAGCGGCACGAAAAAGCGCGTCCGACCCAGGACGTGCAGAAAGCCGGCCAGCAGCTCGGCGGGATCGTCGAGAAGGAGGGGCCGATCCACGTCTCCAACGTGATGCTGCTCGACCCCAAAGACAACAAGCCGACGCGGATCGGCGTGCGCCGCGACAAAGGCGGCAAGCGCGAGCGCTACGCCAAGCGAAGCGGGGTGTCCCTGTAATGGAGGCGGCAACGACCCCGCAGTCCCAGGCCGCCCCGCCGCCCCGCCTGCGCGAGCGCTACGAGCAGGAGGTCGCGCCCGCGCTGGTACGGAAATTCCGCTACACGAGCGCGATGCAGACGCCGCGCCTGCAGAAGATCGTGCTCAACATGGGCGTCGGCGACGCGAAGCAGAACGCGAAAATGCTCGAGGCCGCGCAGGGGCAGCTGGCGACGATCGCCGGTCAGCAGCCCAGCGTGCGTCGCGCCCGCAAGTCGATCGCATCCTTCAAGGTCCGCGAGGGCATGCCGGTCGGCCTCTCCGTGACCCTGCGCCGAGCGCGCATGTGGGAGTTCCTCGATCGGCTGACCTCGATCGCCGTACCGCGCATCCGCGACTTCCGCGGGCTCAACCCACGCTCCTTCGACGGGCGCGGCAACTACTCGCTGGGCGTCCGCGAGCAGCTGATCTTCCCCGAAATCGACTACGACTCGATCGACGAGGTGCGTGGCCTTGACGTGACGATCACGACCTCCGCGCAGACCGACATCGAGGCGTTCGAGCTGCTGCTCGGGCTGGGCATGCCCTTCGCCAAAGAGGGCCGGCCGGGCAGTCGCGACGCCGAGGCCGAGGCGGAGGCGGAGGAGGAGCGACGCAAGGAGGAGGCGCGGCAACGGGCCGAGGCTGAGCAGGCCGCGCTGGAACAGCTGAAAGAGGAGAACCCCGAGGCGTACGCCAAGCCCGAGCCGGAGGCCGGCGAGGAGGGCGAGGATGCCGCGGAGGGCGAGAGCGACGAGGCCGCGGAGGCGGCCGGCGAGGAGACTTCAGAGGATGGCTAAGACCTCGATGAAGGTGAAGCAGGGCCGCAAGGCCAAGTTCAAGTCCCGCGAGTACAACCGCTGCCGGCGCTGCGGGCGCCCGCGCGGCTATTACCGCAAGTTCGGCCTCTGCAGGATCTGCCTGCGTGAGGCCGCCCACGAGGGCTATGTGCCGGGAATGACCAAGTCGAGCTGGTAGAGCGATGCTGAACGACCCGATAGCCGATTACCTGACCCGGATCCGCAACGCGCTCGGCTCCGGTCACGACGACGTGCAGATTCCCGCCTCGCGGCTGAAGGAGGAGATGTCGCGGATCCTCAAGGAGCAGGGCTACATCCGCGACTTCCACCGCAAGCCGGCCAAGGTCGGCGAGGCGATCGAGATCCGGCTGAAGTACACCGAGGACCGCCGCCCGGTGATCGCCGGGCTGGAGCGGATCTCGCGGCCAGGTCGGCGCCGCTACGTCGACCACACCGAAGTCCCGCGCGTGCACGGCGGCACCGGCACGGCGATCGTCAGCACCTCGGTCGGCGTGATGACCGGCCACGAAGCGAAGCAGAAGGGAGTGGGCGGCGAGGTAGTCGCCTACGTCTGGTGAGCGAGAGCATCTGCCCATGAGCCGCATCGGAAGAAAGCCGATCCCCGTCCCCGAGTCCGTCACGGTCGAGCTGGCCCCTGGACAGGTCGCCGTCAAGGGCCCGAAGGGAGAGCTGACGCAGACCCTCGCCGCCGAGATGAAGGTCGAGCAGGAGGACGGCACGGTCACCGTGCAGCGCCCGACCGACCGCGGCGAGCACCGCGCCCTGCACGGGCTGACGCGGAGCCTGATCGCGAACATGGTCGAGGGGGTCACCGACGGCTTCGAGAAGCGGCTGGAGATCCAGGGCGTCGGCTACAGGGCGCAGCTGAAGGGCAAGAGTCTCGAGCTGGCGCTCGGCTACTCGCACCCGGTCTCGGTCGAGCCACCGGAGGGGATCGAGTTCGAGGTGCCGCAGCAGACCGAGATCATCGTCCGGGGGATCGACAAGCAGCTGGTCGGCCAGGTCGCGGCGGACATCCGCAAGCGCCGCCCGCCGGAGCCCTACAAGGGCAAGGGAATCCGCTACCGCGACGAGCACGTGATGCGCAAGGTCGGGAAGAGGGCTTAGCGATGGCCGTCCTCACCAAGCGCCAGCAGCGCCTGCGCCGGCGCCGCCGGGTGCGCGCCCGCATCATCGGCAGCGCCGAGCGGCCGCGCCTCTCCGTCTACCGCTCCAACCGGGGCGTCTTCGCCCAGCTCGTCGACGATGCCGCCGGCCACACCCTGGCCGCCGTCAACTGGACCGAGCCGGAGCTGCGCAAAGTCTCCGCCGCCGAGCAGGCGAAGCGGGCCGGCGAGCTGCTCGCCGAGCGGGCAAAGGCCACCGGCGTCGAGAGCTGCGTCTTCGATCGGGGCGGCTACAAGTTCCATGGCCGCGTGAAGGCCCTGGCGGAAGGGGCTCGTGAGGGAGGCCTGAAGTTCTGATGACCCGCCGCACTCTGTCCAGCCAGCTACCCTGTCCGGTCCGATGAAGGGCATGGACATGACCAACGTGGAGACGGTCAGCCCCAGGGGGCTCGATCTCCAGGAGCGGGTGATCGAGATCAACCGCGTCGCCAAGGTGGTCAAGGGCGGCCGCCGCTTCTCCTTCACCGCGCTGGTCGCCGTCGGCGACGAAGAGGGCGTCGTCGGGATCGGCTATGGCAAGGCGCGCGAGGTGCCGCTGGCGATCCAGAAGGCGGTCGAGAACGCGCGCAAGAGCTTGATCCGCGTGCCCAAATATGGGCAGACGCTGACCCACAAAATCATCGGCCGCTACGGCGCCGGCCACGTCGTCCTGCGCCCGGCCAGCCCCGGTACCGGCGTGATCGCCGGCGGTGGGGTGCGGGCGGTGCTTGAGCTGGGTGGGGTGCGGGATGTGCTGACCAAGAGCATCGGGACGCAGAATCCGATCAACCTTGTCAAGGCGACTATGGACGGGCTCGTTCGGCTTCGTAGGCCGGAGGAGGTCGCAGAGCTTCGAGGGCTGACGGTTGCTCAGGTCTTGGGAGTTCAGAAGACGAATGGCGCGGCTGCCGGGATTGCCGAGGGATCGGACTCTCAGGCCGCGGGTCCTGTCGCCGGGGGTAGCCCTCCGGCTCACCCGCCGGAGGGACAACCCCCGACGCCACCCGCGGCAGAGACGTCTGAGACTGCGGTGGCCCCGGCCGCGGAGGAGAAGGCTGCTGAGGCTCCGGCCGAGGAGGCGAGCGCCCCGGCTGCTGAGGAGCCGAAAGCTGAGGAGCAGTCGTGAGCGGGGTCAAGGTCAAGCAGGTTCGGTCGGCTAACGGCAGCAACCCCAGCCAGAAAGCGACGCTTTATGCGCTTGGGCTTGGGAAGATCGGCCGTTCTGCTGAGCGGAAAGACTCGCCGCAGCTGCGGGGGCAGATTCGGGCGGTCTCCCATCTCGTGGAGGTCGACGGTGGCTGAGAAAGCGGCGAAAGCCAAAGACGCCCCGAGCGAGCGCTCGCAAGAGATTGGGCTGCATAACTTGTCGCCCAAGCCCGGCTCGAAACGGCCGCGCAAGCGGATTGGGCGCGGCGAGGGTAGTGGGCTTGGGAAGACTTCCGGGCGTGGGCACAAGGGCGCGGGGGCGCGGTCGGGGCGTAAGCGCAAGGCCGGCTACGAGGGCGGCCAGAACCCGATCCACATGCGGATGCGAAAGCTTCGCGGGCCGCACAAAAAGCAGTCGATGCCGTTCGAGAACTTCCGCACCTCGACCCAGCCGGTCAATGTCGGTGACTTGGAGGAGCGCTTCGATGCGGGAGCCGAGGTCAACGTGGAGACGCTGAAGCAGAAGGGCTTGGCGAAGCGCTCCGATCCGGTCAAGATCCTCGCCCGCGGCGAGATCTCGAAGAAGCTCGATGTCCACGCGCATGCCTTCAGCGCGGCCGCCAAAGAGAAGATCGAGGCAGCCGGCGGTTCCTGTCACACTCTGGAGCCGTAATGCTCAGGACTATTGCGAACGCTTTCAGCGTTGCGGACATCCGCAAGAAGCTGGCCTTCACCGCGGCGATGCTGCTGCTCTACCGGCTGGGCGCTTACATCCCTGCCCCGGGCGTCGACACCAACGCGGTCAAGGAACTCTCACAGAACTTCGGCGGCAGCAACATCCTCGGCTTCCTCAACCTCTTCTCCGGTGGCGGCCTCTCGCGGCTCTCGCTGTTCGCGCTGGGGATCATGCCCTACATCACCGCCTCGATCATCCTGCAGCTGCTGACGGTCGTCGTGCCGTCGCTGGAGAAACTGCAGAAAGAGGGCGAGGTCGGCCAGCAGAAGATCACCCAGTACACCCGCTACCTGACCGTCGGTCTGGCGTTCGGCCAGTCCTTCGGCTACGTCTTCCTCTTCCGTTCGTTCGGCAGCCAGGGTGGGGGACCCAACGTCCTCGGCAGCCTCGCCGGCCCCAAAATCCTCCTCATCGTGATCTGCCTGACCGCGGGCTGCACGCTCTTGATGTGGCTCGGCGAGCTGATCACCCAGCGCGGCATCGGCAACGGCATCTCGCTGATGATCTTCGCCTCGATCGTCTCGCGGATCCCCAGCGGTATCCAGGCCTGGTGGAACAACCCCGACCAGGTATTCGTCGTGATGATGCCCTTCATCGCGCTGGCGGTGATCGTCGCGATCGTCTTCGTCCAGGAGGGCCAGCGGCGCATCCCCGTCCAGTACGCCAAACGGATGGTGGGGCGCAAAATGACCTCCGGCGGCTCGACCTACCTGCCGCTGCGGGTCAACATGGCCGGCGTCATCCCGGTCATCTTCGCCGCCTCGATCATGGCCTTCCCGCCGACGATCGGCCAGATGCTCAACACCCCGGCGGCGCTCGACTTCGCCGCCTTCTTCAGCCCCAACGGCTGGGCCTACGTGGTCGGTGAGATCTTCTTCATCATCATCTTCACCTACTTCTATACCGCGGTCACCTTCAATCCGGTCGACCAGGCAGACAACCTGAAGAAATACGGAGGGTTCATCCCCGGCGTGCGTCCCGGCCGACCGACGGCCGAGTACCTCGACCGCATCCTCTCCCGGCTTACCTTCCCGGGCGCCCTCTATCTGGGCGCGGTGGCGGCGCTGCCGACGATCCTGATCAGCCAGACCTCGGCCAACTTCTTCTTTGGCGGCACCTCGATCCTGATCGTGATCGGTGTGGCATTGGATACGGTCAAGCAGTTGGAGGCGCAGCTGATGATGCGCAACTACGAGGGGTTCCTGAAATAGAGCTCAATCTCGTCCTTCTCGGCCCTCCCGGCAGCGGGAAGGGCACCCAGGGGGAGCGGTTGCGGGAAGACCTGCAGCTGCCCTACTACGCGACCGGCGACATCCTGCGGGCGGCGGTGCGCGACGAAACCGAGCTGGGCAAGACGGCCAAGCAGTACATGGACCGCGGCGACCTCGTCCCCGACGATGTGATCGTCGGTGCGATCGCTGAGCGGATCGACTCCGCCGAGGCGGCCGACGGCTTCATCCTCGACGGGTTCCCGCGCACCGTGCCGCAGGCAGAGGCGCTGGCGGCGAAGCTCGGCGAGCTCGGCCGCGGACTGACAGCGGTGCTGCTGATCGACGCCGGCGACGAGGAGGTGATGCGCCGCCTCGGCGGCCGCCGCACCTGCGTCGAGAACGGCCACGTCTTCCACGTAGAGTTCAACCCGCCCGAGCGCGAGGGCGTCTGCGACGTCGACGGCAGCGAGCTGATCGTCCGCGACGACGACAAGCCCGAGGTGATCCGCCGCCGGCTGGAGACCTACCACGAGAAGACCGAGCCGCTGATCGAGTTCTACGATCACCAGAGCCTGCTGCGGCGGATCGACGGTGCGGCGCCCCCCGAGGTCGTCGCCGACGAGCTGCGCCGTTGCCTGGCGACGCTGAAGTTGGAAGCCGACGAGGCCATCTAGCTCGATCGGACGGCTAGCGTGTATCGGATGATCGTCAAGAAGACGCCGGAGCAGGTCGACAAGATGGCGGCCTCGGGTCAGATCCTGGTCCGCTGCCTGCGTATGCTCGCCGCCAAAGCCCGGCCCGGCGTCACAACCAAGGAACTGGACGGCGCGGCGGAGAAGTTCATCCGCTCCCAAGGTGCCGAGCCGGCCTTCAAGGGCTACCGCGGCTTCCCCGGTTCGGCCTGTACTTCGCCGAACTCGATGGTCGTGCACGGCATTCCCGGGCCCTACGAACTGAAGCGTGGCGACGTGCTCTCGATCGACGTCGGCGTCGTCAAGGACGGCTGGGTTGCCGACGCCGCGATAACCGTGCCGATCGGCTCGGTCTCGACCGAGGCTCGCAAGCTGCTCGATGTGACCAAGGCCGCCCTGTTCGCCGGCGCCGAGCAGATGCTGCCCGGCAACCACCTCGGCGACGTCTCGGCGGCGATCCAGCGCGCGGTTGAGATCGAGGGACTCTCGATCATCCGCACCCTGGTCGGCCACGGGATCGGCCGCGACATGCACGAGGATCCCCAGGTGCCCAACTTCGGCGAGCCCGGCCGGGGGCCGGAGCTGGAGGAGGGGACCGTGCTGGCGATCGAGCCGATGGTCAACGCCGGCGGCCCCCTGGTCCGCATGGGCGACGACGGCTGGGCCGTCTACTCCCAGGACGGCTCCCTCGCCGCCCACTTCGAGTTCACGATCGCGGTCACGGCGAACGGCCCGAGGATCCTCACCCCCTGGCACGAAGACGAGTAGTACGCCCGCGCCGGGGGATGCCGATGTGCCTCCGCGGGAATTGACCACCGCGGCTTTGCCACGGTGGAACATGGAGCGCGGCTGGCGCCGCGCAGCGATCAGATTGCATATCGCCGCTTCGCGACATTCCCGCGGAGGCACATCGGCATCCCCTCTCGAGGCGCAGTCTCCTCCTCTGGCGCGAAGGACCGTTGAGCAGTCATTGCCGAAAGCTTCTGTCTACTATCTAGACCGAATGATGAAAGCTGATTACGAGAGTCGAGCCGACACGATTCAGATCACCCTGGAGGAGGTTGAGCGCTTTACCGGAGGCAGCGAGGTCATAGACGGCGGTGCTGTAATCGTGAGCTTCTACGACGGCCGTCCCGTGATGATCGACGTGATCGGCACTCGGAAGCATGATTTTGAAAAGCCGCTTCGGGTCGCGGCCGAGCGCCACGAGCTCGACGCTGAAGCGTTGATCGCGATTGCTCGCGCGACGCTTGCGGCTCCCGATCGGCCAGTCGGTCTCGAAGTGGGCACCCGCATCGCAGACTGATGTTGTCCCTTTTCAGCCTCCCCTAGCGTTTCGGAGGCAGGAAGGACGGGCGGGTGCGGCCGCACCCGCCCGTCCCCACCGACCGTTCCCGAAGCCCGTCCCCTGCTATCTTTCTCGGTCGGCCCTAGGGCCGTTTGTTCGTGCCCGCTTGCCCGACTCATGGGGCCGGCGGGAGTCCTGTTGTCGAGACAATGACCGGAGCGATGAAGGTCCGAGCTTCCGTAAAGCCGATGTGCGAAAAGTGCAAGGTCATCCGCCGCAACGGCGCGGTTCTCGTGATCTGCCAGAACCCGCGCCACAAGCAGCGGCAGGGCTGATTCATGGCACGGATCGCGGGGATCAACATCCCGGTCAACAAGCGGGTCGAAATCGGGCTCACCTACATCTTTGGCATCGGTCGCTCCACCGCGCAGGAGATCCTCGCCGAAACCAAGATCGACCCGAACACCTCGGTCAAGGACCTGACCGAGGACGAGGTGGTCAGGCTACGCGAGGCGGTCGAGCGGCATGAGGTCGAGGGCGATCTGCGGCGGGAGCGCTCCCAGGACGTCAAACGGTTGATGGAGATCGGCTCCTACCGCGGCCTGCGTCACCGTCGCGGCCTGCCGGTCCGCGGCCAGCGGACGAAGACCAACGCGCGCGGCCGCAAGGGCCCCCGCCGGATGAGCGTCGCCGGCAAGCGCAAGGTGTAGGGCAGATGGCCGCAGCCAAAAAACCCGCCAAAGGTCGCACCCGCCGCCGGGCGAAAAAGAACATCGCCTACGGGCAAGCCCACATCAAGACTTCGTTCAACAACACGATCGTCACCCTCACCGACACCCAGGGCAACGTGATCGCCTGGGAGTCGGCCGGTTCGGCCGGGTTCAAGGGCTCGCGCAAGTCGACTCCGTTCGCCGCTCAGGTGACCGCCGACGCCGCCGCCAAAAAAGGCATGGAACACGGTCTCGAAAAAGTCGAGGTCTTTGCCAAGGGCGCCGGCTCGGGTCGCGAGACGGCGATCCGTTCGCTGCAGGCCGCCGGGCTCGACGTGACCACCGTCAAGGACGTCTCGCCGCAGGCCCACAACGGCTGCCGCCCGAAGAAGCGGAGGCGCGTCTGATGGCCCGCGACACCTCCGCCCAGTGCAAGCAGTGCCGTCGCGAGGGCCAGAAGCTCTTCCTCAAGGGCGAACGTTGCTTCACCGACAAGTGCGGCGTCGAGCGCCGCTCCTACCCGCCCGGCGAGCACGGCCGGGGCCGCATGCGCCAGTCCGAGTACCGGGTGCAGCTGCGCGAGAAGCAGAAGACGCGCCGCTACTACCAGGTGCTGGAGAACCAGTTCCGCGCCTACTACGACAAGGCCTCGCGCCAGGACGGCGTCACCGGCGAGAACCTACTGCGCCTGCTCGAGTCCCGTCTCGACAACGTCCTCGTGCGCCTCGGCTTCGCCGCCTCGCGGCGCCAGGCCCGCCAGCTCGTCCGCCATGGGCACTGGTTGGTAAACGGGCGCCGCGTCGACGTCCCCTCCTACCAGGTGCGCCCCGAGGACGTGATCTCGATCAAGTCTGGTTCGGCGGCCACCGAAACGATTCGCAAAGCGACCGAGCTGGTCTCGACCGTGCCGGCCTGGTTGCAGGCCGATCACGATTCGCTTACCGCCAAGGTCCTGCGCTATCCGGAGCGCGCCGAGATCTCGGCGCCGGTGCAGGAGCAGCTGATCGTCGAGCTGTACTCCAAGTAGTCCGGACGATTCTGAAACACCCATACGCAAGGAACTCATGACCACTGACTTTCAGGTCCCTCGTATCACCGCAGAGAAGGCGGATGACCGCCACGGCACCTTCACCATCGAGCCTCTCGACAAGGGCTTCGGCTACACCTTCGGCAACAGCCTTCGTCGCGTCCTGCTCTCCTCCCTGGGCGGCGCCGCCGTCACCAGCGTCCGCATCGAGGGCGTTGCCCACGAGTTCTCCACCGTGCCCGGCGTCAAGGAGGACGTCACCGACATCGTCCTCAACCTGAAGGATCTCGTCGTCCGCATGCACACCGACGCCGACGAGGTCGAGGCGCCGCTGGTCGCCACCGGACCCGGCGAGGTAAAGGCCAAGGACATCGACCTGCCTTCGGGGGTGGAGATCCTCAACCCCGACGCGCCGATCGCGACGCTGGAGAAAAAAACCAAGCTTGAGGTCTACCTGACGATCGGCCGCGGCCGCGGTTACTCGCCGGCCGAGGAGAACAAGTCCGACGAGCAGCCGATCGGCGTGATCCCGATCGACTCGATCTTCTCACCGATCAGGCGCGCCTCCTACTCCGTGGCGACCGCGCGGGTGGGACAGCGCACCGACTTCGACAAACTGAGCCTGGAGCTCGAGACCGACGGCTCGATCGAGCCGGCCGCCGCGCTGCGCGAGGCCTCGGAGATCCTGATCAAGACCCTGGCGATCTTCACCGACGCCGAGCGGGTCGAAGAGCTGACCGCCCGCGAGGCGGTCGCGGCGCCGCTGGCCGGAGGCGACGGACTGTCGGCGCTCGGCGGCGATGGGGCCGGGGTCGCGGCGAACAATGGTCTCGACGAGATCCTGATCGAGGAGCTGGAGCTGGGCGTTCGCTCCTACAACTGCCTCAAGCGAGCCGGCGTGCAGACGGTCGGCGACCTGGTTCGCAAGACGCGCTCGGAGCTGAACGCGATCCCCAACTTCGGCTCGAAGTCAATCGAGGAAGTGATCGAGACCCTGCAAGCTCGCGGCCTCGACCTTCAGGCGGACTGAGGAAGCGCGAGAGCGAGCGGAGAAACCGATGCGCCACCGCAAGAAGCGGAACAAACTGAGTCGCGACGCGTCGCACCGGGAGTCGCTCCTCTCCAACCTCTCCAAGCAACTGATCGAGCACGAGCGGATCAAGACCAGCCAGGCTAAGGCCAAGGCGGTCAAGCCGGAGGTCGAGCAGTTGATCACGCTGGCCAAGCGCGGCGATCTGCATGCTCGGCGGCAGGCGCTGGCCACGCTGCACAACGACAAGTTCGTCGTGCACAAGCTGTTCGAGGAGGTCGCGCCGCGCTACGTCGAGCGGCCGGGGGGCTACACGCGGATCGTCAAGCTGGGCCCACGGCGGTCGGACTCGACCGAGATGGTCTATCTGGAGCTCGTTTAGCTCGCGGTTGGGGGAGGGCAGGGGGGTGTCCTCGCGTTGCTGGGTTTTCGCCAGCCGCGCCTGCGTCTCTCGCTGAGTTTGTGGGGCGAAAAAGAGGACGCCGCTGCCGCGAGGACACCCCCTGCCCTCCCACTCGGGGGCTAAGCAAGGCTCCTCTTCAGTAGCTGACTGACTCCAGGTAGAGGCCGTGGGGTGGGGCCGTGTCGCCGGCTTCGCTTCGGGACGCTCCTGTGAGCAGATTCGTAAAGCTTCCGAGGGAGCGGCGGCCGGAGGTTGCTTCCAGCATCGTGCCTACGAGGATGCGGACCATGTTTCGCATGAAGGCGTCTGCGGTTATGCGGAAGGTGAGAATGTCTTCTTCGGGCTTCCAGGATGCGGCGAGGATGTCGCGGTCGAAGCGGACGTGGTCGGTCTGGGTGGGGGTGAAGGCGGTGAAGTCGTGCGTGCCGGGTAGGGCGGCGGCGCAGGCTTCAAGGGCGTCCAAATCGAAACGGTGCGGCCACCAGAGCGCGCGGCCCTGCTCGAATGGGCTGGGAGCGGAGCGCGCTAGGACCCGATAGAGGTAGCTGCGCGACTTGGCGCTGTGGCGTGCATTAAAGCTGTCCTCAACAGCTGCTGCGTTGGTGACGGCGATGTCGTCGGGACCGACCCCGTTCAGCCGCCGCGCCAGGTCCTCCTTGATCTCAGCTGAGGTGATGAAGCTCGCCACCTGCCCCAGCGCATGCACACCGGTATCCGTGCGCCCAGCAACCGTCAGCCGCACCGGCTCCCGCAGCACCGTGGCGAGCGCCGCCTCCAGCTCCCCCTGCACAGTCCGCAGCCCAGGCTGTGCCGCCCATCCCCGGAAGGCCGAGCCGTCGTATTCGATATCGAGTCGCACCCTGGTCACGCGGGCAGTATGGCCGTGTCCGAGCTTTCGGGGCCATATGGACCCAAAAACTCGGACACGTCCCCTCGGCGTGAGATTGCGGGCGCTCGAGAGGACGGGGGAGGGGGTGTCCTCGCGGCAGCGGCGTCCTCTTTTCGCCCCGCCGGCTCAGCAAGTGCCGTGGGTTATCTGGCGAAAAACCCAGCAACGCGAGGACACCCCCTCCCCCGTCCCTAAAATCGGCCTCCGTGCGCGTCTTGTTGACTAACGACGATGGCATCTCGGCCCCCGGCCTTCAGGCCGCCCGCCGCGCCTTGCGCGAGCTCGACGGGGTCGAGGTCGACGTGATCGCTCCGGATTCGAACCGCAGCGCCACCGCGCGCAGCATCACGACCCGCTCGCCACTGACGGTCGAGGAGGTCGAGTTCGGTGACGGAGATCGGGGGTTCGCGACCGACGGTACGCCGGTGGACTGCGTCCGCTTCGCCGAGCTGGGCCTGGTCGGGCACCGGCCGGACCTGATCGTCTCCGGGATCAACCACGGTGCCAACCTCGGCGACGACATCACCTACTCGGGTACCGTCGCCGCCGCCTTTGAGGGGATCGTCCTCGGCATCCCCGCGGTTGCGATCTCCCAGCAGTCCTCGGGCGGCGGGATGGGCTATGTCAGCGGTCGCTTCGACTTCGGCGTGGCGGCGCCCTTCCTAGCCCAACTCGTCGCTGAGCTGCGCACCGAGCCGATGCCCCCGGAGACGCTGATCAACGTCAATTGCCCGGCCGGGGAGCCGACCGGAATCGAGGTGACCAGGCTCGGCAAGCGCGTCTACAACGACGAGCTGAAGCTGGTCTCCGAGGACGAGGACGGCCGCCGTCACTACGAGATCTACGGCTGGCAGCCCGGTTTTGAGGAAACCGAGGGGACCGACCTGCTGGCGGTCTCCCGTGGAAGGATCGCGGTGACCCCGATCCACTTCGACCTCACCGATCACGGCGGTCTCGAGCAGCTGCGTGGCTGGCGCTTCGAGCAGATGCTCGCCGCATGCTCCCCCTCCTCGGTGTGAGCGACGCGAGCGCCGAGAAGCGGGCGGAGGAGCTGCGTCGCGAGCTGGCGGTCCACAATCGCCACTACTACGTGCTCGATGACCCGCTGATCGGCGACGACGAGTACGACGGCCTGCTCGACGAGCTGCGCGCGATCGAGGCGGAGCACCCGGAGCTGAAGAGCGCCGATTCGCCGACTCAGCGGGTAGGCGCGCCGCCGCTGGACCGCTTCGAGCAGGTCGAGCACACGGAGTCGATGCTCTCGCTCGCCAACGCCCGCAACGAGGAGGAGCTGCGCGCCTGGGAGACCCGCATCCGCAACCACCTCAAACGACTCGACATCAGCGCCGCCGAGTTCAGCTATACGACTGAGCCCAAGATCGACGGCCTGGCGATCTCGCTGACCTATGAGAACGGCGTACTGGTCCGTGGCGCCACCCGCGGTGACGGTCGTATCGGCGAGGACGTCACCCAGAACCTGCGCACGATCGGGGCGATCCCGCTGCGGATCGACGACCCGCCGGCGTTGGTCGAAGTGCGGGGCGAGGTCTACCTGCCGATCGCCGACTTCAAAGCGCTGAACGAGCGCCGTGCCGAGGCCGGCGAAGCGACCTTCGCCAACCCGAGAAACTCGGCTGCCGGCTCGATCCGCCAGCTCGACCCAGCCCTCGCCGCCGAACGCCCTCTCTCCATCTGGTGCTATGGGTTCGGTGCGACCCGCGGGCTCGACCTGGCCACCCATTCCGAGGAAGTCGAGTGGCTTCGCACCCGCGGTTTCAAGGTCAATCCCGACACCGACCACCACCCCGACATCGACTCCGTCGTCAAGCGCTGTCGCCGCTGGGAGGAGCGGCGCGAGGAGCTCGACTACGAGATCGACGGCGTCGTGGTCAAGGTCGACGAGCGGGCGCTGTGGCGCGAGCTGGGCGTGGTCGGCCGCGAGCCGCGCTGGGCGATCGCCTGGAAGTTCGCGCCGACGACGGCGACGACCAAGCTCCTCGACGTCATCTGGAACGTGGGCCGCACCGGCCACCTGGTGCCCTTCGCGATGCTCGAACCGGTCCACGTCGGCGGCGTCACCGTCTCGACCGCGACTCTTCACAACGAGGAGGACCTGGCGCGCAAGGACGTCCGGGTCGGCGACGAGGTGGTCGTGATGCGGGCCGGCGACGTGATCCCGCAGGTCGTCTCACCGCTGGTCCAGCGCCGCCCCAAGCGCACCCGCCGCGTCAAACCGCCGAGGAAGTGCCCGATATGCGGAACGCCGACGGTGAAGCCTGAGGACGCGGTCTTCACGATCTGCCCCAACCGTTCCGGCTGCCCCGGGCAGTCCTTTCAGCACGTCAAACACTTCGTCAGCAAGGGCGCGATGGACATCGACGGCTTGGGGGAAAAGCAGGCGATGCGCTTCCTGCAAGAAGGGCTGATCGCCGACGTCGCCGACATCTACGAGCTCGACGAGGAGCGCCTCGTGGGCCTGGAGGGCTTCGGTGAGGTATCGGCGCGCAACCTGCTGGCGGCGATCGAGGCCTCGCGCGAGCGTCCTTTCAAACGGGTGCTCTACGCGCTGGGGCTGCCTGGGGTCGGCTACGTCACCGCGGAGGCGCTGGCCGACCATTTCGGCTCGATCGACGCCCTCCATAAGGCCGACCCGGAGCGGATCGAGGAGGTCGAGGGCGTCGGCCCGATCATGGCCGTCCAGATCGCCGAGTCGCTCGCCGACGAGCCGACCTGGGCCCTCGTCGAGAAGCTGAAGCAGAAGGGGCTGCGGCTGGAGGCGGCGGAGTCAGAACGACGTGCCATCGGCGGTCCGCTGGGCGGAAAGACCGTCGTCCTCACCGGCACCCTCCCCAAGCTGACCCGCGAGGAGGCGGCGGCGCTGGTCAAGTCGGCCGGAGGCAAGGTCACCAACTCGGTCTCGAAGAAGACGGACTACGTCGTCGCGGGCGAGAACCCGGGCTCGAAGCTGGCCAAAGCGGAGAAACTGGGGGTCGAGATCCTCGACGAAGCCGGCCTGCGGAAGCTCCTGCAAGCTCAGTAGGAGGCGACCAGGGCGGCGATCTTGTCCTGCTCGTAGTGGGCGAGCGAAAGGTCGCTGACGCTGTTCATCAGGATCGAGAAGACCATCGTGCGGCCGTCGCGGTTGAAGCAGTAGCCGGAGAGGGCGCTGACGCCGGTAAGGGTGCCGGTCTTGGTGCGGCAGCGGCCGTTGGCGGCGGTTCCGTGCATGCGGTCGGCGACGGTGCCTTCGCGGCCGGCGAGAGCGAGGTCCTGGATGAATTCGTCGCCCACCGGGGCCTGTCGCATCGCCTGCAGCAGGCCGACGACCTGGGCGGGGGAGGCGTGGTTTCCCCGGGTCAGGCCGGAGCCGTCGATGGCGTGTATGCCCGAGCCGTGGCCGCGGGCGAAGCGCTCGACCACCGCGGTGCCGGCCGCGGTCGTTCCCGCGCCGCCGAAGTGGGCGCCGAGCAGCTTGGCCAGCATCTCGGCGAAGAAATTGTTGGAGTAGACGTCGGTTGCCTCGACCAGCTGCGACATCGTCGGCGAGCGCACGCCGGCCAGGGGCTTGGCGCCCGCCGGGGTGACGCCGCGGGCGACCTGCCCGCGGATCGAGATGCCGGCGGAGCGCAGCGCCGCGGTGAGCTTCGACGCCGCGAGCGTCGCCGGATCGGAGGCGAAGCCCTGGCCGATCGAGCCGCGGTAGCCAGAGTCGAAGGAGAGGCCGGAGAGCGGGCCGATGTAGGGGCTGGTCGCATAGCCGGAGTCGGCGACGCCGCGCAGGCGATCGAAGACGCTGTCGTCGGCGTAGAGGCGCCCGGTCACACCGCGCACGCCGGCCACCCGGAGCTGCGCCACGAGCGCGAGCAGATTGGTGCCGACACCGCCTCCGTAGCGGTCATAGAAGGAGGGGATGCCCAACGCCGGATCGCCGGCGCCCTGCAGGTAGAGGCTGCCGTGAATGACGCCTTCGATGCCAATGTCCCCGTCGGAGAGCAGCCTGGTCGCGATTCGGTATTCCGGCCCGAAGCGGGAGAGCGCGGCCGAGGTCGTGAACAGCTTCGTGTTCGAAGCCAGGATCCGCGGCTGCTTCGCCGCCCGTGCGCAGACGGTCTTGCCACTTTCGGCGTCGATCGCGAACAACCCGCTTGCCGTCCCCCCGCCTGCCACCAGCCGCCCCCGCATCTGCTGGCAGGCGTTCTGGGCGCCGCTTGCCGCGCCCGGCAGAAGAAGAATCGCCAAAATTGCGGCAAACAACGCGTGTCTCCGCATCATCTCCTGGGATAATGCATGTTTATGGGCAAAGTTGTGGACATCGAGGCCCCGACCCGTCGCAAACGCGGCAAAGGTCGCAAGCGCCCCTCGAAGACGGCCCTGGTGCTCGGCGGCGGCGGCTTCACCGGCGGCGTCTACGAGATCGGCGCCCTGCGTGCCCTCGACCTGCTCGCGGTCAACAGCACGGTCAACAACTTCGACGTCTACGTCGGCACCAGCGCCGGCTCCTTCGTCGCCACGATGCTCGCCAACGGCGTCACTCCCGACGAGATGATGCAGGTGATCAACAAGCGCGAGCCCTCCCAGTTCGAGGACCTCGACCTCGACAAGGTGCTGAAGTTCAACTACCTCGGTTTCCTGCAGAAAGCGGCGATGCTGCCGCTGCGCACGGCGGAACTGGTGCGCCGGTTGGTCCAGATGGGCGATTTCTCGGCGATCGACATCGGCGTCGGCCTTGCCGAGGCGCTGCCCACCGGCCTCTACTCCAACGGCGGGGTCGCCGACTACGTCGAGCAGGCGCTGAGCGACGCCGGCCGCGTCAACGACTTCCGCCTGCTCGACAGCGAGCTCTACCTGACCGCAACCGACCTCGACACCTGCGAGCGCCTCGTCTTCGGCGAGCCCGGCTGGGACGACGTGCCGATCTCCAAGGCGATCGAGTGCTCGACCGCGCTGCCGATCGTCTACAAGCCGGTCGACCTCAAGGGCCGCCAGCTGGTCGACGGCGGCATCCGCTCGACCACCAACGTCGACATCGCGGTGGAGAAGGGGGCGAAGTTCATCATCGTCGTCAACCCGCTCGTCCCCTATGTCAACGACTTCGAGCAGACGATCCCCACGGTTTTCGGCACGCGCGTGCGGCGGGTCGCCGACATGGGTCTGCCGGCGATCGCCAACCAGGCCTTCCGCCTGATCGCCCACGCCCGCCTGCACGAGGCGGTCGCCCAGTGGGAGGAGAAGTACCCCGGGGTCGACATCATCCTGGTCGAGCCCGAGCCGAACGACGAGCTGATGTTCGGCACGCCGATCATGGACTACTCGCGGCGCCTGCAGATCGCCCGCCACGGTTTCGAGTCGGTCACCGCGACGCTTGCCCAGGACTACGACCGCTACAAGGAGATCGCCGAGCGGCACGGACTTGAGATCTCCGAGCGCCGGGTGCGGCGCGCGGTCGAGCGGGCCTCCGAAGAGGAGCCCGAGCAGGCCTCGGCCTGGCGGCGGGTGCTCGAGCAGACGACCGCCGCGCTGCTCCCCGGCGAGGCGTCCTAGCTCGCGTAGAGCTGCTCGATCTCGTTCTCGTGCTTGTCGGCGACGACGGCGCGCTTGACCTTCAGCGTCGGCGTCAGGTCGCCGCTTTCCTGCGAGAGGTCGTGGGGGAGGATCGCGATCTTCTTGATCTGCTCGACCCGGGCGAATTTGTCGTTGACCTTGGCCAGGTGCGCCTCGATCGCCGCCCGTACCTCGCCGTTGGCGGCCAGCTGCGCCGGGTCCTCCGGCAGGCCGTGCTCCTTGGCGTAGGCGGCCGCCTCTTCGGGGTCGAGCGTCACCAGCGCCACCAGATAGGGCCGCCGGTCGCCGACCACCACGCACTGGGAGACCAGCGGGTGCTGCTTGATTTCGTTCTCCAGGTTGGCCGGGGTGATGTTCTTGCCGCCGGCGGTAATGATGATGTCCTTTTTGCGGCCGGTGATGCGGATGAAGCCGTCCGGGTCGATCTCGCCGAGGTCGCCGGTGTGGAGCCAGCCGTCCACGATCGTCTCGCGCGTGGCCTCCTCGTTCTTGTAGTAACCCTGGAAGACGTTCGGGCCCTTGACCAGGATCTCCCCGTCCTCGGCGATCTTCACCTCGCAGCCGGGGAAGGGCTTGCCGATCGTGCCGATCTTGAAGTCATCGGGCGTGGAGATCGTCGCCGCGGTCGAGGTCTCCGTCATTCCCCAGCCCTCGAGCACGAGGACGCCGGCAGCATCGAAGAAGTGCAGGATGTCAGGGTTGATCGGCGCCGCGCCGGAGACAGCGAGGCGCAGCTTGCCGCCGAACAGTCCGCGGATTTTCGACAGCACTTTCTTGTCCGCGAACTCGTACTGCTTGCGCAGCGGGAAGCCTGGCTTGCGGCCGGCGCGCTCGGCCTCCCGCATCTTGCCGCCGACCCGGATCGACCAGTCGAAGATCGCCTTTTTCAGACCACCCTCTTTCTCCATCGCGCTGGTCGCCGTCGTGTAGATCTTCTCGAAGATGCGCGGCACCGAGGGAAAGTAGGTGGGCTTGATCTCGGCCAGGTTGGGCATGATCTTCAGCGGATCGCGCTCCCAGTAGGCGATCGTCGCGCCGAGGTCGAAGCTGCCGAGCTGGATCAGCAGGGCGAAGGAGTGGGCAAGGGGGAGGTAGAGGTAGGTGACGTCTTCGCCCTCGATCACGCTGGTGTGGTTGACCATGTCGAGCATCGCCCGGTAGTTGCCATGCGTGATCACGCAGCCCTTGGGCGGGCCGGTCGTGCCCGAAGTGTAGATGAAGGTGCAGACGTCCTCCGGAGTGACCGCCTGCCAGTGGCGCTCCCACTCGGCGGCGTCGCGGCCGGCGCCGCGCGCGGCGAGCTCGTCGAGCGAGATCGCGTCGTCGCTCTCGCCGGTCATCCGCACGACCTGCTCCAGCAGCGGCAACTGGTCGCGCACCGCCCGGACCTTCTCCAGCTGCTCGTCGTCCTCGACGACGACGACCTTGGCGTCGGAGTTCTCCAGCACGTACTGGCACTCCTCCGGTGAGTTGGTCTGGTAGATCGGGACGACGGTGGCACCGACCGAGAGAGCGGCGAAGTCGAGGTAGGTCCACTCGGGGCGGGTGTTGGCGAGGATCGAGACCTTGTCCCCCTTGCCGACGCCGAGGTCGATCAGGCCGAGGGCGAGCTTGCCGACGATCTCCTCCACCTCGACGAAGCTGCGTTTGACCCACTCGTCGCCGTCTTTGAACATGACGGCTGGAGCGCTGCCGTAAAGCCGCGCGGCCTGCGGGAGCAGGTCCGCGAGCGTGTTCGATTTGGTTCCCCGCTCCTCCACGGCGGGGAGTCTAGTGAAGAGTTAAGGCCGTGCTAGGCGGTCGAAGTGTGCCGTTGCCGCTGCCCGGAGGCCTGCCGCAGCGAAGTCTGGAAGAGGGACTTGTCTATTCGACCATGGAAGATCGGGACGTGCATCTCGACGCATTTGCCGATCACCTCCTGCCGTTTCATGCGCAGCTCGTCGGCAAGCTCGGACGGGGTGAGGTGATTGGCCACGGCGGACCTCCCAGGTAGTTGAAATCGAGTATGCGCAGTTTTACCCCAGAAGCCGGACGTGTCAACCGGATCCGGTCGCATTTTGCGCAGAGGGGCGGCCCGGGTCTCGTGCTCGCGATAATGCAGCCGTGTCCGAAGCCGCCGCGACTCCGATTCCCCGGCGGGGGCGTCTCTGGGTGATCCTCGCGCTCGGGCTCGCGCTGGCCGGCCTCGGCTACGCGCTCGTCGACATCTCGACCAGGAAGGCGGGGAGCGAGGTCGTTCGGGTCGAAGGCATCTCCGACGCCCAGGAGCTCTTCGGCGGCGTCCCCCAGGAAGGCGACCGGCTGGGCTCCGAAGACGCGCCGGTCTCGATCCAGGTCTTCAACGACCTGCAGTGCGGCAACTGCCGCACCAACTTCCTCGACACGATCCCGCCGCTGGTCGAAAACTACGCGCGGCCCGGAACGGCGAAGCTGCTGATGCGCCACTACTCGGTCGCCGAGAACCCGCAGGAGCGCGGCTTCTTCGGCGCCGAGGCGGCGGCCCAGCAGGGCTACGGCTGGCAGTACACCTACCTCTTCTTCCGCAACCAGGCCGAGGCGGGGCGGTTCGAAGTCGACAACGAGTTCATGGCCTCGCTCGCCGGCTCGATCGGTGAACTCGACGTGCCCGAATGGCAGGAATACCTGGACAGCGAAGGGGGATCCGACGGGGCAATCGTCAAGACGTTGGAAGACTACGAAGACCTGGGAATGACGCTCGGCATTCGCGCCGGCCAGGCGATGATCGTCAGCGGGCCGGGGGGGACCCGAACCCTGCAGGACGGTCCCGCCCTCGCCCAGGTAGAACGCGCGATCGAAGCCGTCGGCTGAGCTGGGTATGGCAACGGGGGACTGCGGTGAAAATCATCGGGGCGCCCGGATTTGAACCGGGGACCTCACCGACCCGAACGGTGCGCGCTACCAGGCTGCGCCACGCCCCGAAGAGGGCGATTATCTCAGAGCGGCCACGAGAAGCCTGTCCAGGCCATTACGCCGAGTGGCGATCGCCGCCCTCGATCAGGCACTCTGCCCGCGGCTGCGAGGGGCCCGCGGCCCAGCCGCGGGGGTAGATATCGCCGGAGGCGAAGAATTGCCGACTCATCTCCATGGGGAGCGATTCGGTACCCATTGTTGCGGTCAAATGAAAACACGCTGCAAAGGACGGTATGCGGCAGAGGCGACGATTGAAGCCGCATCATGCAGGGTAAAAACGTAGTTGATCTTCGACCGGCGAGCGAGAAATGGAGGACCGATGGAGGCATCGACGCCCATCCCGAGCAAGGGCATCTTCGACAGCGCCAACCTGGAGAAACGGGAAGAGGTGGTCGAGCTGCTGCGCAAGGCGTACTGGATGGAGATCGAGACGGTGATGAGCTACATCTCAGCGTCGGTCAATCTCGACGGCGTGCGGGCGCAGGAGATCAAGGAGTCGCTCGCCGAGGACGTCGAAGAGGAGCTCGGTCACGCCAAGCGCTTCGCCGAAAGGATCAAGGAGCTCTACGGCGTTGTGCCGGGCTCGGAGGGCTTCGCGGCCGAACAGGGCTTCCTGCAGCCGCCCGAGGAGCAGACCGACATCGTCCACGTGATCCGCGGCGTGATCAAGGCCGAGACGGGTGCGATCGAGCACTACACCCGGATCGTCAACGAGACCGACGGCGTGGACCCGGTCACCCAGGACATGACGATCGAGATCCTCCACGACGAGCAGGGCCATCGCCGCCTCTTCGAGGGCTTCCTGCGGGAGTACGAGTTCGAGGGCATCGCCTGAGCGGCTTCGGCCTATGGACAATCCGTCTTAAGCGGGCTACTGTCATTTCAGTAGCAAGTCAGGTGGAGGCGGATGGGCTGGATTGGGATAACCGAGATCGTGGGGCTGTCGCTGATCGTGCTCAGCGTCTCTCTCACCCTGCTGGTCGTCCGCGGGCGCAGGGCGCGGCAGCGCTTCCAGATCCTTGCCGACATCGCCGCGGTCTCCGACGCCGGGGGTTCGCTGGAGGAGACCTTCGATGCGATCTGCGACATCCTTGTGCCGGACTTCGCCGACTTCTGCATGATCGACCTGCTCGTGGACGAAGAGGTCAAGCGGGCGGCGGTCCGGCTCGCGCCCGGCGCCTGGCTCGGTGTCGAGGAGGGAATCGCCGGGCGCCGACCGTCCCTGCCCGGTCACATGGTCGCGGGCAGAGGCGCCGCCTCCCTGGAGCCGCGCTTCTACCAGAAGATGACCGACGACGATCTGCGTGAGCTTGCCGACGGGACGCGTGATCTGGAACTGCTCCGGCGCCTCGGTCCGCGCTCGGCCGTCACCGTAGCGCTGAACGCGCGCGGGAGGGTGACCGGGGCGCTGACCCTCGGCGTCGGATGGTCCGGCAGGCGCTACCGGCGAGAGCACGCCCGCTTCGTCTGGATCCTCTCCGGCCGCGTCGCACTGGCGCTCGACAACTCGGGCCTCTTCGCCGATCTGGAGCGCGCGGAGCGAGAGCGCGCCGAGATCGCCGACACGCTGCAGCGGGGATTGTTGCCGTCGCCGCTGCCCGATATCCGTGGCTGGTCAGTTGCCGCGACCTACCGGCCGGCCGGTGCCCAGAACGAGGTCGGCGGCGACTTCTACGATGTCTTCAAGCTGCCCGGTGGGTGGATGCTGGTGATCGGCGACGTCACCGGCCGCGGCGCATACGCCGCGTCGGTCGCCGCCGTGGTCCGATACACCCTGCGCACCGCCGCCGTTCTCACCGACGACCCGCTGACCGCGCTTGACACCGTGAACCGGGCGCTGCTGGCGCGCGGCGATGCCGCCCTCTGCAGCGTCGCCGCGGTCACGCTCAGCGACGATCCGCTTCAGCCGGTCCAGCTGGCTGTCGCCGGCCACCCACCGCCCCTGCTGATCGAGGGCGAGACGGTGAGCGAGGCTGCCCTTTCGGGGCCCGTGCTGGGCGCCTTCCCCGACGCGGAGTGGACGATCTCGCGCAGCGAGGTCGGACCCGGCCGGCAGCTTGTGATCGTCACCGACGGGATCGCCGAGGCGCAGGGTCCGGATGGGCGGTTCGGCGAGGACCGCCTACGCGAGGAGCTGAGCCGCGCGGCCAACCCGGCGCTCGCCGCACAGCGCCTGGAGGGGGCCCTGCACTCCTTCACCGGCGGGGCGCTCGATGACGACGTCGCGATCCTCGCGATCGAACCCCGCTCGAGCGAAGCACCGTATTCCGCCGCCGACATCGCCCTCGACGATCGCCGGATGGCTCTGGTCGAAAGCCTCTACGACAGCTTCAACCGCCGCGACGAGGCCGGCATCGTCGCCGTCTGCGACGAAGAAATGGACTTCTTTCCCTCTGGCACCGCGGAGGCGGTCGGCCGCCACGGCCCCTATGTCGGCCCGTCTGGACTACAGGAATACATGGCCGACGTGGCGGGGGTATGGGAAGAGCTGCTGATAACGCCAAACGAGCTCGAGCGGCGGGGCGAGCGCCTGCTGGTCCGCGGCCGCGTCTACGCGCGCAGCCGCGAGTTGGGCATCCGCGACGTTCCGGTCGCCTGGATCTGGGAGGTTCGCGACGGCCTCTTCGTCCGCGGCGAGGTCTTTCCGGATCCGGAGCAGGCGGTGGAGCGTTTCGCGGCGCCGGCAGCCGCCTGAGCGACCGTTGCGGCAGGTATTCGGCCGATCTAGCCGCGCAGCTCGGCGAGGGCCGCGTCGCGGCCCTCGTGCATCGAGATCGAGCTTTCGACGCCGGTGATCTTGAGCAGGCGCCGAACCTGGTGGTTGTGAGAGCAGATGACGAAGCGGCCTTTGCCGTCGCCGCCCGCCTCGCGATCGAGGCGTTTCCAGGTGCGCACGATCAACGCGATCCCGGTCGAGTCGATGAATTCGCACTCGCAGAGGTCGAGCAGGATCGAAGCGCCGGAATTCGAGGGCACCTCGGCGAGCTTTTGCTCGAGCTCCGGTGCGGTGTTCATGTCCAGCTCGCCGCGGACCACGAACGCGCCGATGCCGCCCTCGAGCTCCTCACTCTCCACCTCGAATGCAACAGGATTCACTGATCCGATCCTACAGCAGGCAGTGCAGTCGTCCGGCCCGCCCGAGCGCATGGTTTGTGCCTGCAACGCCCAGGGTAGCCGGGAGTCCGAAAGCCCGACGATATGCTCGTTCCCGCGGAGGGGTATTCCTCCGTTGGCGGCACGGATGGGGTCCAGCACAGACAATTCGGCGATCCAAGACAGGCCCAGGGGGCTGCAGATGGTGTTGCCCGCAAAATCCGAGAATGTCGCGATCATCCGCCACGCCCTTGCCGGCCTGGCTGAGGAGATCGGCATGGACGAACCGAGCCTCGCCGACCTGAAGACCGTCGTCACCGAGGCTTGCATGAACGTCGTCGTCCACGCCTACCAGGGCGAGCCCGGACCGCTCAACGTCGAGGCGAGCCCGGACGCCGACGGGCTGACCGTGGTCGTGCGCGACCAGGGGGTCGGGATCAAACCGCAGGCGGCAGGCGACCGCGACGGCCTGCGCTTGGGGCTTTCGCTGATCGCCGCTCTCAGCGGCAGCTTCTCGATCTCGGGTGGTCTCGATCAGGGCACCGAAATCACCATGCGCGTGCCGCTCACGGGCGGGGGCGCCAACGGCAGCGGCGATCCGGTCGAGATGAAGCCCTATCCCGCCGATCGCACCGAGATGGTCGTCGACCGCTCAGAGCTGCTCGCTCCGGTACTGGCCCGGGTCGTCGGCGCGCTGGCCGCGCGCCGTGACCTCTCCGTCGACAGGGTCTCCGACGCGGTGTTGGTCACCGACGCGATCGCCGTCGCAGCCCCCGAACGCTTCTCCGATGGCCGCGTGCGCCTCGGGCTCGACGAGCGCGACGGCGGCATCGACCTGCGCCTGGGACCGATGGAAGCCGGCGCCGCCACGCACATCCGTGAGGAGCTGGAGGTTCCCGGCGTCGGCGGTTCCCTGGAGACGCTGGCGGATGAACTCACCGTCGAGGAGTCCGGCGACGGCGAGTACCTGGTCATCCGCTTTGCCGCTGCTCCCTGATCTGCTCACGGATACGCACCAGGGCGCGACGCAGGATGCGGGAGACGTGCATCTGGGAGTGGCCGATTCGCTCGGCGATCTGCGATTGCGTCATGTCCTCGGCGAAGCGCAGCCGCAGGACCAGCCGCTCGCGCTCGTCCAGGTAGGGGAGCGCCGCGTCCAGCGCGATCCGTCCCTCGACCAGCTCGTAGGAGGAGTCCTCCTCGCCGATCCATTCGGCCGGCGCCGACTCGTCGGACTCCTCGCCGCCGGCGGGGCGGTCGAGCGAGAGCGGGCGACGGTTGTGGTTCGCCTCCATCACCTCGAGCACGTCGGTCTGCTCCAGCTCGAGCCGCGCCGCGATCTCGCCGACCGAGGGCGAGCGCTGCAGCTCCTTGGTCAGCTCGGTGATCGCTTTGTCGACTTCGGCCATGCGGTCGTGCAGGCCGCGGGGCACGCGTACCGTCCAGACGCGGTCGCGGAAGTGGCGTTTGAGCTCACCCAGAATGGTCGGCGAGGCGAAGGCGGTGAAGGGGATGCCGCGCTCGGGGTCGAAGCGATCCACGGCATTGAGCAGTCCAAGGTTGGCCACCTGAAGGAGGTCGTCGAAGGACTCGCTGGCGCCCCGGTAGCGCAGCGCCAGCCGCTTGGCGAAGGGCATGTTGCGTCGCACCAGCTCCTCGCGGATCGCCGGCTCGCGATCGCGCGTAAAGCGCCGCCACAGCTCGGCGTCGCCGGCGAGGTGCTGTTCGGCGCCCGGTCCTGAAGCCACTCAGGACAAGCTACCAAGCAGCTAGGCTCCCCCACGACTTCCAAATCGAAACAAGGAGCTTCCAGATGGCTTTCTCGGTTCCCGACCTTCCCTACGACTACGACGCGCTCGAGCCACACATCGACGAGGCAACGATGCGCGTCCACCACGACAAGCACCATCAGGCCTACGTCGACAAAGCGAACGCCGCCCTGGAGGGGACCGAGTGGGCCGACCGCGACGTCGAGGACGTGCTGCGCAACCTCAGCAGCATCCCCGGTGACGTGCAGGCGCCGGTGCGCAACAACG
>Ga0193695_1000032_pt1 | contig 31025 bp, 36 predicted proteins | sample L3s2metaG_FD_160568 | JGI IMG/M metagenome (GOLD analysis project Ga0193695, IMG submission 160568) | Soil microbial communities from a riparian zone of the East river system, Colorado, United States - L3s2 | ecosystem: Environmental > Terrestrial > Soil > Riparian zone | place: USA: East River... | reverse complement strand
ATAGTCGCCGCTGGTCGGTAGCGCGATCAGGTAGAGGAGGACGCAGGCGGCGAGGCCGAGGGGGACCGCCAGTTCGCGTCGCCGCATCCACCAGGTCGTGCCGGCGAGCAGGGCGAGGACGCCGATCGCTCCGGCCAGCCCGGTCAGGTGGGCACCGCCGGGTGCTTCGAGCCGGTAGTCGGTCGCCGGCCAGACGCCGAGCGCCTCGACCGGGGAGACCGGGCCGTAGGTGTTCGTCCCGGCGACTTTGTTGAAGCTGTGGACGAAGCCGAAGGGGCCGACCAGGGTCGCGGCCGCCGCCAGCGCGACGAGGACGAGGATCGTCAGCAGGGTCGCCGGTCGCAGCAGAAAGCGCAGCAGCGCCCGCGGCGCCAGCGCCCGCCGCACCTCGGGCAGCGTCAGGCTCCAGAGGCCGACGGTGACGATTGGCCAGGCGAGCCCGGCAAAGCTGTAGGAGAAGAAGATGCCGCCGGAGATCGCCAGCCAGGGCAGGGCGAACCGGAGTCGCTGCAGGGCGCCGCGAGGCAGATCGCCGACATCGCGCAAACCGACCGCCACGGCGAGGACGAAGAGGGCCTCGGCGAGCTCCTTGAAGGCGCCCTGGGCGAAGTAGGAGGCGCCGAGGTAGGAGGCGGCGACCATCGTCGTCGCCAGCAGCCGGCGGCCGGGACCGAAGCCCGGCAGCGCGGCCAGCGCGGTCAGCCCCATGAGGATCCCGATGGCGAAGATCTCACCGACGAAGGCCTGTCCGAGACCGATCCCCGGCACGGCGGCGGTCGCCACGGCGAGGCCGTGGGGGCCGAGCGGGTAGCCCGCGTCTGGGGCGGGCCCGACGCCGCCGCGCAGCCACTCGGCCCACGCCAGGTGAAGGCCGAGGTCGTTGTTGAAGCCGACCCCGAGCAACCCCCAGCGCCCGCTGATCGCAAACGGAATCGAGAGCACGAGGGCGACGACGACGGCCACCGGCAACCCCTGGCGCAGCGCCTCAGTTCCCCGCCGACGGGCCGAATCCGGTCGATATGCGTCCGCTTTCGGCCCGTCGACGGCACGAGCTTGGGCGAATACCGCGATTGCCGCGGCGACGAGGAGCAAGACCAGCCCCACCGTTGCCGAGGTGCCGTGACCGGGGGCGCGCGCGAGGACGCCGGTCACGGTCAGCACCGCGCCGAAGCCGGCCGCCGGCTCCAGCCACGACCACGAATCCCGCCCGGCCACGAGGAACAGGGCGCGCCCGACGAGCAGCGAGGCGACGCAGATCAGCGTCGCCGAGACGTAGGTCCCGATCATCAGAGAGGGCAACCTATGTCAGCCGCCCCCGGTTGCGCAGCGAGGTCAGTACTTCTCGGCCGCTCGTTCGAGGGTCCCGCGCAGGTTCTCGCCACGCAGCGGCTCGGCGTGGCCGGCGGCGACAACAGCAGGTTCAAGTGCCGCCAGCTTGCGCACGGACTCCTTCGCCTTGGCGTGATCCCAGGCCCAGGCGGGGTGGGGGACGCTGGCCTCGCCGGGGGGAAGCGGTTTCCCGAGCCGCGCCGAGTCGAGCCGGTAGATGACGTCGCTGACCAGTGCCACGCGGTCGCTCTCGCGCCACAACCCGATCAGGCCCGGCGCATGGCCGGGGAAGTGGACGACGCGGAAGCCGGCTACCTCCTCCCCCTCGGCGACGGTGCCGGCGATCTTCACGGCGCCACCGTCCCAGCGCCGCAACAGGATCGGGTAGACCCGGCGGGCAAGCGCGACCGGCAGCTCGGAGATATCCATGTAGGGGGCGATCGACTCGCTGCTTTCAGCGTCGGCCACGTCGTCGGCGTGGCAGTAGACCGGCGCATCCAGGCCGGGGGCCGTGCCCCGATGGTCGGCGTGGGCATGGCCGAGCACGATCCGGCTGACGCCGCCGAGCTTCTCGCCCGCCGCCCGCGCCTTCCTCGTCATCGCCTTGCTGCCGGCGTCGAACTGGACCACGCCGCCGCCCTCTTCCTCGAGGAAGTAGATGTTCATCGACTTGCGCAGGTCGCCGCGCAGCAACCAGACCCCGTCGGCCACTCTCTCCATGGCGTCAGAGTACCCCGGCTAGGCTCCTCGGCGGTGCCGATGCTCTGGAAAGCCGGGATGGCGATCCTCGTCGCCTGCCTCGTCGCGGCGATGGCGATCGCGATCGTTCGCCTGGCGACCACCCCGACCGAAATCATCGGTGACCGCTTCCGCGACCTGCCCGCCCGCCACGGCGGCGTAACGCATCGCTAAGGATCGGCGCCCGGGCAGGGCGTTAGTATCGCGGCGTGTTCAAGCGCATCGTTGTCGGAACCGACGGATCCGAGACCGCCGCCGAGGCGGTCCGCCAGGCGGTCGACCTGGCAAAGCTCGCCGGGGCCCAGCTCAGCATCGTCAGCGCCTACGAGCCGGTCCCCAAACGCCGCCTCGAGGGCGAGCAGGCGGGCGCGCCGGCCGACGTCCAGTACGAGATCGGCCCGCGTGAGGACGTCAATCTCGTGCTCGACGCAGCCGCGGCCGCCGCCAAGAAAGAGGGGCTGGAGGTGCAGACCCATCCGGTCGAGGGGGCGCCTTCGGACGCGATCCTCAACGTCGCCGATGAGACCAAAGCCGACCTGATCGTGGTCGGCAACAAGGGGATGACGGGGGCGCGCCGCTTCCTGCTCGGCAGTGTCCCCAACAACGTCTCCCATCACGCTCCTTGCAGCGTGATCATCGTCCGTACCACGTAGACGAATAACTCCAATTCCCGTACCCACGGATGACGCGCCCCCGCGGGCACGCTAATTGGGAGTCATCCGTCTACGCGGTACCTACGGTTGTCAAATGCCCGGGTCGGTCGCGGCGGCGGCGTCGATCAGACCTGCCCCTTGGCGATTGGGTGGGAGGCCTAGGTCGCGCGCGGTCGTGCGTAGCCGATGAAGCACTTCGTCCACCCTGCGGGTGGGTGAGGTCTTCGGATTCAGTACGCCACTGGCCAGGACCAGCGCCGCCACGCCGGAGACGTGCGCGGCCGCCATCGAGGTGCCGACATACCTGTTCGGCTCGCCGAAATCGCGGAGGTCGTGGCGCCTGAAGGTCACCTGGTAGATTGGCCGTCTCGATACCGAAGGGCAGCTCTTGAGGGGCTTGCCGCCGCCCGGCGCGAGAACGTCGACCCCCTTGCCCGGGAGCCACGAGTAGCGGCCCAGGCAGCCGCCCGCGGTGGTACCCCCGACGCCGATAGTGCGCGGTCCCGTGGCTGGCGGCGCGATACACGCCTCGGTGCGCCGGTTGCCGATCGAGGCGACCGTCACCACCCCTTTACGGTAGGCGCGGCGCAGTTCGCGATCTATGCCCGGTATGTGCGAACCGCAGGGGAAGTTGAAGCTCATGTTGATCACGTCGGCGCCGTGGACGACCGCGAAATGGATCCCGCGGGCGATATTGCTCGCCAGGCCTTCCCCGGATCGGTCGAGGACGCGCACCGGCATCAGCTTCGCGCCGTAGGCCAGGCCGGTCAGCCCGATGCCGTTGTCGGTCTTCTCGGCGATCGTGCCGGCGACGTGCGTGCCGTGACCGTTTTCGTCGAGCGGCAGGCGGTCGTGATGGACGAAGTCATAGCCGGGGACGAACTGGCCGGGGACGAAGTCCGGGCTGCGGCGGAATCCTGGGCGGTCGTCGCGATAGGCGATGCCCGTGTCGAGGACGGCGACGACGATGCCGCCTGCGCCGGGCCGCCCCGCGGCGATCAGGTGCCGCCAGGCGTCGACGGCGTCGATACCGCCGGACGAGATCGGCAGCGAGGCCGTCGCAGTCCCCTCCCAGGGCAGGAAGTTCCACTGCAGTGAAACCCAGCCGCCCGGTGGGGCCTGGGAGTTGGAGAGAGGTCCCGGGTCGTTGGCGACCGCCGCCGGCAAAGACGCGGCACCGGGATCGGCCGAGACGGTGGCGATGTAGTCCGGCGTGGCGTAGGCGACTCGGGGCCTGCGCCGCAGCGCAGCCGCCGCCCGCCGGACGCTCACTCCCGGTGAAAGGTCCACGGTTTTTTCCCACTGTGCGCCCCGGTACTTGACCAGCACCTGCCGGGGGGCGAATTCGCGCGCCGGGGAGATGCGGATTGCGGCGGCCACGGGCGCGGCCGCGATCGCCGCCGGGAGCAGCGCGGCGGCCACGAATATCGGAAGCCTTCGAGTCATTTCGGTTGTAGCCGCGGTGAACCTGCCTGGGCAGCTGTCACTTTCAACACCGCCCCGCCCGTGAAGTTGTCGGTGGCACATACTCTCCAATCCATGCCGGACGGGGCCGCAAGCGAGGCGCGGCAGCGCCTGATGGGGATTGCGATCGAACGGGCGCGCGAGGCCGAGGCCCATGGCGACGTGCCGATCGGCGCCGTCCTAGCCCGTGGTGAGGAGGTGCTCGCCGCCGCCGGCAACGAGCGCGAGCTGCGCCGCGATCCGACCGCCCACGCCGAGATCCTCGCCATCCGCGCCGCCGCCGAGGCGCTCGGCGGCTGGCGCCTGCCGGACACGACGCTATACGTGACCCTCGAGCCCTGCGCGATGTGCGCCGGCGCGATCGTCCTCGCCCGCATCCCGGCGGTCATCTACGGCGCCCCCGACCCCAAGGCCGGCGCCGCCGGCAGCGTCCTCGATGTCCTCGCCGGGCCTGCCCTCAACCACCGCCCGCGGGTGACCGGTGGCGTGATGGAGGACGAGTGCGCCGCGCTCCTTCGTGATTTCTTCGCAACCCGCCGAAACGGAGAGGGTGGGATTCGAACCCACGAGGCGGGTTAACCCCGCCCACGCGATTTCCAGTCGCGCTCCTTAAGCCACTCGGACACCTCTCCGGGGCTCCGAAGCCTAGAGGCTAGGCGGCTTCCGAAGCGCTTCTAAGGGTGGGCGTGGGAGCTGACGCCGCGTCGAGCGGCAGCACGATCAGCTCGTCACGGCTGGGCGCCGGGGCGGCCGGGCGGTGACCGCGCAGGCGCTCGTGGCTGCAGACGACGTAGCACCACTCCATCAGGCGCATCCGCGAGGCGGGGTCGATCTCCTCGATCGTCGCCCCGATCAGGAAATGCCCGTCCGCTTCACGGCAGGAGCGGATCTCGACCTGGGCCGCGACCTCGTGCGAGTCCCCGGTCGCCTCCTCCAGTTCGAGCAGCACCGCGGGGCGCTCGCCGACAGGGACCGGCGCGTCGAGCACGAGGCCGACGCCGGCGGCACTGGCGTCGACCAGGCGGCCGCCGATGTGCCCCCCGGCGGCGAAGCAGTGCGCTGGGGCGTCGCCCTGGAAGCGGTAGACCTGGCGCCGCTGCCGGCGGCGGCCGACCGCTCGAAGGGTGCGCAGTACGCGGCGCAGCTCGATCAGACCGAGCAGCGGCACGACGATCGCGGCGATGCCCGGCAGGTCGGGAAGCGGGCCGACGCCGGCGAGGTCGAGCAGGCGCATCGACGTGCCGCCGGCGAGGACGACCGCGGCGAGGACCACGAGGTGCAGTTTGCGCACCGCGGCAATCCCGCCGCCGTCGACACCCTGCTTCGGCGTCACCTTGAAGGCGGTGTGGCCGGGACGGAAGATGCAGCGCAGCGCCCGCGTGTAGATCTCCATCGTCAGCAGCTCGCAGTGGGCGGTCTCGCCGATCCTCATGTAGCCGCGGGTCAGCGCCGAGCCGGCGAGCAGGTTGAGGCTGACGGAGGGCAGCCAGAGCGCCGCCAGGGCGACCACGCTGATCTTCATCGGCAGCTCGCCGGTCCACATCACCAGGCTCAGGGTCGCCAGCAGCAACAGCCGCATCGGCGGCGCCAGGTAGGCGGCGAGGCTGGCGAAGTAGGAGAGGCGCTGCAGCGGTCGCAGCTCGCGGGCCCGCAGGGGGGACTCGGGCAGGGTGAAGACGGCGAGGTTGCCGCGCGCCCAGCGGTCGCGCTGCAGTAGATAGCCGTCGAGGTCGTGTGGGGCGAGACCCTGGACCAGGATCTCGTCGTGGTAGCGACTGATCCAGCCGTGGCGCAGCAGCCGGATCGTCGTGTGGAAGTCCTCGGCGATCGTCTCGGTGGCGACGCCGCCGATCTCGATCAGCGCCTCGCGCCGCAGCAGTGCCGCCGACCCGCACCAGTAGGCGGCGCCGTGGCGGTCCTTGCCAGGGCAGACGACGCGGTAGAAGAGCGACTGCTCGTGGCGGCCGACGACATAGTGCTGGACCGAGTCGTGGTTGAAGAAGTCGTGCGGGCTCTGCACCAGGGCGACGCGCTCGTCGTCGAAGTAGCCGACCATCGCGTCGAGCGCGTCGGGCAACGGCACGTGGTCGGCGTCGAGCATCAGCACCAGCTCGCCCCCGGTGTGAGGGAGGGCGGCGTTGATGTTGCCCGCCTTGGCGTGGGAGTTGTCGGGGCGCGTGAGGTACTCGGCGCCGGCGACCCGCGCCAGCTCCTCCATCTCCGGCCGCCGCCCGTCGTCGAGCAGGTAGGTCGTGTGGGGATAGGCGAGGGCACGGCAACCTGCCAGCGTCGCCGCGACGACCTCGAAGGGCTCGTCGTAGGTGCAGACGTAGACGTCGATCTTGCGGCCGGGCGTTGCCGGCGGGCGTACGGCGGGCGGGCGCGACCACGAGTACCAGGCGAGCGTGCCGAGCGCCCACAGTCCGTAGACCTCGGTGACCAGCAGCATCGCGAAGGCGAGCGGGTTGGCGCCTTCGCCGCTCCAGCCGATCCGCCAGGTCAGGTAGCCGAGCCCCCAGAGCAGGGCGCAGAGCGCGAAGGCGCGCAGCGGCCCGGGATGGCGGTCGAAGAACCGCCCGATTCGAGTCTGCTCGCCGTTTTGCACGGGGCTGCATCGGCTGACCCAGCTACGGCCTTGAGCCCCGCAATCTCGCCGATGACACTCGGCCTACGTAGAATCGGGTCTGCAGCAGCCCCGGAGGGGTGCCACCGGGGCTCGCTACGCGAAGGGTGCCGGCTGTTGACGTCATCGGCTAGGGTCGGCCTGAACCCGACCAAGGAGCAACTTAATGAGTGTCCTGATCCGCTTTGCCCCCGCGTCCCTGACCGCGGCACAGTACGACGAGAGCGTCCGCAAGCTCGAAGAGGCAGGCGCCTTCCCGCCTGACGGCCTCGACTACCACGTCTGCTTCGGAACCGACGGCAACCTTCGCGTCAGCGAGATCTGGGATTCCCAGGAGCAGCTCGACGCATTCGGCGAGCGGCTGATGCCCGTCCTCTCCGAAATCGGAATCGACCCCGGCAAACCAGAGCTGATGGAGATCCACAACATCGTCAAGCGCTAGCTGTAGCCCTGAGCTGGTTTTGGAGCTGCCGGCGACCCAGGTTTTCGTTCCCTAATCCGTTCCTTAGCGAAAGCCCGTCGATAGGATTTGGCTTGGTAGTGCCCCGGAGGGGTGCCGGAGTGGTTGAACGGGGCAGTCTCGAAAACTGTTGGCGTCGCAAGGCGCTCGTGGGTTCGAATCCCACCCCCTCCGCTTTGCAGAGCCAGCTGTGCGATTTGTCGATGTTGAGTAGTCTTGCGCGATGCGTTGGGCAGTGGGCTTGGCGATTCTTGCGGCCGCTCTGCTTCTGGCTGGCTGCCCGCCGGCGAATGAGCTGCGGACGTCTGGGCAGGCGGGGGAGTTCATCGCCGATGTCGCCCACGGCTCGGATGTCGGCGAGTGGACCCTGAAGGACGATGCTGTCGTTCTGGCGGAGCGGGCATGGCTGGACCGATCCACGATCGAAAGGCTCGGCACGACGCTCGGCGAGCATGGTGGCGAGTGGGCTTGCACCGCTGCGGACCAGGCCGACACGGCGCGAGATCTGCTCAACCAGGTCGAATCTACCCAGGCCGAAGTCAAGCGCTTGGGGATCGTGCTCGATGCGGAGGGGCGGGGGGCTGACCATGCCGAAGTCGAAGCTCTCATCGGTGATGTCCTCCGGCTCACTCCCTTCGAGGCACTGAAGACGCTGGACGCGCTCTGCACCCTCTGACCGCATATGTGCGGCCGCCTGGTACGGATTGGCTCAGTTGGCCTGGGCGCTGAGCAGGCGCAGGCCTACGTCCAGCTCGGGCTGGGTGCGCAGGTGGCCGTTGCGCTCGTCCCAGCGGCCGCTCTCCAGGTCGGCGCTCAGCTTTGCCAGGCCTTGCTCGATTTCGTCCTGAGACATGTGGTGCCAGGACGAGCTGGCGCGGCGGATATCCGGGTCGAGGTGCATCTCCGGTCGGTCCCAGATCGCGAGCCAGAAGCCATCGATGCATCCGTTGGGAATCGGCACCGGCTCGACCGCGGCATCGGGGAGCATCGCGGCCAGCTCGTCGATCGGCAGCATCACGCGGGCGTGGAAGTCGAGTATCCGCGGGAAATAGTCGCGAGCCATCCACAGCTCGTTGGGCGGTGTCGGGGTGAAGGTGAGGACAACCATGCGCCGCCGCGCCACCCGCACCATCTCGGCCAGCCCCGCCTCGGCGTCGCTCCAGTGGTGGACCGTGATGATCGCCATCGCGGCGTCGAAGCTGTCGTCCTCAAAGGGCAGGTCCTCGGCGACGCCCTGGACCACCGGCGCCGCGCCCGGCGGGCGCTGCTCGATCATCGTCCGTGAGGGCTCGACCGCGGTCACCTCGCGGCCGGCGGGCTCGTAGGACCCCGTGCCGGCGCCGACGTTGAGCACGCTCTGCGCGTCGCCCAGCGCCGCTTCGATTTGCGCTGCTATTCGCGGCTCGGGTTGCCGAACGCCGCTGTAGCCGATTCCCATCCGGTCATAGGCCGCCTCGGTCACAACACGAATATATGGACGGTGGCTTATCCGGGCCGGGCGGCCTGTGCGGCGGCCCGCGCCAGCAGCAGCTCGCGCTCGCGCGCGTTTTCGGTCATCGCCGCCGCCCGCTCGAACTCCTCCCGCGCCTCCTCGGTGCGGCCGAGCTTGGCGAGCAGGTTGGCGCGGACGCTGCGCAGCAGGTGATAGCCGTCGAGCGCGCCTTCGCCGGCCAGGGACTCGACCAGCTCCAGGCCCTCCTCGGGCCCGAAGGCCATCGAGACCGCCACCGCCCGGTTCAGCTCGACCACGGGGGAAGGGGTGAGCCCGGCGAGGGCGTTATAGAGCGCCGCGATCCGCTTCCAGTCCGTTTCCTCGGCGCTGCGCGCCCGCGCGTGGCAGGCGGCGATCGCCGCCTGCACGGTGTAGGGGCCGAAGGCGCCGCGACTGAGTCTTTCGGCTTGCTCCAGGGCGGCCAGTCCACGCCGGATCAGCAGCGGGTCCCAGCGCGCCCGGTCCTGCTCGAGCAAGAGCACCGGCTCCCCTGCCGGTCCGGTCCGCGCCGCCGAGCGCGAAGCCTGGATCTCCATCAGCGCCACCAGCCCGTGCACCTCGGGCAGCTTCGGCGCCAGGCCGGCGAGGACGCGACCGAGGCGCAGCGCCTCCTCGCAGAGGTCGAGGCGCATCCAGCTCTCTCCCGCGGTCGCCGCGTAGCCCTCGTTGAAGACGAGGTAGATCACCTCCAGCACCGACGGCAGGCGCTCGTCGAGCTCCCCGCCCCGCGGCACCTCGAACGGCGCGTGCGCCTCCTTCAGCGTGCGCTTCGCTCGCACGATCCGCTGCGCCGCGGTCGACTCCGAGATCAGGAAGGCCCGCGCGATCTCCTCGGTGCTGAGGCCGCCGAGCGTGCGCAGGGTCAGAGCCGCCCGCGCCTCGGTCGAGAGCAGCGGATGGCAGCAGGTGAAGATCAGGCCGAGAAGGTCGTCGCCCGGCTCCCCCGACGTCGCCTCGTGCTCGGCGGCGTCCATCGCCATCCGCATCCCCGCCTCGCGCACCAACTGCTCGCGCCGGTCCTCGAAGCGCTTGCCGCGCCGCGCCAGGTCGATCGCCCGGTTCTTCGCCGTGGCCATCAGCCAGGCGCCCGGGCTCTCCGGCACGCCCGACTGCGGCCACCGCTCCAGCGCCGCCAGCAGCGCGTCCTGCGCCAGGTCCTCGGCGAGCCCGACGTCGCCGCTCATCCGCGCCAGGCCGGCGACCAGCCGTCCGGACTCGATCCGCCAGACGGCCTCGATCGCCCGCCTCGCCTCGGCGGCGCCGCTCACGTCTGCTCGGGCGGCCTCTCGGAGAGCTGTCCGGCCTCCTGCACGTCCTCCGGGAAGTCCTCCATCTCGAAGACGCGGCGCACCTCGATGAAGTCGCCGTCGGCGCCCGGGCAGCGCGAGGCCCACTCGACCGCCTCCTCCTTCGAGGACGCCTGGATCAGCCAGTAGCCGCCGACGACCTCCTTGGCCTCGGCGAAGGGACCGTCGGTCACCGTCGGGGTGCCTCCGCCGAAGCTGATCCGGGCGCCGTCGGCCGGCGGGCGCAGGCCGTCGAGCGAGAGCAGCACACCGGCTTTGGTCAGCTCCTCGTTGTACCGGGTCATCGCGCCGACGTCCTCGGCGCTCGGCTCCCACTCGGGCGCGTCGGCGTCGATCGCCGGGTACATCAGCATCATGAATCGCATCGTCGTCTCCTTCGGTTGTGGGTTGCTTCTACCCATGCGACGAACGATGAGTCGCGAAATCGACGCGGCGGCGAAATTACTTGGAGATCAGCGGCCCGGGCCCGTCTCGCATTCGTGCGAGCGGCCCCAGCCCGGCAGGCCGTCGCAGCTGTCATAGCCTCCGCCGCCGTAGAGCTGGTCGTCGCTGGGTCCGCCGTAGAGCTGATCGTGGCCGCCTTCGCCGTGGCAGCCGTCCCGTCCGGGTCCCATCCGGCAGACGTCGTTGCCGGGGCCGCCCCAGCAGCCATCGCTGCCGGCCCCGGTCTGGCAATAGTCATTGCCGGCGTCGCCGACGCAGTCGCTGTTCTGCTCGCCGGTGATGCAGATGTCGTTGCCCGGGCCGCCGACGCAGCGGTTGCGCCGCGCCCCTTCCGAGTAGCAGGTGTCGTTCTCGCCGTTGCCGATGAACTTGTCGGAGCCGTCGCCGAGGTGGACGGTCAGTGGGACCGGCAGCCCCTCCGCCACTTCGACGAAGTCGCCCGACGGTCCCATCGCCACTTCGCCCCTGTCGGCCCCGCGGAGCTTGCAGACGGCGAGATTGCGGTGGTGCCCGAGGCGGCAGCCCGCGCCGGCGCGACGTGCCATCCGGCCGTGGACGACGAGCTCGCCGCCCCGCATGCTCAGCTTCAGATGCGAGCCGGAAGCGGCACCGTGAACGACGACCTCTCCCTGGGGCGAGGCCGGCACGCAGCAGAGCGCCAGCAGCAGCGCAGCAGCGAGCGCGAGGGTCGCTGTTCCCCTTGCCAAGATCGCGCAGACCTTAAACGAACTCCATGATGCAAACCTGGTAGCCGTCCCTGGCTAAGTCTCGATGAGACCGCGGGAGAGCGCGCTGCGAACCAGCTCGGCGCGGCTGGAGACGCCCAGCTTCTGCTGAATGTGGGCGCGGTGGGTCTCCACCGTGCGCACGCTGATGAAGAGCTTTTCGGCGATCTCGGCGTTAGTGTGGCCGAGGGCGATCAGGCGCAGGACGTCGGTCTCGCGCTCGCTGAGGTCGATCTCCGCCGCTTCCGGTGCGATGGCCAGGCGCGCTGCCAGCGCTGATTCCAGGTAGGTGTCGCCGCCGGCGGCGCTGCGCACCGCTTGGACCAGCTCCTCGTCGGCGGCCTCCTCCAGCACGTAGCCGAGCACCCCCAGTTGAAGCGCTTGACGCGCGAAAGCCGGCTCCTTCTGCATCGTCAAGACGACGATCTTCGTCTCCGGCGAGGCTTCCTTCATCTCCGGGATCACCTTCAGGCCGGGCCGCCCGGGCATGTTGAGGTCGAGGATCAGCACGTCCGGCTTGTGGCCGTGCAGGTAGTGGATCGCCTCATCGGCGTCCTCCGCCGCGGCGACCACCGCAAAACCTGGCTCCCTCTCGAGCAGCTCCCGCAACGCCCGCCGCATGATCGCGTGGTCGTCAACCAGAACGATCGAAATCCCCTCCGCCATCAGCTTCGATCCTAGTCGGGTTTGTGGCCGAGCCTCAAAGGCGGAACGAGGCGTGGAGGCCACCCAGGACTCCGCCCCATTGACCAAAGTCCTCCTGCGCATGCAGGGCGGCAAGAAGGGGTTGGTCGTCAACAGCCGCAACCTCTGCGGATCGACCAACAGGGCCAACATCGAATTCGAAGGCCAGAATGGCAAGTAGTCCAATGCCAATCCGGTGATGAGGGCCGACTGTGGGGGCGGGCGGAAGCACAAGCGGTGTCACAGCCGGTCGTAGTCCCGCAGAGCCCTTAGAATGGGAAATCAGTGAGGGGGGGATCGAAGACGCTGTTTTTTGCGCTCGTTGCGCTGTTGCTAGCTGTGGGCCTGGCCGCCTGCGGTGGCGGCGGCGACAGCTCCACGACGACCGAAGCCAGCGCTCAGGGGCAGGCCGAAGGCAAGCCGAACGGCGCCGCCAAGAACCGCGAAGAAGGCAAGTCGAGCTCCGGCGAAGGGCACTCCGGCTCCAGCCCGAGTAGCGGTAACGCGAGCGACTTCGTCCCCAGGCACCACAGTGACTCTGGTGGCGGCTCGACTCAGTTCACGGTCAAGGGGGGCGACAACAGCGTCCAGGAATTCGGCGAAGAGGCCGGCTCCTCTGAATTCGACGCGGCGGCGGCCGTCGTGCACGACTTCCTCGATGCCCGCGCCGAGGGCAACTGGGCCGCCGCCTGCACGTACATGTCCAAGGCGACGATCGAATCGTTCGAAAAACTCGCCGCGCAGGCCAAACAGGGCGAAGGCAAGAGCTGCGGTGCGATCCTCGCGGCGCTGGTCAGCCCAGCCGCCAAGTCGGCGATCAAGGCCGAAGCGGAAAAGGCCGACGTCGGCTCCCTGCGGGTCGAAGGCGAACAGGCCTTCGTCATCTACACCGGCGTCGAAGGCACCGTCATCGCGATGCCGATGGCCAACGAAGGCGGCGACTGGAAGGTCGCCAGCCTCGCCGGCGCGCCACTTAACTAGCGCCCCGACCGAGTTCGAGCGGCACCCGCGGCTTCGATCCCAAGCCGGCGCCATTCCTTGCGGCCACGTCCCGGTGACTTGACGATGCCTGCGTCGCGCAGCTTGCGCAACTCGGTGCGAATGTGGTCCGCGCTGACATCTGGAAGCGCGCGTTGGACGTCGTCGAAGGTAAAGGCATCCGATGCGCGCGACTGCACGAACTGCTTGATTCGCATCGCTTTTGATCCACGGCCCCCGGTCAGCTCGCCGGCTCGAGCTTCGAATTCCTTGTAGGCGGCATTGAGAATTCCGAGAAAGTAATTGAGCCATGGCCAGAGATCGTGTTCGCCTTTCTCCCATCCCGCAGTCGATCTCTCCAGGCTTTCGTAGTACGTCTCCTTGCTTTCCTCGATGAGCTTCTCGAGGCTGATGAAGCGTCCGATCTCGTGGCCGGCGTGGTAGAGAAGGAGCAGGGTCAGGAGCCTCGACAGCCGTCCGTTCCCGTCATTGAACGGGTGGATCATCAGGAAGTCGAAGACATAGGCTCCGGCGAGGAGTAGCGGAGCGTGGCTGCCGTCTTTGACCGCCTCGACGAAGCGCTCGTGCAGCTCGTCCATCGCGGCGGGAGTCTCGAAGGGGGAGACCCCCTGGAAAATGACCTCAAGCTTTTTCCCGTCTTTGTCGAATCGGGCGACCTCGTTTTGCGTGTTCTTGAGATGACCGCCCGGCGTTGCGGTGAAGGAGTAGAGATCTCGGTGGAATTGCAGGACGATCGAGGTCTTCACGGGAATGTGCTCCGCGCCGGCGTGGATCGTGTCGAGCACTTTTCGATATCCCGCGATCTCCTCCTCTGGTCGGTTTTGGGGGGTCGTCTTGCCTTGGACCAGTTCCGCGACCCTGTTAGCGGGAGCGGTGATCTGCTCAATCGCGTTCGAGGACTCGCTGCTCTGGATACGCGCTATCTCCATCAGACCTTCGAGGACTTGGGGATGCCGCCCGTGGAAGGCGTCCTCCCGGCCGCGACCAGTGCTGACCTCGGCCAATGCCGCGGCGGTGGGCGCCGGGACCATCCCGAGATGTCTTTCCAGATGATGAAAGGTCTGCATGTGGAAATAGGTAGCTTCTGGCCAAGAATACCTATTTTGGAGCATCAACCCCTTTTGCCGTCAGCGCGCGGCACACCTGTGAAGCCGACGCCCGGACTTGAACCGGGGACCCCTTCATTACGAATGAAGTGCTCTACCAACTGAGCTACGCCGGCGCTTGGCGTTCATTCTAGGTGTCGCGGTTCCGTCGCGCGCAGTCTTGACGACGAGGGAACCGAGCTGCGGAGCGGCTACTTGCGGCCCGCTTTCGTTTCGCCCTCGCCGCGCGGTGCCGCGGTCGGCAGGTGGCCGCAGACCGGGCAGTTCGGCTCCGGCACGACCCGCTCGCGTTCGACCTCCATCGTGCGCAGGTCGTAGATGTGACTGACGCCCTGGGTCGAGGGCTCGGCCAGCCCGGTCAGGTGGTGCATGACGTCAAGCCCGACCTGGCCGCCGATCAGGTTGCAGGCCGGCCCCATCGTCGCCACCGGCGTCTGCTTGGCGCGGCGCTGCTCGATCGCCACGTCGAACATCGGGTAGCTGCGGCGGTAGCCCGCCACCTGGCAGGCGTAGCAACCGGTCACGCCGGGGACGAAGAACGGCCCGACCCGGGCGATCGGCGGGAAGTGGCTCATCGTTATGAACGGGACTTCGGCGGCGAAACAGACCTCGTTGACCCACTCCTCGATGTCGTGGGCGGGCCAGTCGGCGGCGTCGATCACCAGGTCGAAGCCGTCGATCGCGCTCGCGATCTCCTCTTTGCTCTCCAGCCGCTTGTCGATCGTCCGCAGGCGAACCCTTGAGTTGAAGGCGCCCAGCCGGTCCGCCGCGGCGTCCACCTTCGGCCGGCCGATGTCATCCTCGGTGTAGAGGATCTGGCGATTGAGATTGGTCTCCTCGACCCGGTCCCCGTCGATCAGCAGCATCTCGCCGACGCCGCAGCAGGCCAGCGACAGAGCGGAGCAGCCGCCCAGTCCGCCGACGCCGAGGACGACGATCCGGGCGCTTTCGAGTCGCGCCTGGCATTGCGACGGCGCCGGCCCGGTCGTGATGTCGCTGAAGTAGCGGATCTGGCGGTCGTAGCGCCTGCTGACCGCTGCCGGGATCAGGTCGTCGTCGGCCGCGTCCTCGACCAGGCCCAGCTCCTCCAGCTGGGCAAGCAGATCGCTGACGGCTTTCGTGCCGAAGCGCTCTTCGAGCTCGTCCCGCTCAAGGGTGCCGTCGAGCGCCGCGAGCAGCCGCCGGCCCTCCGCGTCGGGATTCTCGATATGGACGTCGGCACCGGCGCTCGGCCGCAGCAGGTAGAGGTCGCCGTTCGGTGCCTCGATCTGCTCGGTGGTTCGCTTGATTCGCGGTCTGTCCATTGTCTGCCGCCTTCTTTTCGAGGTCGCGATTGGGACCGGTCCATTGCTTAATGAGTTTCAGCGATCGGGAGAAGACGAATCTCAATCCGGCGCCAGAGGTTCATGGTCGTGTATGGGAACCGATTTGAGTCCGGCACCGGTACTAGGGTGACGTGGCGCCGCAAACCGCACAGCTACGGGGAATGGAGGGCCTTATGGCCAGCTTGAAAGGAAAGAAACTCAAACAGGTCATCGACCCGACACTCGCGAAAGCCTTCACGCATCCTCTGCGTGGGCACATCTGGGTGACACTGTTCGAACGGGGCGTCGTCAGCCCGGCGGAAATCGCCCACGAACTCGAGCTGGAGGTGACCGAAGTCAGCTACCACTTCCGCAACCTGAGCAAGAAGAAACTGATCAAGCTGGTTCGCACAGTGCCGCGGCGCGGCTTCGACGAGCACTTCTACGAGCCGGTTGCGCCGGCGTTCTACTTTGACGATGTGGACTGGATGAAACTGCCGACGGGAGTTCGCTCCAGCCTCAGCGGCGAAACGCTGCAGCAGATCATTCAACAGCTGATCCAGGCTCTCGAGGCCGGCTCCTTCGATGCTCGCAACAGGCACCTGAGCCAAACCTGGTTGCTGGTCGACGAGCGAGGTTGGAAAGAAGTGATACGGACCATGCGGCGGGCCCTTGAGCGGATCTTGGCGATCCAGGAGCGCTGCGCCGAGCGCCGCAAGGGCTCCTCCGAGCCGGGGATTCCGGTCGCGGTGGTGCTCGCCGCATTTGAGACCGCCGCCAGCATCGCCGCGCGTGAAGCCGGTGAGACCGAAGCGCTCTAGGCAGCCGTCAGCCACTCAGCTCGCGGGCGCGCGAGAAGACCCGATCCAGCATCGGTTCGGTGAGGCGACCGGTGAAGGTGTTCTGCTGGCTGGGGTGGTAGCAACCGAGCAGCGTCCACTCTCCTATCGCCACCTCGGTGCCGTGGGCGAAGCGCGGCCTCGGCCGTGGCGCCTCGACTCCCAGCCCCCGCAGTGCCCGCAGCGCCCCGTCCCAGGCGAACGCGCCGAGGGCGACGATCGTCTGGCAGCGTTCCAGTAGCTCCAGCTCGCGTTTGAGGTAGTGAAGGCAGTTGTCGCGCTCGGCGGGAGATGGCCGATTGGCCGGCGGCGCGCAGCGGACGACGGCGGTGACATAGGCGTCGCGCAGGCGCAGGCCGTCCTCGGCGTCGACCGACTCGGGCTGGTTGGCATAGCCGTTGCGGTGCAGGGCCGCGTAGAGCCAGTTGCCGGAGCGGTCGCCGGTGAACATGCGGCCGGTTCGGTTGGCTCCGTGCGCGGCGGGCGCCAGTCCGACGATCGCAAGGCTTGCCCGCGGATCGCCGAAGCCGGCAACCGGTTGCGCCCAATAGTCGTCGTCCCGGAATCTTCGTGGCGGTGTCGCCGCGCTCGCCTCGCGCCACTCGACCAGCCGGGGGCAGCGACGGCAGGAATGGACCTCGGTTTGAAGCCGCTTCAGCGCTGGTGGTTTGGCGACCATCGACCCGAACTGAATCACGCAGGGCCCGCCGGTGTGGCGGGCCCTGCAAAGAGCCAAGAGCTCTGCCTGAGCTTAGCCGAACTTGTGGAGCGTGACCATCGGGATGACGGTTTGCGACGCGGCGATTTTCATCTGCTTCACCCCCTCCTCGGGATCTTTCCCTCTGTATCTCCCTTGCGCTGGGATGCGCAAAACTGGCGACCAAGCAATTGCTGGAAAAAGTTCCACTATTTCGCCAAGACGAAGCGAAAAGTCTGCATTTGGGCTAGAAAACCGCCTTTGCGACCAATAGGATGGAGTGGTTAAGTCACCCAGCAACGATCGGAGGAGTCCCTTTGCCCGCAAAGACCAAAACCGCGAAACGCAGGAAAAAAGGCAGGACCAAAAGCAAGCGAGGCGTCAACCAGGACCTGGTCAAATCGCTGGCCCATGAACTTCGGGCCGAGATCCTGGCGATCCTCAACGAACGGATGGCCAGCCCGAACGAACTGGCGAAGGAGCTGGGCGAAGGGTTGAGCCAGGTCAGCTACCACGTCAAAGTCCTCAAGGACTACAAAGTCATCACGCTCGTCAAAACCGAGCCCCGACGCGGCGCTGTCGAGCACTACTACCGTGCGACGTCACGTGCTTTCCTCACCGATCGGGACTGGCATGAGTTGCCGGAGTCAGTCCGGGTTGGCATGAGTGCGGATCTGTTCCAGGCCATCATCGACGATGCGGTCGCGGCGATGGAGGAGGAAACGTTCGACGATCGCGAGGACCGGCATCTCAGCTGGACGCCTCTGATGCTCGACGAGCAGGCGTGGAGAGAGCTACAGAATCTCCTCGGCGGCACGCTCAAACAGGCGATGAAGCTCAACACGGAAGCCACCAAACGTCTGGCCAAATCGAAGGAAAAAGGCATTTCCGCATCTATCGCGATGCTCGCCTACGAGGTACCCGACACCGCGGCCAAGAAGCCGCCGAAGCGGAGAGCCAAAGCAGCCGGCAAGAAGGCCAAAGGCAGGGCGAAAGCAAAGAGGAAGTAGCCGAACCCGCCTGCACCCTCGGCAATCCTCAGCCCATAGGCTTGCGTGCCTGTGGGCAGCGATTCGTCACCAGGTGGCTTGGGAGGGCGGCGCGGCTTCGGCCGCGCCGCCGTCATCGCCGTCGCGCTTGCCGTTGCGGCGAGCGGGTGTGGCGACAGCGGCCACGGCGCCGAGACCGACCCCGAAAAGGGGTCCGACGCCGCGATCCTCAACGCCTCTCTCTCTCGCGAGCTGACGATCCTCAGCGCGTATGCGCATGGCCGGTCGCTGTTGCGCGGCGCCCAACGGGCGGTGGGGCGGCAGCTCTATGCCCAGGAGCAGGAGTACGTCGACGCCGTGACCAAGGCGATCCGCGGCCTGGGCGGTGACACCGAAGCCGAAGCCGAAGAACTCGACTTCAGCCAGGTGAAGAGCCAGGCCGATTTCCTCGGCCTCGCCTACGAACTGGAGGGCGCCGCCCTCGACTCCTACGTGGACAAGGCGGCGCAGCTCTACACGGCGGCGCCGCGCACGCTCGACGCCGCACTTGCCGCCGGTCACGCCCAGCACCTGGTGGTGCTGCGCCGGGGGCTCGGCGCCGGCGAGGCGGAATCGGTGCCGGAGGCTTTCGACAGCGCCGAAGTGCCTGCGCCTGGCGAAAGTCCGGGCGGTGGGGGATGATCCCGGCGTGACCGCCCCCCTCTACGCGATCGGCCGTTTCTGCTCCCGTCACCACTGGCCGACGATCGCCGTATGGCTGATCGCCGCGGTCGTCCTCGTGATCACCGGCCAGGCCTCCGGCGACAAGACCAACGACAACCTCACCCTGCCCGGCACCGGCTCGACCAGGGCGACCGAACTGCTGGAAGACAACCTGCCCGAACAGGCCTACGGCAGCAACCCGCTTGCCTTCGAATCGAAGGCCGGTCCGCTGACGCAGCCCAAGTACGCGCAGGCGATCGAAGAGTCGATCGCGCGCCTGGGCGCGATGCACGAGGTCAACTCGGCGATCAGCCCGCTCAGCAAAGAGGGCGAGGAGGCCGGCCTGCTCAGCAAGGACAAGACGGTCGCCTACACGCCGGTGATCCTCGGCGTCGGCCCGGGCGAACTGACCGAGGAGCAGGCGGAAACGGTGCTCGATGCCGCCGACCCGGCTGAGAAGGCCGGCCTCGAGACCTCCGTCGGCAGCTACGTCGGTCAGCAGCTCTCCAAGCCCGACACCGGGGTCAGCGACGCGATCGGGATCGCCGCCGCGATCGTGATCCTGCTGTTCGCTTTCGGCACCGCGACGGCGATGGTGATGCCGATCGGCTCGGCGATCGTCGGCCTGGCGATCTCGCTCTCGGTCATCCGCCTGCTCGAGAACGCGATCGAAGTGCCGAGCGTCGCCGCGACGCTGGCGACGATGATCGGCCTCGGCGTCGGCATCGACTACGCGCTTTTCATCGTCACCCGCCACAAACTCCAGCTCGGCGAAGGGATGGAGCTGCGCGAGTCGATCGCCCGCGCCACCGCGACCGCCGGCGGCGCCGTCGTCTTCGCCGGCTTCACCGTCGTGATCGCGCTCTGCTCGCTCGCCTTCGCCGGCATCCCCCTGGTCAGCACGCTCGGCTTCACCGCCGCGATCGCGGTTGTCGTCGCGGTCTGCGCGGCGGCGACGCTGCTGCCCGCGATGCTCGGCGCCATGGGCCCTCACATCGACTCCCTGCGCGTGCCGGGGACCGGCGCCAACCCTGAAGACAGCGAGCCGCATGGCTGGCGCAGGTGGGCGCGCGGCGTCGCCGGACGGCCCTGGCGCTCGGCGCTCGCCGCCCTGGTCGTGCTCGTCGTCCTCGCGCTGCCGATCTTCCAGCTCGAGCTCGGTCAGAACGACCTCAGTGCCCTGCCGAAGTCGACGACCGCGCGCCAGAACTACGACTCGCTGACCAAGGGCTTCGGGCCCGGGGTCAACGGGCCGCTGCTGATCGCCTCCAGGTTCACGACGCCGCAGGAAGCCCAACGGGTGCTGCCTGTCCTGGAGAAGCAGGTCTCCACGGCCCCGGACGTCGCCGCGGTCTCCGAACCGAGCCTCGACAAGGCGGGGACGGTTGCGGTGTTCACGGTGATCTCCAAGTCGGCGCCCTGGGCGGATGAGACCGTCGACCTGGTCGAAGGGCTGCGCGAAACGACCATCCCCAGGGCGCTGCACGGCGCCGGCGCCGCCGCCTTCGTCGGCGGCCAGACCGCCGGCTACATCGACCTCGCCACTCAGATCGGCGACAAGCTGCCGCTGATGATCGGGATCGTCGTCGCGCTCAGCTTTGTCGTCCTCCTGCTCGCCTTCCGCTCGCTGCTGGTTCCGGTCAAGGCGGCGGCGATGAACCTGCTCTCGGTCGCCGCCGCCTACGGCGTGGTGACGGCGGTCTTCCAGCTCGGCTGGGGCTCTTCGCTGATCGGGCTCGACCACTCGATCCCGATCGTCAGCTTCGTCCCGCTGCTGATGTTCGCCATCCTCTTCGGCCTCTCGATGGACTACGAGGTCTTCCTCCTCACCCAGATGCGCGAGCACTACCGCGACAGCGAAGACGAGAAGGAGGCGGTGATCGAAGGCCTGGCCAACACCGGCAGGGTGATCACCTCGGCGGCGGCGATCATGGTCTGCGTCTTCACCAGCTTCGTCCTCAACGGCAACCCGATCGTGAAGGAGTTCGGCGTCGGCCTGGCGGTCGCGATCGCGATCGATTCGACCCTGGTCCGCTGCCTGCTCGTGCCCGCGGTCATGGTCCTGCTCGGCCGCCGCGCCTGGTGGCTGCCCCGCTGGCTGGGGCGGCTGGTGCCGCACATCAGCATCGAGGGGGAGGAGTTCTTCGCCCGCCGCGACGCGGCATTGGCGGCGGAGGAGGCGGACTGAGGGGGTGTTCCCGCTCAACCTGCCGAACGCGCTCACGCTGCTCCGGATCCTCGCGGTGCCGGTGGTGGTCGTTGCGCTGCTCGGCGAGACGCCCAACGGCGACGAGCTGGCGGCTGTGGTGTTCGCGTTTGCGGCGTTCACCGACGGCCTCGACGGCTACATCGCGCGGTCGCGCGGCAGCGTCACGACCTTTGGCAAGCTGATGGACCCGCTGGCCGACAAGCTGCTGATCACCGCGGCGCTGGTCTCGCTGGTCTCGCTGCACCGGCTGCAGGCCTGGGTGGCGATGGTGATCATCGCCCGCGAGATCGCCGTCACCGCGTTGCGGGCGATCGCCGCCGAGCGCGGCGTCGTCATCGCCGCCAGCTGGATGGGCAAGCTGAAGACCGTGCTTCAGATCGCCGCGGTCTTCGCCCTGATCGCCGCCAACCCGGCGCCGGTTTGGGTCGACGTCCTCGTCTACCTTGCCGTGGCCGCGACCGTGATCAGCGGCGCCGACTACTTCTTCGGCCTGCGCAGGCGGCTGGAGGAGGAGCGGGAAGCGCGTGTGAGAACGCTAGGACGCGGGAGCCTCTAGCCACTCGCGCGTAGTCGTGTGGCGGCGCTGGTGCTCGCCGCTCTCCAGCTCGGCGCGCAGGTCGTCGAGCTTGCCGTAACGCTCGGCGACGACGTTGTGGCGGTGGATCGTCTCCAGATTCTCCTGGCGGGCCATGACGAAGGCCCCGCCGGGCAGGTCTGGGTAGTCCTCGGCGACCCGACGCACCATCTCCCGCACGCAGTCCTCGACGAAGCGCGGGTTGAGATGGGCCTTCTCGATCACCGCGGCCTCGTCGGAGCGCTTCATCAGCTCGTAGATCTCCGAGCTCATCGACTGCTCGACGATGCGCAGCAGCTCCGGCGCGTCGATCCAGGCCGACCCGCCCTCGGGGCAGCCGATGTGCAGGGTGCCGATGCCGCGCTGGTTGTGCGTCGCGATCGGCACGGCCTCGATTGCCGCCTCGATCTGATCGGCGTCGAAGCCGCGCTCGGCAAGCCGTTCGCGGGCGAGGCCGCCGACCATCTCCTGTGCGCATGGGCAGGCGGTCATGCCCTGGGCCTGCACGCCGGTCAGCGTCCGCGTCCCCCGCGGCGAGTCGACCGCGGTGCCGAAGAGGACGTAGATCTCCTGCGTGCTCAGACCGCTGGCGGGCGTCGTCACCGTCTCCGGGTAACGCGCCGTGACCGAGACCTCGGCCCGCAGCCCTCCCTGGGCCTCGCGCACTCGCTGGGCGATGTGGGCGGCGAGCACCTCGGCGCGGAAGGCCTCGCCGAGGACGACCTCGTCGATCGCCTCGCCGACGATTTCCTCGAAGCGCGACATGTGGACCCCGGCCTGGCGCGGATTGAGGTCGACGAAACACTCGAAATCGGCGTGGTAGAGGTTCTCTGTGCCGTCGGCCTTCACCCGGATCACCTTCTCCACTCCGGTCACGCCGACCCGCGAGAGGCTGACACTGGTGGCGGGCAGCCCGGACTGGACGTCGGGCGTCGCGGAGGGGAGGGTGGTGGTGGAGCGGGTCGCCATCGGCAGAGGAAGCGTAGGCCATCGGCGCCCTATACTTCGCATGGTCGGAGCGTTGGGCTCCGTCCCCGGGAGGGGAACAGGGTTGCAGTGGAGGCAGTGAAATCGAGCCGTTGGAGACAGTCCCCCAGGGGCTGAATCAGGATTCGAGCGAGCAGCCGGCTGGGCCGCAGGAGCTCCAGTCGCTGGTTGCGCTCGGGCGCGATCGCGGGTATCTCACCTTCGAGCAGATTGCCTCCACACTCGAGGAGGTGGAGGTGACCAAGGAGCAGGTCGCCGGCCTGCACGCCCACCTGGTCGAGCACGGCGTCGAAGTGATCGCCGAGGACGGCGTCAGCACGTACAAGGAGCAGCGCGCCGAGTCCGCCAACGGGGGGGCGCGAAAACAGGAGCTGGACCTGACGATCGAACCCAGTCTCGACTCGCTGCGCCTCTACCTGCGCTCGATCGGCCGGGTCGATCTGCTCACCGCCGGCCAGGAGGTCGAACTGGCGAAACGGATCGAGCGCGGCGACATGATCGCCAAGCGGCAGATGGTCGAGGCCAACCTGCGCCTCGTCGTCTCGATCGCGAAAGGCTATCTGGGGCGGGGGCTGAGCTTTCTCGACCTGATTCAGGAGGGCTCGCTGGGCTTGATCCGGGCGGTGGAGAAGTTCGACTACCGGCGCGGCTACAAGTTCTCCACCTATGCCACCTGGTGGATCCGCCAGGCGGTGACGCGGGCGATCGCCGACAAGGCGCGGACGATCCGCATCCCGGTGCACATGGTCGAGAAGCTGAACCGGGTGGCCCACGTCGAGCGCCAGCTGGTGCAGAAATTCGGCCGCGAGCCCGAGCCGGCCGAGATCGCCGAGGAGCTGCGCTGGCCGCTGGGCGAAGTGCGCGAGATCCTGCGTGTGGCACAGCTCCCGGTCTCGCTGGAGAAACCCGTGGGGGACGAGGACGACTCCGAGCTGGGCGATTTCGTCGCCGACGACACCGTCGCCGAGCCCTTCGAAGAGGCGAGCGAACACCTGCAGAAGGAGGGCGTGCAGAAGGCCCTGGCGGCGCTGCCCGAACGCGAGCGCCAGGTGATCGAGCTGCGCTACGGCCTGACCGGGATGGAACCGCTGACGCTTGAGGAGGTCGGCAACACCTTCGGCGTCACCCGCGAGCGGATCCGCCAGATCGAGAACAACACGCTGAAGAAGCTGCAGCACCTGCCAGAGGCACAGATGCTTCGCGAAGCCTCCTGACGCGCCGGAGGGGCCGTCATGCGGCGTCCTCGGTCGCTCGCGTGCAGAGCACGCCACGCTCCCTGCGTCCTTGCCTGACGACCCCTCCGACGCGTCAGGGACTGGAATACTGCCTCGATGCCCTCTGGGGATAAGTTCTATTCACGTGTGTCTCAGGCAATGGGCGCAACGGGGTTGCGCTGGATCGGCAGGCTCAACGTTCCCCTCTACAGGCTTTCCGGGGGACGGATCGGCGGACGGATCAACAGGGCCCCGGTGCTGCTGCTGACCACGACCGGTCGCAAGTCCCGGCAGCAGCGAACCGCGCCAGTTGTCTACCTCGCCGAGGATGAGAACCTCGTCGTGATCGGCTCCAACGCCGGCCACGGCCGCGCCCCGGCGTGGTCACTCAACCTGAAGGCCAATCCCGAGGCCGAGGTCGAGGTCGGGCGCGAGCGTCGTCCGGTGCGAGCGCGCGTCGCTGAAGGCGAGGAGCGGGGCAAGCTCTGGCGCAAGCACAACGAGCAGTACTCCGGCTTCGACGAATACGAGGCGCGGACCGACCGCGACATCGCCCTGTTCGTGCTGGAGCCGAGATGACCGCGCCGCATCCATTCCGCCTCGCCGCCGAGGCCAAGGACCTGGAAGCGATGACGGCGACGCTGCGCGAGGACGTCGTCCTGCACAGCCCGATCCTCTTCCGCGGCTTCGAGGGGCGCGAGATCGTGATCGGCGTGCTCACCCAGGTCGCCGCCACCCTGGAGGACTTCCGCTACACCGACGAGCTCGCCGAGGGCGACACCGTCGCGCTGCGCTTCAAGGCCCGGGTCGGCGACCGCGAGCTGGAGGGCATCGACTTCCTCGAGCTGGACGACGAGGGCCGCGTCGCCGAGCTCACGGTCTTCATGCGCCCGATGTCGGCTCTCTATGCCTTCAACGAGCAGATGGCCACCCGCCTCGGCGTCGCACCACAGGGGTAGCGCTTGCCTCAATAGAATTACTTGAACACCACTCCAGGGGGAGTGCCTGAGCGGTCAAAAGGATGTGACTGTAAATCACACGGCTATGCCTTCGCAGGTTCGAATCCTGCCTCCCCCATATGAGCAGTCCGGGAGCCGCTCTCGACGGACGTGTCTACGCCATCGCCGGTGTCGGCGGCGGTCTGGGACCGGTGGTCGCCGGGCGCCTTGCCGCTGCTGGAGCGACCGTCGCCGGGACCGACCGCGACCAGGCGCTGATCGACGAGGTCGGGGCGGGGTTGGGCCTGCCGGCCGAGCGCTGGGACGGCCGCACCGCCGACCTGCTCGACGAGGAGTCGGCACGGGGCTGGCGCGCGGCGCTGATCGACCGCTTTGGCCGGGTCGACGGGTTCTGCACCTGGTCGGCGGCTGGCGCGGCGGCCGGCCGCTGCACGAGGCGCCGCTCTCGGACTGGGACCTCCTCCACGACCTGCTGATCCGTACGGTCCAGCACACCACCCGCGCCTTTCACCAGGCGCTCCTCGATGCCGAGCAGGGCCGCTTCGTCCTCGTCTCCGCCAAGCAGGCGCAGGCGCCGTCCAACTCCAACGCCGCCTACGCCGCCGCCAAGGCGGCCGCCGAAGCCTGGACCCTCGCCCTCGCCGACGGCTTCTCCGCCTCCGGCGCGACCGCGAACATCGTCGTCGTCGACGCGATCCTCACCCGGCGCATGCGTGAGGAGGACCCGGACGGCGACTTTGCCGGCTTCACCCCCGCGGAGCACATCGCCGAGGCGATCGCCTTCCTCTGCTCCGACGCAGCGGCGGAGATGAACGGTCAGCGCCTACCACTGACCGCTTAGCCGGCTGACAAAGCCGTTCAGCCGCATACCATTCACTGCGAATGGCCGGCAAGAGTTCCAAGGGCCCAAGGCCCGCCGAGGGCGAGATGACGATCCGCCAACTGGCGGAGCGGACGGGGATGACCGTGCGCAACATCCGCGCCCACCAGACGCGCGGGCTGCTGCCGCCGCCGACCGTCCGCGGCCGCACCGGCTACTACGGCGAGGAGCACGTGGCGCGGATCGAGCTGACCCGCGAGATGCAGGCGGAGGGGCTCAACCTGGAGGCGATCCGGCGCGTCCTCGACAGCGGCGACGGCTCGGCTTCGGCGATCTTCGACTTCACCCGGGCCCTGCGGGCGCCGTTCGAAGACGAGGCCCCGGAGATCGTCGAGGCAGAGGAGCTGGCCGCCCTATGGGGCGAAGCCGCCGACGCCAGGCAGGTTCGCCGCGCCGAAAAGCTCGGCATATTCCGCACCCTGCCCGACGGGCGGGTCGAGGTGATCAGCCCGCGACTGCTGCGCGCCGCCGCCGAGCTGGCCGAGCTCGGCATCGGCGCCGAGGGCGCGCTGGTCACCGCGGAGAAGCTGCGCCGCCACGCCGACGGCGTCGCCCGCGCCTTCGTCGAGCTGTTCGTCAAGGAGGTCTGGCAACCGTTCGAGCGTGCCGGGCGGCCCGAGCGCGACTGGCCGCGGATGAGCGAGGCGCTTGAACGGATGCGGCCGCTCGCCGCCGGCGCCCTGCTGGCGACCTTCCAGATCGCGATGGGGGAGGCGGTCGCGAAGGAGAGCGAGCGAACGCTGCGGCTCGCCGCCCGCCCGGGCAAGCGCTCCGGCAAGCGACGCAAGCGCTCCTAGACCTCTCTAAGCGAGCGCCGCGTCGTCCAGCTCCTCGCCGGCGACCTCCTGGCCGTCGTAGGTGAGGACGGCGAAATACATCAGCGAGGGGAGGAGCGTGTCGAGCTCCTTGGTTTCGCCTTTCTGCAGGCGCGCGTAGAGCACCGATTCGATCCCTCCGACGACGCCGGCGGCGGCGATCGCCGACGGGGCCTCGTCCAGGTCCTCCCTGACCAAGGCGTCGATACAGCCGGCGAAGCGGTCGAGAACCTCGTCGCGGCGCCGCAGGCCGGCGGGACTGGACGCGCGCGCCTCGACGATCACGATGCGAGCCTCTTCGGGCTCCTCGACGATGAAGCGAAGCAGCTCCGCGATGCCGCCGCGCAGCCGCTCGCGCCAGCTCGGCCCGGCGTCCGCCACGGCCGCTTCGAGGCGCTCCCCCACCCGTGTCGCGGCGGCGTCGAAGGCGGCCAGGAAGCAATCCTCCTTGTCCTCGAACTGCTCGTAGAACGTCGGCCGCGAGATCCCCGCCCGGGTGAGGACGTTCTGGACGGTGAGCGTGTTGTAGCCGATCTCGGTTACCGCTCCGATCATCGCCGCCAGCAGCCGCTCCCGCTGGACCGCCTTCACCAGGTCCGGCGGAAGCGTCCTCACTCCGGCCGGAAAACGACCGTCAGCCCGGGTCAGGAGGGCGACGGCCTCGTTGAGTTCCGCGTCCGACCAGCGGTTCCCGACGGCGTCAGCCAGCTTCTCCCTGCTGAGCATCACTCTCTCCGGGGGCCTCTCCGCCATAAGGAACCTACGCGTTTCTTTTAGAAATTGTGCAGGCTCTCGAAGGGTACCAGAAAAGTCGCTGCCATGCATTGGAATTTTGCCCTTCCCGGGTATCCTTGCTCTCATGTCGCCACGGGGAAAAGGGGGAACGCGGGAGAGGCAGGCGTCCAAACGCGCCGTCTCCTCGATCCGGCCTCCGCTGCCGCGCGAGTTCATCGCCCTCCACAAGCAGCGCCGCATCATGGACGCGCTGGCCGAGCTGGCGGCCGAACAGGGCTATGAGGCGACCAAGATCTCCGACATAGTCAAGCGGGCCGGCGTCGCCCGCAAAACGCTGTACGACAACTTCGAGGGCAAGGAGGAGGTCTTCCTCGCCGCCTTCGACGCCGCCCGGGACGAGGTGCTGCGCCGTGTCGAGGAGGGCAGCGCCGCCGCCGAGGGCGATTGGCAGGTGGGGATGGAGGCCGGGCTGGCCGCCTTCCTCGCCTATGTCGCCGAGCAGCCGACCCTGGCTCGCATGTGCATGATCGAGGCGCTTTCCGCCACACCCGCCACGACCAAGCGCTACGAGGACGCGCTCGATACCTTCGTCGAGCTGACAAGACGGTCGTTGCCGCGGGACGAGCGGCTGCCGGACACGATCGCCGAGACACTGGTCGGCGGCGTCGCCTGGATCGTCTACCAGCAGATCCGCCGGGGTGACGCGGAACGCGCCGAGGACCTGCTGCCGGAACTCACCGAGTTCATGATGGCGCCCTATCTGGACGCCGGTATGGCTGACTGACCGGTCAGGTCAGCAGACAAAAAGCGCTTAGTGCTGGCAGACTTTAGTACTGCATGGATTCGCTTCCACGTGGTCGCCACGGCCTCTCACGGGAGTACATCGCCGGGCACCAGCGCGAGCGGCTGATCACGGCTATCGCCGACTTGCTGGACGAGCGCGGCTACGACGGCACGACCGTCGCCGCGATAAGCGGCAGGGCGGGCGTCTCCAAGAGCGACTTCTATGCGCACTTCGGCAGCAAGGACGAGTGCTTCTTCGCCGCCTACGACACTGGGGTCGAGCGGCTGCGCCGCGAGGTGCTCGCCGCGTGTGAGGGCCGGCAGGGCTGGGCCGAGGGCGTCTGTGCCGGCCTGGCCGCGGCGCTCAGCTGGCTGGCGGCCGAGCCGGCGTGGGCAAACCTGCTGCTGGTCGAGGGCCTGCGCGTCGGCCCCGGCATCTACGGGCGCTTTCAGGGGGCGGTCGAGAGCTTCGTCCCCTATCTGCGCGAGGGCGCGCCGGCGGGGACGAGCGCCGGCCGGCCGCCGGAGGCCGCCGATGAGGCAGTCGGCGGCGGCATCTGCTCGCTGCTCGGGCGGCGGGTGCTGGCCGGCGAAGCGAGCAGCCTCGACCGAATCTTCCCGGAACTTGCCGAGTTTGCGCTGACCCCGTACCTGGGTCTCGCCGAGGCACGCCGGATAATCTCGGCTAGATGAAGAGCGATGCGAGCGCAGCCGCCGGGGCCGCGGCGACCGAGGGGCGGGGCGGGGCCATCGCGGGCGTCCTGCCCTCGCAGGCCCTGAGTGAGGCGATCGAGGCCGAATGGATCACCTCGGGCGACTACCGCATCCACCCGGAGGCGATCCAGCCGGCGAGCGTCGACCTGCGCCTGGGGGACTACGCCTGGGCGCTGCGCTGCAGCTTCCTGCCCGACGTCGACTCGACCGTCGAGGAGAAGATCGAGGGCCTCGCCTTCCAGCGGATCGACCTGCGCGACGGCGCCGTGCTCGAGCGCGATCGCCCCTACCTGGTGCCGCTGCTCGAGGAGCTGGAGCTGCCCGACGACGTGCGCGCCAAGGCGAATCCGAAGAGCTCGACCGGCCGGCTCGACGTCTTCACCCGGGTGCTGACCGACCGCCACCACCGCTTCGACGAGATCCGCCCCGGCTACAGCGGCCGCCTCTACCTGGAGGTCGTGCCGCGCTCCTTCGCGATCCAGGTGCAGAGCGGCCTCTCGCTCAACCAGCTGCGCCTCGCCCGCGGCGACGTGCGGCTCACCGACCCCGAGATCCGTGCCCTGCAGGACGAGTTCCCGCTGCTCTACCTCGACTCGCACGCGCTGCGCGAGTCCGAGCTGGCGCTGGCCGAGGGCCTCTTCCTCAGCGTCGACCTCTCCGGCCCCAGCGATCGGATCGTCGGCTACCGGGCGAAGAAGAACAGCCTGCCGATCGACCTCGCGCGGATCCGCGCCTACCGCTGGACCGACTACTGGGACCCGGTGTATCCGGAGCCGGGGGGGCGGATCGTGCTCGAGCCGGAGATCTTCTACCTGCTGCTCTCGGCCGAGGGCGTCTGCATCCCACCGCGGATCGCCGCCGAGATGATGGCCTACGACCCCACCGCGGGCGAGCTGCGCACCCACTACGCCGGCTTCTTCGACCCTGGCTTCGGCTATGACCCGGCCGGCGGCCGCCACGGCAGCCGCGCCGCGCTCGAGGTGCGGGCGCGCGACGTCTCTTTCATGGTCGAGCACCGCCAGCCGGTCTGCAAGCTGGCGCTGGAGCGCACCAGCGCTCCCGCCGAGCGCCTCTACGGTGAGGAGCTGGGGTCCAACTACCAGGGCCAGGTGACGATGCTGAGCAAGCACTTCGAGGAGACCGGCGCTTGAGCGAGCGGCCTATAAGTCCCTGATAACTATCTGATGGACGCGGGCTTGAGACAGGCCCGCCGCTGTGGCGACTTGCTGCTGGGTGTGTCCCTGCTCGACCGCTTCGCGGATCAGGTGGTCTCGCTTGGGGTTCAGCCTCTTGGCGCGGCGGATTTCGTCTCTTATATTGCGAAGTTGGGGTAGCGGGTTTTGGCCTGCCACTCCATCTCCTCGAAGCTACGCGCCCTCCTTGTTGCCATTGCGCCCCCCTTCGTAGCACAGCTACCTCGGTCCGCGGGGCTGGAATGCCGGATCGGATAGACATTTTGGCCGGGTTGCTACGGCTGGGAGGACGCGCGGGCAGGCACGACTTCACGGACGGGCTGTCTAGGATTCGCGTGTGGCCGAGCGAACCTGGAGCGTTTACCTGGCGGGAGAGATCCACTCCGACTGGCGCGAGCGGATCGAAGCCGGCGTGCGCGAGGCCGCACTGCCGGTCTCCTTCTCGGCGCCGGTCACCGACCATGCCGCTTCTGACGATGCCGGTGTCGGCACGTTGGGGGAGGAGAGCGAGCCGTTCTGGCGCGACCACATGGGGGCTGGCGTCAACGCGATCCACACCCAGACCCTGATCCGCGCCGCCGACGTGGTCGTCGTCCGCTTCGGCGACAAATACCGGCAGTGGAACGCCGCCTTCGACGCCGGCCACGCCGCTGCCCTCGGCAAGCCCTACGTCACCCTGCACGACCCTGAATTCGACCACGCCCTGAAGGAGGTCGACCGCGCCGCCCAGGGCACGGCGAGGACGCCCGAGCAGGTCGTCGCCATCCTTCGCTACGTGATCACCGGCGCGTTGTCCCGGTAGCGGCTAGGGTGAGGCAGGTGGGTGGGGACGCGAACCGAGAGACGATCGAGCGCTTCTACGAGGCGTTCGGCCAGTGCAACGGCGCCGCGATGACGGCCTGCTATGCGCCCGATGCCCATTTCCGCGATCCCGCCTTCGGCGACCTCGACGGTGCCGACATCGGCGCGATGTGGCGGATGCTGACCAGCCGCGCCACCGATCTGGAGATCGAGCTGCACGAGCACGAGGCCGATGAGATCTCGGGCTCGGCTCACTGGATCGCCCGCTACACGTTCTCCACCGGTCGCCCCGTCGTCAACGACATCCAGGCGAAGTTCCGCTTTGCCGACGGCCTGATCGTCGACCACGTCGACGACTTCGACTTCCGCCGTTGGGCCAAACAGGCCCTTGGCCCCAGCGGCCACCTGGTCGCCGTCCTGCCGCCCCTGCGTCGGAAAGCCCGCGCCAAAGCCCTCGACCAGCTCGAGGCCTTCAAGCGAGACGAGACCGGCTCCAGCGTCTAAGCCTCAATCCACCGATTCACCCTCACAGATAGGCGAATCGCCGCCAGCGACCGTGTGAACGGCGAAAACCGCCGGCTCGAAGGTGTTGTCGGACGGCGGCGG
>Ga0193695_1000031_pt1 | contig 31966 bp, 31 predicted proteins | sample L3s2metaG_FD_160568 | JGI IMG/M metagenome (GOLD analysis project Ga0193695, IMG submission 160568) | Soil microbial communities from a riparian zone of the East river system, Colorado, United States - L3s2 | ecosystem: Environmental > Terrestrial > Soil > Riparian zone | place: USA: East River... | reverse complement strand
CATCCGGGTCCTCCTTGAGGTCGTAGGCGTCGAACACCCACAGCCTCTCGGCGGGCCCGGATCTACTTCACGGCGTTCGGAACGTGATGAGGCGCGTCATCTAGGGCCGGGCCGGGACACGCGAAGGCTCCGGCCCGAACCTGACTCAAGATGTGTCTCAGCCGATGTCTATGCAACCCAGATGCCGAAATATTCGAGGGAAAGCGGCCGGACGCCCAGGATGTGGAAGAGACTTTCGTAGGTGCCGTTCGACGCCGATTCCGCGGTGCATTTGCCCAAGCCGAACCCGGCTTCTTGGGTGTATTTGATGCCGGTGAATGTCCACCAGGCGATGATGTACCGTTCTTTCCCTTTGCCTTCGTTGGCATTCAGGTATGTGGCTTTAGTTATCGCTTTCTGTTCGGGGAGCTTGACCCGGCACTTCAGTTCGCTGCCTTTCACCTCGTTGATTTCGATCAGTTTCCCGCTCGGACACTCGATGTCCATCAATCCCACGTAGTAGCCTTCGGCGTCTTTTTCAATCGCGTCGAGGCGATATTCGCAGCCGTTCATTTTCACTTCCGCTTTCGTGCCGAGAGGCCCGCCGCATTCATACTCAGCTGCCAACATGAGTTCGTTGCTGGAGCTGGTATCGCTGTCGATTATGCCTTTGAGTTCCTGGTGCGTGCAAAGGACTTGACCGTTGTTGAAGGTCATCAGGCCTTCGCTTTTTTCCACCCAATATTCGGTGCGTTCGCGTTCGCTGTGGAATTCGACTGCCGCCGATGCCGCGGGGGCAATCACAGCGCCCACCGCGAAACAGGCAAAGAGCACCGAGACCAACGCCCTCAGCTTGCCGATCATCTCTTGCTTCCTTTCCTCGCAGCCACCCCGGACCGGGGAGGCAAGATAGCCACGAATGATAAGGAGATTTAGATCAAATTGACAGGCGTGAGAGGCCGCTAGCGGCGAACCGGGAAGCGACGGGGCGGCGGCTTGCGGCGGGCGGCGATGCGGGAGGCGCCGAAGCCGGCGACCGTCGCCAGCAGAGTGACGGCTAGTGCGACGAGGCGGCGGCCGAGGCGCTCGAAGCGCATCGTCTGCCAGCCTTCCTCGCGGGCGATCTCGGCCAGCGGCGGGTCCGGGTTGACGGCGACCGGATGGCCGACGGCGCGCAGCATCGGCAGGTCCGAGAGCGAGTCCGAGTAAGCGAAGGACTCGGCAAGTTCGATGCCGTGCTCGGCGGCGAACGCCTCTATCGCCTCGACCTTGCCCGAGCCGTAGACGAACGGTCCGTCAAAGCGACCGGTGAAAGCACCCTCGTCGTCGACGGCGTAGCGGGTGCCGATGCCGCCGTCCATCCCGAGCACGGCTGCGAGCGGTTCGACCACCCCGTTGCCGGCGGCGCTGACGATGAAGGTGGCCCGGCCAGCGTCCTGGTGAGCGTAGACCTCGTCGAGCATCTGCGGGTAGACGCGCGGCAGGATCGCCGCCATCACCTCCGGGTTCATTCTTTCCAAGCTCCGGGCCGGCACGCTCGAGATCAGCTCGTGGGCGACGCGCAGCACCTCGGTCGTACGCTCGTCGGTCGTGCCGCGCAGGCGGTAGCGCAGGTGCTCGACCGCCCAGCTCGCGAGCTGGCGCCGCCCGACGATCCCGTGCCGCGTCGCGACACGGGCGAACTGCATCCCTGATGAGCCCGCCATCAGGGTCTTGTCAAGATCGAAAAAGGCGGCGGCGCGGCTCAAGCCGAGCCGTTGACCTCTATGACGATCGCGTCACCCTGGCCGCCGCCGGAGCAGATGGCGGCGACGCCGAGGCCACCGCCGCGGCGGCCGAGCTCATGGACAAGCGAGCCGACGATGCGGGCGCCGCTGGCGCCGATCGGGTGGCCGAGCGCTATCGCGCCACCGTTGACGTTGACCTTGTCCTCCTCGACGCCGAGCATCCGCATCGAGTTGAGGGCGACCGAGGCAAAGGCCTCGTTGATCTCCCAGAGGTCGACGTCCTCGGGGGTCTTGCCGATCTTCTCCAGCGCCTGCTTGGCGGCGTTGGCGGGGGTCCTCGCCAGGTAGGGGAAGTCGTCGGCGACAGCTCCATAGGAGAGGACCCGCGCCAGCGCCGGGCGGTCTTCCTTCTCCGCCCACTCCTCGGAGGCGACGACGATCGCGCCGGCGCCGTCGTTGACCCCGGGAGCGTTGCCGGCGGTGTGGGTGGCGTCCTCGCCGCCGATCGCCCGCAACCCGGCCAGCGTCTCGACCGTCGTCTCGGGTCGGATCGCCTCGTCGGCCTCGATCGTGTTTTCGCCCTTGCGCGACTTGACCGTGACGCCGACGATCTCGTCGGCGAGGCGGCCGCCGTCGGTCGCCTCCGCGGCGAGCCGGTGCGAGCGCTCGGCGAAGCGGTCCATGTCGGCGCGGGTGATCTCCAGCTCGTTGGAGACCTCGCTCGCCTCGTTGATCATCTGCTTTTCGGTGAAGGGATTGGTGAGGCCGTCGTGGACCATCGCGTCGATCGTTTCGACATGGCCCATCCGGTAGCCGAAGCGGGCGCCGGGCAGCAGGTGCGGCGCCCCGCTCATCGACTCCATGCCGCCGGTGACGGCGACCTCGGTGTCGCCGGCCCGGATCGCCATGTCGGCGATCCCGACCGACCGCATGCCGGAGGCGCAGACCTTGTTGATCGTCTCCGAGGGGACCTCCTTGGGGATACCGCCCTTGATCTGGGCCTGGCGCGAGGGGATCTGCCCCTGACCGGCCTGCAGGACCTGGCCGAAGACGACCTGTTCGACCCGCGCCGGGTCAACTCCCGAACGCTCCAGAGCGGCCTGGATCGCGTGGCCACCAAGGTCAGTGGCGTCGAGTGAGGAGAGGGTGCCGCCCATCTTGCCGAAGGGCGTGCGTGCGGTTCCAAGAATGACGGTGCTGGGCATCTGGCGGCCTTTCTGTGTCGTGTTTGTGCCGGGTCTCGGCTCGAGACGGGCCGCATGGCCCTGATCGGAACGATAGCGCGCCGGCCCGCCGCGTTGTGGTTCCTTGTCACGCAATGGGCGAGGGGGAACCGCGCGAGCGGAGCTCATAGACTCGGCGGCAGTGAGAGTCGAGGTCAGCCAGCTCGCACCCGCCGAGATCGACGTCGATCTGCTCGTCGTCGGTCTCTACGAGGACGGGGCGCTGCCCGCGGATCTGACCGGGGCGCCGGGCGCCACCGACGCCAAAGGCGGCTTCGAAAAGCTGACGCTGCTGCGGCCGCGGCGGCCGGCGCGCGCGCTGGTCGTCGGTCTCGGCAGGCGAGAGGACGCGGGCCCGGAGCGCATCCGGATCGCGGCGGCGCTGGCGGCGAAGGAGGCGACGAAGCTGGAGGCTGCCTCGCTTGCCTGGCTCTCGCCCGAGTCGGGCGACGCCGAGGCGGCCGCCGAGGGCGCGGAGGCGACGGCCGCCGCCCTCGTCACCGGCACGATCCTCGCCGACTACCGCTTCGACCGCTACCTCAGCACCAGTGCCGAGGACCCTCCCCCGGCTCGGGTCGAGTCGCTGACGCTGCTCGCGCCCGCGGCAGTAGCCGGCGCCGCCGAGGCGGCACAAATCTGCGCCGAGGCGCAGAACCGTGCCCGCGACCTGCAGAGCCTGCCCTCCAACGTCGCCACCCCGTCCTTCCTCGGCCGGCGGGCGCGGGAGATCGCTTCCCACCACGAGGGGGTCGGCGCCGACGTGCTCGGCCGCGACGAGATCGCGGCGAAGGAGATGGGCGGGCTGGTCGCGGTCAGCCAGGGGACCGCGGAGGAGCCGAAGCTGATCGTGCTGCGCTACGCAGGTGGCGGCTCCGGCGCCAAGCTGGGCTTGGTCGGCAAGGGAGTCACCTTCGATACCGGCGGCATCTCGCTGAAGCCCTCCGCCTCAATGCACGAGATGAAGATGGACATGTCCGGCGCGGCGGCGGTGCTGGAGGCGGTCGGGGCGATTGCCGAGCTGCGCCTGCCGATCAATCTGGTCGCCGTAGTCCCCTCGACCGAGAACATGCCCTCCGGCACGGCGATCAAGCCAGGCGACATCATCACCCAGTACAACGGCAAGACGGTCGAGGTCAACAACACCGACGCCGAGGGCCGCCTGATCCTCGCCGATGCCCTCGCCTACGCGGTCGAGCTCGGGGCGGAGCGAATCGTCGACCTGGCAACGCTGACCGGCGCTGTGCTGATCGCCCTGGGCTCGACCTACGCCGCGGTGATCTCCAACGACGACGACCTGGCCGCCGAGGTGGAGCAGGCGGGCAAGACGACCGGCGAGCTGGTCTGGCGCCTCCCACTCCACCCCGAGTACAAGGAGCTGACCAAGGGCAGCGTCGCCGACCTGACCAATGCCGCGGCGAAGCGCAAGGCGGGCACGATCTACGCCGGCTCCTTCCTCGAGGAGTTCGTCGGCGACACCCCCTGGGCGCACGTAGACATCGCCGGCACCGCCTGGGACGTCGGCCGCCCCTACACCGGCAACGACGCCAGCGGCTTCGGCGTCCGCCTGCTGGTGGAGCTGGCGCGCGAGCTCGCTGCCTGAGCCGGCTATTCGCTCTCGCCGGCGACTCGTTGGCGATCGGCGATCACGATGTACTCCTCGACCATCAGCTTGTCGCTTGTCCTTGGTCCTGCCCGCTGCTTTCTTCATTGCGATCAGGTGGCCGAGCGAAGCGACCCTGACCTGATGGCCAAAGATCTCCCGCTCCACGGACTCTGACTTCAGGTCTTCATACGAAGCCATCCCGGCGGCATCGGCGAGCACGTCCAGGTCCCCGTAGGGCGTGACGAAGCTGAAGTTGGCTCCGTTTTCGATCGTCCTCGCATCGAGTTGAAACGGAAGATCTGGCGGCGCGGCGCGCAATCGCACGGGCTGTTGGCGATCACGAAGTTGGCGAAGGCAATCCCGTAGTCGAGCCGCTCCGTCGGTGACCGCTGAAGCTGCTGGTCGATCAGCGTCGCGTCGATCCCGGAGTCGCGCGGTGACGCTCCAAGCTGAAGATCCTCGCCGAGCAGATACAGCAGCCGGCCCAGCGTCTCCACCGAGGGCGAGACGCGATCTCGCTCAATCCTCGAAATCGCCGACCTCGCTCACCGGCGTGCCCCGTGGAGTGCCGGGCCGGCGGCCTTGCCGGGCCGGCTGGCGGGGTAGTGCAGATCGGCGGTGATCTCGGCCTGGCTGATCGAGATCCTCGGTGCCTTGGCTCGATGGTGGTGTCTATGCCTTGGAATCAGCCTCATCGCAGTGCCTCCGTTCAGCCCGAGTTGCTTGAAGCAACCGTTGCTGGCTCTATCCTAACCGACTCGGTTGCTTGATGCAACCATGTGTGCGAAGATCACTCTCGTGCTGCGCCACGACTACCCAGGGCAGATCTGCTCGATCGCCAAGGCGCTCGAGGTCGTGGGCGAGCGCTGGAGCCTGCTGATCGTGCGTGACGTGATGAACGGCAATCGCCGCTTCGGCGAGCTGCAGCGCGGGCTCGGCGTCGCCCGCAACGTCCTCTCGGCCCGCCTGCGGCGGCTGGTCGAGGAGGACATCCTCGAACGGCGCGCCTACCAGGAAAGCCCCGAGCGCTACGAGTACTTCCTCACCGAGAAGGGCCTCGACCTCTGGCCCGCGCTCGTCGCCCTGCTCGCCTGGGGCGACCGCCACTCCCCCGAGCCGGACGGGCCGCCGATGCTGATCGTCCACAAGCAATGCGGTGGGCCGGTCGGCGACCGCGGCATCTGCGAGAGCTGCGGCAAGCTCCTCCACGCCCGCGACGCCCGCGCCCTCCCCGGCCCCGGATTACGCGCCGAGCAGGCCGACGCCGACTCGGTCGCGGCATGATTGAAGCATTGTCCCCCCTATTGTGGGGAAAATGCTGCAACAAGTGAGTCGAGGAACCAACGAGGAGGGCTGATGGCGACGGCGGCGGAGGTTCAGGCGCGAGACAAGGTCTTTATCGGCGGCGAGTGGGTCGAGCCGCAGGGCTCAGACACGATCGACGTCGTCAACTCGACCACCGAGGAGACGATGGCGACGATCCCCGCCTGCAATGCGGATGACGCCGACCTGGCGGTGCGCGCCGCGCGCGGCGCCTTCGACTCCTGGTCGCAGACCTCGCGCGAGGAGCGGGCCGGCTATCTCAGCGCGATCGCCGCCGGCCTCGGCGAGCGCTCGGAGGAGATCGCGGCGACGATCGCCCAGGAGCTGGGGATGCCGATCAAGCTGAGCCAGATCATCCAGGCCGGCCTGCCCACCGGACAGTTCGCCGCGATGCCAGGATTGATGGAGGAAGTCGCCTGGGAGGAGGAGATCGGCAACTCGCGCGTGCTGCGCGAGCCGGTCGGCGTCCTCGGCGCGATCACGCCCTGGAACTACCCGCTCAACCAGATCGCCGCCAAGGTCGCCCCCGCCCTCGCCGCCGGCTGCACCGTCGTGCTCAAGCCGAGCGAGGTCGTGCCGCTCAACGCCTTCATCCTCGCCGAGGTGATCGAGGCCGCGGGCCTGCCCGCCGGCGTCTTCAACCTCGTCACCGGCACCGGGCCCGAGGTCGGCGAGGCGATCGCCGGCCACCCCGGCGTCGACATGGTCTCCTTCACCGGCTCGACCCGGGCCGGGCGGCGCGTCTCCGAGCTGGCCTCGGCGACGGTCAAGCCGGTCGCGATGGAGCTCGGCGGCAAGTCGCCGAACGTGATCCTCGACGACGCCGACCTGACGCAGGCGATTCCGGACGGGGTCGCCAAGTGCTACCTCAACTCGGGCCAGACCTGCAGCGCGCTGACGCGGATGCTGGTGCCGCGGGAGAAGCTGGCCGAGGCCGAGGAGCTGGCGAAATCCGCCGCCGAGGCCTACACGCCGGGCGACCCCTTCGAGGAGTCGACCCGCCTCGGCCCGCTCGTCTCCGAGGTCCAGCGCGGGCGCGTCCGCGGCTACATCGAGAAGGGCGAGGCGGAAGGGGCCAAGGTCATCACCGGCGGTGCAGCACCGCCGGAGGGCCTCGAGCGCGGCTTCTTCGTCCGCCCCACCGTCTTCTCCGAGGTGACGCCGGAGATGACGATCGCCCAAGAGGAGATCTTCGGCCCGGTTCTGGTCATCCAGCCCTACGACGGCGAGGACGACGCGGTGCGGATCGCCAACGACACGGTCTACGGGCTCGCCGGCGGCGTCTGGTCAGCCGACCAGGAGCGCGCTATCTCCGTCGCCAAGCGGATTCGCACCGGGCAGATCGAGATCAACGGCGGGGCCTTCAACCCACTGGCGCCGTTCGGGGGGTACAAGCAGTCGGGGCACGGGCGCGAGAACGGGCGCTACGCGATCGAGGAGCTGCTCCAAGTAAAGAGCTTGCAGCTGTAGGCGGGCGGGTCCTGTCGTGGGGGGTGGGGGTGTTAGCGGACTCATCCGTCCGAACACCCCCACCCCCCACGCCACCCGCCCGAGAATCGCAATAGGCTCACGCCGTGAATTTCGAGCTGAGCGACGAGCAGAAGCTGATCCAGAGCACCGTCCGAGAGTTTGCTCGCGCTGAGGTTGCGCCTGTAGCTGAAGAGCTCGATCGGGAGAAGCGGTTCCCTTACGAGATCGTCGAGAAGCTTGGCGGGCTTGGGTTGATGGGGATTCCGTTTCCTCAGAAGTACGGGGGTGGGGGCGCGGACACGTTGTCTTACGTGCTCGCTGTTGAAGAGCTGGCTCGGATCGATTCTTCGGTCTGCATCACGATGGCGGCGCATACGTCGTTGGGGACGATGCCTATCTATCTGTGGGGGACGGATGAGCAGAAGGACGAGTGGCTGCCGGTGCTCTGCAGTGGGCAGAAGCTTGCTTCCTTTGGGCTGACCGAGCCGGAGGCTGGGTCCGACGCCGGCAATGTCCGCACCCAGGCGAAGCTCGCTGATGGTGAGTGGGTCGTCGACGGTGCCAAGCAGTTCATCACCAACTCCGGCACCGAGATCTCCGGCTGCGTCTCGATCACCGCCGTCACCGGCGAGGCGAACGGGCGTAAGGAGATCTCCAACCTGATCGTCCCCACCGGCACCCCCGGCTACGAGGTCGGCGAGCCGTATCGGAAGATGGGCTGGAGCGCCTCCGACACCCGCCCGCTCTCCTTCGAAGGCTGCCGCGTCCCCGAAGCCAACCTGCTCGGCCGCCGCGGCGACGGCTTCAAGAACTTCCTCCACATCCTCGACGGCGGCCGCATCGGTGTCGCGGCGATGGGCGTGGGCCTCGCCCAGGGCGCCCTCGACGAGGCGATCGCCTACGCCAAGGAGCGCCAGGCGTTCGGCCAGGCGATCTCCAAATTCCAGTCGATCCAGGCGAAGATCGCCGATCTCTCGGCCCAGATCGAGGCCGCCCGCCTGCTCACCTGGCGCGCCGCGCTGGAGAAGGACGCCGGCAAGTCCTTCACCCTCACCGCCGCCCAGGCGAAGCTGATCACCGGCCGCCTCGCGGTCCGCGCCAGCGAGGAGGCGGTCCAGATCCACGGCGGCTACGGCTACATCGAGGAGTACCCCGTCTGCCGCTTCTACCGCGACGCCAAGATCCTCACGATCGGCGAGGGCACCGACGAGGTGCAGCAGATGGTGATCGCCCGCCAGCTCGGCTGTTGATCAGCCGAAGGTGAACGAGTAGCCGGTCACTCCGGGTTCGGGGATCAGGCGCAGGACGTGGTCTTCGACCTTGGGCAGGTCGACCAGGTCGTAGAGCCGCTGCGCCGAGACGGTCACCACGCCGTCGTGGACGTCCGCCCCGGCGAGAGAGGGTGGGATCGGGCGGCCGTCGAGCCGCACCCGCATGCGACGGCTATGTCCTGGCGAGCCGAGCACCTCGTAGACCCGCCGGGCGCCGAAGTTGAGGTCGAGCGAGCTGCCGCCCGCGGCAGTCGCCGACTCCAGCGTCACCCGCCAGCGGCCGCCGTAGGCGAATTCGTTTTCTCCCGGCGCCGGCGGCGGGCGGAAGTCGTGCAGCCCCGGTGAGAGCATCGGGTTGGTGAACCGTTCGGCGCGGGCGGCGCCGAGATAGGTCTCCGGCGTGGTCACGCCCGGCGAGGGGGCGATCGCGCTGATCTGCCCGGATCGGGCCTTTGGCGCCCTGCCGGCTTCGGCAAGCAGCTCTCGAATCACCTTTTCTTTCTCGCCGTAGGAGCCCTCGCCGAAGTGGACGAAGCGCACCCGCCCCCGCGCGTCGACGAAGTACTCCGCCGGCCAGTACTGATTGCCGTAAGCGGTCCAGGTGGCAAGGTCGTTGTCTTGCGCCACCGGGTACTCGATGCCGTTGCGTTCGATCGCTTCTTCGACGTTGCCCGCCTCTTTCTCGAAGGGAAACTCCGGCGAGTGGACGCCGACGATCGTCAGACCCTCCTTGCGATAGCGCCTGTCCCAGGCGGTCAGGTAGGGCAGCGTGCGCAGGCAGTTGATGCAGCTGTAGGTCCAGAAGTCGACGAGGACGACGCGACCGCGCAGCGAGCGCAGCGTCAGGGGACGATCGCCCGGCGTGTTGAACCAGCGCTGGTTGTCGACGAATTCGGGTGCGGTGCCGAGCACCGGCAGGCCCGAGTCCGGGCCGGCCGTCGGCATCGGCGCCGCTTCCGCCACGGCTTCCCCCAGCCCCCCGCCGGAGCCCCGCACTTCGGCGAGCGCTTCGTGGGCCGCCGCCGTGTCCTCCAGCGGCTTCGAGGGGTTGACGAGGAAGCTGGGCAGGTCGCTCGCGATCCTGTTCTGGAAGCGGATGTCGTATTCGCCGAGCATGGCCAGCGCGACCACGACCATCACGGCGCCCATCGCCACCTGCAGCCCAATCCCGCGCCGGGCCAGCGGCGCGGTCACGCGCCGACCCCCGAGCATCAGCAGGTAGAGGACCGCCGCAGAGCCGATCCCGTAGCTGAGCGCGACGGCGAGGCGGCCGAGCGTGAACGGCTGCGAGGCCGAGACGGTGATCACACCGGCGAGAATCGGGCCGGCGCAGGGCGCGTAGACGAGGCCGAGGCTGGCGCCGACTGCCGTTCCCGACCAGAAGCCGTCGCCGCCGCGGCGGACCCCGGCGCGCCCGGCGAAGCGGCTCATCGTCGCCTCGATCCGCGCGGCGAGCGGCGGGATCATCAGCGAGACGCCGAAGCCGATCAGGACGACGATCGCCAGCGTGCGCAGCAGGTCGTCGGGCAGGCCGAGAGCAGAGATCGCGTAGACCAGCGCGACCGTGGCGAAGGTGAAGGAGACGGCGAGCCCGGCGACGATGCCGGCCGGGCGACGCCGGCCCCCGGTCGCGCCGGCGGAGAGGGCGATCGGCAGAACCGGCAGCACGCAGGGCGAGACCGCCGTGGCCGCCCCTGCCACAAAGCCGAAGAGAATCAACAGCGCCATGCAGGCTGAGCTTGGCAGGTCCGGGTTAGGAGGAGATGAAGCTCAGCCCGCGGGTTGGGCGGTGATCGCGCCGCCGGCGCGGCTGGCGACTTCGGCGTGGCGGCCGAGCTTCTCGCCGATCCCGTAGTGCTCGCAGATCGCCACCTCGTGCTCGCGCAGCAGTGGCCGGCTTGGGTCGACCGTGGGGGCCGAGCGCATGGCGTCGTGTCCCTGCGCGGTCCAGACGCGTCCCGGCATCGCGGCGCACTCGCGCAGCGGAACCACGATCGTCCTCATGCGCCGCCGCTGACCCGTTGCGGCGACCAGCCAGACCGGACCGCCTCCCTCGGCGTCGGCATAGACGCCATGCACCCGCCCGAAGACGTTGCCGGCGGCATCGTCCAGCTCGAACCCGACCCAGCCGAGCGCCTCGGCGAGATCGGGCAGCGTGCCGGCCGGTGGGTCAATCACTTGCCTGCCGCTCCATCAGCTCACTCGCCGCGCTGGCCGGGTCGAGTTCGCGCCGCACCACGCGGTCGAGCAGGGCCGCCGTCTCGGGATCGGCCTGGGCCGTCGCCTCCATCCGGCGCCGCATTCGCGAGGTCGCGATCCCCAGCACCTCGTTGCGCAGGTTGCGGGCGCGGCGCTGCTCGAGCGTGCCCTCGGCCTCGATATGGGCGTGGTGCTCGTCGATCTTCACCGCCAGCTCGCCGACACCCTCGCCGCGCGCCGCCTCGGTGCGCAGGATCGGCACCTGCCACTTGCCGGGCTCGTGCGAGAGGGCGAGGACGCTGCGCACCTCGCGCACCATCGTGTCGGTCATCGGGTGGTCGGCCTTGTTGACGACGATCACGTCGGGGATCTCCATCACCCCCGCCTTCAACGCCTGGATCGAGTCGCCCGAGCCGGGCATCAGGGCCAGCACGATCGTGTCGGCGTGGTCGACGATGTCGATCTCGGCCTGGCCGACGCCGACGGTCTCGATCAGGACGTCGTCCTTGCCGGCCGCGTCCATCACCAGCGCCACCTGCAGCGCCGCCTCGGAGAGGCCACCGAGCGCCCCGCGCGAAGCCATCGAGCGGATGAAGACGCCGGGATCGAGGAAGTGCTCGGAGAGCCGGATCCGGTCGCCGAGCAGGGCGCCGCGGGTGAAGGGGCTGGAGGGGTCGATCGAGAGCACCGCGACCTGGCGCTCGGCCTCGCGCAGCTCGGCGGTGAGCGCCCCGATCAGGGTGCTCTTGCCGACCCCGGGCGGACCGGTGAAGCCGACGATCCGCGCCTTGCCGGTGCGCGGATAGACCTCGCGCACGAGCTCCCAGCCGGCCGGGTCGTCGGACTCGATCAGGGTGATCGCCCGCGCCAGCGCCCGCTTGTCGCCGGCGACGAGGCGCTCGGCGAGCGAGGTGGACTTGGCGGCGTCGGGCATGCGCGGCGGAGTCTAAAGTCCCGGCCGCCGTGATCCGCTTCCTCCGCTTCTGCTCCCGCAACGGGATGGTGACGCCGCAATACGGCCTGCTGGGGCTGCGCTACCTGCGGCGCCGCTTGTTCAGCCGGGCCGGCCGGCGCTGGCGCACCGACGGCCCACTCTTCCTCGGCAGCGGGCTCGAATTGCAGATCGCCCGCCGCGGCCGGATCGAGTTCGGCCGCTTCGTCTGGCTCGGGCATGGCACCAAGATCCGTTGCCACGAGGGGGTGGTCGAGATCGGCGCCAAGACCGTCCTCGGCCAGGAGTGCACGATCTCGGCTTACGAGCGGGTACGGATCGGCGAGCAGTGCGTGATCGCCGACCGGGCGATGTTCATCGACTTCGACCACGGCGTGGTCGAAGTCGAGCGCCCGATCCGCCAACAGGGCATCTACACGCGCCCGGTCGAGGTCGGCTCCAACGTCTGGATCGGCTACGGCGCCTGCATCCTGCGCGGCGTCCGCGTCGGCGACAACGCGATAATCGGCACCAACTCGGTGGTCACCAAGGACGTGCCGGCGAACGCCGTCGTCGGCGGCGTCCCGGCGCGCATCGTCCGCATGCGCGACGCGCCTGAGCACTTGCGCTGGCCGAATCCGGTCGAACCCGACCCGGCCGCCCGGACCACCCTCCCCCAGCCGGATTGATGACGAACGCTGCATTGACCCCGTATATCGGCGCAAATGCAGCGTTCGCCGCTACGAGAGCGCTGCGGGAATGTCGGTCTGGACAAAGTCACCGCCAGTGAAGAGCAGCGGGTGGTCGGCGACGTAAGCGGTGGCGTAGGTCATGCAGTCGCCGTAGTTGAGCTTGGCGGGGTGACGACCTTTGCCGTAGCGGATAAAGGCTTCAACGGCAATGTGTCGGTGCTCCTCGTCGAAGGGCACGACAATCACCTGGTTCTCTTCGAGGAACTGCGCGACCAGGCCGCCCCCTCGCAGGTCTAAGCGACCCATCATCACCATGTCCGTCTCCACGAGAGTGGGTGCCCCGATTCCCACCACTTCAGCGCTTTCCATGGTTTCGGCAAGCAGGCGATACCCCTCTTCTTCGAGGAGCATCGCCACCACTGCGGAGCTATCGAGGATCAATATCCCTCCGGTCCATAGCCGAGGATCTCTTCGCGTTCGGCCTTGGTGATGGGCTTGCCTCGGAGCTCCTTTGGGATTTGCGGCCAAATCTGAGTTTCGAGGAACCGCAGAAGATCGCCGCGACGCCGAGGCCTGCCGCTCCTCCTCTCAAGCTCCAGCCGATCGCGTTTCTCCCGCAGCGCGTTACGCACGGCCCCCGTCTTGCTCTCGCCGGTCAGCTCCGCAACCTCTGCCGCCAATTTCTCCGTCTCCTGATCCTTGATGTTGAGTGCCATGGTGTAATCGTACGCCGATTCCACCAGTGGCTTCTTGTCTGCAAGAATAGTATCAGATCCGCGCGCTATTGTCTGTACGACAACGAAATTCCACCGCAGAGACTCGACTTCGCCCGACTGGGGGCTGTAGATACTTCACCTGACAGACAGAAGAATCCCGGCAATGGACGTCGCCGCCCGCTTCGGGCAGAACCTCCGCCGCTGCCGCAGGCGAGCCGGCTTCTCCCAGGAAGAGCTGGGCATGCGTTCGTCCCTGCACCGCACCGAGATCGGCCTGCTGGAGCGCGGCGCGCGGGTCCCCCGCATCGACACACTGGTGAAAATCTCCAGCGCCCTGCAGATCCCGCCGAGCGAGCTGATCGAGGGAATCGAGTGGACGCCGGGCAATACGACCAGCGGCAGCTTCCTGATCGCGCCCAAAGGCGATCCGCAGTCGAACTAGGCCGGGCTGGGATCGCCGGCCAGTTCCGCGTAGACGGCGGCGGTCTGCTCGGCGACGTCGCCCCAGTCAAAGCGCCGCAGGTGCTCATAGGCTTCGGCGACCAGCTTCTGGCCGAGCTCGTCGTCGCGAAGCACGCGGATCGCGACCTCGGCCAGGGCATCGGGGTCGTGTGAGCGGAAGCGCAGGCCGACGTCCTCGTGCGGGACGACCTCGCGCAGGCCGCCGGTGTCGGCGACGATGCAGGGGCATTCGGAGGCCATCGCCTCCAGCGCCACCAACCCGAACGGCTCGTAGATCGACGGCACCACGGTCAAGTCGGCGATCCGGTAGAGCGAGTGCAGCACGTCGTCACCGATCCAGCCGAGAAATGTGCCGTGCTCCATCAGCCCCAGCTCCTGCGCCTGGCGGTGCAGCTCCTCCTCGTGGGTGCCGGAGCCGGCTACCAGGAAGCGCGTTCCCGGCGCCTCTTCGATCACCCGCGGCATCGCCTCCAGCGCCAGCTGGAAGCCCTTCTCGTAGACGAGGCGACCGATCAGCAGCACCAGCTTCTCCACCGGCGCGGCGAACTCGGCGCGCAGCCGCCGCAGCTCGGCCGGATCCTGGGCGGGAAGGTCGTCGGGGTCGATCCCGTTGGGGATGACGCTGACCCGCTCCTCCTCGACGCTGAAGATGTCGACGATCTGCTCGCGCATGTAGTGGGAGCAGGCGATCGTGCGCTCGGAGCGGTTGGAGATCCAGCGCTCGACCCCGTGGATGTAGCTCTGCGGGTGCTTGTCGACCCAGCCCTGGTGGCGGCCGTGCTCGGTGGCGTGGATCGTCGTCACCAGCGGCGCCTCGAAGCGTTTGGCGAGGTGGTCGCAGGCGTTGGCGACAAGCCAGTCGTGGCCGTGGACGAGGTCGAAGTCGTAGCGGTCACCGAGCTCGACGCCGACCGCGAGCATGTCGGAGTTCATCCGCTCGACCCAGGCGACGAACTCGCCCAGCTCTGTCGGCCGTTGCGGCTCACGGATGCGGTGGATGTGGACGCCGGCGCGGCGCTCCTCGGCCGGCGACTCCTCGCCGCCGCGGGTGAGCACGTGGACCTCGGCATCGCGCTCGACGAGTGCCTCGGAAAGCTTGCGCACGTGGCGGGCGAGGCCGCCCTCGATCAGCGGCGGGTACTCCCAGGAGAGGATCAGGACGCGGGTCATGGTGCGGGCGGAGCTACGGCTCCAGCAGTGGGGCGAGGCTCATGTCCGGGGCTAGGGCACGCATACTGGGGTCGCTGCCGGCGCCGGAGTCTATGGCCTCCAGCATCGCCTTGGCGTGATCGGTGGCACGCTGGTAGGCGTAATCGCCCGCCTGGCCGCGCTTGTCGAGGAAGGCCCAGTCGCTTGCCTGGGCGGCGAGCAGCTCTCGCGCCGCCCGCTTCGCGTCGCTTCCCCGCAGCCCCTGGGCGAGGCTTCGCAGCAGCCGCAGCTCCAGCCGCCGCGCCCCCCAGGCGAGATCGGCCACCTCGGGGGAGTCCCACGTCCGCAGGTCCTTCTCCTCGCCCCAGGTCGAGGCGAGGAGGGGCCGCTCGATGGCCTCGTGCTCGGCCAGCGCCTGGGGCACGGTGAGCAGACGGACGCCGGCGCCGGTGGCGCCGGCCAGAACCTCGCGCAGCCAGATCGCCCCCTCCGACCACCAGTGGCCGAGCAGCTCGGTGTCGATCGCGAAGACGAGCAGGCCACGCCGCCCGTGCGCCGCGGCGAAGTCCCGCAGCCGGGCTGCGACCACCGTAAGGAACTCGTCTGCCTGGCGCCGCACCGCGGCGTCGGCGGCGGCAGGGTCGTACGCCCCACCCCCCACCTTCCAGATCCTCACGCCGCGCAGCGATTTGCCCGCGAACTGGGCATGAGCGGGATCGGACGGATAACCGCCGAGCGACCAGAGCCACTGGATCGCCCCCCAGTCGATCGGCAAGGCGACCGGGCCGGCACCCGTAGCCACCGGCGTCAGCGCCTCCAACGGATCCGCCAGGTGGGCGCTCTGATCGACACAGAACCAGCGCACGCCGTGCTCGGCGAGCCGCCGCTCCATACCTGGCTGGTAAGCACACTCCGGCAACCAGAACCCCCCGTCCCAGCCAAACCGGCGCCGATGCGAGCGAATGCCGGCATCCAGCTGCAGCCGCAAGCCGGCGCGCGTAGCCAGCAACGGCAGCACCGCGTGCGTGGCGGCTGACGTGGCGAGAGCAATTCGTCCCTCTTCGACAGCGTCCTGAAAAGGCCGCAGCGGATCCCCCCCGACGGCGTCCAGCAGCTCCAGCGCATGCCGGTAGCGCCCCAGCTCCGCCTCGCAGGCATCTCTGCACTCGGCCGGCACCTGCTCCATGTCGGCTTCCGCTGCCCCGATTCGCCACTCGGCGAGAAATCTCCGCAACCGCTCCGCCGCGCCGGCATCCTCAAGCTGATCGGCGAGCACCGGCGTCACAGTCATCGTCAGCTGCTCGGCTACCTCCAAGACGGGCAAGTAAGAGCGGATGATTGCGTCGAACAACCACTCCTCACCAAAGGGGTAGGTGCCAAAGCCCTCGACATATGGCATGTGGCTATGGAGAACGATCGCCAAATCCCCGATGGCAGGCGGGCCGGCGGGTCCCGCGAGATCCCCGATGGCTTCTGGGCCGGCGGGTCCTGTCACCGATTTGGTTCCACCACCCGCTGCGGGGGCGGCTTTCGCCGCCTCCTCGGGGTGGTCCCCCAAATCGGCGCCACCCCCCGGCAGCCGCGCTCCCGAATCACGCATGACAGACGGCCACGAAGTCCAATGCGGCGTCCAGACTCTCGGCCCTCAAGCTGAAATCTGAGCTCGAAATCGCTGGGGTGAAGCGGTCGTAGAAGGACCCAGTCAAGCGCAGCGCCTTGTGGACTCGATCCCATCCCAGCTCGATCGCGAACTCGTGGATCCGGAGCTTGCGGGCGTGGAAGAGGCCGAGAAGATCGACCCGGTCGAAGTGCGCTTCGCACAGCGCCCGAAACTCGGTCCCGCGGTACTCGCGCACGTGCCAGGGGTTGTCCGACTTCTCTGCGCCGGCAGGGGCGAGCGTTAAGAGATTCGGGGTGGAGACGTAGACGGCGCCGCCCGGCGCGAGCATCGACTTGAAGTGCTCGAGCATCGCGCCGGGGTCCTGCACGTGCTCGATCGTCTGCAGAAAGACGACTGCATCGCAGGGCTCGGCGAAACCCTCGACCAGGTCGCGCTCGAAGCGCAGGTTGGGCCGCACGTAACGCAGTCGCGCGTGCTCGTGCGCCTCCGGATTGGCGTCAACCCCGACGACGCTCGCCGCCGTTCCGGCCAGCAGGTCGGAGCCGTAGCCCTCGCCGCACGCCATGTCGACCACCCGTCGACCGGCGACGCGCGCCGCGATCCACTCGTAGACAGCCAGATGGCGGCGGAACCAGTAGTTCTCCTCGGGCACGTCGGGCAGCGTCCGCTCGCCGGTCAGCGGCAGTGGCGGCACGCCGGGGGGCTGGTTCTCTTGCACGTACTCGCGTGCCATGACCCGGCACCGTATTGTTCCCGCCCCGATGGCCCCCTCTTTCCCGTTTTTCCAGCGTCCATCAGAAGACTCAGCGTGTGCGGCTGGCGAGCGCCGGACCAAGCGGGGCAAGGACGCAGGGAGGCCGAATAGCAGCGCTATTTGGCCGACCGAGGACGCCGCACCGCGCCGGTCCGCCGCCGCCAGACGCGCGCGGGGAGTCTTCTGATGGACGCTGCACACATCAAGGATGTGAATACGCGCTACCACGACGCGGCGGCGGAGGAATACGACGCCAAGTGGGGGATCGACTTCGGCGCCACCGGCCAGCGCCAGGTGCGCCTGAAGCTGGCCAAGGCGCTGGGCGAGAGCGTCGACGGGCTGCGCTTCGCCGACGGGCTGGAGATCGGCTCGGGAACCGGGTACTTCTCGCTCAACCTGCTGCAGATGGGGACGATCGAGCGGCTGACCGCGACCGACATCTCGCCGGGCATGCTGCAGCGCCTCTCCTCGACAGCCGAGGCGCTCGGACTCGAGGCCGAGACCGTGGCGACCGAGGCCGAGCAGCTGCCGTTCGATGACGAGAGCTTCGACCTCGTCTTCGGCCACGCCGTCCTCCACCACATCCCGGACCTGGAGCGCGCCTTCGCCGAATTTCGCCGCGTCCTGCGCCCAGGAGGGGCGATCGCCTTCTGCGGCGAGCCCTCCCGCTACGGCGACCGCCTGGCGGCGCTGCCAAAGCGGGCCGGCCTGCTCGCCGCGCCGGCCTGGCGCCGCCTCGTCGGCGCCCACGAGCGCGCCGTGCCCGAGACCAAGCGGTCGAACGGCCACGCCCTGGAGGGCGAGGTCGACGTCCACGCCTTCGCCCCGGCCGACCTGCGCCGGCTGCTGCGCGACAGCGGCTTCGAGCGACGCCGCGTCGGCGGCGAGGAGCTTCTCGCCAACGCCTGGGGCTGGGGGCTGCGCACGGTCGAGGCTTCGGCCGAGCCCGAATCGGTCTCCTGGGCCTGGCGCCGCTTCGCCTTCAACAGCTACATCGCCCTGCAGAAGGTAGATACCCGCCTCCTGGAGCCCCGCCTCCCCGCCGAGCTCTTCTACAACCTCCTCCTCTCCGGCCGCAAGCCGGCCTGACGTCGAAGACCAGCGGGCTCCCCGCGTCGATTGCAGCCTTTTCCCCACTATGGGTGGGAAAAGGCTGCAACATTGGGCGTTAACCCGACGATCCCCTTTCGAGCCGGGCGATAACGGCAGCGAGAGTTCGTTGCACTTGGTCGGGCTCGTATCGAATCTGGTCTTCGCCGATGCGCACGGTCGTCTGGCCGGACGTCATGTGCGCCTGGTCACGACGGCGATCGGTCGCCTGCTCGCCTGGTGTGCGGTGATAGCGCCAGCCATCGGTCTCGACTACCAGCCCGATGTGCGGCCAGTAGAAGTCGACCTGATAGCCGTTCAAAACCACTTGCGTTTCAGGGCGGGGTAGGTTGGCGGCGCGCACAATTGCCAAGAACTTGCGCTCAAGGCCCGTATCCGTGAGGGCGTCGAGGCCAAGAGTCCGGCGCATGTGGGCCATGCCCGGCCTCGGCCCAAGGCCCGCGACGGTGCGGCGGAACGCTTCGAGATCGATCAGATCGAGCCGATCCGCCTCGTTGATTGCCCGTTCCACCCGCCATTCTGGCGCGCAAGAGGCCAAGTCGACCAAGGTGGAAACCAGATCCGTCACGGGAAGCCCCGCCACCTCACGGCGATGCTCCGGTCCTAGGTCCATTCGCCGATGCACGCAGATTCCGGGACGCCGGCGGAACGTTCCAAAAGGCACGACGATGTCGATCGCCCTCGTGCACGCGACCGGCGCAAGACCCCAGAGCGCAGCCGCGCTGTGGTGGCTGAGCAGCGCCGTAGGGCCGCAGGTCAGCACGGCCGCCATCCAGCGCCCCTTCTGGTCAACTTCCGGCCGCCCGACCACGTAGACACCCCGCCACAGCGGGTGCAGGCGACCCTTTGCGATGCGATGTTCGATCGAGCGGGAGCTAACTCCAAGCTCAAGCAGCTGCGACCGCGCCACCACGCCATGCTGCCTGTGGACCAAGTCCCAGACCCGAGCCGCCGGATCTTGCTGTCTTTTCCCCACGGTCGTGGGGAAAAGGCTTCAATCGAGCGGAATTCGCCCCCCTGTTGTGCGGGCGCTGCCGGGAAAGGGCGCTATTTGGGCTCGGGGCGGCGGGCGCGGAAGAGCTTTGTGCGGGAGTCGAAGCCCTTGAGGCGTTTCTCGCCGGCGTAGGAGTAGTCGAAGCTCTCGCCGGCCGCTTCCTTTGCCGCGGCGTCGAGCAGGACGCTGCCCGGTTTGGCTATGGCGGTGAGGCGGCTGGCCAGGTTGACCGAGCGGCCGTAGTAGTCGCCGGCCTGCACGTGGACCGAGCCGTGGGCGACTCCCGCGCGCAGGCGGGGAAACTCGTCGCCTTCCCCCTCGGCGGCCTCGACCATCCGCAGCGCCGCCTCGACCATCGCCGTCGCATCGGTGGAGACGAGCATCGCGGCGTCGCCGATCAGCTTCACCAGCCGCACCGGTGGCTCCGCCACCGCGGTGGCCAGCTCGTCGAGCCGGCCGGCGATCAGGCCCAGCTCTTCGGTCTCGACCTGCTCGCCGAGCTTGGTGAAGCCGACCAGGTCGGCGAAGCAGACAGCGACCTCGGGCGCGGTTCCGATCTCGCCCGCGGCAAGGTCGGCGGCTCCGATCACGTCGCGGCGTATCTGCTCCAGCATGTGGGCGCGGAAGGCATAGGCGAGCGTCGGCTCGAACAGCGGCAGCATGTGCTCCGCGGCGGCGGCGAAGCGCAGCGCCAGGTCGGGCTCGGTGTCGCCGGGCTGCATCAGCGCGCGGGTGACGAGTTCCCGGTTGGCCTCGGCGATCCGGGCGGTCGCCATGCCGATCGTCCGCGCCACCTGCACGATCCCCTCCTCGGGAAGACCGGCGTCGCGGAACGCCTTGATCCGCTTCGCCTCCTCCAGGTCGGACGTGGTCAGGGAGCGCTCGTCGGGATCGGGGTAGGGGATGCCGACCGCGGCCGTCGCACGCTGCAGCAGATCGAGGCCCACACCCGATATCTCGGCGATTTCACGCGGCGTGTAGCGCGGGCCGTCGCCGGCCACCGCGCGCTCGACCGGCAGGAGGACGAGGCGCCCGCCTTCGACCGCTTCGCGCAGCTCCCCCAGCGGCACGCCTTCGCCGGCCAGACGTTCGAGCAGCTCCCGCCGCGCCTCGCGCGCCTCGCCCTCGACGCCGTCGAGCAATCCCTCCGCCTCGAAATCGGTCATCGCGGCATTCTCGCGGTTGGCTCCTTTATGTCGCTATCCGGCAGAAAGGGGCCAGTCAGGCCGTGGCGACGGCGCCGCCGCGGCGGGGGTCGCCGCCGCCGCTGAGCTCGCCGCCGGAGGGATCCCGGGCGACTGCCTGGACGCCGCCGAAGAAGAGGTTGATCCGCGGCCGGCGCAGGACCGCGATGCCGCGCGCCTCGATCCGCGCCAGCGCCGCCTCGTCGATCCCCGGCTCGGCCTGGACGATGCCCCCCTCGATGTGCAGGCGCGGCGCCCGCACCGCCTCATCGGCGCTCATCCCCTGCTCGACCGCGCGCACCACCGTCTGCACGATCGCCGAGCGGATCCGGTTGGAGCCGGCGCTGCCCAGGCCGAGCTCGATCTCGCCGTCGCGGCGCACGATCGTCGGCGCCATCATCGACGGCACCCGCCGACCCGGCGCTATCGCGTGGAAGCCGAGCGGGTTGAGGTCCTCCTCGCCGAGCATGTTGTTGAGGATCGCGCCGGTGCCGGGGACGAGGACGCCGGACCCCGAGCCGTTCGAGCAGGTGACGCTGGCGCACATGCCCTCGCCGTCGAGCGCCGCGATGTGGGTAGTCGAGCCGAGCAGATCGCCCGCCCGCAGGTCGAGCCGCCGCGGATCGAGCAGGCTCTCCTCCAGGCCATCGCCGTAGAGCGCTTCGGCGAACTCCTCCCCGCGGGCGCGGTTGGCGGCGTCCATCGCCGCAACCAGCTGCTCAGGACCGCTACCGGTCCCCAGTCGCTCCAGCAAACCCAGCGAGTAGGCGATCAGGATCCCGCCCGAGGACGGCGGCGGGTTGGTCAGGACCTCCGTCCCACGAAAGGGCAGGTGGATCGGCCGCCGCTCGATCGCCTCATAGGCGGCCAGGTCGGCCGCTCCCAGGGTGCCGCCGTGCTCCAACACGTAGCCGCTCAACGCCGCCGCCACCTCGCCGCGGTAGAAAGGCTCGGCGCCCTCGGCGCCGAAGCGTTCGAGCGCTTCGGCCAGTTCGGGAAAGCGGAAGACGTCACCCTGGCCCAACCGTCGCCCGTCGGGCGCGTACAGCTCGCGGGTCTCGGCCAGCCGCTCGTGGATGGGCCAGAGGATCTTGAGGATGTAGGCCTGCTCGGCGTTGACCGGGGAGCCCTCACGGGCGAGCTTGACGCCCGCGCCGATCAGATCGGCCATGGGCGCGGTGCCGAAGCGCCGCAGCGCCAGCTCCAGGCCGGCGGCCGTGCCCGGAACGCCGCAGGAGGCTGGCCCGACGTAGAACGTCTGCACGGTCTCGGCGTCGAAATGAACGGGGACCGCGACCAGCTCTGCGCCCCGCTCGATCCCGTCGCGACCGGGGGCGGCGACGAAGAAGTCGAGCAGGACCGTCTCACCATCGCGGTGGACCATCATGAACCCGCCTGCCCCAAACCCCGTCAGCGGGCTCTCAACCGCGAATGAGGCAAGCACGGCGCAAACCGCCGCGTCGACGGCGTTGCCGCCCTCGCGCAGGACCTCGGCCCCCGCCTCTGCGGTGAGGGGATGGCCCGCCGCGACGACGCCGCTCATGGCGCGCCGGCTAACCGGGGAGGAACTCGGGGACGTCGAGGCTGCTCAGCTCGCCGGCCTTCTCGTTGCGCGGCGCGCGGCCCCGGCCGGCGTCCTTGGTGCGGCGGATCGTCGGCTCGGCGGCGCGGCGTGGCGCCTGCTGACCGTCGAAGCGGGTGGCGACGACGGTGACCCAGATCTGATCGCCGAGCTCCTCGTCGATGTTGGCGCCGAAGATGATGTTGGCGTCCGGATGGGCGGCCTCGCCGACCAACTTCGCCGCCTCGCTGACTTCGACCAGCGAGAGGTCAGGGCCGCCGGTGATCGAGAGCAGGATCGCCCGCGCGCCCTCCATCGAGGTCTCCAGCAGGGGCGAGGAGATCGCTTTCTCGGCCGCGAGCAGACCGCGGCCCTCGCCGTGGCCCATGCCGATCCCGAGCAGGGCGCGGCCAGCGTCGGACATGATCGTGCGCACATCGGCGAAGTCGAGATTGATCAGCGCCGGCAGGGTGACCAGGTCGGAGATGCCCTGCACACCCTGGCGCAGCACGTCGTCGGCGACCTGGAAGGCCTCGACCATCGAGGTCTGCTGGTCGAGAACTTCGAGCAGGCGGTCGTTGGGGACGACGATCAGCGTGTCGACCTCTGCCGCCAGCTCCTCGATGCCCTTGCCGGCCTGGTTGCCGCGCCGCGAGCCCTCGAAGCTGAACGGCTTGGTGACGATGCCGACGGTCAGCGCGCCGACCTCGCGTGCGAGGCGGGCGACGACCGGCGCGGCGCCGCTGCCGGTGCCGCCGCCGGCGCCGGCGGCGATGAAGACCATGTCGGAGCCCTTGAGCAGGCGCTTGATCTTGTCCTGCTCCTCGAAGGCCGAGCGGTGGCCGACCTCGGGGTCGGCGCCGGCGCCAAGGCCGCGCGTCTGCTCGTCGCCGATGTGGACGGTGACGTCGGCGACGCAGAGCTGCAACGACTGGAGATCGGTGTTGACCGCCATGAACTCGACCCCGGGCACGTTCGCGTCCACCATCCGGTTGACCGCATTCACCCCAGCCCCGCCAACCCCGACAACACGAATAACAGGCTGATGCGGCTCCCCACTACCAGGCGGCTGGTACTCAGGTTCCTCCCGCCCGTACCGTGGCGTATCGGAAGGTCCTTCATGCCGAACAACCGGCTCCTCAGAAAAAACCCTCTTAAGTCTTTCGGGAGGCGATTCGGGCTGTCCAGCTTCACCCGCGGCCACCTCGTCCCGCGGCTCTTCGAAACCTGCCTCCCCTAATCCCTGAGTCTCAGACGCCTCTCCAGCGGGTGGCGTGGAAGGTTGTCTCTCCGGCGGGTGAGCCGGAGGGCTGCCCTCCGCGACAGGACCCGCTGGCTGGGGCTCCGGTCCCTCAGGCGGATCAGCGGGCGCGTCCTCAGAAGTAGAACGAAAGAGGTCGGCAAGAGGTCCCTCCCGCATGCTCGCCCGCTTACGCCGACTCATGTGCCAAGACCTCCTTCGCCAAGTCTCGATAGTAGCCCGCGGCGTTGCTCTGCGGATCGTACTTCAGCACGCTGGCACCTTTGACCGGCGCCTCGGCGAACTTGATCGCCTTGCGGATGCGTGATTTGAAAACGAGGTCGCCGAAGTTCTCCTCGAGGATCTCGACCGCCTCCTTGGCGTGGACCGTGCGCGAGTCGAGCATCGTCGGCAGGATGCCCTCGATCCGCACGTCCGGGTTGAGGTTCTCCTGGATCATCGTCAGCGTGTTCTGGAGTTGGACCAGCCCGCGCATCGAGAGATACTCGCACTGGACCGGGACGATCACCTTGTTGGCGGCGGTCAGCGCGTTGATGGTGAGCAGGCCGAGGCTGGGCGGCGTATCGATGCAGACGAAGTCGTAGTCGCCGGAGACCTCCTTCAGCGCCTTCTCCAGCGAGCGCTCGCGGCCGATCTTGGTGCTCATCGCGATCTCGGCGCCGGCGAGGTCGATCGAGGCTACCGCGATGTCGATCTCGCGGTGCTGGATGATCTCTGAGATCGGCATGTCGTTGACCAGCACGTCGTAGAGGCTCTTTTCCACCTTGTCCGGATCGATCCCCTGGCTCATGGTCAGGTTCCCCTGCGGATCCAGGTCGATGCACAGCACGCGGTGTCCGGACTCGGCAAAGGCCACGGCCAGATTCAGCGTGGTGGTGGTCTTCGCCACACCACCCTTCTGATTGGCAAACGCAATCACCTCGGCATGCTTGACGTGCCCCTCGGCAACCGGCTCGTCGACCTCAGCTTCGTGCCGCGACGGAGCGATCAGATCCCGAGCCATCATTCTGGCGGGCTCGGCCGATCCCTCATCGCTCTCCACCGACGCCTCTCCCGCGGGTGGCGTGGAGGGTTGTCCCTCCGGCGGGTGAGCTGGAGGGCTGCCCTCCGCGACAGGACCCGCGGGCTGAGGCTCGTCGGGCTGAGCCTTCTGGGGAACCGCCTCCTCCATCTCCTGAAGCTCCTCGACAATCGGATGCGGCTCTTCGGCTTGGACGGGCGCGGTCTTGGTTTTACGACTAAGGAATCCCATTGCGCGAGTATTCGCAGAGGCGCTGGTTTTTCCTGCCGCGCCCCGAAATTGCTAGGAATCACCCCGATCCCCGACCTACTCGACAAGCGACTGATCTTTGTCTCAGGAAAGGGCGGCGTGGGCAAGACGACGATCGCGGTCGCGCTCGGCCTGCGCGCCGCCGAAGAAGGCAAGCGCACGATCGTCTGCGAGGTCTCCTCGCAGGAGAACGCCTCGCGGATCTTCGAGCACACCGAGGTCGGCTTCCACGAGGTCGAGATGGCGGAGAACCTCTGGTCGATCTCGATCGACCCCGACGAGTCGATGCGCGAGTACGTCCTGCTCCAGCTCAAGGTCCGCGCGATGCGCGACATGCTCTTTCGCAGCCGCATCTTCTCCTACCTCGCCGCCGCCACCCCGGGCCTCAAGGAGCTGGTCACGATCGGCAAGATCTGGGAGCTGGCCCAGCTCGACCGCAAGGTGAAGAAGGGGCGCAAGTACGACCTGGTGATCGTCGACGCGCCGGCCACCGGCCACGGGATCGGCTTCCTGCAGACGCCGCGCACCTTCGCCTCGATCGCCCGGGTCGGCCCGATCCACTCCCAAGCGCAGCAGCTCGACCGGCTGATCACCGACCAGGCGCATACCGGCACCGCGATCGTCGCCCTGCCGGAGGAGATGCCGGTCAACGAGTCGGCGGCGCTGGAGCAGGAGCTTCGCTCCGAGGTCGGCGTAGCGGTCGACCGCGTCTACCTCAACGGCCTCTACCCCGAGCGCTTCTCCAGGGAGGAGGCCGCTCGGCTGGCTGAGCTGGCCGACGGCGAGAACGGGATCGTCCGCGCCGCCGCCCGCGCGGCGACCTCCGAGCACGGTCGCGCCCGCTCGCAGCGCGCTCAGCTCGCCCGACTGCGGCGCCGGGTCGAGGCGCCGGTCAAAACCCTCCCCTTCCTCTTCGAGCCGGAACTCGGGGTCGAGGCTGCGCAGCGACTCGCCAGGAGGCTGACCTGATGCCGGCCGTCGACGAGATCCTCGAAGGCAAGGACATCTGCATCTGCGCCGGCTCCGGTGGGGTGGGCAAGACGACGGCGGCGGCGGCGATCGCAACCGGCATGGCGGCGCGCGGCCTGCGCGTCTGCGTGCTGACGATCGACCCGGCGAAGCGCCTCGCCGACTCGCTCGGCCTGCGCGAGCTGGGCAACGAAGCGACGAAGGTCGACCCGGCACTGTTCGAGCGCCACGGCATAGAGATGAAGGGCGAGCTGTGGGCGATGATGCTCGACGCCAAGGCGACCTTCGACGAGCTGGTCGCTCGGCAGGCACCCGACGAGGAGTCGCGCGACCGGGTGCTGGACAACCGCATCTACCAGCAGATCTCCAGCGCGCTGGCCGGCTCGCAGGAGTACATGGCGATGGAGAAGCTGTTCGAGCTGCACACCGAGGGGCGCTTCGACCTGCTCGTCCTCGACACGCCGCCGAGTCGCAACGCCCTGGACTTCTTGGACGCGCCCAGGCGCCTCACCCAGTTCATCGAAGGTCGCTCGCTGCGCGTCTTCATGCGGCCGACCGGGCTCGCCGCGCGGGTCGCCGGGCGTGGCGCCTCGGTCGCCCTCTCGGTCCTCAAGCGGATCGTCGGCTTCGATCTGCTCGCCGACCTGGCCGAGTTCTTCGGCGCCTTCAGCGGCATGGTCGACGGTTTCCAGGCCCGAGCCAAAAGGGTCAACAGCTTGCTCGCCGACCCCCACACCTGCTTCCTCGTCGTCTGCGGCCCGCAGGGGGAGCCGATCGACGAGGCCGTCTACTTCCACCGCAAGCTGGTCGAGGCGAAGCTGCCGTTCGGCGGCGTCATCGTCAACAAGGTGCACTACCCGGCTGAGCGCCTGCGCGGCGACGGCGCCGATCTCGAAGCGACGCTGACCGAGCGGCTGGACGACGCCGACCTGGCGCGGCGAGTAGCCGAGAACTTCAGCGACTACCAGGCGCTGGCCGAGCGCGACGCGCGCAACATCGAGCACCTGGCGACGGAGCTGCACACCAAGGGCGTGATCCGCGTCCCTTACCTGGACGAGGACGTCCACGACCTCGGCGGCCTCGCCGAGATCAACCGCTACCTCTTCGCCAGCAGCGAGCAGCGGATAGAGATCGCCGCCGGCCGGGCCTAGCTCACGTTGCGCTTGTAGTGCTCGTACTTCAACTCACGGACCTCCCAGTCGGCGTCCTCCGGAACCGGGAATAGGTGGTGTACGCGGGGGGTGTCGATCCGCTCGCGGTGGGAAACGTCTCCCTCGATCGCCGGGAAGTCCAGCGTGCTCCCCTCCACCTCGACCTCGTCGAGCCAGTTGGTCGCGGTGATGCGAATCTCGTCCTCGGCCGGAACCGGCTCGAGGACGCGGGTGTCCTGATCCATGTCGTGCTCCTCCTCGCTGGTCGGCGTCGGGCGATGAAGTTCGGGTTCTGGGGGCGGCACCGGCTCGGGCTCAACGTCCTGGGCGGTAACGGCGATCTCGACGTCACCGCCGTCCAGGCCGGTCGCGATCAGGGTCTCGTCGGCGGCCTCGTTCAGATCGGTGCCGAGCTCGCCCAGGGCCGCGTCGCGGAGGATCCGGCGCACGCTCTCTTCGACCCAGGCGGCCAGTCCGGCGGCGCCCTCCAAGGACCCACCCGACATCTGCGCCCGCTCCAGCTCCATCGCGGCTTCGACCCGCTCGCGGGCGGCGAGGCGGTCGGTCGAGTCGTCGGCGATCAGCGCCGCCGCGCGCATCGGCAGCGAGGCGCCCACCGGCCCCTGGCCGTCGAGTACCGAACGCAGGGCCAAGAGGTGGTCGCTGAGGCCTTCAACCGCGGACGCCCGCTCGCAGCCGAGCTCGAAGCGGTGCACGGCCCAGGCCAGCGCGCCCGCCGGGTCGGGGCGTGCCTCCAATGTCGCGGCCAGCTCGACGAGCTGCTCCACGTCCTCGGCGCTGAGCCGGTAGCCGTCGCCGCGGGGCGCCGGCGCGCCGGTGGCGATGCGGCGCCAGCTGCACTCTCCGGTCGGCGCGAAGGCGTACGGACCAAGCCCGACGCCGCCTCCCTTGAAAAGTCGCATGACGCTGATCAGCTCGCCCAGCTGGCGCAGCGCCGCGGCGGCGCTGTCCGCCCCCTCGCCCTGCTCGGCGATCGCCAGGAACTGCGGCTCCCAAGCGGCCCGACCCATGCCCTCGCTGCGCATCGCCTCGATCGGCGCCTCGAAGCTGTCAGCGCGGACCAGCTGCATGCCGTGGGGAAGCTGCAGCCGCGCGACCGACATCTTCAGGCCGACGAGCGGCACGACGACGATCTCGGCCTCGTCGACATCTCCCGTCTCGGCGTCGAGCACAGCCAGTGCGCTCTCGAGGCGCTCCCGATCGAGCGCGAACTCGGTGCAGCCGTCCCAGAGGGAGGCGATGAAGACCGTCAGCAGGCGCGCCGCCCGCTCGCCGGGCTCGGCGGGAACGTCCTCGCCGCGCTGCTCCAGATAGGGCGCGGCGACACCGGCCAGCGCAACCGCTTCGCGAGCCGGCTCAAAGGCGGGCAGAGAACGCAGCTCGGCCTCGCGCTCGCGCACGTAGCGCGCCGTCAGCGGGACGTAGCTGTGAAAGAACGCCTCATCGGGCCCCGCCTGCTCGGCTACGTCGAAGGGGATCTGGTCCCCACCGGCGACCAGCGTGGTGAAGCGAGTAGCCGCCTCGGCAGCCAACCGTCGCAGCGCCTCGTTGAGCAGCGGATCACGCACGGCCCAGGCTTCCCCCCGTCAGGCAGCGCTCCTGCGTATGCACGATGCCTTGCAGCTAGGCGGGAACCGGGGCCTGCTCTTCTTCGAGCAGCCAGCGGCTGCCGTACCGCCGCATGTCCTCGATCAGCGGCACCAGCGCTTCGCCCTTCTCGGTCAGCGCGTACTCGACCCGTGGCGGCACCTCGGGGAAGGTGTTGCGGGCGACGATGCCCTCTTCTTCCAGCGCCCGCAGGCGCAGCGAGAGGGTGCGCGGGCTGATCCCCTCCAGCGAGCGCTCCAGCTCGCAGAAGCGGCTGCGGCCCTCGGCGAGGTCGCGGATGACGAGGAGGGTCCACTTACCGCAGACGACGCCGGCGGTGCGGCAGACAGGACAGCGGGAGTTGCTCTCGGCGCTCATTCTTGGCCTTCGTGAACGAGCCGGGACGCATTCGATCGGCTCACCAGAGCGAGTTTAGCGCCAATGCTTCACTTACTGAAGCTACGGGCCCGGCGCCAAAACAGCATGCGACAGCATGAAGGCCGCGCGCGAGGACCGCGCGGCCCGGTTCTTGCGGGCCGGAATCACGGCGGCATTCGTCACCTTGATCGCATAGCGCACGCCCGTGGGCTCATAGACGAATTCGAGCAGGATGCCTTCTCCGACTTCGAGCAGTTCGCAGATCTCGCCGCGGGAGATGCAGCCGTATTCGCCGACGATCGCCTTGACCTGGTGCGAAACGAGGAAGACGAGTCGTTCCTTCTGGATGCTGGCTCCCAGCAGGGTGACGACCGGCGTCTTCTTCCCCGGCAGCTGAGCCAGGATCGGCACGTCGTGGCGGACTTCCAGTGGACTCATCTTTTCGCTGCCGTCCGGGGCCTTTTCCGTATGCGAGATCTGCACGTCGATCACGAATTCGAGGTTTTGAGCCTGCCCTCCACCGCTGCCACCATGGCCGCCGCTGCCGCCGGCCGCCGAACCGCCGGAGCCGCCGCCTTCGGGGGCTTCCGTCGTTTCCGTCGTGCTTTCGGTGACGGTCAGCGAGCCACCGCTCGATCCTTCCGAGCCGGAGCCGCTGCTCTGCACCTGAGCCGATTCGGGCAGGCCCGTGTAGCGCTGCTTGAACGGATTCGTCGGACTCCGATCGCTCAGACGCTTGCGATAGTCGCGCAGGCCCGGCGTCGCCTCGACGACGGTGAGCTTCGAAGTCTTGGCTGTCGATCCAAGCGCGGAGAGGCCCGCGCCGGGAGCGGGCACATAGGGTTCTTCGCCATCGCCGCCGAGGAGAAACGGCACAGCGGCGATCGCGACGACCACGAGAGCTACGAACGGCAGCAGACGACGGTCGCGCAGGTCGTAGTACAGGTCGTTGAGGAAGGCTGGGGTCTTCAGCTCCGGTCCCTTCAATTTCTTCATGGCGCCGCTCCGATCGTCGCCGCGGCCGGCGTCGCTTCGCCCGGGACCGAGGTTTCGGGAGAGACGCCGGTGGCCGCGCCTTCGTCCGGCGGGGTCAGGTAGGTGGTCAAAGCGAAGCTCGCCTGCAGCGCCGGGAAGCCTCTGTCCGGCGAAGCTTCGAGCGAGAAGCCGTCGATGGTGACCAGCCGGCCGTCGACCCTGACCTCGGCGTTCTTCGTCTTCACCAACGAGTCGATGCCCTTGATGAAGTCGGCAATCTGGAAGAAGTGGCCGTCGAAGGTGACCTCGTAGGGCATCACAGCCAGACCGGCGGGGCCAACTGTTGCGCCGAGCGGCAGCAGCGAGGCTGCGACCTCAGTCGGCGATGCAGGAGTTTCTTCGCCAGCGGATGGGGCGGGTGCGGCTTCTTCGCCTCCGCCGGAGGCGGACAGCGCGATGTTGCGGAAGGTGCCCCCCGCTCCGCCCGCAATGCGATTCACCTGAACCAGCAACGAGGCCGTTTCGTCGCCGCCCGGCACCGCCTTGCCGACGACGACGAGGCGCTGGTAGGCAGTCGGGAATTCCCTTTTCGCAGCTTCCGCTTCGGCGACTTCGGCTTCGTGCCGCGCCAGTGACGTCTGCAGCTGCTTCGCCTGCGCATCGAGCTTGCTCGCTTCGTCGCGTTTCGGGCTGATCACCAGCACCCAGAAGGCCAAGGCAATGGCGGCGAGCGCGACTGCCGCGACGACCGCTCGGTTGGATGAGGACATCTTCAGGCTCATCTCATTCGCCTTCCGAGCTTTCGGAGCTGGTCGTTTCGACCGTCCCGGTGGCCACCGGCGGCGCTTCTTCGCTGCCCGCTTCTTCGGCGACCGGGGCAGCGTCGAAGGCGACGACGATTTCGAACTTGGCGATGAACTTGCGCGTGCGGCACTCGTCTCCGCTGGAGCCCGAACCCCCGCCTTCTCCTCCGCCGGCCTTCCCTTCTTCGGGCAGTTCCGAAGATTGGACGCCGACGCGCGTCACCCCGTCGATGTCCTTGAGGGCCGTCACGAAGCCCGCCACCGCCTCCTGCCCGTGCGCACAGCCGCTGAGTTCCAGGGCAGGCCCGGCGATCGCGCCCCGCATGTTCGAGGTGCCGCCGGCCCCGCCTTCGACGCTGACACCCGGCGCCGCCGTTGCGGTGAGGCCGACCAGCCAGACGTCGTGCGGCAGGACGAGCGAGAGTTCCCGCATTACCCGTTCCCAGTCGAAGCGACTGTCGGCGAGGCTGCTGACCGTCTCCACCCGCTGTTCGCTCATCGCTCGGAACTGGGTGTAGGAGGCGAGCTGCCGCGCCTTGGCCGAAGCGGCCGCGTCTTCGCCTTCCAACTTGGCGACTTCGTTCTTGCTTTCGGAGATCTGGTTGTTGGTGACGACGATCCCGGTGACCCCGAGCAGCAGCGCGACGAGAGCGCCGAGCAGGATGTAGGGAAGCGGGCCGGTGCGCAGCGGTGCCTGCTCTCCGCGGCGGTCCTCGGGTGGGATCAGGTTGACCGGGCGCATCGCGCTAATCCCCCAGGGCCAAGCCGAAGGGGACGGTCAGGCGCGCCGCCGCCGGCTCGTCGAAGCCGCCCAGGGCGACGGGACGCGAGACGGAGATCGGCAGGCCGAGGAGGGCTTCCATCTGGGCCGGTACTCCGGCGATGGCGCTGCCCGGTCCGCAGAGCGCGATCCGCTCCACCGCCACAGCCGCTTCCTGAGCGCCGTAGTAATCGAGCGAGAGGCGCAGCTCGTCGACCAGCGATGCGACGCCCTGCTCGAGAGTCCGCCGCACCTCGGCGACGATCTCGGGATCGCCGTCGAGCTCCTCGACGGGAGCCTCCAGGCCGACGTAGGAGAGCCACTGCGCGACGTGCTCCGAGGTGAGTCCCCGGGCGGAGATCAGGGGGGCCGAAATGGCCTCGAGGCCGACCTGGGAGACACGCGTGAAGAGGCAGGCCCTGCCGCGTGCGACCGCGAGGTTCGTAACGTCGCCGAGGTTGCAGTAGAGGACCGGGCCAAGCGGCTGCGCTCCGGGATCCGCGGTATCGCCCGACGGCCCGCCGGAGCCGGCGAGAGCGCGGATCATGCCGAAGGCCGCCAAGTCCACCCCAACCGGTTCGAGGCCGGCCCGACGAATCGGCTCGACAAAAGAGGAGACCATCTCGCGGCGGGCCGCGACGACCACCACGTCGAGCTGAGCGGAGCCGCCCTCCTCAGCGGGCACGCCGGCGACGACCTGGTACTCGAGCACCGCCTGGTCGAGCGGCATCGGAACCTGCTCTTGAGCCTGGAAGCGGACGGCGGCGTCCATCTCCTTGGGATCCTCGATCGCGGGCAGACGCATTACGCGGACGACGAGGC
>Ga0193695_1000030_pt1 | contig 32457 bp, 35 predicted proteins | sample L3s2metaG_FD_160568 | JGI IMG/M metagenome (GOLD analysis project Ga0193695, IMG submission 160568) | Soil microbial communities from a riparian zone of the East river system, Colorado, United States - L3s2 | ecosystem: Environmental > Terrestrial > Soil > Riparian zone | place: USA: East River... | reverse complement strand
CGAAGGCGACCGCCGAGACCCCGTTGAAGGCGGGTTTGCGAAAGAGGGCGAGGTCGAGCATCGGGTGGCTGCTGCGTGCCTCGATTGCCAGGAAGGCGAGCAGAAGGGCGACCGATCCCACCAGCGAAGCGACGATCGTCGCGCTGCCCCAGCCGTCTGGGTTGCCGCGGATCAGCCCGAAGATGAGCAGAAAGAGGCCGCTGGAGAAGGTCACCAGGCCCGGCAGGTCGATCCGCTGCGGGTCCTGAGCGGCGACGTTGGCGAGCCTGAGCTCGGTCAGCGCGACGGCCACGATGCCGATCGGGATGTTGACGAAGAAGATCCATTCCCACCCGAGGTGCTCGGTGATCACTCCGCCGACGACCGCGACCGCGCCGCCGACGGTCGCGCCCCAGACGCCGAATGCCATCGCCCGGTCCTTGCCGTGGAACTCCTGCCCGATCAGCGCCAACGAGGTGGCGAACATCGCCGCGCCGCCGATCCCCTGCAGGCCGCGGGCCAGGTTGAGCAGGGTCGGATCGCCGGAGATCCCGCAGAGGAACGAGGCGACGGTGAAGAGGCCGAGGCCGAGCGAGAAGACGCGGCGCCGGCCCATGCGGTCCCCGAGCGAACCCGCGGTCAGCAGGAAGGCAGCGAGCATCAACGAGTAGGCGTCGACGACCCACTGCAGGCTCGAGAGGCTTGCGTTCAGGTCCCGCTGGATGTCGGGCAGGGCGACGTTGACGACCGTGATGTCCAGCAGCAACATGAACGTCGCGATCGAGCTGAGGACGAGGGTCCACCACTTGCGCTCCATGGCGACAAACAGTAGGGAGTCACCTCGCCGTCTGAGGTCGACTGACCAAGCAGGTCAAGACCGCAGGGAGCGTGGCGTGCTCTGCACGCGAGCGACCGAGGACGCAGACATGCGCCGGTCAGGCGACCTCAGACGGCGAGGTGGCCGAACTTCTCGCGTATGCGCTGGTAGAAGCTCGTGCCCGGCAGCTGGGCGAGGCGTCCGACACCCTCGACGAAGCCGATCTCCAGTGCCGCCCCGGCGTCCAACGTGCCGGCGTGTTCGCCGTCGATCGCGACGTCGACCGCCGCGCGGCCGCTCGCGTTGCCGACATGGAGAACGTCGCTGGGAGCGACCACCAGCGCCCGCGCGGTCAGCGAGTGGGGCGCAACGTAGGAGACGACGTAGCCCTTCACGCCCCAGGCGAGGATCGGACCCTGGTTGGCGAGGTTGTAGCCGGTCGAGCCGACCGGCGTCGCCGCGACGAGCCCGTCGCAGCGCACGTGACCGACCTCCTCGCCGGCGATCTTGTAGCTCAGCTCAGCGACCTGCTCGTGCGGGCGGCGGATGAAGCTGACGTCGTTGAGGGCGACCCTCGGCATGCCGCCCACCTCGATTTCGAGTCCGGGCAGGTCGACCGTCTCTGTCTCGCCGGCGAACGCGCGCCGCATCCCCTCGTCGGCGTCCTCGCGCTCGACCGCGGCGAGGAAGCCGACGGTGCCGAAGTTGACGCCGAAGACCGGCACACCGCTGCGGGCGAAGTGGCGCAGCGCGTAGAGGATCGAGCCGTCGCCGCCGAGCACCAGGCAGAGATCGGCCTGGCGAGGAAGCTCCTCGATGGTCTCGATCGCCGCGGCGGCATCGCCATGTTTGGCGATCTCGTCTTTCGTCGCGACCAACCGCCAGCCGGCCTCGCGAGCCGCGGACGTCGCCAGCTCCACCGCCCCGGTCGTCGCCGGCGGGTGGCCGTGGGTAATCAGCGCGGCGAGGCGCTCGCTCACGGATCCACCTCGCGAGCCGCGGCCTCCAGGTCAGCCAGAGGCTTGGCGTCTCCCCCGCACCAGACGAAGGTCTCGCGGTTGCCCTTCGGGCCCGGCAGACCGGAGGAAGCAAAGCCACGCACCGGCAGGCCGAGGGCGGCGACGGCGTGGGCCACGGAAAGGATCGCCTCGCGGCGATCGCCCGCGTCGCGAACGACGCCCTTGCGGACCCGCTCGCGGCCCAGCTCGAATTGTGGCTTGACCATCGCCAGCACCTCCCCGCCGGGCGCAAGGCAGGAGGCGACGGCGGGCAAGACCTTAGTCAGCGAGATGAAGGAGACGTCGACGGTCGCAAGGTCGGGACGAAAGGGAAGGTCCCCTGGAGAAAGGGCGCGGGCATTGAGGCGCTCGATCACGGTCACGCGCGGATCCTGCCGCATGCGCAGGTCGATCTGGCCGTAGGCGACGTCGGCGGCGGCGACGCGGGTTGCGCCGCGTTGCAGGAGGCAGTCGGTGAAGCCGCCGGTCGAAGCGCCCACGTCGAGGCAATCCCGCCCCTCCACGTCGAGCCCAAGGCAGGCCAGAGCGCTATCAAGCTTGATCCCGCCGCGAGAGACGAAGCGCGGCGCTCGATCGAGCTGAAAATCGGCCTCAGGATCGACCAACTGGCTTGGGCGCAGGGCAACGGGCCCGTCCGCGCCGACCCGGACTTCGCCGGCACGAATGGCGCCGGCCGCGGCCGAACGCGACGGGAAAAAGCCTTTTTCGGCCAGAACGGCGTCGATCCGTGCTTTGGAGCTCGCCTTAGCCACGCAGGAACGGTACAGCCGTCCAGCTGACATTCATGAGAACCCCTTGCCAGATGTTTAGCAAGACCTTAGAATTGGGTAGAAGAATCGCTTCAGCGGGTTGCCGGAGGCACGAAGCGAGCCTCTGTGACTCGCCTCACACACAAATCGCACGTATGTTCGTATTCTGATTCAAGGATTCACGAGAGAGGATCGATAAAGGGCTTACAAAAACTTCCTGGTCGGGCCTGGCGCCGCTCATATGGCAGTTGACTCCCATCGACTCGCCCCGCGGCACATAAGGGCTCACCTACCTCCCACGGATCCACATATATAGAGATACATATCTCTCCTCCCTGTAGTAACCCCAGAAACGCCTCGCCTCCCCGGCGGGGCGTTTTCTGTTGGGCGGAGCCTTTCAGTCGGCCTCTTCCAACGACGCTTCGATGCCCTTGATCAGCAGCTGGAGGTTCAATGGGTCGGTGGGTGACGGTTCGAAGCCGTGGTGCACGTAGAAGTCTCCGGCCGACTCGCCGAGCGCGTGCACGAGCATGACGCGGATCCCAAGCTCTGCGGCGGCCGCGAGCGTGCGTGCCATCGCGTCGCGCAGCAGGAACGCACCAAGGCCGCGGTCCTGGACGCTACGATCAACGGCAAGCCGCGCCAGCAGCACGGCCGGGATCGGATAGCGCGGCATCCCGCGGCGCGCCCGAGGACTTGCATCTCGACGACTCACCGAGGCGGCGCAAAGCACGTGGTAGCCGACCACGCGACCCTGCTCGGAGTCCTCGACCACGTAGGTTCGTGCCGAGCCGGAAGCCGCGGCGGCACGAGCATGCTTGGGCAGCCAGGTGTTCAGCGAGTCCACCCCGCAGTCGAAGCCACCCAGCGAGTGATCCGGCCCGAGCGGCTCGGGGTCGCCGAAGCGCGGCATCGCCGCTGCCTACTCGGGGCGGGGACGGGCGAACAGCTTGGCCAGCTCCGGGCGCGCCTCTGCGGGGCGGTCGAGCGCCGTGTTGAAGATCTTCCAGTCGGCGTCGTCAAGAGCGAAGTGCGTGCGGTCGGCGAGCAGTCGCTCCGCTCGCTCACGGCCGCTCTCGACCAAGAATTCGGTCAAGGACTCCTCGTGCAGAGAACCGGCTCGCTCGAACAGCTCCTTGTCTTCGGCGGCGATCCGCAGATGGACCCGTGCCGTCTTGGTCGTCGCCATGTGGCAAGTGTACACACGCCTCGCCTCTCGATGTGAAATAAATGCTCGTATGACGCGCTGGCGGGGACTGATCGCATCGGGGATCGCAGCGCTGCTCTTCCTCGTTGCGATGAGCCCGTCCGACGGCCGCATGAAGGACACGGGCGGGCCCGGGATCGTGCCCTTCGAGCTGACCGGTGGCCAGCACCGGGCCGATGAGATCCTTGCGGAATGGGGTGAGGAAGGTCAGGATGCAGCCCGCGAGTCGCTCTGGATCGACTTCGGCTTCCTGCTCGCCTACGGCGCCTTTCTCAGTCTCGCTCTTGCCTCTGTCCGCGACCTTGCCAGAAACCGAGGTTGGCATCGCCTTGCCGGCATCGGCGCCATCGCCGTCTATTTCGGCGCCATCGGAGCCGGATTCGACGCGTTAGAGAACGTCTGCCTGCTGCTCACGCTCGGCGATGCCGGCTCCGCGTTTCCCGTCCTGGCGACGATCTTCGCCGCATGCAAGTTCGCCTTCCTCGCCGCGGCGATCGCTTATTTGCTCGCCGGCCTGGTGCTGCGGTTGCGGGCGCGCGATCCCGCTACGGGGACGTCGTAGCGCCGCCAGAACCCTCGAAGAGCCGGCCGGCGCGGATCCGCTCGGCCATCTCGGCCGATTCCTCGCGGTATACCTGGCCGTCCTCGAACTCGATCGCCGGGTACTTGCGCTGCCCGGAGATGCGCTCTAGGTCGTCGCGCTTCCCTGAACGCAGCGGACCCTTGACCACCTCGTACTCGACTTCCTGCTCGTCGAGCGCCTTCTGCACCCGCCAGCAGGGATGGGCGTCGATCTTGACCCACATGGTCGAGCAGCGATGGAGTTTGACCGCCATCGCTCAACCTTAACCCAAACGCGGGCAGAGGTCCGCCTGCCCAACGGACCCTGCATATCCAGAGATACGCGCCTCCTCTCCCTGTAATAACCCCAGAAACGTCTTCGCGAAGCGAGGCCGGTTCCGGCGCAACCAAGGAGGCCGCCGGCAGGCTAGCCGATTGAGCGCTTTGGTGCAAGCGCGGGTAGAAATTCGGTTAACGGGCTCAAGATTCTCAGCTGAGTGCGGGCGCGCCGGAGCGCAGGGCCGCCAGCACCCGCTCGGCCACGGCCTCGCCGGTCAGGCCGACCTCCTCGCGCAGCAGCGCCGGCTTGCCGTGGGTGACGTAGCGGTCGGGTAGGCCGATCCGCATCACCCGCGCCCTGTCCCCGGGGCGGTCGGCGAAGGAGTCCTCGAGGTGCTCGAGCACAGCCGAGCCGTAGCCGCCCGCCAGCACGTTCTCCTCGATCGTCACCACCAGGTCGTGGCCGAGCGCCAGCCGCTCGAGCAGCTCGGAATCGAGTGGCTTGGCGAACCGGGCATCGGCGACGGTCGGCCGCAGATCGTGGCCGGCGAGGATCTCCGCCGCCTGCAACCCCACGCCGACGCCATAGCCGTACCCCAGCAGCGCGACCCGCTCGCCGCTCTTCAGCAGCTCGCCGCTACCGATCGGGATCTCCGCCGGCTCGGCGGGCAGCTTGACCCCCTCGGCGGCGCCACGCGGGTAACGCAGGGCCGCCGGCCCATCGTGGGCGATCGCCGTGTGCAGCATGTGGACAAGCATCGCCTCGTCGCGCGGCGCCATCACAACCACGTTCGGCAGCGGCCGAAGGTAGGAGACGTCGAAGGCTCCGTGATGAGTCGGTCCGTCGTCGCCGACCAACCCGGCCCGGTCCATCGCGAAGGTGACGTCCAACTTCTGCAGGCAGACGTCATGGATGATCTGGTCGTAGGCGCGCTGGAGGAAGGTCGAATAGATCGCGCAGACCGGCTTCGCCCCCTGCAGGGCGAGGCCGGAAGCGAGCAAAACCGCGTTCTGCTCGGCGATGCCGACGTCGTAGTACTGCTCGGGGCGCTCGTCGGCGAGCTTTTGTAAACCGGTCCCCCCCGCCATCGCCGCCGTTATCCCGACTACGCGCTCGTTGCGCTCGGCCTCGGCGACGATCGCGTCGGCGAAGACCTGCGTGTACTGGGGCGGCGCCCCGGCGGCGGGCGGCTTCTCCAGCCGCTCCGGTGCGATCGCCTCGGGGGAGTCGGACTCTTTGACCGGAACCGGTTTCGGCGCCGGCGCTCCGTTGACGATGCTCCGGGGCTTTGCCGCGTGCCACTTCTCCATCCCTTCCAGGCCACCCTCCTCAGCCGGGGCGAAGCCCTTGCCCTTGACCGTGTGGATGTGGACGACGACCGGTCGGTCAGCCTCGAATGCTTCACGCAACGCGTCGCGCAGGGCGTGGACGTCGTGGCCGTCGATCACGCCCATGTAAGCGAGGTCGAGCTCCTCGAAGAAGAGCCCCGGCGCCCAGTAGGCCTTGATCGCCGACTTGATCTCCGGGCCAAGTCGTTCGATCCGCCTGCCCAGTCCCAGCGGCAGCTTGGTCAGCCGATCCTCGACCCCCTCGCGGGCGTGGTAGAGGCGGGGGTTGAGGCGCACCCGGTTGAAGTAGCGCGAGAGCGCGCCGACGTTGGGCGAGATCGACATCCCGTTGTCGTTGAGGACGATCACGATCGGCGTCTGCAGACCGCCGGCCGCGTGCAGCGCCTCGTAAGCGACGCCGCCGGTCAGCGCCCCGTCGCCGATCACCGCGGCCACTCGGCCGTCCTCGCCGATCCCCTTGCGCATCGCCTCCTTCAGCCCGACCGCATAGCCGATCGAGGTCGAGGCGTGGCCGGCGCCCATGATGTCGTGCTCGGACTCGAAGATCGAGCAGAACGGCGCCAGGCCCTCGTACTGACGGATTGTCGGCAGCTCTTCGCGGCGGCCGGTGAGGATCTTGTGCGGGTAGGCCTGGTGGCCGACGTCCCAGAGCACCTTGTCGCGGGGCGAGTCGAGCAGGCTGTGCAGCGCGACCGCCAGCTCGCAAGTGCCGAGGTTGGCGCCGAAGTGACCGCCGATCTCGCCGATCGTGTCGATGATGTAGGTGCGCATCTCCTGCGCCACCTGTTGCAGCTGCACGTCGTCGAGCTCGTGCAGGTCGGCCGGAGAGTCGATCCCCCCCAGCAGCGGAACGTCCCCTTCGCCGATCTCCGGTTTGTGCTCTTGGTCGCTCATTCGTTCCTGGTGAAGATGTAGTCGGCGATGCCTCTCAGGTCGTCCGTCTCGCCATCGGCCTCGGCCAGCGCCGCTGTCGCCTTCGCGTGAGACTCGGCCGCCAGCTCGCGCGCCCGCTCGAGGCCGAAGAGGCTGACGTAGGTGAGTTTGCCATGTCGCTCGTCGCTTCCATGGGGCTTGCCCAATTGCTCGTCGCTTCCGGTCACGTCGAGGATGTCGTCGACGATCTGGAAGAGGACGCCGAGCTCGCCGGCGAACCGGCGATAGGGAATTGTCTCAGGTTCGGCGACCCGCTCGAGGATCAGGACGACGCCGACGGCGGCGGCGATCAAGCGGCCGGTCTTGAGGTTGTGGATGGTGCGCAGAGCCTCGGCGTCGCGCCCCCCGCCGGCGACGTCCACGTACTGGCCGCCGACCATGCCGTCGACCCCGGTCGCCGCCGCCAGCTCGGTCAGGGCGGCGAGCACTGTGGCCGGCTCGCCGGGCTGCTCGCAGAAGAGCCGGACAGCCTCGGCGAAGAGCCCGTCGCCGGCGAGGATCGCCACGTCCTCGCCGTACTTGACGTGCGAGGTCGGCAGCCCGCGCCGCAGCTCGTCGTCGTCCATCGCCGGCAGATCGTCGTGGATCAGCGAGTAGGTGTGGACCAGCTCCAACGCCCCCGCCACCCGCAGGTAGCGCGCGGGCTCCGCGCCGAGGGCGCGAGCGGTGGCGAGGGCGAGCACAGGGCGCACCCGCTTGCCCCCCGCCAGCAGCGAGTAGCGCATCGCCTCCTCGAGGCCGGCGGTTACAGGCTGCACCGAGAAGCTCAAGCGCTCCAGCTCGGCGTCGATCTGGATGCGTAGATCCTCCGGGTAGCTCACCGCGGACGCCGTGCGCTCACCGCGAGCTCTCCGACTCGCGGATGCGGCGGTTCGCCTCCTCGACCGCCTCGCTGGAGAGCTCGGCCGCCTCGTGGGCAAGCTCGGCGGCTCGCTCGTCGCTCGCCTCCGACCCCTCCAGCTCGGCGGCGATCGCCTGCAGGCGGGCGGAGATCTCGCGCAGTCTCCCCCCCTCGCTCATCTCATCGCACACCCTGCCGCTCGCGTACGATCGCGCCGAGGATGCCGTTGACGAAGCCCGGCGCGTCGGCGCCGCAGTACTCCTTGGCGATCTCGACCGCCTCGTCGATCGCGACCTCGGCGGGAACGTCCTCGCTGTGCTCGATCTCGTACAGCGCCACCCGCATCACATTGAGCTCCAGCGGCGCGATCCGTTCCAGCTCCCAGCCGCGGGCGTGGGCGCCGATCGTCGCGTCGAGCTCCTCACGATGGGACTCGACCGCCTCGACCAGCTTGCGGGTGAACGGCCGCGCGTCGGCCAGCAGCTCCCGGAGCGGGCGCCCGGTGACGTCGCGCTGGTAGCAGGCGAAGACGGCGTCGCGGCGCTGGTCGGATCGGCGCATCGGCCTATTCTCGCGCTTCGGGCGGCCGTGTCGCGCGGCTACGCGCGCGACAGGTACTTGCCGCTGCCGGTGTCTATCCGGATCGTCTCGCCCTCTTCGATGAAAAGTGGCACCTGGACGACGACGCCCGACTCCAGAGTCGCCGCCTTGTTGCCACCGCCAGAAGCCGTGTCGCCCTTGACCCCCGGCTCGGTCTGGGTGACTTTCATCTCGATCGCGCCGGCGACCTGCACGTCGCTGGGCCGTTCGTCGACGAAGAGCACGTCGACCTCGTCGTTGGGCAGCACCCACCGCATCGCCTCGCCGGCGACATCGCTGGGGATTTCGATCTGCTCGTAGTCCTGGCTGTCCATGAAGACAGCCGCCTCACCGGAGTCGTAGAGGTACTGCATCTTGCGCGACTCGGTGTGGACCGGCCGGAACTTCTCCCCCGCCCTGAACGTCTTGTCCTGGACCGAGCCGTCGTCGATCTTGCGCAGCTTCGTCCGCACGAACGCCCCGCCCTTGCCCGGCTTGACGTGCTGGAACTCGAGGATCTTGAAGACCGACCCGTCGATTTCGATATGGCTGCCGTTCTTGAACTGGTTGGTGCTGATCACGGCGGCGAAGATTAGTCGGCCAGGTTGGTGCGCGATCTGGACGGAAAGCACCAGCCTCTAACCTGTGCGTGCCAGGGATGAGGAGACGGTCGGGAACAGCTGTTGCAATTGCGCTTGCGCTGCTTGCCATCGCGCCGCTCGCCCACGGCGAAGAACAGACGCGGGAAAGCTACAAGACGGCGGTCGAGCCGCTGTGCAAAGTGAACCGGGAGGCGAACGAACGGATCATGGCCGGCGCCAGAGAGCGGGTCAACAAGGACCAGCTGAAGCCGGTGGGCAAGCAGTTCATCCGCCTCTCGGAATCGTTTGGGGGTCTGATCAAGCAGCTCGCCCCGGTGCCGCCTCCTTCCGGCGACAGCCACCGGGTGGACCGCTGGTTCGACTCCATGCAACTGCTCAAGCAGCGGCTGCGCAACGTCGGCAGGTACTACAAGGCGGAAGAAAAGATCAAAGCCGCCCACGAGGCGATCCTGGCCGAACGCAGCGGCCTGTCAGCCAACAACACGAGCATCGTCTTCCACTTCCATTACTGCCGCTTCGGCCACTTCGAACGCAGCTAGGGAGATCCGCCGGTGGGCGGCTCAGAGTCGCCGGATTCGGCCGCGGTGCTCGTCGTCAAATTCGAAGCGGCCCCACCCGCGAGGACTCGCCGGACGAGCCGCGGGGCGAGGATGCGGGCGACCGCCGCCAGGGCGTAGGGCCGTGGCACGTAGCGCTCGGCCTTACCGCGCGGGCCGCACTCGACGATCGCCTCGGCGACCTTCTCCGGTTTGGAGACGGTCCAGCGGGTCAATGCTCGCTCGCGCAGCTCGGTCGCCGGGAAGCCCTCGGTTTCGATGAACCCCGGCAGCACCATGCCGACGTGGACGCCGTGCGGCCGCTCCTCGGCGTAGAGCGAGTCGGTCCAGCCGACCAGGGCGAACTTGCTCGCCGAGTAGGCGCCGGTGCGTGCCCGTGCCACCCGGCCGGCGGTGCTGGCGACGTTGACGATCGCGCTCGGCGCCGAGGCGCGCAGCAGCGGCAGCAGCGCCTCGGTGAGCCGGGCAACCGCGTCGAAGTTGAGCTCCATGTGGCGCTGGACGTTGGCGTAGCCGCTCTCGGCGAAGGAGCCGCGCCAGGCCGCGCCGGCATTGTTGACGAGCAGGGTGAGGCGTCCGCGATGGTGTTCGACGACATGGGCGCGGAGGCGCTCCGGAGCGTCGGGCTCGGTCAGGTCGACGGCAAGCCAGGTCGCCTCGCACGGCAGCGAGTCGGCCAGCGCCCGCAGGCGCCCCTCTCGGCGAGCGACAAGAATCAGGCTTGCCCCGGACTCGCGCGCGAGCCGTTTCGCGGTCGCCTCGCCGATGCCGCTGGAGGCGCCGGTGACAAGCGCCGTCATCGTCGCTTCGCTCATGGATCGGAAAACTATTCGAAACCCGGCAATGCGGACGAAGGTATTACTCGGCATACTGCTGCCTTCGCGATGGCCGACACTCCGTCCCTGCTCGACAAACTGCTCCGTGCCGGCGCCCCCTCGGGCCACGAGGGCCCGGCCGCCACGATCTGGCGCGAGGAAGCGTCCTTCGCCGCCCTCTCGACCGATGGCCTCGGTTCTTCGATCGCCCGCGTCGGCGACGACGAGCCCCTGCTCGCCGTCGTCGGCCACATCGACGAGATCGGCCTGGTCGTCACCCACATCGACGAGAAGGGCTTCCTCTGGTTCGCGCCGATCGGCGGTTGGGACCCGCAGATCCTGGTCGGCCAGCGGGTCGAGGTGCGAGGACCCGGCGGCCTCGTTCCCGGCGTCGTCGGCCGCAAGCCGATCCACCTGCTCGACGGCGACCAGCGCAAGAAGGTGGTCGAGCTGAAGGGCCTGCACATCGACATCGGCGCTGCCGACGGTGACGAGGCCTCGGAGCTGATCCGCGTCGGCGACCCGGTCGTGATCGCTGCCGAGCCGGTGCGCCTCGCCGGCGACCGTCTGGTCTCCCGCGCGATGGACAACCGGTTGGGTGCCTACGTCGCCCTGGAGGCGCTCAGGCGCTGCCACGAGCGCGGCTCGCTCAGCGGCAGCTTCGCCGCGGTCGCCGCGGTCCAGGAGGAGATCGGCCTCTTCGGGTCGCGGACGGCGGCCTTTGAGGTCCGGCCCGACCTCGCGGTCGCGATAGACGTCACCCATGCCACCGATGCCCCCGGCGTCGACGAGAAGGAGATCGGCAGCCATCCGCTCGGTTCAGGCCCGGCGATCGGACGTGGCTCGACCCTCTCACCAAAGGTCTTCGAACTACTGGTCGAGACCGCCGAGGCGGCCGGGATCGAGCACACGATCAGCGCCAGTGGCCGCAGCACCAGCACCGATGCCGACGCGATCCAGATCTCGCGCTCGGGGATCCCCACCGGCCTGGTCTCGATCCCACTCCGCTACATGCACTCCCCGGTCGAGCTGGTCGACCTGGGCGACCTCGAGGCGACCGTCGAGCTGGTCGCCGCCTTCGCCGCGCGCCTGCGGGCCGGGGTCGACCTCAGCCGCTGACCGACTCGAGGACGTCGCCGCCGACGCAAACCGTGTCGCGGCCACTCGCCTTGGCCGCGTACAGCGCCCCGTCGGCGCGGTTGACCAGGTCGTCGGTGTCGACCGTCTCCGGCTGGGAGACCGCGACGCCGATGCTGACCGTCACCGCCACTCCCACGGGCCGGCGATCGCGCACCGCCAAGCGCAGGCGTTCGGCGATCTCTACCGCCTCCACCTCGCCGGCGCCTGGCAGCACTACGAGAATCTCCTCGCCTCCGACCCGGTAGATCGAGTCCCCGGCACGCAGTGCGGCCCGCATCACGTAGGCGACGTCCTGGAGGACAGCGTCGCCGGCCGCGTGCCCGAGCTGATCGTTGACCCGCTTGAAGTGATCGAGGTCGCAGAGGAGCAGGGCGTGCGAGAGGCCCTCTTCCTCGTTTGAGGGCTGACCGTCGAGCTCCGCGAGACGCTGCTCCAGCGCGTTGCGGTTGAAGAGGCCGGTCAGCGGGTCGAGCGTGGAGCGGCGGCGGTGGGCGCGGTCGGACTCGACCAGCGCCCCGGAGAGGATCACCGTGCAGAGGATCAGGGCGGCGGCCGCGATCAGCGATTGGCTGTGGTCAACCGCGCCGCCCGGGTCGATCGCGACGGTGCTGATCAGGAAGAGCACCAGGATGTAGATCGTCCCGACAACCATGCCCCACGGCTCGAAGCGGACGCCGAGGGTGACGGCGGGAAGCGCAAACCACATCAACGCCGGGCTGGTTGGCCCGCCGGTCGCGATCACCGCGACGGCGAGCAGCAGCGGCAAAGCCCCCCAGGCCCCGGCCACCCATAGGTCCGGGCGCTTGCTCACCTGCATAAAGCGATCGGCGACGGCGAAGCCGCAGAACCCGACAGCGAGCGGCGCCAGCCACCACCAGCCCACCTGCGGCCCGACCGACGCCAGGGCGGCGGCGAGGATCGCGAAGCAGGCGGTGCGGTAGCGGCGGACGCGGTGCTCCATGTCCAACAGGCGCTCGCGCCGAGCCTCGTCGCGGATCGCGACAAGCGACTCTTTCGGTTGATCCGAGGCGCCGGCAGGCGCCGGACGCATCGTCGGGGCAATCAGGTTCATCGGATGCGCATCGACCAAGATGGGCGAAGACTTGAGGGTGCAGGGCCACACCCGACTCGACTTTTTGTCCGAGAGCCAAAAGCTCAGGTTACGCTCTGCAGCTCCTTGGGCAGCCCGCTGAGGTTCCGGCAACCGTCGCCGTCGATCACAACGAGGTCCTCGATCCGCACGCCGAGCTCGTCAGGCACGTAGACACCGGGCTCGATCGTCACGACTTCGCTCGCCGCGAGCACGTCCTCCGAGCGCGGCGAGAGACGCGGCGCCTCGTGCACCTCGAGCCCCACGCCGTGCCCGAGACCGTGCCCGAAGCGCTCGCCGTGGCCGGCCGCTGCGATCGCCTCGCGGGCGACCGCGTCGAGCGCCTCGCCACCGATACCCGCAGAGACGGCTTCGAGCGCAGCCGCCTGGGCGCTCCGCACCGTTTCGTAGACGTCGCGGGCGCGCTCGCCGGGCTCGCCGACGGCAAAGGTGCGGGTTCCATCCGAGCAGTAACCGTCGAGCTTTGCGCCCATGTCGAAGACGACCAGCTCGCCCTCGCCGATCTCGCGCTCAGCGGGCTCGGCATGCGGCAGCGCCCCGTTTGGGCCGGCGGCGACGATCGCCGGGAAGGAGGGGTCGCCGCCGAGCTCGCGGATGCGCGCTTCGGCGGTGCGCGCCACGTCGCGCTCGCTACGGCCCCCGAGCCCACGTTCGATGCTCCAGCGCCAGACCTCGTCGGCCAGCTCGGAGGCGGCCGCGATCGCCGCCAGCTCGCCCTCGTCCTTGACCCGGCGCAGCTTCTCGACCGCCCCGCCGGCCGCCACCGGCTCTGCCCCCTCCGCGAGCTTTCCCCGCAGGCGCTCGAGCAGTCGGACCGAGACATGATCGTCCTCGAAGCCGAAGCGACCGTTGAGATGGGACGCGATACCGCCGAGCCAGTCGTCTTTGACCGTGATCGCCTCCCAGCCCTCGACCTCCGCCGCCGCCCGCTCGGTGTAGCGGAAGTCGGTCAGAAAGAGGCGCGTGTCCGGTCCGCAGACGCAGGCACCGTTGGTTCCGGTGAAGCCGCTCAGGTAGCGGACGTTGACCAGCTCGGTCACCAGCATCAGGTCGAGCTCGTGCTCGCCTAGACCGGCCGCGAGGCGGTCTCCGCGGCCCCTCATCGCTGCGCGGAGACGTCCAGCCGGCGCGCCAGCGTCGCGAGCGCGTCGCGATAGCCGTCCGGGCCCTTGCCGGAGACCTTCTCCAGCACCAGGCCGTCGAAGACCGACTCCCGGCGCCAGTCCTGGCGCGACTCGACGTCGGAGAGGTGGACCTCGACCGCCGGCAGGCCGGTCAGCTCGAGCGCGTCGGCGATCGCGCGGCTGTAGTGGGTCCAGGCGCCGGCGTTGATCACGATCCCATCGGCGAGCTCCGGCGCGCGGTGCAGGTATTCGGCGAACTCGCCCTCGGAGTTGGTCTGGAAGAAGATCGCTTCGAGGCCGAGCTCGCGCGCCGCGGTCTGAATCCGCTGCTCCAGCTCGCTTAGCGAGAGCCCGCCGTAGATCTCCGGGTCGCGCCGCTCGAGTACATCGAAGTTGACCCCGTGCAGGACGGCGACGCGGTTGTGGGTGGAGGTCATCCGTACAGCTCCTTCACGGCGGCCTCGACCTTAGCCGGATCGACGAGCTGTCCCGTGCGAGGCTCACCAGGCCCGAGGAGGAGGACGAAGCCGACCCCGGCTGCCGTGCGCTTCTTGTCGCGCTGCAGGGCGTCGAGGATCGACTCGAGCCCGATCGCCGGGTCGAGCTCGGTGGGCAGGCCGTGCCGGCCGAGGATCTCCTTGACCTCGCCACGCAGCTCCGACTTCTCCGAGAGACGCAGGGTGGCGAGCAGACCGAGCCCGATTGCCTCGCCGTGGCGGTAGCGACCGTACCCGCTCGCTGCCTCGATCGCGTGGCCGACGGTGTGGCCGAGGTTGAGCGTGTGTCGCAACCCCGCGTCGCGCTCGTCGGCGGCTACGACCTCGCACTTGTAGAGGGCGCAGGCGAAGACGAGATCGGCGAGCTCAACTGGGTCGAGCGACTCGATCCCTCGCACCCGCTCCCACAGCGTCCCGCCGGCGAGCAGGCCGGTCTTCAGCACCTCGGCGAAGCCGGCGGCCAGCTCCTCGCCTGGCAGGGTCTTCAGCGAGCCGGTGTCGGCGATTACGGCTGCCGGCAGGTGGTAGGCGCCGGCGTAGTTCTTGCCCTCCGGGAGGTCGACTCCCGTCTTGCCGCCGTAGGCGGAGTCGACCTGGGCGACGAGGGTCGTCGGCACCTGGACCACCCCGACCCCGCGTTGGTAGATGTGGGCGCAGAAACCGGCGAGGTCGCCGACCACTCCTCCGCCCAGCGCCGCGACATGGTCTTCGCGGGTCATCCCGGCCCGGGCCAGCTCGCTCAACACCCGCTCCGCCTCGGCCATTGCCTTCGCCCCCTCTCCAGGCTCGACTTCGACCCGAGCTGCCAGGGGCTCGATCCGCTCCGCGTAGAGGGCTCCGACGGCCGTATCGGTGATACAGAAGCGCCGGCTCTCCAGCGGCCACCAGCCCGCATCCAGCAGCCCGCCACCGACGAAGACCGGATACTCTCCCGAGCCACTCGCCGCCCAGAGCAGCCTGGTCCTCGACGGCAGCTCGGTCAGAGCCAGAATCGACGGCAGCGCCCTGGCGATCTGGTCGGCATCGCCCTGCGGAATCACCGCGTCGGCGAGACGCTCGTACAGCGGCAGGCGCACGTCGAGCAGCTCGGCCACGTCCTCGGCGCTCTTTGCCAGGGGCCTATCGCTGTCCTCGATCCGCCGCCAGGCCTCCTCGGCGTCGATCTGCAACCAGACGACGACGTGGCGCCCGAGGGCCTCGCGTATCCGCTCGGAGAGCACGCTGCCGCCGCCGAGGGCGATCGCGCCGCCGTCGGCCTCCTCCAAGAGTCCGCTGACGATCTCCGCCTCGCGCCTGCGGAACTCCTCCTCGCCGTAGCGCTCGAAGGCCTCGGCGATCGGCATCCCGAACTCGGCCTCCATCGACTCGTCGATCTCGGTCGTCTCCAGGCCGGCTGCGCGCGCCGCGGCCAGCGCGGTCGACTTTCCGGCCCCCATGAAGCCGATGAAGACGATCGCGGGACGGCTCATGCCGTCACCCGCGGAAGTCGATGCGCTGCTTGTAGGCCTCCACCGCGGCGAGTACGTCGTCGATGTGGTCGCCGCCGAACTTCTCTCGGTAGCAGCGGGCCAGGGTGAGGCATACCATCGCCTCGGCGACCACCGCCGCGGCCGGGACCACGGTCGAGTCGGTGCGCTCGCGCAGCGCCTGCGCCGGCTCCTTGGTCTCGGTGTCGACCGAGCGCAGCGGCTTGGTCAGGGTTGAGATCGGCTTGATCGCCGCCCTCACCGAGAGCGGCAGCCCATTGGTCATGCCACCCTCAAGGCCACCGGCGTGGTTGGTCTCGCGATGGTAGCCGCGCTCCTCCGACCAGAAGATCTCATCGTGCGCCTCCGAGCCGGGGCGGCCGGCGACCTCCCAGGCTTCGCCGATCGCGACGCCCTTGACCGACTGGATCGAGGCGACCGCGCCGGCGAGCCGGCCGTCGAGGCGCTCTTCCCAGGAGATGTGCGAGCCGAGGCCCGGAACGAGGCCGAAGGCGCGCACCTCGAAGCTGCCGCCGAGGCTCTCGTTGGCCTTGCGCAACCGATCGATCTCCGCGACCATCGCCGCGCTCGCCTCGGGGTCGAGGCAGCGCACCGGGTCCTCGTCTACCGCGGCGAAATCCTTGGGACCGAGGCCGTCGCGCTCGGGCGCCCTCACCGAGGCGATTTGGATGACGTGGCTGTGTACGCTCACCCCCAGCGTCGTGAGCAAACGGCGAGCGAGGGAGCCGGCGGCCACCCGCGCCGCGGTCTCACGCGCGCTGGCTCGCTCGAGCACGTTGCGGATGTCGTCGTGGCCGTACTTCTGGGCGCCGACCAGGTCCGCATGGCCGGGCCGTGGCAGGTGGACCTCGTCCGGCTCGAACCCTTCCACCGGCCAGGGGTTCATCCGCTCCTCCCAGTTGGCGTAGTCGCGGTTGGCGACGAGCACCGCGATCGGGCTGCCCAGGGTGCGACCGTGGCGCACCCCGGAGCGGATCTCGACCGTGTCGATCTCGATCTTCATCCGCCCGCCACGGCCGTGGCCAAGCTGGCGCCGGGCCATGTCACGGTCGAGCGCCTCGCGGTCGAGCTCGAGCCCCGCGGGCATGCCCTCGACGATCGCGACCAGACCGGGTCCGTGCGACTCGCCTGCGGTGGTGAAGCGGAAACGCGTGCTCATGTCCGCAAGGCTATAGGCGAGTGAAGCGTTGATGACCCCATAGGGGACACAAAGCTTCAGCGACGGGCAGCGGCGCGCATCACGTCCAGCGGGGGCTCGCAATTCGTCCAGAGCTGCAACGAGAGTGCGCCCTGGTGGACGAGGACCTCGATTCCGTCGACGACCGTGGCTCCGGCGTCCGCCGCTGCGGCCAGCAGCCGGCTCGACTGCTCGCCGTAAACGAGGTCGACGACGGTCTGCCCTGCAGCGAAGCCGCCGGGATCGAGCGGCAGGTCGGCGAACGGGTCCGCCCCGCCCATGCCGGCGGCGCTGGTGTTGACGATCAACGCGTAAGCAGACGGGTCCGGATCGGCCGCGGGCATCCCGCCCAGCTCCTCGCAGAGGTGCTTCGCGCGCAGCGCCGTGCGGTTCCAGACCTCGACCTCCGCCCCCTCCCGAACCAAGGCCCAGACGGCGGCGCGGGCGGCGCCGCCGGCTCCCAGCACGAGCGCCGGCTTGCCGTCGGGCGATTCGGGCAGCGCCTCCAACAATCCCTGTGCGTCGGTGTTGGCGGCGCGGATCTCACCCGCTTCAAAGCTGAGCGTGTTGGCGGCACCGATCTCGCGTGCCGTCTCGGAGAGCGTGTCGGCGAGGGCGAGGGCGGCGCCCTTGTGGGGCACGGTGACGTTGGCGCCGACGAAACCTTCGTCCGCCATCGCCCGCACGCGCGGCTCGAACTCGTCCGGCGCCAGGTCGATCGCCTCGTAGCTCCACTCGACGCTCAGGCCCAGCTCGGCCAGCGCGGCGTTCTGCATCGCCGGCGAGCGCGAGTGCGAAACCGGATGACCGAGGACGGCGAGCCGCTTCATTCCGGGCAGGTGTCGGGTGATTCGCCGCCCGCCGCTGCGCGCGCTTCGTTGTAGCGGGCGACGTCTTCTTCGAATTCGGCTTCGGTGTCGGCAAAGGCGAGCTTGCCGCAGGCGCCGGGCTCGGTCACGTAATAGAGGTAGCCGACCCGGGCCGGATGGGCGGCGGCTTCGATCGAGGCGAGGCCGGGACTGTCGATCGGCCCCGGCGGCAGGCCGGCGTTGACGCGGGTGTTGTAGGGGGAGTCGACCGCCAGTTCGGATTCGGTCAGCGGCCGGTCATAGTTGCCGGTGGCGAAGCGGACCGTCGCGTCGATCCCCAGCGGCATCCCCTCGTGCAGGCGGTTGTAGATCACCGCTGCGACCAGCTTGCGCTGGCTTTCCAGGCCGGCCTCGCGCTCGATCATCGAGGCGATCGTGACCACGTCGTGCGTGGTGAGGTTTTTCGAGCGGGCGTAGCCCATGTCGACGCCGGCGACCCGGCGCTTGAAGTCTTCGAGCTGCAGCTGCACCAGATCGGATGCGGGCGCCCCCTTTTCGAGCTCGAAGGTGTCGGGAAAGAGGAAGCCCTCGTGACCCTGGCTGGCCTTCGTGTAGCTGCCCTTGAGGTCGGCTTCGTGGGCGAGCCGCGCCGTCTGCGCGCGACTGTATCCCTCGGGGATCGTCAGCGTGATCGTCTTCAGTTCGACCGGTGGCGGCGCCGGATTGTGGAAGTGGCGGTAGGCCAGGGCGGCGACCGCGGCCGCCCCCGCCAGCACGGCGACGATGATCGCCGCGGCGACGATCCGGCGCCGCCGGTGGACGTCACTCATCCTCTGAGCCCTCGATTGCCGCCTGCCCGGCGAGATAGGCCTGCAGCAGGTGAGCGGCGGCCAGAGAGTCCGGCGGCGCGGCGGCGCCTTCGCGCTTGCTCACCTCGGCCATCCGCGTCGTCAACCGCTCGTCGTAGGTCTCGACAGGGACATCGAGCAGCGCTTCCAGTTCGGTGCAGAAAGTGCGGGTCAACGCAGCCTGCGAGCCTTCCTCGCCGCTGAGGTGCAGCGGCAAGCCGACGACGACCCGCTCGACCTCGTGTTTGGCTACCAGCTCGGCGACCGAGCGGGGCTCCGGGGGCTCGATCACCGGCAGCGGCGTCGCCAGCGTCCCGCTCGGGTCGGAGATCGCACAGCCGATTCGGGCAGTGCCGTAGTCGAGCGCAAGGACCCGCACTAGCTCATACCGGCTTCGATCGCACGGCGCGCCGTCTCAAGCGCCTGCCCGAGCTTCGAAGCGTCCTTCCCCCCGGCCTGGGCCATGTCGTCGCGGCCGCCGCCTCCGCCGTCGACGACGGCCGCCGCCTCGCGGACGATCGCCGCCGCCGAGAGGCCGCTTGCGACGGCGCCCTTCGAGACGAGCCCGACCAATCCGACCTTGCCGTCCTCGGCACCGCCGAGGACGATCGCCGACTCGCCGCCCAGCTTCGACTGCACACGGTTGGCGAGATCGAGCAGTTGTTTCTGGTCGGCGGTCGGCGCCTCTCCGCAGACGACCTTTATGCCATCGGCCTCCTCGGCCTCGGCGACGAGGCGCTCCGCCTCGTCGCCGAGCATCTGCTTCGCCGCCTGTCTGGCGCCCTCTCCCGCCTCGCGCAGGCGCTCCGCCGCGCGACGGGCGCCGGTGAGCGGGTCCTGCGGCGAGCCGAGCAGCTCGCCGACCTCGCGCAGCCGCTCCTCGCTCTGGCGGAACCAGTCGATCGCAGCCGGGCCGGTCAGCGCCTCGATCCGCCGCACGTTGGCGGCGCTGGATCCCTCCGAGGCGATCTTGAAGATGCCGATCTCGGCGGTATTGGCGACGTGCGTACCGCCGCAGAGCTCGCGCGAGACGTCGTCGACCTCGACCACCCGCACCCACTCGCCGTATTTCTCGCCGAACAGCGCCATCGCGCCCAGCTTCTCCGCCTCCCCGCGCTCCATTTCCAGCCAGCGGACCGGCCGGCTCGCCTTGATCCACTCGTTTACCCGCTCCTCGATCGCACTCAGGTCCTCGGTGGCGAGCGCCTGCCCGTGGGTGAAGTCGAAGCGCAGCTTGTCCGGCCGCACGGCCGACCCCGCCTGGCGCACGTGGTCGCCGAGCCGCTCACGCAGCGCCGCGTGCAGGAGGTGGGTTGCGGTGTGGTTGCGCATCGTCGCGTGGCGCGCCTCATGGTCGACCAGGGCTTCGACGGCGATGCCGCTCTCGATCCGGCCCCCGTTCGGCTCGACCTCGAGCGCCTGGTCCTCGCCGACCCGGTAGACGTCGAGGACGCGAACCTCTCCCCCCTCCCAGCGCAACAGGCCCGAGTCGGCCACCTGGCCGCCACCCTCGGCGTAGAAGGGGCTCTCCTCGAGCTTGACCAGCGCCCCCCCGTCGTCGGCGGCGACGGCGGCGAGTCCGGTCCTCGCGCGCAGCGTCTCGTAGCCGACGAAGCGCGTCGGCGGCGCGTCGCTGGCGAAGGCGATCACCTTCTCGTGGCGGTCCTCGGAACCGTGCGCGGTAGCGGCGCCGACACGGGCGCGCCGGCGCTGCTCCTCCATCAGCTCCTCGAAGCCGCCGTCGTCGACCGAGAGGCCCTCCTCGGCAAGCAGCTCCTTGGTCAGGTCGTAGGGGAAGCCGTAGGTGTCGTGCAACTTGAAAGCATCGGCGGCGTCGATCCAGGACGTCTCGGACTCGCGCGCCTCGACGATCAGGCGCTCGAGCAGCTCGGTGCCGCGCTCGAGGGTGCGACCGAAGCTCTCCTCCTCGTCGCTGACCCAGCGGGCGATCGTCTCCCGCTCGGCGGCCAGCTCCGGGTAGGCGTCGGCCATGACCTCGATCGTGCGCTCGGCGAAGCGGCCGAGCCAGGGCGCCTCCAGCCCGAGGGTGCGGCCCTGCTGGATCGCCCGCCGCATGATCCGCCGCAGGATGTAGCCGCGGTCTTCGTTGGAGGGGACGACGCCGTCGGCGATCAGGAAGGCGGCACCGCGCGAGTGGTCGGCGACGATCCGCATCGCCCGGGTCGTCGCGTCGCTCTTGTCGTAGCTGTGGCCGGAGAGCTCCTCGGCGAGATCGACCAGCGGGCGGATCAGATCGGTCTCGAAGACAGAGGGGACGTCCTGGAGGACCGCCGCCATCCGGTCGAGGCCCATGCCGGTGTCGATGTTGCGCATCGGCAGCTCGGTGAGCGCTCCGTCCGGCGAGAGGTCGTAGGTCATGAAGACGTGGTTCCAGAACTCGAGGAAGCGGTCGGAGTCGTCCCCCGGGCGCTCCGCCGCCGAGCCGAAGGCCTCGCCCCGATCGAGATAGAGCTCCGAGCAGGGGCCGCAGGGGCCGACCGGACCGGCCTGCCAGAAGTTGTCCTCGCGGCCGAGCGGGACGATCCTATCCTCCGGCAGGCCAACCCCCTTCCAGATCTCGATCGCCTCCTCGTCGGGACCCAGCCCAAGCTCCTCGTCGCCACCGAACACGGTCACCCAGATCCGCTCGGGGTCCATGCCGAAGCCCTGCGTGGCCAGCTCCCAGCCCCAGGGGATCGACTCCGCCTTGAAGTAGTCGCCGAAGCTCCAGTTGCCGAGCATCTCGAAGAAGGTGAGGTGCCGAGCCGTATTGCCGACCTCGCCGATATCGGTCGTGCGGAAGCACTTCTGCACGTCGGCCAACCGCGGGGCCAGCGGACGCTCGCGCCCGAGGAAGTAGGGCTTGAAGGGCTGCATGCCGGCGGTGGTGAGCAGCACCGAGGGGTCATGAACGGAGGGCACCAACGAGGCGGAGGGGACGATCCGGTGCCCGCGTTCCTCGAAGAAGGAGAGGTAAGTGTGGCGAATTTCCTCGGCTCTCATGACTGACGAAGCCTAAGTGACGGGCACTGACAGCCGGCCTGCCACTCCGTTGCAGCGATAAGTGGACAGCGGCCTAATCTTCAATCGATGCATTCGCGTGCAGAGATGGGTCCGGCATGAGTTCGGACGAGCGTCTGGCGCAGCGTGCCGCGCAGGGGGACCCGCGCGCCTTCGAGGGGATCTACAACCGCTACCACCAAGCCCTCTACCGCTTTTGCCTGGCGATGGTGGGCAACCCGCAGGACGCCCAGGAAGCGCTGCAGAACACGATGGTGAAGGTGCTCCGGGCCCTGCCGGGGGAGAAGCGGGAGATCCGGCTGAAGCCGTGGCTCTACCGGATCGCCCACAACGAGTCGATCGAAACGCTGCGCAGGCGCCACGACAGCGAGGAGCTCGATGCCGAGCAGAGTGCCGGCACGGAGGTGACGGAGGTGGCCGCGACCAGGGAGCGGCTGCGCACCCTGCTGGACGACCTCGACCAGCTGCCGGAGCGGCAGCGTGCGGCGCTGGTGATGCGGGAGCTCGCGGGCCTCGACTTCGACCAGATCGGCGCCTCGTTCGGCACCTCGACGGCCGTCGCCCGACAGACGCTCTACGAGGCGAGGCTGAGCCTGCGGCAACTGGAAGCGGGGCGTGAGATGCGCTGCGCCGAGGTGATGCGGGAGCTCTCCGACGCCGACGGCAGGGTCACCCGACGACGCGAGATCCGCGCCCACCTGCGCAGCTGCGCCGACTGCCGTGCCTTCAAGGAGGAAATCGGCAAACGCCACGAGGACCTCGCCGCGCTCTCGCCCCTGCCTCTCGCCGCTTCGGCCGGGCTGTTGCACGGCATGCTCGGCGGCAAGGCGAGCGGGGCCGGCGCGTCCGCCGCCGGTGGCGGAAGCGGTATCGCCGGCACCGCGGGTGCTGGGGCGGGCAAAGCGGTGGCCACCTCGGCGCTGGTCAAGTCGGCGGCGGCCGTGGTCGTCGTGGCGGCGATCGGCACCTCGGCAGCCGACCGCAGTGGACTGATCCACCTTCCCTTTACCGACGGGGGCTCTCACTCGGCGCAGAGCGCCGCCGATGCGGCCGCACCGTCCGCGAGAGAGGGCTCGGCCAGCACGAGCTCAGCAAGCCGGGAGGACAACTCCGCCGCCGTCCGTGGGCAGCCGGCCGACCAGGGCGTGGCGGCTCAAGACGGCGACCGTGCGAGCGAGCAGCGCGCAGGCTCGAAGGGCTCGAGTGAGCACGGCGACGGCGCCCCTCAGGGGGCGTCCCGATCCCACTCCGGGCTGACGCCTCCCGGGGGCGGCTACGGCCGCTCCGCTTCCGAGCGAAAGGGGCGTCCCGAACAACCTCCCGAAGCCGCCCACGGTGGTGGCGGTCGGGGCGCGGCCAAGCCGCACCCCCATGAACCCTCTCAGATGCCTCCCGGACAAAGCGCCGGCGGAAACGGTCATCCGTCCAAACTGCCCAGCCCACCTGGAAAACCGGCCGAAGCGGGCCCTGACAACGCCCCGTCTCCGTCGTTGGAACCCCCGACTGAAGCTAACCGGGGTGCTGCCGAAGCGGCTGCCCACTCACCCAAGGAGGCACGATGAAGACCGTCGCGAAGATCGCGCTCGTCGCCGGAATGCTCGCGCTGGCCTGCGGCGGTGCTGCACTCGCCGCCGGCAAGCCGGAAGGCGTTCCACCGGGACACCAGAGTCCCCACGGACAGGAACACGGCAACGGCCCCAACTACACGCCGAGCGAACCGACCCCGGGTCCCAAAGCCGGCCTGCCGGCCAAGGCCAAGGCCTACGGTCGCTACTGCAAAGGAGAAAGCAAGGAACACGTCAAAGGCGAGCAAGGGACCGACTTCTCGCGCTGCGTGACCAACATGGCCCAAGCGGCGACCCACAAACACCTGCCGCCCGGCAGGGTCTGCAAGGGCGAAAGCAAGAAACACGCCAAAGGCGAGCAGGGCACCGCGTTCTCACGCTGCGTCAAAGCGGCGAACCAACTCCGCCACAAAGAACACGAAGAAGAAAAGGCAGCCGCCTGAGGAGCCTCTAGGCGATGGTGCCGTGACCGACGATCGCCTCGCCGCGGAGCAGGACCGCCGCCTGCCCCGGCGAGGCGCCGTCGAAGGGCGCACCGAGCTCGACCCGGAGCTCGGCGTGACGCCCACTCCCCGCGCCTGAGATCGAGGCGGGAACCGGCGTCGAGCGGTAGCGCAGCTTGACCGCGTCGACGGCGGCCCCCTCCCGGTGCAGGACGGCATCGCGGACTTGTACCGAGCGCGTCGCCAGCTCTGCCCGCGTGCCGACCGTGACCGTGTTGGAGCCGGCATCGGTAGCGAGCACGTAGAGCGGCTCCGGCGAGGTCACCCCGATCCCGCGACGCTGCCCGACGGTGAAGTTGTGGTAGCCGCGATGGCGGCCCAGCGTTCGACCCGAGCGGTCGAGCACCGCGCCCTCGCGCTCGCCCAAGCCGGCGTGCCGGCGCAGGAACCGCCGCTTGCCCTGGCCGGCGAGGAAGCAGAGATCCTGGCTCTCGGGCTTCTTGGCGACGGCGAGGCCGTGGCGGGCGGCGATCTCACGCACCTCGGGCTTGCTCAGCTCGGTGAGCGGGAAGCGCAGGCGGTCCAACATCGCCGGCGGCAGAGCGGCCAGCATGTAGCTTTGGTCCTTGTTGCGGTCCGCGGCGGCGGCCAGCAACAGACCGTCGCCGTCGGCGACGATCCGCGCGTAGTGGCCGGTGACGAGGCGCTCGGCACCGAGTCGTTCGGCAAGGTCGACCATCGCCGCGATCCGCACCTCGCCGTTGCAGACGATGCACGGATTGGGGGTGGCGCCGGCACCATAGCCGTCGAGGAACGCGCCGACGACCCGGCGGCGGAACTCCTCCTCGAGGTCGAGGGTGAGGTGCGGAATGCCGAGCGAGTGGGCGACCGCGCGGGCGCCGAGAACGGCCTCGGGCGAACAGCAGGCCTTGGCGCCGTCGGTCTCTGGATCGGCCCAGAGCTTCAGCGTCACACTGAGCACGTCCGCCCCACGCTCGCGTTCGAGCAGTGCGGCGACGGCGCTGTCGACGCCCCCGGACATGGCGACCAGAACACGTCCCTCCCGCGGCGGGGCAAGCACCTGCGATGACGCCGCCGCGCTCGCCAACCCTCGGTGCAACGCATCGGCCGCGAGCTGTGCGGCGTGACGCTTGGCGGGGGTGAGCCCCCCGACCGCCGCATCCACATCGTCGATGCCGATGCGAGCCGCGCCGATGACAGGCTCGCCGTCGACGAGCTCCGCAACGGCCGCGGTAGCCGCTCGCGTCGCCCCGCAACCCTCCGCGTCGAAGGTGACGCCGGCGATCCGCCCCTCGTCGATCGCAAGGGAGATCCGGGCGAGGTCACCGCAGGCAGCTCCGCCCGCGGCCCCCGTAAAGGCGTCCGGCATCGGGGGGGCGGCCCGGGTCTGGTCCCGAAGATAGCTCTCCAGCAGCTCTCTATTCATCGCACAACATTATGCGCGCAAAGAGAGACGAGGCTCCAGTCCGCCGTTGCCGCCCCTGGCTTTGATCCCTTGAAGTGAAGGGCGGGCGCCTCCTCGCGATCCCACAAGACCGAGAGAGATCGGCCCCCTAGCCGTTTGTGTTGGGTCAAACGTTGGGACGGCTCGCGCACGGACTCGAGCCTCGATTCAAACCGTACCACCCTCAATCGAGGTTGGAGAGCAGAAACTCGGCCTCGCTCCAATCCTCCGATTGCACCCGCAACGCGATATCGCCACGGCCGAAGCGATCGATCGGCCAGTCGGCGGTGAGCACCGCCTCGATCCCGGCCTCTTCAAGCGCCTGATGCCAGGCGCGCGCCGTGCGCACGTCGCCGAAATCGCGCACGACCTCCCATGGGTCGAAGGCCGGGTCATCTACGTAAATGGGCGTCTTCCCGGGGCCAGGCTGTCGCCCTCGACGGGCAAATCGAAAGCGATCGAGCAGGCTCATGGTCATATCTTGACCGCTCTTTTCAGCGGAGGGATCGAGCCGCGCTCAGTGATCGGCGAGGCCGCGACGGTGCAGCGCGATCCCGAGCTCTTTGAGCTGCATCTCGCCAACCGGGGCCGGGGCGCCGGTCAGCGCGTCGGCTCCCGAAGCCGTCTTCGGGAAGGCGATCACGTCGCGGATCGAATCGGCGCCGGCGAGGCGCTGGACGATGCGGTCAAGGCCGTAGGCGATCCCGCCGTGTGGCGGCGCGCCGTAGCGAAGGGCCTCGAGCAGGAAGCCGAAACGCGCCTCGGCTTCGCCCGCGTCGATCCCGAGCGCGGCGAAGACCTTCTCCTGCGCGTCGGCGCGGTGGATACGGATCGAGCCACCGCCCATCTCCTGCCCGTTCCAGACCAGGTCGTAGGCCAGCGCCCTGGCGCCACCGGGATCGTCGGGGTCGAACTCGCCGGCGGGAGCCGTGAACGGATGGTGCAGGGGGTCCCAGCGCTCTTCGCCAGGGCTCCACTCGAGCAACGGCCAGTCGACTATCCAGACGAGCCGGTGCTCATCGGCGGGGATCAGCTCGAAGCGCTCGGCGAGCTCGACCCGCAGCTGCCCCAGCACGGCGTTGGCGACTCGCTGCTGGTCGGCGACCAGCAGCAGCAGATCGCCCTCCTCGGCACCCAGGCGCCGATTGAGCTCCGCGAGCTCGGTTTCGGAGAGGAACTTGGCGGTCGGCGAGCGCCAGCCCTCGCCCTCGCGAAAGGCCCAGACCAGCCCCTTGGCTCCCAGCTCTTGAGCGCGTGAGATCAGCCCGTCCAGCTCGGAGCGCGGCAGCTCGCGGCGGCCGGCGTTGAGCCCGCGTACGGCGCCGCCCGACTCGATCGCCCCGCGGAAGACCTTGAACTCGGTCTCGGCGAGAGCGTCTCCCAAGTCGACCAGTTCCAGGCCGAAGCGCAGATCTGGCCTGTCGGTGCCGAAGCGGCTCATCGCCTCGTCGTAGGGGAGCCGGTCGATCGGGAGATCGAGCGCGGGCCCGCCGGCCCGCTCGAACACGTGCGCCAGCAGGCGCTCGTTGACCTCGATCACGTCGTCGACGCCGACGAAGGACAGCTCGATGTCGAGCTGGGTGAAGTCCGGCTGGCGGTCCGCGCGCAGGTCCTCGTCGCGAAAGCAGCGGGCGATCTGGTAGTAGCGCTCGAAGCCGGCGACCATCAGCAGCTGCTTGAAGAGCTGCGGCGACTGCGGCAGCGCGTAGAAGGAGCCACGCTGCAGTCGGCTGGGGACGAGGAAGTCGCGCGCGCCCTCGGGGGTGGAGCGGGTCAGCACCGGCGTCTCGACGTCGAGGAAGCCCTCGCCGTCGAGGAACTCGCGCATCGCCGCGGTCACCCGGTGGCGCAGGACCAGCGCCTCGCGCATAGGCTCGCGCCGTAGGTCGAGGTAGCGGTGCCGCAGCCTGGCGTCCTCACCGACCTCGCCGGAGAATCCCTCGACCTGGAAAGGAGGCGTCGCGGCGTCAGCCAGGAGCTCGGCGTCGCTCACCGTCAGCTCGAACTCGCCGGTGGGAAGCTCCGGGTTGACCGTCTCCGCCGAACGGCGGACGACGGAGCCAGCGGCGCTGAGCACGTCCTCGGCACGCAACTTGTGAGCGAGTTCGAAGGCCCTGCCGGAGGAGTCCGGGTGGAAGACGAGCTGGACGATGCCGGTGCGGTCGCGCAGGTCGATGAAGATCAGCCCGCCGTGATCGCGACGGCGATGGACCCAGCCGGCGACCCGTGCGGTCGAGTCGACCCGGTCGCCGAGCACCTGCCCGCACCAGGCGTCGCGGAATTCGTTGGCGCGCAGTGCCGGTGCGTTGCTCATCGCGCCTCGCCCCCGATCGTTTCGACGATCGCGGCCGGATCCACCGCGCGCTGCTCACCGCTCTCCATGTCGCGCAGCTGCGCCGAGCCGTCGGCTTCGAGGATCAGCACGCGGCGGGCACCGATCCGGTCGGCGTGCTTGAGCTGGCCCTTCAACCCACGTCCGGCGAGATCGAGCTCCGCGGTCAGGCCGGCGTGGCGCAGCTCGCTCGCCAGCGCCAGCGCCCGCCGCTGCTGTCCCGGATCGGCGATGGCGAGAAAGGCGTCGCGACCCGGGGCCGCCTCGGTTTCGCCCAGGGCAAGCAGGATGCGCTCGATCCCGACCGCCCAGCCGATCGCCGGCGTCGGCGGGCCCCCCAGCTGCTCGATCAGGCCGTCGTAGCGGCCGCCGCCGCCGACCTCGGACTGGGCACCGAGCTCGTCGCAGACGAAGGAGAAGATCGTCCGGGTGTAGTAGTCGAGGCCGCGGACCAGGGTCGGGTCGATCTCGAAGGCGATGCCGGCCGCCTCCAGCAACGCGCGCACCTCGGCAAAGTGCTCGGCATCCTCGTTCCCGAGCCGCTCGACGAGCGTCGGCGCGCTCGCCATCACGTTCCGGGTCCCCTCGTCGTCGGCGTCGAAGGCACGCAACGGGTTGATCTCGATCCGCTCGCGGACGTCCTTGGAAAGCTCCGCGTCGTGGGCGCGTAGATGAGTTTTCAGCTCCTCCAGGTAGGAGCTGCGCGCCCGGGGAGAGCCGAGGCTTCCCAGCCGCAGCCGGACGCCGGGAACGCCAAGCTCGGCGAGCAGATCGGCGAGCAGCATGATCGCCTCGGCGTCAGCCAGGGGAGAGTCGGTGCCGATCGCCTCGATCCCGATCTGGTGAAACTGGCGGTAGCGCCCGGCCTGCGGACGCTCATGGCGGAAGAACGGCCCGACGTATGAAAGCTTCACCGGCTGCGCCAGTTTGTGCATGCCGTGCTCGAGGTAGGCGCGGCAGATCGGCGCGGTCCCCTCCGGCCGCAGAGTGATGCCGCGGCCGCCCTTGTCCTCGAAGGTGAACATCTCCTTGCGCACGATGTCCGTAGAGCGGCCGACCCCCCGTTCGAAGAGCTCGGTGTCCTCAAATGCAGGCGTGGCGATCGGCTCGTAACCCGCACGGGCGAAGATCTCCGCCGCCACCTGCGCGACCCGCTCGCGCGCACGCGCGTCAGCCGGCAGGATGTCGAAGGTCCCACGCGGGGCCTGATACTTGCTCGGCATGGAGCGCGACCTTACCTGCGCGGCAAGTGCTTCAGCGTGCCAGCTCGGTGAGGAAGGGATTGGTTTCGCGCTCGACGCCGAGTGTGGTTACGCCCATGTGGCCAGGGTAAACGCCGGTCTCGGGCGAGTGGGAGTCGATCAGCTCGCGAATCGAGCGCAGCAGGGTCGGGCCATCGCCGCCGGGCAGATCGACTCTCCCGACCGATCCCTTGAAGAGCACGTCGCCGGAGAACATCGCGTTCTCGTCGCGCACCGAGTAGGTGAGGTGGCCCGGGCTGTGCCCCGGAGTGAAGATCACGTCGATCGTCATCCCGGCCAGCTCCAACGTCTCTCCTCCGGCCACCGTCTCATCGGCCTCGTAGCTGTCGAAGGGCCCGATCCCGGGTATCGGGACGTAGGCCATGATGTCGGCGAGCACGGGGCGCTCGATCTCGGGGCAGTAGACCGGGGCGCCGGTGACCGTCGCCACCGGAGAGACCGCTCCGATGTGGTCGAAGTGGCAGTGGGTGACCAGGATCGCGTCGATCTTCGTCCCCATCTGCTCGACTGCGGCGAGGATACGGTCGGGCTCGTCGCCGGGATCGACGATTACGCCGCGACCGGAGCCTTCGCGCCGCACGACGAAGCAGTTCTCCGCGATCGGCCCGACCGTGAGCATCTGCACGTCGAGGCTCATTCGTTCGCCCTGCCACGGATCCGCGCCCGCTCGCGCCGTCGCCACATCATCGTCTCCAGGTAATAGCCGGCGGGGATGTAGAAGACGAGCATGAAGGCGCCGAGGCCGAACGCGGCGCCGGGAGAGCGTTTGAAGATCAACATCAGCAGCGCCGTGAAGATCACCGCGGCGACCGCGCCGCGGGTGATCGCGCTGCGCCAGGTCGGGGGAGCGTCGACGCGGACCGGCGCCTTGCGCCCGGCGCGAGCACGCGCTTTGGCCTCCTCACGAGTGCGAGGCCGGGCGGCGCGGCGGTTCGGATCGACCCGCCCGCCCTGCGTTCCGCGGTGCTTGCGGCGGCGCTTCTTTCTCGTCTGGGCCATCCCCGGAATCTAGACGACAGCCGGTCCGGCCGTCTCAGGAAAGCGCGGCGAGCCGCCGCTCGATCGTATGGCGCTCCCGGTCGAAGCCGCGGATCGGCACGTCGTCGGGATAGCCGACCAGCGCGGCGGCCGGCGCCAGGCCGACGAGCTCTGCCTCGACCGGCCGGGCACCGAGCGGGGCGCCCAGCGCGCGGATACGCTCGACGACCGCTCCCAGCGGGACTGCCGCCGGGTCATGGACGTTAGTGGAGACCTGAGCACGGCCGCTCGCGAGGATCAGACCCATAGCGCGTACGCCGGCCGGCCCGCCGCCCGACTCGCGCAGGCCCGCGGCGACGGCGCGCGCAAGGTCGAGATCGCCGCTGTCGAGCTCGACGTTGAAGGCCGCCAGCGGCGGGCGGGCGGTAACCAAGGCGGCGCCGGCGGTCAGGTGGGGGTGTTCGGGACCCTGATCCGGGTGCAGCTCGCCGGCCTCCATCCGCAGCCAGAGCTCCGCCAGGCCGCCGTTGCGGAAATAAGCCCTCTCGACCCGCTCGGGCCCGGTGGCCAGGTCGCCGTAGAGAAAGACCGGGATGCCAAGCCGGCCGATCTCGGCGGCGACTTCCCTCGCCATGGACCCGGCGCGATCGCGATCCTCGGCCTCTGTCCAGACGATCGGGCAGACGTCAAGCGCGCCGATCGCGGGGTGAGAGCCCTCGTGCGTGTTCATGTCGATCACCTGGCCGGCCTCGGCTGCGCCTCCCGCCAAAGCCGCGGTCAGCGCCGGCGCCTCGCCGGTGAGCGTGAAGACCGTCCGATTGTGGTCGGCGTCGCTATGGCGGTCGAGCAGCTGTACTCCGGTCGAGAAGGCCCGCTCCAGAGCCCCGACCAGCACCGTGTCGCGACCCTCGGAGATGTTTGGAACGGCAAGCAGCGGACGGGCCACCGCTCAGACGACCAACTCTCCGGCTTGCACGATCGTCGAGCCGTCGACCTCGACGGTGGGCCGCAGCACCACGCAGTCGAGATGCACCGGGACCTGGACGGCGCCGCCAATCGCCGCCGAGGCGCCGAAGGCGACATGCGCGGTGCCGAGGATCTTCTCGTCCTCGAGGATGTTGCCGGTGAGGATCGCGCTTTCGTTGGTGCCGATGCCGAGCTCGGCGACGCTGGTGCCGTCGACGCCGTGTTCGGTGAGCAGCTCCATCAGCTGCGCGCCCTCCGGGCCGGTCGCGTCGGTCAGATGACCGCCGCGAACCGTGAGCTCGACCGGCGCGGCGACCCTGCCGACACCGGCGATCGAGCCGTCGATGACAAGCGTTCCCTCCGCGGTGCCCTCCATCGGCGCGATGAAGGCCTCCCCGCAGGGGATGTTGCCGAACGCGCCGCGCATGTTGAGCGCGCCGGCATCGACAATCGCGGTGCGGTCCTCGAGTCCGAGCCGCAGATCGGAGCCCTTCACGCAGGTGATCCTCGCCTCACCGCCCGCGCCGAGCGCCCGCCCGACGGAGGTTCCACGTTTGCGCAGCAGCCGCAGGTCGGCGCCCATCACCCGGGCGAGCATCTCGCCGGTCACACCGGGCATCGAGGCGACCCGGACACCGGCCTCGGTCGCCACGCGGCGCGCTTCGGTGTGGGAGATCGACTGGATCGTCGGCGCGACGACCATGTCGACGGCAAGCATCGCGGCGGCAACTGCCAGCGGCGGCTCGGCGGCGTGCGATTCCCGCTCGGAGATGACAGCGAGAGTCGCCTCGCCGCCCTCGCCCTGGGCGTTGATCCGCAGCAGCGCACCGAGCTCTTCGGTCATCGGATTGCAGATCACCAGCACCTCTTCGGAGGGGTTCAGATCCAGGCAATCCCGGAATAGCGTGCTGACTGCCCTATCCAGAGCGCTCCCCATCACACAGAAAGGCTATCCGCAGTTCCGGCGCGCACGCCCGCTCCCACCCACCGCCTCGCTAGCATCCTCCTCCCGGCCGGAGTAGCTCAGCTGGTCAGAGCAGCGGAATCATAATCCGCGTGTCGGGGGTTCGAGTCCCTCCTCCGGCATCGCATCGCAGCGCGGAATGCAGTCGATTTGGCCCTCCACATGGCCCCAAATTGGCAGGGGGTGGCAAGGAAAGTGGCAAGGGTCTAGTGCTGAAATGCCCGTGGAGGCGATGGGTATCATCGGTTGCGTGAAACCGATCCGCACCGACTTCAAGGGCTACGAGGGCAAGTATGTGGCGACCGACACCCGCACGGGTCAGGTCGTGATCGCCGACGAGAATCTGAAAGTCGTGCTGGAGAAAGCCCGCAAGCTGGATCACGTCGTCGTCGGCGGGCGGGTTCCCCACGCAGACGAGCCGATCTACGTCGGCCTTGGCTGAGCCGAAGACCCCCTGGCTCTATCCCTATCGGGAGGACCCCCAGCAGACGCGCTTGGGGCAGCCGGTGTTTCGGCCCTTCGTGCCCGTCTCGCTTGCCACGGACGATGCATCGACGCCCGAGCGAGAGGGACTGATGTCGCCCGCTACAAGACCGTCTCCCTGCGCCTGCACCACCACGACGATTCCAGCGCTCGGTGCGAGTGGGAAGCCCCGGTGGGGTTCGTAGATGGCTGGCACAGCTTCGGGCTGGTCCTACTCGGCAACGTCGGCTTTCTCGACCACTTCACCGTCACCGCAAGCCGCTTCTCTCAGGCGGTCGCAGTCGAGGATCGCGACGGCTTCGATGATCGTTTCGGCGTCGTCCTGGCTTAACGCGATTCGCCCCGCCGACCACCACCCATGGCGAGGTCGTGAAAGGGTTGACTGAGGCGCATCCGCAAAGGGGCAGTCGCAAGCATCCCGCCTATTTTGCGGCGGCTCGATCTGGCGTGTACCGCTCATTGAGTTCGGCGGTCACATCCTTGAGTCGAGCAAGCTC
>Ga0193695_1000029_pt1 | contig 33654 bp, 37 predicted proteins | sample L3s2metaG_FD_160568 | JGI IMG/M metagenome (GOLD analysis project Ga0193695, IMG submission 160568) | Soil microbial communities from a riparian zone of the East river system, Colorado, United States - L3s2 | ecosystem: Environmental > Terrestrial > Soil > Riparian zone | place: USA: East River... | reverse complement strand
CGTGTTTAACCGAAACTCGACATTGCCCTGGTGGGGCTGTATCGCGTAGTCTGCGGCCCCGTCTTGCCCCCTCCCCGCCTGCCCCGCATCGAGCACCGGGTCCTGCGCATCGCTTGCGGGATGCCGAACGGGCTGCAGCGGGTGCTATTCGGCGCGCCCCCGCAGGTCGACGGACAAGTGCTGGCCCAAGACATGCAGCCGCTGCTGCGGCTTGCGAGCCTCGCCCGGGACGAGTCGGCCTCGGCGTACGGCAAGCTCTCTCCTCAACAGGCGCGCGCCAGGATCCGTGCCGGCGCCGCGGCGGCGGCGGGCCGGAAGCGATCCCTGCCGGTCGTCAGCGACCTGGCGATTCCCGGGCCGGCGGGAGAAATCCCAGCGCGGCTCTACGAACCGCCGGGGCCAGGGATCGAGAACCGACCGCTGGTCGTCTACTTTCACGGCGGCGGTTGGACGATCGGCGACCTCGACACCTGCGACAGCGTCTGCCGCTTCCTCGCCACCAACGTACCCGCGGCGGTGCTCTCGATCGACTACCGGCTCGCTCCCGAGCATCCCTTTCCCGCCGCGGTCGAAGACGCCTTCGCCGCCTACCGGTGGGCGGCGGTCGACAACTCGCGGCTGGGCATCGACCCCGACCGGATCGCTGTCGCCGGCGACAGCGCCGGCGGCAACCTCGCCGCCGCCACCAGCCTGCTGGCCCGGGACGAGGATGGGCCGAGCCCGACGATGCAGGCGCTGATCTATCCGGTCACCGACACGGTCGGCGGCCAGCGCTCGCGCGACGAATTCGCCAAGGGCTTCCTGTTGGCGAAAGCGGACATGGATTGGTTCGAGCGCCACTACCTGCCGCCGGGTGTCGATCACGCCGACCCCCGCGTCTCCGTGCTGCGCGCGACCGATCTATCCGGCCTCCCCCCCGCCTACGTCACAACGGCCGGCTTCGATCCCTTGCGCGACGAGGGCGAGGCTTACGCGGAGAGGATGCGTGACGCCGGCGTCGAGGTGACCCTGCGCCGCCACCCTGGGCTGGTACACGGCTTCGCCAACTTGACCGCGGTCAGCCACACAGCCCGGGCGGCGATGCTGGAGTTGGCGGATGCGATCGGTACCGGTTTGTCTCGCCCTGACGCGATCTGACCAAGCAGATCAAGGAAGCAGGGAGCGTGGCGTGCTCCGCACGCGAGCGACCGATGACGCAGATATGCGCCGGTCAGATCGCGTCAGGGCTCACTCGTACTGGAGCGATTCGAGCACGTTCAGTCTGGACGCGCGGCGGGCCGGCGGGATCGCCGCCAAGACGCCGGCAAAGCCGGCGAGGACCAGCAGCACGACCAGCGAGAAAACCGGGTAGGAAAGCGTGAAGCCTTCGTCTTTCAGCGGCTGGGAGATCAGCGCCGCGAAGATCACCCCGAGCACGATCCCGAGGATGGCGCCGATCAGTGCGGTGATCACCGCCTCGTAGCGGATCATCGTCCGCACCTGGCGCCGTGACATGCCGATCGCCCGCAGCATCCCCAGCTCGCGGGTGCGTTCGTGGATCGAGAGTGCGAGCGTGTTGGCGATCCCGAAGAGCGAGATCACGATCGCCAACAGCAGTAGCGCGTCGAACAGGTTGACGAGCTGATCGACCTGTTCTTCGCGGGTTTCCTTCAGTTCCCCCTGATTGAGCACTTCGGCGGTTGGGAAGGCGCGTTCGGCTCCCGCGGTGAGCAGCGCCTGGACCTTGGCGGCGTCCGCCCCGGGCTTCGTGACGACGAAGTCGATCGTGTCCTGGGTCTGCTTGAAGGCGCGGGTCATCACCGCCGGGGTGATCAGGACGCTGCCGAAGACGCCGAGCTTGGAATCGAACTCGCCGGCGACCCGGAAGGCCGGCTTGGCACCGGTCTGACTCAGCAGGCGAAAGCGGTCGCCGACTTCGAGGCCATGGTCGGAGGCGAACGAGTCTGAGACGACTGCTTCGCGGTCGCCCAGGGTGCGCAGCGTCGCCGGTCCTCCCTTCTTCCATTCGACCTCCACAGCCTCACCGATGTCGGGCGTCGGGGCGGTGACTTTCGCCTTCGATCCGGCTCCCAGGAGCTTCGCTTCGGTCGAGCGGATCGTCGCGACGAGCTTCACCCCCGGCACTTTGCGGGCGGCTGCCGCCGCCCCGGCTGGGATCGGCGAGAAGCCGTCGGTGTTCTGGATCACCAGGCCGCCCTCGAAGTTTTCGTCGATCACCTGGGCGACAGAGCTCTTCAGGCCGGCGGCGAAAACGGTGACGAAGGTGACCAAGGCGAGGCCGATCATCAGCGCCGCCGCGGTGATCGCCGTGCGGCTCGGGTTGCGCTGGGAGTTCTCGCGCGCCAGGCGACCGGTCAACCGGCGGAGGCGCTCCAGCGGCCAGCCGGCGATCGTCGCCAGGGGCGGCACCAGGCGAGGGCTGAAAAGCGAGACCCCGAGCACGATCGCGACGGCACCGGCGCCCATCAGGCCGGCGCGGGTCCCGGCGCTGCCGCTGCCGAAGAGGCCGGCCAGGAGCATCGCCAGGCCGGCGAGGCCAAGCAGGACCGATAGGGCGACGTAGAGCAGCCGGCGTCCGCGGCTGCTCGGAGGTGCGTAAGCCTGCAGGGCGGCGATCGGCGGGACCCGGGTCGAGCGCAGCGCCGGCACCATCGACGACACGGAGGTGACCACGACTCCGACGAGCAGCGAGATGACAACCGTCCGCGACTCCATGACCAGGCTCGTGGTGGGCAGATCGACTTCGAAGGCCTGCAGCAGGGCGTTCAGCAGCACCGCCATGACGAAGCCGCCGGCGATGCCGATCAGCCCGCCGATCAGCCCGATCGCCACGGCTTCGCTCAGGACCGTGGCGAGGATCTGGCGCCGGGACGCCCCCAGCGTGCGCAGCAGTCCGAACTCGGTCACCCGCTGGGCGACCGTGATCGAGAAGGTGTTGAAGATCAGGAAGGCGCCGACGAAAACGGCGACGAAGCCGAACACCAGCAGGATGGTCTGCAGGAAGCCGAGGTTGTCGCGGATTTCTTCCGAGCCGCGGTCGGCGTTTTCCTTGGCGGTCTCGACCCGCACCGAGGGCGGCACGACGCGTTCGATCCGTCGTTTCAACGTGTCCGGCGAAACGCCGTCCGCGGCCGCGACGGAGATCTGGTCGAAGCGGCCGCGCTTGTGGGTGATCAGCTGCGCCTCGGGCAGGATCAACTGGGCGATGCTGGCGCCGCCGAAGGAGGCACTGCCCAGCTTGGTGAAGCCGACCAGCCGATAGGACTTTGCGCTGCGCTGGCCGACGATGCGGATCCTTTCGCCCAGCTTCAGATCGGAGCTTTCGGCCGCCGCCTCGTCGATCGACGTTTCGGTCGGTCCGCGGGGCGGGTGACCTTCGACGTAGGTGAGCGACTCCAGCCCGTCAGGCAGGTGCGAGGAGATGAACTTGGCGAATTTGTTGCCGATCTTGTCCCCCGCGGAGTCGAAGAAGCCGCCCGGGGTGAAGATCGCCCCCGCCGCCAGCTTCACTCCCGCCACCCGCTTCACCTTCGGCAGCAGCGAGGCGCTGACAGTCGGGATTTCGCCGTTTTCCTGTTCGACCGGGTTCTTGGCGCTGACCACGACGCTGGTCCCCTTCAGCGAGTCGCTGAAGATTTCGTCGAAGGCGGCGAAGATCGTGTTGGTGAGCACGAAGGAGCCGGCGACGAAGGCGACGCCGATGACCACGGCGAAGGTCGTCGAGAGCGCCCGCACCTTGCGCGCCCAGAGGCTCTTGATCGCGAGCCCGGTCACGGCTTCTAGTCGATCTGCTTCATCAGCTCGATCACCTCGTCGGCGGCCCCGGGCGCCCCATCGTGGACGATCCGCCCGTCGCGGAGGGTGATCAGCCGATCGGCGTGGGCCGCCGCGGCGGGATCGTGGGTGACCATGATCACCGTCTGCCCGAACTCGTCGACCGCCTGGCGCAGCAGCTTCAGCACCTCGGCACTCGCTTTCGAGTCGAGGTTGCCGGTCGGCTCGTCGGCGAAGACCACGGCGGGTTTGGAGACCAGCGCGCGGGCGACTGCGACGCGCTGCTGCTGGCCACCGGAGAGCTCGGAGGGCCGGTGGGTGCGGCGGTCATCGAGGCCGATCGTACGGATCAACCGCTCCAGCCACTCGGCGTCCGGCTTGCGGCCGGCGATCGAGAGCGGCAAGACGAGGTTCTCCTCGGCGGTGAGCACCGGCAGTAGGTTGAAGAACTGGAAGACGAAGCCGAGCTTGTCGCGGCGCAGCTCGGTCAGCTCGGAATCGCTCATTCCGGTGATCTCCTCGCCGTCGAGGACGACCGTGCCCGAGGTTGGCATGTCGAGGCCGGCGAGGATGTGCATCAGGGTCGACTTGCCCGACCCCGACGGCCCCATGATCGCGGTGAAGCGGCCGCGCTCGAAGTCGGTCGAGACGTCGAGGAGAGCGTCGACCGCGGCCTCGCCCTCGCCGTAGCGACGCGAGACGTTCGTGGCGGTGACGACCTGCCCATCAGCAGTGCTCACAGCTCGCACCGTATCGAGACGATTGGTCAAGGGCCTAATAGCCTGGTCGGCCGGATGGCGCTTGCGGACGAATTCGACGGGTTGCTGATCGACCTCGACGGGGTCGTCTGGATCGGGCGAGAACTGGTCCCCGGCTCAGACGAGGCACTGCGCTCGCTGCTGGAGGCAGGCAAGGAGATCGTCTTCGTCACGAACAATCCCGGTAAGTCGGCGGCGGAGTACGCGCGCCGGCTGAGGGAGGCAGGGGTCGACGTCGGCGCCGAGCGGATCGTCACGGCGGGCGAAGCGACTGCCTCGCTGGCCGCCGAGCGGATTCCCGGCGGAACCGCGTTCGCGATCGGCGCGCCGGCTTTCCACGAGACGATCGCAGCGGCCGGTCTGAAGCTGCTCGAGCGCGAAGCCGCACGCGAGGCGGAGATCGTCCTCGTCTCCGGCCATCGCGGCTTCGACTACGAGGAGCTGTTGACGGCGACGCAGGCGCTGCAGGGCGGCGCTGTCCTGTTCGCGACCAGCCGTGATCCGACGATGCCGATGCCGGGCGGGCCGGTACCCGGGACCGGTGCCGTATTGGCCGCCGTGGAGACAGCGAGCGGAGCCGCCGCCGAAATAGGCGGCAAGCCGGAGCCGGCCCTGTTCGAAGAGGCACGCAAGCGGATCGCCGCGGCGAAGCGGGTGGCGATGGTCGGGGACCGGGTCTCCTCGGACATCGAGGGAGGGCGCCGAGCCGGCCTGGAGACGATCCTGGTGCTGAGCGGGGCGACCTCGCGTGAGGAAGCCGAGCGCGCGAACCCACAGGCGGACCACGTCGTCGACGACCTCGCCGCCCTGGCGCGACCGTGAGCTCTACCGCTGAGGCGCCGGCGGTGGCGCGGCCGGGCGTGGCGTTCGCCGGCGTCTTCGCCGTCACCTTCTCCGGCTTGCTCGCGGTCGGCGCGGTGCTGCCGGTGCTGCCGCGCTACGTGCACGGCCCACTCGACGCCGGCAATATCGCCGTCGGTGTGGTGATCGGTTCCTACGCGGTAACGGGGCTCCTCCTGCGCCCCGTCGCCGGCCGCTTTGCTGACCATCGCGGCCGCAAGCCGGCCGTCCTGCTCGGCTCGGTGCTTGTCGCGGTCGCCGGCTTCCTCTACCTGCTGCCGCTCGGGGTGGCGGGGCTGATCGGCGCAAGGCTGGTCCTCGGCGCGGGCGAGGGCACTGTCTTCACCGCCGGCTCCGCCTGGATCGTCGACATCGCGCCGCCCGAGCGGCGCGGGCGGGTCATCGGCCTCTACGGCCTCGCCGTCTGGTCGGGGCTCAGCGTCGGGCCGCTGGTCGGCGAGCTCCTCCTCCACGCCTCCGGCTACACGCTGGTCTGGCTCTTCGCCGGAGCTTCGCCGCTGGTGGGGGCGCTGATAGCGCTGCGCCTTCCGGATCCCTTCCATCCCAAGCCGGGCGAGGACGAACACCATCCGCTGATCGCCCGCGAGGCGGTACGACCGGGAACGGCGCTCGCCCTCGCCTCGCTCGGCTATGCGACCGTGGCCTCCTTCGTCGTCCTCCATCTCGACGCGAGAGGGGTCGGTCATGGCGCGGTCGTCTTCGGGGTGTTCGCGACGATGGTCGTCCTCACCCGCCTCGTCGGCGGCGACATTCCCGACCGAGTCGGGCCCACCCGTGTCGCCACGGTCGCGGCCGTCATCGAGGCGATCGGTCTGGCAACCATGGGTCTCGCCCACAGCCTCGGCGTCGCGATCGCCGGAGCGATGGCGATGGGCGCCGCCTTCTCCCTGCTCTACCCCTCGCTCTCGCTGATCGTCGTCGGCCGCGTCCCGGAGACGCGGCGCGGCGCCGCCCTCGGCACCTTCACCGCCTTCTTCGACGCGGGCATCGGCTTCGGCGCGCCGCTGGCCGGCGTAGCCGCGGCGCTGACCGACTACGAGGGCGCCTTCCTCTTCGCCGCCGTCATCGCCCTGGTCTCCTCAGCCACCATCGCCTTCGCCGTCTCGGCGCGACGGACCTCAATCGCGTTCGGCGATCAGTAGCGCTTGGGCGGCGCGGCCGATGCGGCCGCGCTCGTCGGAGAGGACCGACTCGGCGGTTCCTATACCGTGCGGCTGCGGCAGGGTGACGGCGTCGACGCAGACCCACTCTCCCTCGGGCATCCGCTCGAGGTGGACGCTGAGATCGACGTTGATGAAGACGTAGCGGCGCCAGTCGAGCACGGCGCTGATCCCGTTGCCGACATCGGCGGCGACCAGCGTCCGCTGCAACGGCGTCGGCTCCTCCCCCTCCACCAACCGGCAACCCATCCGCATCCAAACCGTCGCCGGCCCGGGCTCCAGAAACCCACCACCAACCGACCGCCACTCCATAGCCGTGTGGTAGCCGACCGACTGCCCGGTAGAGAAGAACTCAGGCTTGCCGCCCTCCTCAGGCCCCGCCGGCGGTGCCGGCGTAGACACCACATCGCCGGGAATCTCAATCTCAGCGGTCCGGATCCGCCAAGCCCGAGCCTTCATCAACTCCCCGTCCTCACCGAAGAGCGAAGCCTCGATCAGCTGCACACTCCGACCGGGCCGCACCACCTCAGCCTCAACCCGCACAGGCCCAATAGGCACGGGCTTAAGGATCTCGAACGTAACCCGCGCCTCCTGGAAGCCCGTCGCATCCCCAACCCGCTCAATCTCCCGCCCCAGCAGCGCCGACGGCGGCCCAGCATGCTGAGCCCCCGGGTCCCACGGCCCTCTGGTCAGCTCGGTGGCAATGAAGCCGTCGCCATCGCGCTCGTAAAAGGCCTTGGGCATGAGCGGCGCATCCTACGAAGCTATGAGCGCGAAGCGGCGCGTCACAGGCACTGACGAGACGACTCCCGACGCCCTCTACCCTTGGCCCATGGAGAAAATCGAGAAGTCAGACGAGCAGTGGCGCGAGCAGCTGACCCCGGAGCAGTACGAGGTGACCCGCAAGGCCGGCACCCAGCGCGCCTTCACCGGACCCTACGTGGACGAGAAGAGCGAAGGGATGTACCGCTGCGTCTGCTGCGGCACCGAGCTGTTCTCCTCGGACACCAAGTTCGACTCGGGCACCGGCTGGCCCAGCTTCACCGAGCCGGTCAACCTCGAGCACGTCGAACTGCGCCCCGACAACAGCCTGCTGATGCGCCGCACCGAGGTCGTCTGCAAGCACTGCGACGCCCACCTCGGCCATGTCTTCGACGACGGGCCCGGGCCGAACGGCCAGCGCTACTGCATCAACGGCTGCGCGCTTTCACTAGATAAGGCGTAGCCGCCCCCGGACGCGGGAGCCAGAGCCTGTCCATATCTGATTCTTCAGGCTCTGGCGGGAGCAGAGGAGGCGGCGTTGATCATTTCACCCCGCCGCCGGCGCCCAGGTAGCTGAAGCGGACGGCGAGCGCGACGGCCTCGGTACGCGTATCGACCTCCAGCTTGGCGATCGCGTTGCGCACGTGGGTGTGCACGGTCGCCGGGCTGAGGCCGAGGCGCTCGGCGATCTCTTTCACCCGCAGCCCCTCCGCGAGCAGCTCAAGGATCTGCCGCTCGCGGGGCGAGAGGTCGAGCAGTTTCTCCACCTCCGATGGCTTGCCGCCGGCGAAGTCGCCGCCAAGAAAGGTGCCCCCGCCAGTGACGGCTTTGACCGCGCGGGCGATGTCCTCGGCCGGCGCGGACTTCAGCACGTAGCCGGATGCGCCCGCCCGCAGGGCGAGCGCCAGCAGGTCGGGTTGGGCGTGGGCGGTGAAGATGATCACTTTGGTCCTCGGCCGGACCTTGAGCACCTCCTTGGTCGCCTCGATGCCGTCGCGTTTGGGCAGCTCGACGTCGATGATCAGGACGTCGGGTTCGAGTTCCTTGACCACGTCGACGACGTCGCGACCGTTCGAGGCCTCGCCGACGATCTGCAGCGCGTTCGAGTTCGCCATCCGCGATTTGATCGCGTCGCGGACTATCTCGTGGTCGTCGCAGAGGACGACACGCTTGGCATCACGAATGCCGGCGCTCATTGCGCAAGAATCCTCTCAGGGCAGCCATAGGAATACAGAATATTAGGTAGCGTGAATCCACCTTCCCGGTCCTGGCGGTTCTCAATCAGCGCGATCATCGTTCTTCCCACGGCTACGGCAGTCCCATTCAGCGTGTGAACTGCCTGAATTGCTTCGTTATCGGCAGGTCGATACCTACAACTGAGGCGGCGCGCCTGATAGTCGGTGGTATTCGAGCATGAGGTCAGCTCGCGGTAGCGGCTCTGGCTCGGGATCCAGGCCTCGCAGTCGTACTTCTTCGCCGCCGGGGCGCCCAGATCGCCGGCGGCGACATTGACCACCCGGTAGGGGATCTCCAGCTCGGTGAGGATGCGCTCCTCGATCGCCAGCAACCGCTCGTGCTCGGCGGGCGATTCGGAGGGCTCGACGAACGAGAACATCTCGACCTTGTCGAACTGGTGGACGCGGAAGATCCCGCGCGTGTCGCGGCCTGCGGCGCCGGCCTCGCGGCGGAAGCATGGGGAGAAGCCGGCGTAGCGCAGGGGAAGCTGCTCGGCAGCGAGGATCTCGTCGGCGTGCAGCCCCGCGAGGGCGACCTCCGAGGTGCCAGCGAGGAAGAGCTCGTCCTTCGGCACCTCGTAGATCTGGTCGCGGTCGCCAGGCAGGAAGCCGGTCCCGTAGAGAGCCTCTTCGCGGACGAGGACGGGGGGCACGACCGGCTCGTGGCCCTCGCCGCGGACCAGGTCGATCGCGTAGCGGACCAGCGCCAGCTCAAGCAACACCAGGTCGCCCTTCAGGTAGGCGAAGCGGGAGCCCGAGAGCCGCGCCGCCGACTCCATGTCGATCAGACCGAGCGCAGTGCCGATCTCGAGGTGGTCGCGCGGCTCGAAGTCGAAGCTCGGCCGTTCCCCGACCTCACGCAGGACGACCGCGTCCTCCTCGGTCATCCCGTCCGGAGCGTCGGGGTCCGGGAGGTTGGGCAGGGCGGCGGCGACCCGCTCCAGCTCGGCCTCGACCTTCTCCAGCTCGACCTTGCCGTCCTCTATCCGCTGCTTGAGGCCCTGCACCTCCTCCATCAGGGCCTCGGCGTCTTCACCGCGCTGTTTCGCCTCGCCGATCTGCTTGGAGAGCGCCTTGCGCTCGGCCTGCGCGCCCTCGATCTGGGGCAGCAGCTCCCGCCGGCGGGCGTCGAGCGCCAGCAGAGCATCGACCTCCTCGGCCGCGGCGCGGCGCGCCAGCGCCCGCTTGACCCGCTCGGGGTCGGAGCGGATCAGCTTCAGGTCGAGCATCGGAGGGTCCCGCTAGGGCGAGGGCTGGCCAGGGCGCGGCGATTCTTCCGCTTCGTCCCCGGCGTACTTGGCGACGAAGCGGGCGACCTCTTCGGCCTCCGCGCCGACGACGATGTTCTGGGGCATGATCGCCCCGGAGAAACCACCGTTCTGGATCGCAAAAAGGGCATCTTCGTAGGTCTCGGTTCGCTGGTTGAGGCTGGGACCCTGCGTACGCTGGCCACGATTGCCGGTTCCCTGCGTGCCGGCGGCACTCAGCGTGTGGCAACCGCTGCAGTGCGTGGCGAAGAGGACGGCGCCGTTGTAGTCGGGGTCGTCCTTGGAGACCGAGATGCCTTCTTCGCCGAAACCGCAGGCGGCGAGGGCGAGCGCGGCCACGACGGCCAGAGCGATTGCAAGTACAGGTCGCACGCGGCGGGGATCATATTGTCCAGGCCAGCCGTGAGTCCGCCCGACCCCGCCAGCTTCCGCGCCGCGATGGCGATGCTGCCCACCGGCGTCACCGTCGTCACCGCCGCCGGGGCGGAGGGACCGGCGGGCGCAACCGCGAACGCAGTCTGCTCACTCTCGATCGAGCCGATGCTGATGCTGGCCTGCCTCGACCGCGGCTCGCGCACCCTGCTCGCCGTGCAGGCGGCAAACCGCTTCGGAATCAGCGTCCTGCACGCCGGTCAGGAGCCGCTTGCCCGCGCCTTCGCCACCAAGGCCCCGGTGGCCGACAAGTGGGAGGGGGTTGCCTGGAGCGAGCGAGCCGGCATCCCGGCAATCGACGACGCCCTCGCCTTCGTCGCCTGCGACCTTCGCGACGTGATCGCCGGCGGCGACCACGTGATCGTCACCGGCGAGGTGACGGCGCTGGAGACGAGCAAGGGCGACCCGCTCGTCTTCCACGGCGGCGACTACCGGCCGCTGAGCTGAGCCACTGCCCGCGAGAGCTGCGAGCGCCTACCGTGCCGCCGCCGACCCACGCCGAGACGGAGCCGCAAAGCGAGGGAAGAGCCAGGCAACCAAGCCCTCCTGAAACCACGAGAAGATCAGGACGACCACGACAGGTACGAAGGCCGTGATGATCTCTGGCAGAGCCAAAACATGTCCGGCAGCAACGAACGGCGCTACTGCAGCCATCAGCAGGCCGAAACGAATCAGAAGCCCGATGATTAGTTGTTTTGTCTGCATGGAATCAGTATAGCCCTGTCGCCAGCCCGAACGCATAGATACAGCAACCGATGGCGCCTCCCCAGAAGGCCCCAGTGAACGCAGCCCACTGAATCCCCTCCTTGCTCTCCCGCCGCCATCTCGCAAAACCGGTCATCAAGAGGGTGCCCCAGACAGAGCCAACAGCGGGTAGGCCGGGTGAGCCGAAGTCGGGAAGCGTCGATGCGAGCACACGCCGATCGTTCCGAGCCTCGACGCACACGTGGCGCGCTGAACGTCAAATGTCTGTGCCAACATCGAAGCGATGGAGCAACGATTCCAGGAGCCTGGCTGGTTTACGAGGAACGTCTTCAACCGGCTCGTCGCCGGGCTAACGAAGCTCGGCATCAGCGTCGCCGGATCGCGGGTGCTCGAAGTGCATGGGCGCAGGAGCGGCGAGTGGCGACGCACGCCGGTCAACCTGCTCATCTACGAAGGCGATCGCTACCTGGTCTCGCCCCGCGGCCACACCCAGTGGTCCGCGTCAGCGGCACGGGGCGACTCGTAATCGGCCGCCGCACCGAGGAATTCTCGGCTACCGAGCTCACCGACGACGAGAAGCCCGCCCTCCTGCGCGCCTACCTGCAGAAGTGGAAATGGGAGGTAGGTGCCTTCTTCGGCGGCGTCGGCCCCGACTCGTCCGATGCGGAGCTGCGCCGCATCGCCCCTGACCACCCAGCCTTCCGCATCACGACTTAGCCTGCTCGCCGTGAGAGGGGATCACCCCGGAGCGAGCCCCACGGCATCCCCGCCGTAGACGACACCCTGTCGGCTGCCACCTACGCGACCTGATCGCCGGCGGCGACCACGACCACGTAGTCGTCATCGGCGAGGTCACGCACTCGAGACCAGCGGGGCGACCCGCTCGTCTTCCCCTAGGCGACTACCGCCTTCTGAGTTGAGCCACGCTGAAGCGGGGGGCGATCCGCTCGACCAGATCCCCCTGGAAACGGAAATACACCAAGTCGACTGCAACGAGCACACCGGCAAGCACGATCTCCGGAACCTGCAGCAACTACCCCCGACCCAGAAGGGCGCGATGAACATCGCGCAAAGCGCCATCCGACTAGATGGAGCCACAAAGATCGACTTCCGCGCTACTAAGACCCAAAAACGGCTTACCCATTTCTCGGTAGCTTAAACAGAGCGTTTCTTTAGCGCTAGAGCGCGGTGAGCAGATCGTAGGCGCGAAGCCCCGCCTGCGTCACCTCCACCAGTTTGTCGTCGCAGCGCCTCGCTCAGGTCGCCTCGGTTGCGCGGTACATGTGCTTGAGCGTCGCGCCCCTGACCCTTTCTTCTTTGACCAGTTCGAGTACGCCCTTTTCCCTCAGCACCTTGAAGGCGTAGGACGCGATCCTGAGATCCACGCCCGCCTCCCTGGCGTATTCGCTGGGCGAGTAGAGGCGTTGGAGCGCCACGGCGACGATCTGCGCTTTCAACGGGTCGCTGGCGATGGTCTTGAAGTTCGGGTTGGGGACTAGCCCCGCCGCCCGCTCCCTCGCCTTCTCCGTGGCGTCGCGGTTGGAGCGTCGTTTCGATTTCGCCCTCGGTTTCGGCTTGGCCTTCCGACTGCCCTTGCCCGCGACCCCCCGGCTCTCGCTTTCGCCCCCGTCTGTCACCTTTCCCAATCCTTTTTCTTTTGTCCTGGAATCACGGGGTTTTCCCTCTGGAACGCATTGGATTCGTAAGCGCGGAGTAGTTAAGCAACTTTTGCGGCGGTCGCACGCATGATGCGACCTTCCACCTTGATCGCTCAGGAATTCGCTTTGTTTCTCCTTCCGCGGGTAATGCTTTGGGCGATCTTCTTCGCGCTGCTCTGGGTTGTGGCTAGCTTGCTGCCTATTCCGGAGATCGCGCTTGCGTGTGTGCTTGGCGCAGTCAACCTGGTGTATCTCCGCTTCCAGGGGAACTTGATCGACCGGATCGCTCCTCGGTTCGGAGTCACTCAGCTCAACGGCCGGTAACCCGAGCCGTGAAGAATGCTCCAAAGAGTCTTTTTGTCTTCACAGCTTGCTCAGTATAGCCCTGTGATCAGGCCGAACGCGTAGAGCAGCAAACCAATTCCCAAACCGATGAAGCCACCCATGAAGGCCGCCCAGAGAATCTCGTCGCCGTCGGATTGCTGATCAGAAGGCGCCGCTGGTGCCGGCGGCCCGCAGGGCGAGGAAGAAGATCACCCCGCAGCTGACGGCCATGATGCCCATCTCGCGGCGGACTATGGCGAGGGCCAGGGACCGCTGGTCGTCGGCGGGGAGGGCTTCGAGATCGATATCGCCGAGCTCGCGCTGGGCGGCGCCGGCGCGGGCGCCCTCGGCGAGGAAGGAGACGACGAGGGGCAGGATGCCGTAGAGGTAGTGCAGGCCGTCGTCGGGTTCGTGGCCCGTCATCACCAGCAGGCCGCCGAGCAGGGCCTGCAGGAAGACCGCCGCCTGGGCGGCCCGCAGCAGGTACCAGAAGGGGATCGAAGGGCCCCGGCGCAGCCAGGCGATGCCGCCGACGGCAAAGGCGGCGAGGTTGAGTGCGATCAGCGCACAACCGACGATGAGGTGGACCTCCGGCATCGGGCCTATTTCCGCCCGAAAGGGTCGGGATTCCGCTTGATGATGCGGAAAATCACTATGTAGCAAGTTGTCACAAGGTGGGTGTATAACAGCGGTTGCAGGCGACGACGGCGATGCGCGGAGCGCTCGGCCGGGACGGCCGCCGCATCCGACCTCCCACCCAATGCTCAAGTCCTACCTACCGATACTGGTCTTCGCCCTGCTCGGCCTCGGCGTCGGCGGCGCCCTGGTGATGCTCAACCACGTGATCGGGCCGAAGCCCTCGCGCGGCCAGACGGAAGCGGCGCGTCGTCAGAGAGAGCCGTATGAGTCCGGGATCCCGGTCGAGCCGGCGCACAACCTCCGCTTCGGCGTCAGCTTCTACCTCGTCGCGATGCTCTTCATCCTCTTCGACATAGAGGTCGTCTTCCTCTACCCGGTGGGCGTCATCTTCAAGGGTGCCGACAGCGTCTTCGTCCTCGGCGAGCTGATCACCTTCATCGCCCTGCTGATGGTCGCCTTTGTCTACGTCTGGCGAAAGGGTGCGCTGAATTGGAGGTAGAGCGCCAGACGATGCGCGAGCGAGGGCTGCGCGCCCGCGACATGCTGCGCGGCGACCTCGAGGGCGAGGAGCTGGAGCGCTACGTCGAGGAACGGGTCGTGATGACCAACTTCGACAAGCTGCTCAACTGGGGCCGGGCGAACTCCTGCTTTCCGCTCACTTTCGGCCTCGCCTGCTGCGCAATCGAGGCGCCGATAGCGCTGGTCGGCAGCCCTCGCTACGACCTCGCCCGCTTCGGCGCCGAGGCGCTGCGCGCCTCCCCCCGCCAGGCCGACCTGATCATCCTCTCGGGCCGCGTCTCGATCAAGATGGCGCCGGTCGTCCGCCGCCTCTACGACCAGATGCTGGAGCCGAAATGGGCGATCTCGATGGGCGCCTGCTCCTCCAGCGGCGGGATGTTCTCCAACTACGCCGTCGTTCAGGGCGCCGACAAGTTCATGCCGATCGACCTCCACATCCCCGGCTGCCCGCCGCGGCCGGAGGCGGTCCTCTACGGCTTCACCAAGCTGCAGCGCAAGATCATGGGCAACCCCGACCAAGGTTGGCGGCAGCGCTACAACGCCGCCGGAACCGAGGAGTGGGCGCGGGGCGGCCCGCGCAGTGAACCCAGCCCAGAGGCCGCCGAGGCCTACGAGGCTGCCAGGGAGCTGATCCGTGCCTGACGCCCCCGGATTGGAGCTGATCCGGGGAGAGGTCGAGCAGGACCACCCTGGGGCGATCCTCGACACCGGCTTCGACCGCGACCAGCCGGCGCTGGTCGTCGACCCGGCGCAGATCCTCGCCGTGCTCGCCTGGCTGCGCGACGCGCCGGGCCAGGGCTACCGCTTCCTCTCCAGCCTTCATGCCGCCGACTATCTGCCGGCCGAACCGCGCTTCGGCGTCCACTACGAGCTGCTCAATCGCGATCGGGTCGAGCGGCTGCGGGTGAAGGCGATGCTTCGTGATCCGTCAGCCGCGGGTCCTGTCGTGGGGGGGGGGGGGGCACTGCGGGCGGGCCACGGTCCGTCCTCGACCCCCCCCACCGCCGCACCACCCACGGGTGAAGAGCAACTCCCCGAAATCGATTCATGTGTGGAGCTTTTTCCTACGGCTGAGTTCCAGGAGCGGGAGGTGTTCGATTTCTTCGGGATCTTCTTTCGAGGGCATCCTGATTTGACGCGCATCCTGCTGCCTGAGGACTACGTCGGTTGGCCACAGCGGCGGGACTTCCCGATTGGCGGGGAGCCGGTGACCTTCACCTACAACGAGCGCACCTATGGCTGAGCTCGCGATGACCGACGGCACCCTCGATACCGAGGTGATGACGATCAACATCGGGCCGCACCACCCGGCTACGCACGGGGTGCTGCGGCTGGTCGTCGACCTCGAAGGCGAGGTCGTGCGCGACCTCAAGCCGGTGATCGGCTACGTCCACACCGGGATCGAAAAGTCCTGCGAGGACAAGAGCTACTGGAAGGTCATCCCCTTCGTCGAGCGGATGGACTACGTCTCCTACTTCTTCCAGATGGAGGCTTTCTGCGGTGCGGTCGAGCGCCTCATCGACCTTGAGATCCCGCCCCGCGCCAAGTACCTGCGCACGATCTTCCTTGAGCTCAACCGGATCCATTCCCACCTCGTCTGGCTGGGGACGACCGCGCTCGACCTCGGCGCGGTCTCGATGCTCTGGTACTGCTTCCGCGAGCGCGATCGGATCCTCGACCTGTTCGAGATGGCGACCGGACAGCGGATGCACACCCGCTACTTCCAGGTGGGGGGGGTGATCGAGGACATCCCCCGCGGCTTCGAGGCGAAGCTGCGCCAGTTCGTCGCCGAGATGCCGGTGCGCGTCGGCCAGTACCAGGCGCTGCTCGACCGCAACGAGGTTTTCCTCTCGCGGACCAAGGGGACCGGGATCGTCCCGCGCGAGCGGCTGCTGGAGCTGGGCGTGACCGGGCCGCTGCTGCGTGCTGCCGGCGAGCCCTGGGACCTGCGCAAGGCCTTCGACTACCTCGTCTATCCAGAGATGGACTTCAAGATCCCGGTCGGCACCGTCGGCGACAACTACGACCGCTACCGGGTGCGGGTGGCGGAGATGGTCGAGTCGACGCGGATCGTCGAGCAGGCTCTCGACGCGCTGCCCGAGGGACCCTTCATCGCCGACGACCGCAAGTACGTGCTGCCGCCGCGCTCGGAGCTCCCGACCTCGATGGAGTCGCTGATCCACCACTTCAAGCTCGTCACCGAGGGCTACCGGGTAGAGGCCGGTGAGGTCTACTACGCGATCGAGTCGCCACGCGGCGAGCTCGGCTGCTTCGTCCTCGCCGACGGTTCGGCGAAGCCCGCCCGAGTCCACTTCCGCGACCCCTCGTTCGTCAACCTGCAGGCCTTCAAGAACATGTCGGTGGGCGGCTACGTCGCCGACATGATCGCCAGCCTGGGCATGCTCGACCCGATCCTCGGAGGGGTTGACCGATGAGCGATTTCCCGGTCGATCCAGCTGTCAGCGAGGGTCGGGTTCCCGACCGAGCTCCGGAGTCGATTGCTGAACTCCATATGGTCGATTGCCCCGCCGAACTGAGGGAACAGATCGAGACCTTGATCGGTCGCTACCCCGACCGCCACTCGGTCTCGATTCCGGCGCTTTGGGCTGTGCAGCGTCTCTACGGCTGGTGTACGCCGGAGGGGATTCGGCAGGCCGCGGCGGTGATGCGGGTTACGCCCGCCTATCTGGAGTCGGTGGCCTCCTTCTACGACCTGCTGCACACCAAGCCGGTGGGGTCGCACAAAGTCGCCGTCTGCACCAACATCAGCTGCTGGATGCGGGGAGGTGACGAGTTGCTCGATGCCTTCCAGGTCGCCGCCGAGGGCGCGGAGGATGTCTTCGTCACCGGCTTCGAGTGCCTCGGCGCCTGCGACATCGCGCCGATGGCCTCAATCGACGAGCGCTACTTCGGACCGCTGGAGCCGGGTGAGGCGAAGACCACGATCGACCAGCTGCTGGCCGGCGAAGACGTCCTCCCGGAGAAGGCGCTGGAGAAACGGCCGCTGGCCGGTGACGCCAATGCCTGAGACGCGCGTCCTGCTTGCCCACGCCGAGGACCCGGCCCTGCGCACCCTCACCGGCTACAGGGGCTACGGCGGCTACGCCACCCTGGAGAAGGCCTACCGCGAGCTGGAGCAGGACGAGGTCCTCAAGGAGCTCGAAGACTCGGGCCTGCGCGGCCGCGGCGGCGCCGGCTTCTCGATGGGCAAAAAGGCCTCCTTTCTGCCCCGCGGCGAGATGGCCAAGTACCTCTGCTGCAACGCGGACGAGTCCGAGCCGGGCGCCTTCAAGGACCGCGAGCTGATGCAGCGCAACCCGCACCAGCTGATCGAGGGGATCGCGATCGCCGCGATCGCCGCCGGCGCCGGCCACGCCTTCATCTTCATCCGCGGCGAGTACGACGCCCAAGCCGACATCCTCGACCTCGCGGTCGCCGAAGCGTACGAGGCGGGTTACCTGGGCAAGGACATCCTCGGCTCACGCCGCGACCTGGAGCTGGTCGTCCACCGCGGCGCCGGCGCCTACATCTGCGGCGAGGAGACGGCGCTGCTCGACGCGCTCGAGGGCAAGCGTGGCAACCCGCGCCTGAAGCCGCCTTTCCCCGCCGTGCAGGGCCTCTACGGCGGGCCGACGCTGATCAACAACGTCGAGACCCTCTCCAACGTGCCGCGCATCGTCGCCCACGGGGCGGAGTGGTTCCGCGGCTTCGGCACCGAACAGTCACCGGGGACCAAGGTCGTCTCGGTATCCGGCGGCGTGCGGCGGCCGGGGAACTTCGAGGTCGAGCTGGGGATCCCGACCCGCGAGCTGGTCTACGACCTCGCCGGCGGCCCACTCGAAGGCCGCGAGGTGAAGGCCTTCTACCCGGGCGGCTCCTCCTCCCCGGTCCTCACCCCGGCCGAGCTCGACCTGCCCTACAGCTTCGAGGACATGGCCGAAGCCGGCTCGATGCTCGGCTCTGGCTCGATCATCGTCGCCGACGACAGCGTCTCGATTCCGCACATGGCGCTGCGCACGGCGCGCTTCTACCACCACGAGTCCTGCGGCAAGTGCACCCCCTGCCGCGAGGGCACCAACTGGACGGTGAAGATGCTCGAACGGGTCGTGCGCGGCGAGGCCACGCCGATGGATCTCGACATCATCAGCTCGGTCCAGGACAACATCATGGGCAACTGCCTCTGCGTCCTCGGCGACTCGATGGCGATGCCGGTGAGCGCGATGGTGAAGAAGTTCAGGCCCGAGTTCGAGCGGGTCATCGAGGAGACCGGCCCGCGGCTCGACGACGCCAGCCGGATCGCCGCCGTGCAGGGCGCGCCCGAGACCCTGGGAGCCGCGACGTGAGCCGCGAGGTGACGATCTTGATCGACGGGCGCGAGGTCGGCGCGACCGAGGGCGAGATGCTCCACGACGCCGCCAAGCGCGGCGACGTCGAGATCCCGGTCTTCTGCTACGAGCCCAAACTCGGTGATCCGGTCGGCGCCTGCCGCATGTGCCTGGTCGAGATCGAGGGAATCCCCAAACTGCAGACTTCCTGCTCGACCCCCGTGCGCGACGGCATGGTCGTCAACACCCGCAGCGACCAGGTCAAACACGCGCAGAGCGCGGTGGTCGAGTTCCTGCTCGTCAACCACCCGCTCGACTGCCCCGTCTGCGACAAAGGCGGCGAATGCCCGCTGCAGGACATCACGATGGGCTGGGGCCCGGGCAAGAGTCGCTTCACCGACCCCAAGCGCCACTTCCAGAAGCCGGTCGAGCTCTCGCCGCTGGTCGCGATCGACCGCGAGCGCTGCATCCTCTGCTACCGCTGCGTGCGCTTCAGCCAGGAGATCTCCGAGGACTCCCAGCTGCAGCTGCTGGAGCGCGGCGACCGCACCTTCGTCGGCACCTTCGACGACCGCCCCTACGTCGACCCCTTCCACGGCAACATCACCGACCTCTGTCCGGTCGGCGCACTGACGAGCTACACCTACCGCTTCCGGGCGCGGCCCTGGGACACCGAGCAGGCGGGCTCGGTCTGCACGCTGTGCCCGAGCCAGTGCAACGTCAGCTTCACCGTCCGCGACGAGCAGGTGAAGCGGGTGATCGCCCGCGACAACCCCGACGTCGACGACGGCTGGCTCTGCGACCGCGGTCGCTACGGCTTCGAGATGTTCGCCGCCGAGGAGCGCGTGAGGGCACCGCGTCTACGCGGCGGCTCGGTCGAGTGGGACGAGGCGATTGCCAAAGCGGCCGCGGCGCTGAAGGCCGGCGGCCCCGCAACCGCGGCGATAGTCGGCGACGCCTCCAACGAGGAGGGTTACCTGGTCCAGCGCATCGTCCGCGAAGCGCTCGGCTCACCGCACGTCGAGTCGCGCCTCTCGCGCGGCCCGAGCCGCAACACCCTCCTGCGTCTGTCTCAGCCCGAGCTTTCGGCGAAGGTACGCGACCTCGACGACGCCGACGCGATCCTCGTGGTCGGCTCCGACCCCCTGCACAGCTCGCCGATCCTCGACCTGCGTATCCGCAAGGCGATGCGCCGCAATGGCGCCAAGCTGGCCATGGCCACCGACCGCCCGACGGCCCTCGACGGTGGCGCTCAAGCAGCCACCCGCTACGCCCCCGGCGGGGCCACCCTCTTTCTCTCCGAGCTGGCGACCTGCCTGCGCCTCGGCACCGAGCACGGCACCGCCTCAGCCGTCGCCGAGGTCCTGCGCGGCGCCGAGCGCATCGTCGTCATCTGGGGCGAGCGCATCACCCGCGAGGGCGAGGGCGCAACGACCGCCCTGCTCGACGTCGCGACCGCGCTCGATCTCTCGGGAAAGAAGGGCTCAGGCCTGCTCGAAATCCCCGACCTGACCAACGCTCGCGGCCTGCGCGAGGTCGGCTGCCTCCCCGACGCCGGCCCAGGCCTGACCGAGGCGAACTTCACGTTGGACCCCTCACAGGGGCAAAACGCGAAGCTCACCGGGAAGAGCACCGAGCAGATCCGCGAGGCCTTGGAGTCAGGCGAGCTCAAGACCCTCCTCCTCTTCGGCGTAGACCCCCTGCGCGACTTCCCCGACTCCCTTGCCTGGGCCCGCGCGCTCACCGCCGCCGATCAGGTGATCGCCTTCTCGACCTTCGAGAACCTGACCACGGCCGCCGCCGACGTCGTCTTCCCCCTCGAGACCCACGCCGAGAAAGACGGCACGGTCACCCACCCCGACAGCCGCCTCCAGCGAGTCCGCCCCAGCGCCTCCCGCCCGGGCGACATCCGTCCCAACTGGGGGGTCCTGGCCGAGCTGTCCCTGGCCCTCGGCCACGACACGGGCGTCACCTCCCAGCCCTCGGCCTTCGCCGCGCTGGCAGACGCGGTTCCGTTTTACGCCGGCATCGACGATGCAGCTATCGCCGGCCGTGGAGTTCGCTGGCAGGATCGTGACTCGGCCTCAGAACTTCCCCGGGAGAGCTCTCAAGGGACGAGCGATCCGGGGTCGATCGGAACTCCTCGCGAAGGCGAGCCGAGCGACCCCGGATCGCTCGTCCTCGGCACTTACCGTGATATCTGGGCAGGCCCAATTACCGAGCTGAATCCGCCGCTTAAGTTCCTGCGGCCGCGGCAGCGGGTGGAGCTTTCGCTGGCTGACGCTGAGCGATCGAAGCTGAACAATGGCGACGAGGTTGACGTGTCTCAGAACGGCACGACCGTGCGTGCGCAGGTAGCTGTAAGGGAGGGGGTCCAAGAGGGCGTCTGCTTCCTGATCGAGGGCACCGCCGAGGACAACGCCAACGGCCTCCTCAACGGCTCGCCGGTCAGCGTCACAATCGAGAAGGCTGCCCGCTGATGCTGCCCCTGGCCGACACCCAGTTCGTCGAAGCGACCTGGATCATGGTCGTCAAGTCGCTGGTGATCTTCGCCGTGATCTTCGGCATCGTGCCGGTGATGACGGTCGTCGAGCGCAAGCTGATCGGCCGCTTCCAGCACCGCTACGGCCCCAACCGGGTAGGACCCTTCGGCCTGCTGCAGCCGCTGGCGGACCTCTTCAAACTGATCAGCAAGCAGGGCTTTCGGCCCGTCAGCGCGGTCCCGCTGCTCTACGTGCTCGGGCCGCTGCTGCCGGTCCTCTCCGGCGTGATGGCGCTGGCGATCATTCCCTGGGGGGACGTCCAGGACGGTGTCGGCCTCTACGGGATCGACGTCCCGATCGGCATCCTCTACTTCTTCGCCGTCGGTTCGATCAGCTTCTACGGCCTGCTCCTCGGCGGCTGGTCTTCGGGCTCTAAGTACAGCCTGCTGGGGGCGATGCGAGGGGCGGCGCAGCTGATCTCCTACGAGGTCTCGATGGGATTGGCGCTGTTCGGCGTGATCATCATGGGCGGCTCGCTCTCGCTGGTCGACATCGTCCACGCCCAGGGCGCGGTCTGGTTCGTCGTCCCGCAGCTGGTCGGCTTCCTGATCTTCATGCTGGCCGGCTTCGCCGAGACGAACCGCACCCCGTTCGACATGCCCGAGGCGGACGCCGAACTCGTGCAGGGCTTCATGACCGAGTACGGCGGGATGCGCTTCGGCAGCTTCCTGATGGTCGAGTACCTGGAGATCATCGTCGTCTGCGGGGTCGCCACGGCGATGTTCCTCGGCGGCTGGATGGGCCCGGGGCCGAGCTGGCTCGACCCGATCTGGATGCTGGCGAAGATGTTCTGCCTCGTCTTCTTCTTCATCTGGGTGCGGGCGACCCTGCCGCGACTGCGCTACGACCAGCTGATGAGCTTCGGCTGGAAGGTGCTGCTCCCTCTGGCGACGCTGAACGTCCTCGTGACGGCAGTGTTGGTGGTGGTGGTGACGTGAGGGTTGTGGCGACTTGGTCGCCCTATAGACCGACTAACTCGCCACGGCGGGCCGGCAATGCCTGATTTCCCCTACCTGAAGGACCGGGACGTGGTCGAGGTGCAGCGGGGGCCGGAGCCGGGCGGGGTCGGCGGCGCCTACCGCGCCTACCGCGCCTTCGGCGAGACGCTGCGCGGGCTGAAGACGACGATGGCGCGGCTGATCGAGGGCCCGCTGACGATCCAGTACCCGGAGGAGAAGACGCCCGTCTACCCGCGCTTCCGCGGCCGCCACAAACTCCACAAGTTCGAGGACACCGGCCTGGAGAAGTGCGTCGGCTGCTCGCTCTGCGCCGCCGCCTGCCCGGCCGACTGCATCCGCGTCGTCGCCGCCGAGAACATCCCGGGCGAGCGGGTCTCGGCCGGCGAGCGCTACGCCGCGGTCTACGAGATCAACCTCTCGCGCTGCATCTTCTGCGGCTACTGCGAGATCGCCTGCCCCTTCGACGCGATCACGATGGGCCACGACTACGAGCTGGCCGACTACGACCGCGAGAACCTGATCTTCACCAAGGAGATGCTGCTGGCCGAGCCGCTCGACCGCACGCCCCTCAAAGCGGAGGGCGAGTAGTGGAAGAGGTCCTCTTCTTCGCTGCCGCGATCGGCGCCCTCGGTGGCGCGATCGGCGTCGTCGCCATGCGCAACCCCTTCTACAGCGTGCTGGCGCTGATCGTCCACCTCTTCTCACTCGCCGTGCTCTTCCTGCTGCTCAGCTCGGCCTTCGTCGCCGCCGCCCAAGTCGTCGTCTACGCCGGAGCGGTGATGGTCCTCTACGTCTTCGTAGTCGCCTACGTCGGCGGCGGTGAGGAGTCAGCCTGGGAGTCGATCCCCGGCCAGCAATTCATCGCCCCCCTGCTCGGCATAGCCCTCTTCGTCGAGCTCGCGATCGCCGTACTGGCCTCGTCCCTTCTAGCTCTCGGCCAAGAGGGGCCGCACGTCAATCCCGGCTTCGGAGATCCAGCAGCAATCGGCACCCTGCTGCTGGAGAAGTTCCTGGTCCCCTTCGAGGCCTCGTCGATTCTGCTGCTGCTCGCGGCCGTCGGGGCAATTGTCCTCGCCGGTCGTCGCGTCCCTGAGAGGGCGTCGGGCGCAGGGTCCCCAGGAACTCCTCGCGAACGCGAGCCTGGGGACCCTGCGCCCGACGCCCACCCCGCCGAGGTGCCGATCCGATGAGCATCGAGTGGTACGTGGTCCTGTCGTCCCTGCTCTTCGCGGTCGGCGCGATGGGGATCCTGCTGCGGCGCAGCCCGGTCGTGATCCTGCTCTGCCTGGAGCTGATGCTGAACGCCGGCAACCTCGCCCTGGTCGCCTTCAGCCGCATGGTCGGCAACCAGCAGGGTCAGGTCTTCGCCATCGTCGTGATGGTCGTCGCCGCCTGCGAGGTCGTCATCGGCCTCGGCCTGATCGTCGCGATCTTCCGCCGCAGGCTGCCGCTCGACGTCGATGAGCTGAGGGAGCTGCGCGGATGAGCGCCACCACCTGGGCCTGGCTGGTCCTGCTGCTGCCGCTGCTCGGCTCGATCGTCGTCTCGCTCGGCTTCCGGGCGATCCCGGCGCGGGTCGCCGGCATCGTCGGCACCGCCTCGATCGGCCTCGCCTTCCTCTGCGCGATCGCCGCCCTGGTCAACCTCCTGGGCGAGGACGCCGACGCCCGCCACCATGCCTCCTCGCTCTGGGACTACGCCAGCGCCGCCGGGCTCGACATCAAGCTCGGCATCTACGTCGACCAGCTCTCGGTCTTCATGATGCTGGTCGTCACCGGGGTCTCGACCCTGATCCACCTCTACTCGTTCGGCTACATGCAGTCCGACGAGGGCTACCACCGCTTCTTCAGCTACCTCAACTTCTTCGTCTTCTCGATGCTGCTGCTGGTCCTCGCCGGCAACTTCGTCCTGCTGATCGTCGGCTGGGCTTTCGTCGGCTTCGCCTCCTACGCGCTGATCAGCTTCTGGTACCGGCGCGCCACCGCGACGAAGGCGGGGATGAAGGCCTTCGTGATCAACGTCGTCGGCGACATCGGCCTCGTCCTCGCCGCCTTGCTGATCTTCCGCGAGCTGGGGACGTTCGAATACGGCGAGGTCTTCGCCAGGGCACCTGAAGTCTTCGCGCGGGGAGAGTGGACGGTCACCGCGATCTGCCTGCTGCTGCTGGTCGGCGCCTTCGCCAAGTCGGCGCAGATCCCCTTCCACACCTGGCTCCCCGACGCGATGGAGGGCCCGACCCCGGTCTCCTCGCTGATCCACGCGGCGACGATGGTCACCGCCGGCGTCTACCTGATCGCCCGCACCCACGTCCTCTTCTACCTCGCCCCGACCGCCGCCGACATCGGCGCCTTCATCGGCCTGGCGACGCTGCTCGTCGCCGGCACGATCGCGATCGCGATGACCGACCTGAAGCGGGCGATCGCCTACTCGACGATGAGCCAGATCGGCTACATGATCATGGGCGTCTCGATCGGCGCCTACGCGCAGGGGCTCTTCCACCTGATGACCCACGCCTTCTTCAAGGCGCTGCTCTTCATGACCGCCGGCTCGATCATCTCGGCGATGGCGAACCGGCAGGACATCGACCGCATGAGCGGCTTCTGGAAAGCGATGCGCTTCACCTCGCTGATGTTCGTGATCGGCGGCCTGGCGCTGGCCGCCTTCCCGCTCACCTCGGGCTTCTTCTCCAAGGACTCGATCCTCGCCTACGCCGAGGCGCGCGGCGGGATGTACACCTGGATGGCGATCGGCGGCTACGTCGGCGCCTTGCTCACCGCGCTCTACACCTTCCGCCTGATCTTCCGTGTGTTGCCGGGTGAGCCCTGTGAGGAGGCGCAGCACCTGATCGACACGGGTGAGCTCTACCACGGCCCGCCGATCAACCCGGCGAACGAAGAGCTCGAGGACACCGAGGTCGGCTTCCCCGGTGCCACCCATCATGTCGCCGAGGGGTCGTGGCCGATGGCGGTGGCGATGGCCGCACTCGGCTTCGGCGCCCTCTTCGCCGGCCTGATCCAGGTCCCCGGCGTCGACAACGTCCTCTTCGGCTTCCTCGAGCCGGCTTTCGCGGACTCGCCGCTCGCCGCGATCCACCCGACCGTCGGCGCCGAGTGGCGCGGCCTGGCGATCGGCGCGGTGATCTCGCTGGTCGGGATCGGCCTTGCCTGGGTCCTCTGGGTGGCGCGACCCGAGCTGCCAGCGCTCTTCCGCCGGCGTCTGCGCCCCGTCTACCTGCTCGCCGTCAACAAGTGGTACTTCGACGAGGCGATCGACTTCCTCGTCGTGCGGCCGGCGCTGGCGATCGGCCGCTTCGCCAACAGCACCTTCGAGCGCCTCGTCGTCGACGGCCTGGTCAGCGGCACCAGGGAGACTGTCTCCGCTGCCGGTGGCATCGTCCACGTCGTGCAGAGCGGCTTCGTGCGCAGCTACGCGCTGCTCTTGATCGCCGGCTTCGCCGGGCTCGCCCTCTACTTCCTGCTGAGCTCCTCATGATCAACTCGCTGCTCTGGACCCCGCTGATCTTCGGCCTCTCCGGCCTGGTTCTGCCGAAGCGCGCGGCCGGCTGGTGGGCGACCGCGGGCGCGGCGGTGACCCTGGGGCTGGCGATCGCACTGCTCGCCGGCTTCGACTCCGGTGCGGTGGGCCTGCAGGACACCGTCGACGTCAACTGGATCCCCGGCCTCGGCGTCGACTACAGCCTCGGAATCGACGGGCTCAACGTCTTCCTGATCCTTTTGACCGCGGTGCTCTGGACCGGGGCGACCGCGTTCGCCGCCTTCCGCGAGCAGGAGCGCCCCCACCTCTTCTTCCTGATGATGCTGCTCGGCGAGACCGCGACGCTGGGCGCCTTCGTCGCCCAGGACCTGCTCCTCTTCGTCCTCTTCTTCGACCTGATGCTGGTCCCGTTCTACTTCCTCTTCGGCGCCTGGGGCAGTGACCGCGAGGGCGGGCCGACCGCCTCGGCGGCGACGCTGAAGATGATCGTCTACACGCTGATCGGCTCGCTGCTGATGCTGGTCGGCGCGATCGCCACCGCGATCATCGCCTCTCATGATGGAGGCCAGATCACCTTCTCGATCGCCGAACTGGCCAAGCACCCGGTCGGCGAGGGCAGCCAGCGCTGGATCTTCTGGTTCTTCGCCGCGGCCTTCCTGGTCAAGATGCCGGCCTTCCTCCTGCACGGCTGGATGCCCGACGCCTACCGCGCCGCGCCGCTGCCGGTGCTGGCGGTCTTCTCCGGCGTGCTGGCCAAGGTCGGCGCCTACGGCTTCCTGCGCGTCGTCCTGCCGCTCTTCCCGGCGGCAACCGTGCAGTTCCAGGAGATCGTCCTGGTGATCGCCCTGGCCTCGATCCTCTACGGCTCGGTGATGGCCTTCACCCAGACCGACGTGCGGCTGGTCGGCGGCTACTCGTCGGTCGCCCAGCTCGGCTTCATCACCGCCGGCATCTTCGCCCTGCGCGCCGACGGCGCCGACGGCGCGGTTCTGCAGATGGTCAACCACGGACTCGTGGTAGCGCCGCTGTTCATCATCGTCGCGATCCTCGCCGAGCGCAGCGGCACTGAGGACTTACGCGAGATGGGCGGCATGGCGCTGCGCGCCCCGGTCCTGGCGGCGCTCTTCCTGATCGTCACCGTGGCGACCCTGGCGATGCCGGGTTCGGCCAACTTCATCGGCGAGTTCTACATCCTCAACGGCCTCTTCCAGGCGAAGATCGTCTTCGCCTTCGTCGCCATCTCCGGCGTCGCGATGTCCGCCTACTACGCGCTCCGCCTCTACCAGCGCACGATGCATAACCGCAAGCCGGAGGGGATCGCCAGCCGCGAGATCGGCCTACGCGACGGCCTCGTCCTCGCCCCGCTCGTCCTCTGCATCCTCGGCCTCGCTCTCTACCCGCAGCTGATCCTGCACCGCACCGACCGCTCGGTACAGGCGTCGGTCGCCGCAACAGAAGGGCCGGCACCAAAAGCGCAACTCGCCTCCAGCCAGTCGAAGATCGCAATTGGTAGCGGAACCCACATCCCATGAACTTCCACGCGCCAGATATCGACTACGCGGCGCTGTCGCCGGTTCTGGCACTGACCGTCGGCGTCTGCGTAGTGCTGCTCGCGTCCGTGTTCCCGCAAAACCCCCACCGCGGTCGTCATTTCAACCGCATACCGACTGAAATGACGACTGCGGGGCTGATGTTGTTGACGCTGGCGACCGCGGCGGGCCTCCTGATCTGGCGATGGGACGATCCCACCGATCTCGTCGCCGGCGCTCTGCGGCTCGACGACCTGGCGATCTCGATCTCGCTGATCGCGATCGCCGCCGCCGCCTTCGCCGTGCTGCTCTCGATCCGCGAGCCGGCCGCCGAGCAGGCGGGCTCAGGCGAGTACCACGCGCTGCTGCTCGGCTCGGTCCTCGGCATGGTCCTGCTGGCGCAGGCGCAGAACCTCGTCACCTTCTTCGTCGCGATCGAGACCCTCTCGATCCCCCTCTACATCCTCTGCGCGACCGACATGGTCCGCGAGCGCTCACTGGAGTCGGGTCTCAAGTACCTGATCGTCGGCTCGCTCGGCTCGGCGACGCTGCTCTACGGCATGGCCTTCCTCTACGGCGGCTCGGGCTCGACCGACTTCTCCGGGATCGCCGCCGGGATCGGCCACGCCGGCCTCACCGGCGACCCGCTCGTCCTGGTCGGGATCGGCATGGTCGCCGTCGGCCTCGCCTTCAAGACCTCGATCGCACCCTTCCACCAGTGGACGCCCGACGTCTACCAGGGGGCGCCGACGCCGATCACCTCATTCATGGCGGTGGCGACCAAGGCCGCGGCCTTCGCCGTCTTCGTCCGCTTCTTCGACGTCGCCCTGATCGGCTCGGCGGCCGAGTGGCAGCCGGCGCTGGCCGTGCTGGCAGCGGTGACGATCGTGGTCGGCAACCTCGGCGCGCTCGGCCAGGACTCGCTCAAGCGCCTGCTCGGCTACTCCGGCGTCGCCCAGGCCGGCTACATCCTCGGCGGCCTCGTGGTGGCCAGCGAGGCCGGCGTCAATGCGCTCGTCTTCTACCTCGCCGGCTACCTCTTCATGAACCTCGCCGCCTTCAGCGTGATCGTCGCGCGCGAGCGCGAGACCGCCTTCGGCGACGACATCCGCGCCGTGCGCGGGCTCGGCCGCGAGCGGCCGCTGCTCGCCTGGCCGCTGACGATCTCGATGCTGGCTCTGGCCGGGCTGCCGGCGACGGTCGGCTTCATCGGCAAGCTCTACCTGATCGAGGCGCTGGTCGAAGGCGACTACACCTGGCTCGCCGTCTTCATTGCGGTGGGCACGATGATCTCCCTCGCCTACTACCTTCGCGTGGTGGCGGCGATGTGGATGCGGCCCGGTGGCGAGACGATCCCCGGCGCATCGCCGGCGATCGCGGGCGCCTCACCCGAGGCCGACCCGATCGACCCCGAGGCGGGACGCCGCCCCTACCTGGCCGGCCCAGCGCTGTTCGCCGCGGCGGGCGCGGTTTTCTTCGGGATCGTTCCCCAACCGCTGGTGGAGTTCGCACAGCACGCAGGCTCATCGCTTTTCTAGCGGGGAGCTAGCCCATCGTCGCCCTGCTGACCGCCGCGACGATTGCCGCTGCGGTCGCAGTCGGCGTCTGGGCCGAGAGGCGAAAGCCGCAGTCCGCGGCGCTGGCCGCGCGGCGCTCGCTGACCCTGATGCTCTACGTGCTGCTGCCGCCGGTGATCTTCTTCAACATCGCCTCCAGCCACATCGACGTCAACCATGGCGTCGGCTTGGTGCTCGGGCTCATCGCCTCCTCGCTGGCGGCGGGCACCGCCTACCTGTTGGCGAGCCGCGTCCTGCGCCTCTCGCGAGCGCGCACCGGCGCCGTCGTCTGCACGGTCTTCAGCGTCAACACCGGCTACCTCGGCTACCCACTGACCGTGGCCCTGCTGGGCCGCGACCAGCTGCCGACGGCGGTCCTCTACGACGTGCTCGTGACCGGCCCGTGCCTCCTCCTCGGCGCCTTCGCGGTCGGCGCGGCGCTGGGGACGAAGGCGGGGGAAGGTCCCCGCGAGCGGGTTCGCGCCTTCTTCACCCGCAACCCGCCGCTGTACGCGGCGATCGCCGGCTTGATCGCCCCCGATGCGCTGGCGCCGCAGGTCCTCGTCGACCTCTCGCAGGCATCGCTGGTCGCGATCCTGCCGATCGGCTTCTTCGCCGTCGGCGCCACCCTGGCCGAGAATGCCGAGCACGGCGAGCTGCCGATGCCACCCCCGCTGACCAAGCCGGTCGCGGTCGCCCTCGGCGCCCGCCTGGCCCTCGCCCCGGCCCTGCTGATGCTGCTGGCAGCGCCGCTGATCGACCTGTCGGCTGCCTACCGGCTGATGGCGGCGATGCCCTCGGGGATCAACTCGATGGTCGTCGCCCACGCCTACGGCCTCGACATGGAGATCACCGCCGAGGCGGTCACCTGGTCGACCGCGATAGTCGTGATGGCCGCGCTGGTCTCGCTGCTGTTCTAGCCTCACCTCGATGCTTCAACACGTAACGCTCGAGGTTGCGCCGGCGGACATCGAGCGCTCGGTCGAGTTCTGGGCCCTGCTCGGCTTCCGCCAAGTCGAGCCGCCGGCCGCATTGGCAGACACCTTCACCTGGGTCGAACGAGAGGGCACGCAGATCCACCTCGAACGAAACGAGTCGCCCGTCGTCCCGCCACATGGGCACGCCGCGGTCGTGGTTGCCGACTTTGAGCAGGCAGTCGAGCGTTTGACCGAACATGGCTTCGAGGTTTCCCGCGGGCGCGAACACTGGGGGGCGCCGCGAGCGAAGACCATCGCTCCGAGTGGCCACCGGGTCGAGTTCATGGCCGCTGCCCCCGGGTAATGGCAAAGCCCGCACCGAAGGTCGAGCGATCCGCGCTTTTGCCGTCCTGGGGAATTGCGAGATTGGACAGCCGATGGCATTCGACGCCAAAGTCCTCGCCGACTCTCTCTCGCCCGCGGGCTACCGGCTGACGACGCTCGAAGCCGCCTTCCCCCGCTTCGTCCTCGCCGAGTTCAACACGCACCGTGTCTTCTCCCGCAACTCGGCCAGCTCACGCGCGATCCCGATCGCCAAGCAACTGCGGCGGGTGCTCGAAGAGCCATACGTGCCGATCGAGTTCGGCTCGAACCAGCCCGGCATGCAAGCAGGGCCTGCGCTCACGGGTGAGAAGAGGGAGGCCGCCGAGCGCGAGTGGCTGCGCGGCCGCGACGACGCCGTGCGCCGCGTGCTCGGCCTGGTTGCAAGCCCTGACGCGCTCGCGGGAGGCGCCGATCTGCTCGAGATCCTGGGGCAAGTCGAAGAAGCCATCCGCGACAAGTCTCAGCCATCCGAGTGGCTGAACGTGCATAAGCAGGTCGCCAACCGGCTGCTGGAGCCCTTCATGTGGCACACGGTGATCGTCACCGCTACCGAGTGGGACAACTTCTGGAACCTGCGCTGCCACCCCGATGCACAACCGGAGATCCGGCTCGTCGCGGAAAAGATGCGGGCGGCCGTTGAGGCCTCCGAGCCTGGGGAGCTGGGCTGGGACGAGTGGCACCTGCCTCTGGTGCGCGCCGAGGACCGGGAGCAGGTCGGCTCGAGCGAGGACCTGATCAAGATCTCCGCGGGTCGTTGCGCGCGGGTCAGCTACCTGACCCACGCCGGCAAACGCGATCTGCAGGCCGACATCGAGCTCCACGACCGCCTCCTCGAAAGCGGCCACATGTCCCCGCTGGAGCACCCGGCGAGGCCGCTCACCTCAGACGAGCTGGCCCACAACGAGTGGAGCGGCAACTTCCGCGGCTGGCACGCCTACCGCAAGAGCATCTCGGGGGAGGCAAATCCGCTGGGCCCTAAGGTGCCCGCGAGGGCCGCCGCCTCACTCGTCGCCTGAGCCGGCCATTTTCTCGCCCGGCGTCGGCCAGGGCTCGGCTTCGCCGCTCCGCCAGGCCGGCGGTTTGCCGCCCGGGACCCAGCCGGCGAGCAGGAGGGCGAAGTAGATGAACCAGAGCAGGGTGAACTGGAGGAAGAGGAAGGAAACCGCGCCGAGCGCCATGCCGAGCGAGCCCCAGAAGCGGGTCAGCAGGCCGACTCGCATCGCGTGCAGGCAGCTGTAGACCATGGCGATGAGGAAGCCGATCTGGCCGGCGATGCCGAAGACGGCGGCGAGCGAACGCAGCGGGGCTTCCTTGATCGTCTCGTTGGCGGCTTCGTCAGCGCGGTCGCTCCCCAGGGCAATCCCTTTCGCCGTCAATCGCGGCACTTCGTTGGAAACGAAGTCCGAGGCCGCGTGGAGGCTGGAAATGCCGCCGAGGATCGCCAGTACGGCGAGAAAGAGCGGCGCCACGATGACCAAGCCGACCATGGGGCCGTGCATCCTCTCGCTCCGCGCTCTGGCGGCACGGAAGAGGTAGTAGAGCGGGGCCGCCAGCAGGCCGACGCCGATCGCCTGCAGGATGCTGGAGATCAGCTGGTCGCCGCGGTGCGCGTCGACGTTGCGCAGCAGCTCCGATTCCCCGCCGCCGCCAACCTGGCTGGCGACGACGATCGCGGCGATGATCAGCAGGATCGAGGCGAAGGTCGCCAGCGCCACCGGCCGCGACCAGCGCGACTCCCAGGCCAGCACCGCCCCTTTGTCCGGCGGCAACTCTCTCAGCCCCGCTCGTGGAAGTAGAACTGCGGCAGGGCGCCCTCGATCACCTCGGCGGTCATCCTCTGCGCCACCTCGAGGTTGCCGGTGCGCACCGCGATGTCATCCAGGGTGACGATGCCCGCGAGGCTATCGCCACCGACCACGGGCAGCCGCCGCACCCGGTGCTGGACCATCAACGCCGCGGCCTCGTCGAGCTCCATCTCGGGTTCGCCGCAGATCAGCGGTCGCGAGGCGTGCTCGCCGACCGGCGCCTCGGGATCGGCTCCCTCGGCGAAGACCCGCACGGTGAGGTCGCGGTCGGTGACCATCGCCACGGGCGAGCCGGCCGGGTCGACGATGACGACCGAGCCGACCCGGTGGTCGCGCATCTGCCGGGCAACCGAGACCGCGCTCGCATCGGGCGAGGCGGTCACCACTCCGGCGGTCATGATCTCGCTCAGCTGCATGGCGCGTACGCTACCGCCATGAGCAGGGCGCAGCGCACCCCGGTCGTCCCCCTGGAGGCGGGCGCCGGGCCCGACAACCCTCCCTGCCCCGCCTGCGGCGAGCCGCTGTTCGGCTGGATCGACCAGCGCCCCGGTCTCGCCGGGCCGGTGAGCCGATGCGAGAGCTGCGGGCTGGGCGTGGTCGGGGAGCCGGGGAGCGCCGAGCAGGCGCTGCGTGAGCTCGACCAACTGAGCAGCGGGCGGGGGGCGAAGATCGTCAACCGGGCCGGCTTCTCCGCCTGGGTCGGCGGCGCCGGCTGGGCTGGTCTGACGGAGGGGACGCACTACCTGTTCACGGTCGAGGCGGTGCGGCGGCTGGTCGCCAACCGCGACCAGGTCGTCAAATCCATTCGCTGGGCGCCACTCGCGGGCATCGCGACGATGTGGCAGACGATCCTCAACGGCTTCACCTTCGGCCGCAACGGCGCCCTCGGGGCCTTGGGCCGCGGAACCGCGGTTCCGGCGGAGCAGACCTGGCAACGCCGCCTCGACGCCCTGATCTCAGTCGTCGTCGCACTCCCGGCGCTGCTCGCCGCTTTGCCGCTGGAGCTGATCGCCGCGGCGCTGCGTCGCGGCAGCGCCCTGACCCTCCGCTTCGAGCTTCTCTAGCTATAAGGAACGCTTCCTCGCGCGGGTGGCACGAGGTGGGGGTGGGTTCGGACGGGTGAGTCCGCTAACCCACCCCCACCTCGTGACAGGACCCGCGCGCCGGAAACGCTCAGGAAAGTCCTTCGCGCGCCTCGCGCACGAGAGTGACCGCCTCGGGGAAGAGAACCCGGATCGCGTCGCGCACCTGCATCGCCTGCTCGTCGCTTGAGCCGGTCAGCTCCAACTGCCCGACCGAGGCGACGGTCATCTCGACCGCGAGGCGGATCGCATTGTCGGCCCAGGCGACGCGCTGGGAGGACTGCATCTGCTCGCTGAGCTCCTCCATGCGGGCGCGGAACTCGTCGGGGTCGCCAAAGAGGTTGAAGCCCTCCACCAAGGGAATGTAAGCAGACCGGGACAGAGGCGACACGAAGTCCTTTCATTTGACGCACCACCCGTGTGCGGCGGCCGCTTAGCGTCGCCTTCATGCGAGGGGAGCGGGGGACGGCGAGCGTCGAGCAGGCGGGGCTGACGGCCCTGATCGCCCTGCTCCTCCTGACCGCGATCGCGGCCCTCGCCGCCGCCGGCGATATCGACCCACGCCACGGCCTCGGCGACACGATCGCCCGCCGCCTCGCCTGTGCTCCACGCCTCCCGGACGCCTGCCGCCACCATCCGCTCATCCCCGCCTACGGCTGGCCGTTGGCCCGCCTCGCCCGTGCTCTCGCTCCGGCTCCGGTGGCTCTGCCAGGCCGATCGGGCCTACCGCTGGTACCGGTCGACTTCCGCCGCTGCCGCCAGGAGAGCTGCGCGGTCGCCGCCGGGCCGCACGTAACCGCCGCCGGCCGCCGCACGACCGCCTTCACCCAGCTCGACGATCGCCGCGCCACGCTCGGCTGGGTCGAACTCACCTACTGGCTCTACCGCCCGGGGCTCGGCTGGGAACGCCTCGTCCGTCGCGCCGACCAGGCCGAGATCGAGGCGGCAAGCCACGTCCGGGTTC
>Ga0193695_1000028_pt1 | contig 33657 bp, 36 predicted proteins | sample L3s2metaG_FD_160568 | JGI IMG/M metagenome (GOLD analysis project Ga0193695, IMG submission 160568) | Soil microbial communities from a riparian zone of the East river system, Colorado, United States - L3s2 | ecosystem: Environmental > Terrestrial > Soil > Riparian zone | place: USA: East River... | reverse complement strand
TGCTGCTACAAGGGGATGACCGCCTCCGGTGGCGCCGCCGGGGTCGGCCGCGCCGTCAACCAGGCGGTGGTGATCTCGTTCATGGGCGTCTTCGCCTTCAACTACGTCTTCACCCAGACCCTGCTGGCCACCAACCCGGACCTGCAGACGATCCGATGAACGCCTGGCTCGACGTCCCCCGCGGCTGGCTCGACTCCTTCGGCGAGATCGCCCGCTTCGGCTCGCGCGTCGCCGGCCTCGTCTACAGCGGCCGCGTCCTGCGCTTCTTCGGCGAGAGCCTGCGCCAGGCCGGCATCCTGATCCTCGGCTCCGCCGTGATCATCTGGGGCCTCGTCTTCATCCTCGGCCTGCAGTGCGGGATCGAGGGCGCCTACCTGCTGCGTGCCAACGGCGCCCCGGCCTACGCCGGCGTCTTCTCGGCCTGGTGCGACCTGCGCGAGATCATGCCCTACGCCTTCGGCTACATGCTGGCGGCCAAGGTCGGCACCGGCATCGTCGCCGAGCTCGGCGCGATGCGGATCTCCGACGAGATCGACGCGCTTGAGGTGATGGGCGTGCCGCCGGTCACCTTCCTCGCCGCGACCCGTCTGCTCGCCGCCTGGATCTCCTTTCCCTTCATGTACCTGGTCGGGATCGGGATCATGTACCTGGCCAGCTACCTGGCCGTGGTCGAACAGATCGGCGACGTCTCCTCCGGGGGCTACCTGCTGATCTTCTGGATGTTCCAGAACCCGCCCGACCTGATCTTCAGCCTGATCAAGGGCATGTTCATGGCGACCGCGATCGTGATGGTCGGCTGCTACTACGGCTACACCGCCTCGGGCGGACCGGTCGGAGTGGGGACGGCGACGGCGAAGTCGATGGTCCTCAACATCGTTCTAGTTCACATCATCGGGATGCTCGGCACGCTGGTCTTCTGGGGTGCCAACCCGAGGGCGCCGATAGGAGGCTGAGTACGCTTTATGGAGATGGACGAGCAGCACGAGCAGCGGGCTGGCGGCCCCTACATCAGCGAGGACGGGGCGACGATGGGCCGCGACTTCGTCATCCCGGGCGTCGATCCGGCCGAGGCCGACCCCTACCGCTTCCACACCGGGCGCAAGCGCGACCACGGCAGCACCGACGCGATCGAGATCATCAACCTGGTCAAGCAGTTCGGCCGCGCGCGCATCCTCAACGGGCTCAACCTCGGCCTGCCCGAAGACCAGGTCTCGATGGTGCTGGGCCCCTCGGGCACCGGCAAGAGCGTCTTGATCAAGCACATCGTCGGTCTGCTCTACCCGGACTCCGGCGACGTGCTGGTGCACGGCGAATCGATTCCCAGCATGACCGACGACGAACTCTTCGAGGTGCGCAAAAAGTTCGGCCTGCTCTTCCAGGACGGAGCGCTGTTCGGCTCGATGAACATCTACGACAACACCGCCTTCCCGCTGCGCCAGCACACCGACAAAAGCGAGGAGGAGATCGGCGAGATCGTCAACCGCCGCCTCAAGGAGGTCGGCCTGATCGAGGCGATCTACAAGATGCCGAACGAGCTCTCGGGCGGGATGCGCAAGCGTGCCGGCTTCGCCCGGGCGCTGGTGCTCGAACCGGCGATCGTGATGTTCGACGAGCCCGACTCCGGCCTCGACCCGGTGCGTACGGCGCTGCTCTGCGAGCTGATCCGCGAGGTCCACGCCGAGAACGGCGGCTGCTACCTGGTGATCAGCCACGACCTCAACACGGCGCGGCGGATCTCCGACTTCATCGCCGTGCTGTGGAACGGCAAAATCGTCGAGTCGGGCCCGAAAGAGGAACTCTTCGACTCCGAAAACCAGTTCGTCCACCAGTTCCTGAATGCGGATGTGACCGGTCCGCTGTCGATGGATTGATTGCCTCCGGCGGGCGGGTCCTGTCGCAAGGGGTGGGGGTGTTAGCGGCCTCACCCGGCCGAACACCCCCACCCCTTGCGCCACCCGCCCGAGGTAGCCACCAGTGGCATCGGTAGCGGCCTGGGCCGTTCGGCACGCGCGGGCGGTGCTGCTCGCCTGCATCTTCCTCGCCGTCGGAGCTGGGGTGGCCGCCGCGCGGCTGCCTACCGATGCCGCTACCGACACGTTGGTGGATTCGGATACGGCTGCCTATCAGGCGACGCGGGAAGTGCGGCGGGATTTTGGCGAAGAACCCGTGGTCATCCTTGCCGAGGGGGATTTGCAGCGGCTTGTTCTGACCTCCAATCTGGGCCGGTTGCTGCGGCTTGAGGGGTGTCTCTCGGGCAAGGTGCCGAAGGGCGCTGAGCCGATCCCGGGGCCGTGTGCGGAATTGGCCGAAGAGAATCCGGTCCGTTCGGTCGTCGGCCCGGCCACTTTCCTCAACGAGGCGGTTATCCAGATCGACCGGCAGCTGGAACGGCTTGCGGCTACGACTCCACCCGCCCAGTTGCGGGAACTGCTGCTGCAGATCGCCGCTCGGTACGGCATCACCAGCGCGCCCAGTCTCTCCAACCCCGACTTCCTCGCCGCGATCGTCTTCGATTTGCGCAAGGCCCGAGACATCCCGAAGGCCCGGTTGGCTTACCTCTTCCCCAACGGTCACTCCGCGCAGGTCATCCTGCGCCTGCGCCCCGATCTGAGCGAAGCGGAACGTCACAAGGCGATCGAAACGATCAAGGCCGTTGTGCGCGACCCGGTAGCCCGGAAAGAGTGCGAGTTCAAGGGCAAGCCGGAGCAGTGCTTCCAGCTGCACGGTGGGCGCTACGTGATCTCCGGGGTGCCGGTGGTCATTGATGGCGTAACGAGGGCACTGAAGGATGCGCTGCTCGTGCTACTCGGGGTGGCGGTCGTTGTTATGGCGTTCGTCCTCCTGTTGGTCTTCGGCTCGCGCATGAGGTTGCTGCCGCTGGCGATCGCCCTCGCGGCGGCGTCGTTGACCTTTGGTCTGTTCGGGCTCCTAGGCGGCTCCCTGACGATGGCCTCGATCGCCGTGCTGCCGATCTTAATTGGCCTCGCGGTTGACTACGCCATTCAGCTACAGGCGCGTTACGACGAGGCAATCGCGCTAGGCGCAACCTCCGGCGTTGATGCAGCACGCCTAGCCGCATCAGGTGGCGGGCCGACTATCGCCATCGCCTGTTTGGCTACCGGTGTTGGCTTCCTCGCGCTGCAGCTTTCCCCGACGCCGATGGTGCGCGGGTTCGGCCTGCTCCTCGTCGTCGGAATAGCGATCGCCTTTGCGCTCGCTTTCGTCGCTGGTTTTGCCGCGCTCGGGCTCCGGAGGGAGGCGGGAGCGCCGGGTCCCCCTCCGCGCGCTGGGTTTTTCGCCTCGCGGCTTGCTTCTCTCGCCAAGCCGGCGGTGCGAAAAAGAGGACGCCGCGCGTCTCCGGGGGACCCGACACTCCCGCCTCGGCTGCAGCGCGTTCTTGCGATGGGGCAAGCGCATCCGACGAGGGTCCTGGGTGTGGGCCTTGCCTTGGCGGTTGTCGGCTGGGGAGTCGGGACCCAGATTTCGACCCAGACTGACATTCGGGAGCTGGCCCCTCAGAGCGTCGAAGCGGTGAAGGAATTGAACGAGCTGCAGGACGCGACTGGGGTCTCTGGTGAGCTGGATGTCAGCGTCAAGGCACCTGACCTCACCGAGCCGGCGACTATTCGGTGGATGGCTGCCTTCAAGCGAAGGGCGTTGCGGGCTGGAGGGTTCTCCGGCGCAGAACCCAGTTGCCAGCAGGCGGAAATCTGTCCGGGGCCCGCGTTGTCGGACTTCGTCACCGGGGGAAGTCTCACCGGTGCGACTGGCCCGTTGACCCAACGAGGTATTCGAACAGCGCTGCGGCAGATACCCGCATACGACCTACGGCAGGTCGCTACCGTCGATCCGAAGACGGGGTTGCCGGCCGGGACTGCGCTGCTTGGATTCGGCATCCGTGCGCAGTCGTTGGAGGATCAGCAGGCTTTGATCGACCGGATTCGTAGTGAGATCGGTGAGCCTGGCACCAAGGGTGGGCCGCCGCCGGGAGTGCAGGTGGAGTTGGCCGGCCTGCCGGTGATCGCCGCGTCTGCTGCCTCCGACCTTTCTGACAGTCGTTACCTGCTGACGCTCGCCGGGCTGATTGCGGTGGCGCTCGTACTGCTGCTCATCTATCGCTCGCTCTTACGAGCCCTGGTGCCTCTCGTTCCGGTGGTGCTGGCGACTGGGTGGTCCGCGCTGGTGCTCTGGCTCAGCCGGGTCCCGCTCAATCCCATGTCGGCGGCGTTGGGGGCCTTGACGATCGCCATCGCCACCGAGTTCAGCGTCATCCTGGCTGCTCGCTTCCGGCAAGAGCGGGGCGCCGGGCGTGATCTCGCAGCGTCGCTGACCAGCGCCTACACGCGGACGGGCGCGGCGGTCTTCGCTTCTGGCGTGACGGCGATAGCCGGCTTTGCCGTGCTGATCGCCAGTGATGTGCGGATGCTGCGTGAGTTTGGCTTTGTCACCGTGATCGACCTGGCTGTGGCGTTGCTCGGGGTGCTGGTCGCGCTGCCCGCCGCATTGGTCTTGGCAGAGGTGAAGCAGGGGTGAAAGACCGCTACTCGATCCTCGTCGGGCTGATCTTCATCGCGATCGTCGCCGTCGCCCTGATCCACGGCGTGCCCGGTGGGGGCGGCACCTTGGGGCTCGACAAGCAGCCGGCGCGCTGGGCACTGCCGGAGTTCGCCGTGCCGGCAGCGGCGGTGAAGTTGGAAGGCGATGCCAACGTCGCTCAGGACGATTGCTCCGCGGCAGAGCTTCCCTGCCCGACCGACGCCAGTCGTAGCCCCGCCTGTCGGGTGCGCACCGGCGGGGCGATCCGGGTCTGCGATCTCTTCGACCGGCCCCTGGTGATCTCTTTCTGGTTCAGCAAAGGGAGCAACTGCGTCGATCAACAGGATGTCGTCAGCCATGTCTACTCGCGATACCGTGGACGCGTGAACTTCCTCTCGCTGGACATTCGCGACGATCGCGACACGGTCCGCGACCTGATCCGGCAGCGGGGATGGAAGATGCCGGTCGGCTATGACCGCGACGGGGCCGTGGCCGGTCTCTACCGCGTCGGCGGCTGCCCGACCTTTGCCTACGCCTATCCCGGCGGCACCCTGGAGAGCGCGACCATCGGCCATCTCGATGCCGCTGAGCTGAGCGAACGGATCGAGCGCTTGCTGAAGGCAAGCGAAACCGCGGAGGGGGCTCGGCGATGAGCACGGGCGCGGCCGATTCGGAATGGGGCTGGGAGCCCTCCTCGACCTTCGGTTGGGTCGCGCCGCACGTCGCCGCCGAGTTCCCCGGCCTCGGGGTCTCCTGGATCGAGGTCGACGGCCGGCCGGGCCGCAGCCCCGAGCCGGTCGAGCGACGTCTGCGCGAGACCTCCAACCGCTTCTACGGCGCGCACGCGATCCATATGCGCGAACGGCCGATCCCCTGGGCCTACCGCGTCTTCTTCCGCCAGATCAGCCTTGACCCGGACCGCACCCGGACCCCGGTCGAGCAGCTCGCCCTGGATCGCCTCCAGGATGGCGGCTTCAAGACCCGAGGTCTGCCGGCGGACGCGCTGACGATCGCCACGGTGGAGACCGGGATCGCGCTGCGCGCCTTCGACGCCGACCGGCTCGAAGGCTCCCTCTGCATCCGCGACTCGGCACCCGGTGAGGCCTTGGAGGGGCGGCCGGGAGAGCTCTCGCACGGCACCCTGGTGATCGCCGACGAGAGTGCGCCGGCCGGGCTCCTCTTCGGCGCCACCGACAGGGGCCGCACGGTGGGGCGCGGCACCCGACGCATCGCGATCGCCGCGGTCCAGGTCGACGGCATCCCCCAAATCGCCGTAGACGAGGCCCTATGGATGGTGGCGGCGACGCTGGAAGCGGCTTAACGCGAGGATTGCCTTGCGGTCGGCGCGTTGATCTACACTCGTTTCGGGCTATGGCGGATCTGCTCGATCTAGAGACTCGTAGCGCACTTCGCGTCGACGGCGACGAGCGACTCGCCAGGGCGGAGCTGCGGCGCCAGATCGGCCGCCTCGAAGCGCAGCTCGGCTCACTCGTCGCCGACGCTTTCCCCCGTATTGAGATCGACGCCGGAGTGGCGGCTGTATCGAGTGAGCCGCGCACCCTCGGCCTCGGCGACCTGGAGGCGATCCGCGACTCCCTGGCGACGCGGATCGGCGAGGCCCGCATCCAGCTTCGGGAACGCGCCGAGCTGGAGACTCGCAACCGCGAGTTGCTCGAGCGGATGCTCGCCGCGCCCGCGGAGCACAAGTGGCTGCGGATCTCCCACGCCGACGTGGGCGAGCCCGGTTGCGGTCACTGGCATTCCCGGCCTCGCCTTGGCCCGCTCGGCATGCTGATGGGCTGGTGGCGGGTCAGGGTCTCCTCTGGATGCCCGTTAGCCGGGCGGCTTGCGGCCGTTGAGCGATCGAGGTAGGAAAGGCCAGGCCCCCCGGGTGGACGAGCGTCCCCCCGCGCCCTGGGGTTCGTTCCCGCTCGCCGAGCTGACCGTGCTCGCCGGCATCGTCGCGCTGGTCGTCGGTATCGCCGGCCAAAACCCGACCGCGATCGGCCTCGGCGTCGTCCTCGCGGCCCTCGGTGGCCTCGAGGTCTCGGTTCGCGAGCACTTCGCCGGCTACCGCTCGCACACCACCCTGCTCGCCGGCACTGTCTTCGTCCTCATAACCGGCGCCCTCTTCTACCTCGCCGGCTTGGTCCTAGCCGCCTGCCTGGCCGCCGGCGCCGCGGCCTTCCTCGCTTCCTTCTACGCCTTACGCCGCGCTTTCCAAAAGGCCTCTGGTGGCCTCTCGTTCAAAGCCGGCGGCCTGATGCGATAGCCGGCCCTCAGACCAGAACCGCGTCCCTGGATCGCGGGCTGAGCGCAGAAGTCAGCAGTGCCCGCTGGCGCGGCGTCAGCGTGCCGATCCGCTTGTTCTCGCTCAGCGCAAGCGCCTGGAGGAGCTTGCGGGCGCGGGTGCGGCCCCAGCGGCGCTGGCTGGTCAGCAGCTCGGCCAGGGTCATGCTCTCGGTCTCCCAGGGGCAGTCGCGGATCACCTCGCCCACGTCGACCTCGCCCCGCCCGATCGATCGCTTCAGCTCCGCTCTGGCGAGCCGCACCCGGTTGGCGCGAGCCAGAGCCTGCATGTGCTGCGGGGTCCGGGATGCGGTTGGGCGCGTCGAAGCAGGGGCGATCGTTACAGCTTCCACTGGGGGGCTCCTCCCTCTGGGGGTTTGTTGACTGGTTCATATCCCGGCCGGAGCAACCCGGCTCGGCTGAGTTTGACTCTCGCCGCGGCTCCCTCCTGACCAGGATGCGCGGCGAGGGGAGCAAGCTACGTGCTCGGGGTGGCGAGCGTCAACCCGGAGCCGGCGAAGAGCGGCCGGCCCGTTCGCTAAGAGCATCTTTTTCTCGCCGCTGCCGCCTTGTCCAATTCCGGACAAGGCGGAAACTACCCCCAGGGGGGGATGCATAGCCACTCATGTACGCGGAAGCTCAGGAAAGTCCTCGATGGTCCGGGAGATCGTCTCCAGCGCCCGGTCGAGGTGCTCGCGCTCATGGGTTGCCATCAGGCTGGTGCGCAGGAGAGCGCTCCCTGGCGGCACCGCCGGGTGGATCGCGACGTTGGTGTAGACGCCGGCGTCGAAGAGCGCCTTCCAGAGCAGGACGGCCTGCCAGTCGTCGCCGACCATGACCGGCACCACGGGGGTGGTGGCGATCGTGCCGTCCGGCAGCCCGCCGGGCTCGACCACCTTCAGCCCGAGCCCGCGCAGCCCCTCGCGCAGGTATTCGGCGTTGCCGAGCAGCGCCTCGAAGAGCCGCGGGCCCTCGCTGCGGATCACCCGCAGCGCCGCCAGGGCGGCCCCGACCGCCGCCGGTACGGCGGAGGCGCTGAAGATGAACGAGCGCGAGGCGATCCGCAGGTACTCGATCACGTCGGCGGGGCCGGCGATGAAGCCGCCGCAGGAGGCGAGGCTCTTGGAGAAGGTCCCCATCCGCAGGTCGACCTCGTCCTCGAGCCCGAACAGCTCGCTCGCGCCGGCGCCGCGCGGGCCGAGCACACCGGCGCCATGGGCCTCGTCGACCATCAGCCGCGCGCCGTGCTCACCGCACAGCTCGACGATCCGCGGCAGGTCGCAGAGGTCGCCCTCCATCGAGAAGACGCCGTCGACGACGACGAGCACGCCGCCGCCGTCCTCGCCCGCCCGCTGCAGCATCTTCTCCAGCTTGTCCATGCGGTTGTGGCGGAAGGGGCGCAGCTTCGCGCCGGAGAGCTTGCAGCCGTCGAGGATCGAGGCGTGGTCGCCGGAGTCGCAGATCACCGTGTCGCCGGGCGCGAGGATCGTGCCGATGCAGCCGACGTTCGCCTGATAGCCGGTGGTGTAGACGATCGCCTCCTCGGTCCCCATCCACTCGGCCAGCTCACGCTCGAGCTCGACGTGCAGCGGCGTGGTGCCGTTGAGCAGCCGCGAGCCGGTGACGCCGGTGCCGTAGGTCTCCAGCGCGTCGCGCGCCGCCCCCTTGACCCGCTCGTCGCCGGTCAGGCCGAGGTAGTTGTTGGAGCCGAGCATGATCGTCTCCCGGCCCTCCATCTCGACCACCGGGCCGGCCTGCGAGGTGAGCAGGCGGAAGTAGGGGAGGAGGTCGTGCTGCCTGGCCGCTTCCAGCTGCTCGAGCCGGTCGTGGCTACGGGTCTTCTCGAAGACGTCGACGGGGGCTTTGGCGGTATCGCTCATGCGCAGAGTGTAGGTTCACGGCCCCGTGGCAAGCGTCGAAATCCGCCCCGTCCGCAGCCGGCGTGAGCTGAAGCGCTTCGTCAAGGTCCCCTTCCGGTTGCACCGCGACAGCCCCCAGTGGGTGGCGCCGCTGATCCTTGAGCGGATGGAGTTCCTCAACCGCAAGAAGAACCCCTGGTTCGAGCACGGCGAGGCGGAGTACCTGATCGCCGAACGCGACGGTGAGCCCGTCGGGCGGATCACGGCCCAGGTCGATGAGCGCTGGGACGAGACGCAGGGGGGCAGCGACGCGATGTTCGGCTTCTTCGAGACCGTCGACGACCCGGCGATCGCCGCGGCGTTGCTCGACGCTGCCGGCGAGTGGGCGGCGTCTCGTGGCCGCAGCCGAATCCTCGGGCCGATGGACTTCACCACCAACGACGAGGTCGGGATCTTGATCGAGGGCCACGACTTGCGGCCCTACATCCTCGAGAACTGGCACCCGCCCTATTACAAGTCGCTGCTCGAAGCGCACGGCTTCGGCAAAGCGATGGACCTGCTGATGTGGGAACTCGAGCTGGGCAGCCTCAAAGAGGGCGAGAAATTCGACCCCGCGATCCACGCGGCAGCGCAGAGGGCGCTGGGCGACGAAGGGGTGACGATCCGCAACATCGACAAGGGTGACCTCGAGCACGAGATGCGCCTCTTCACCCCCGTCTACACCGACGCCTGGTCGGACAACTGGGGCTTCGTCCCGCCGACCGACGCCGAGGTCGCCTTCCACGCGAAAATCCTCAAGCAGGTGATCGACGAGAACTGGGCCTACATCGCCGAAAAGGACGGCGAGGCGATCGGCGCGGCACTTACGCTGCCCGACATCAACCAGGTGCTGGCGAAAATGGGTGGGCGCCTGCTGCCCTTCGGCTGGCTCCGCTTTCTGCTCGGCAAGCGCAGGATCGACCGCGTGCGCGTTTTGGCGCTCGGTGTCAAGCACGCCTATCACCACACCGGCGTCGCCGCCGGCCTCTATCTCAAGCATCTCGAGGCCGCCGCCGGGCCGGGCCCGGTCGAAGGCGGCGAGATGGGCTGGATCCTGGAGACCAACGAGCCGATGAACCGGGCGATGGAGGGAATGGGTGGGACCGTTGTGAAGAGGTACCGCATCTACGAGAAGGCGATTCAGGCGTCTGAGAGCCCATCACGGTAGGGGTTCCACTTAACTTTTTCCGAAGACAGTTGGCTGCTGTCCGCGGGCGTCGCCGTGGAAAAAGTACAAGACGTTCCACCCCTACCGTGATGGGCTCTTCGTCACTTAAGAGCGCAGTTTCCGGGTTCGTTGCCGGATCGTGCTGATCGCATCGCTACAGTCGGCTGGATGAGCGAGTTTGAGCTGGAGCCGGTCCGTGTCCGTGTGCTGCCGCATGACGCTCCCGGTGCGCTTGCCGTTCGCGGTGAGGCTCGGACCGCTGCGATAGCTGCTGTGGGCGGGGTCTTGGCAGGGGCGGCCACTGTGGCGGCGGTCCGCGCAGTCGGTGCGGTGGCGAAGAATTCGCAGAGCCGGCTGTTGCCTGGTCGCAAGCGGCAGCCGAAGGTCGTGGCCAGCCGTTCGTTCCTCGTGGACGTGCACCTGCTCGGCAGGTGACGTCTCTTGAAGTAGAGGCCCGTCCCCCTTCGCCATTCCGGCTGCCCTCCTACAGCAGCGAGGACCGGACCATGTCCGTCCGCGACGGGGTCGTCTCACGCCTGCTTCGGGTGGGGGAGAGCCCGGTGCTGGTGCGGGCTTGGGAACCGAGCCGGCAGCGGGTCATGCTGCGCGCCGAGCCGGTCGATCCCGATGCCTTGTCCGCGCCACGGTCGATCCCGTCGCCGCCGAGCCGACCGGCCGCTGACGAGCAACTGCGCCTGGCGATAGAGCGGATGCGTTTCGCGCTCGGCGTCGACGATGACCTCGGCGAGTTCTACCGTCGCTTCCGCCGCGATCCTCTGCTCGGCCCGGTGTTGCCTCGTCGTCCCTGGTTGCGCCCACGGCGCCGTCCCTGGGCCTGGGAGGCGCTCGCCTGGGCCGTCGTCAAGCAGCTGATCGAGAGCGAGCGGGCGGCGCGCATCCAGCGCCGTATCGTCGGCCGCTGGGGCGCGCGCCTCGGCCGCGAGCGCCAGGCGCTGCGGGACGTGCCGGGAGCGGCGACGATCGCCGGCCGCGCGCCGGCCGAACTGGCGGCTATGGACCTCTCGCCGGCGCGCTCGATCGCTCTGCGGGCCGTCGCCCGTGAGATCGACGCGGGGCGCTGCGATCCGGCCGACCCCGCCGCCGACCGGCGACTGCTGGCGATCCCCGAAATCGGGTCCTGGACCTTGCAGTGCCTGGGGCTCTTCGGACGGGGCGACCCGGACTCGCTGCCGGCCGGTGACTTGATCTACCTGAAGCTGGTCGGCCGCCTGGCCCGCCTCGGCCGTCGCGCGACCGTCGAGGAGGTCGATGAGTTCTACGCGCCGTATGGGCCCTTCCGCGGGCTCGCCGGGCTTTGGACGATCGGTTTGTATAGATAGGCGCAGGCTTCAAGGAACCAGGCACGCTGTCGATTAGGCCCGCATGGAACACGCGGGCGAGATGGGCTCTAGGGGCGAGGGCTGGCCCGAGGAGCGGGTCACCGATTTCCTCGACGAGATCTCCTCGGCCGGGGCCGACTACCGTCGCCTGGTCGAGCGCCTGCCGGCGATCGTCTACTCCTGCGAGCTGGGTGAGGAGGGTCGCTGGCGCTACGTCAGCCCTCAGATCGAGGAGATCCTCGGCTACAGCCCGGAGGAGTGGATGGCCGATCCGGCGCTCTGGGTCAAGTGCCTTCACCCCGAGGATCGCGAGCGGGCGCTCGAGCAGGAGTCCGACAAGACCGTCGCCGCGGGCGGCGCTCCGCCGGTCGACTACCGGATGATCACCCGTGAGGGCGACATCGTCTGGATCCTCGACGAGGCGGTGCTCGAGCCTGACCCCGACGGAACCCCGGTCTGGCATGGCGTCCTCTACGACATCACCGAGCGCAAGATGGCCGAGCAGGAGCTGCAGCGGGCGGCGGCGCAGCAGGCGGCGGTGGCGCGGCTCGGTCGCTACGCCCTGCAGGACGGAGATCCGGCGAGGCTGGCAAAACAGGCGGTCCCGTTGATGACCGAGATCGACGGCGTCGAGGCCGCTTGCGTCTGGGAGGCGGGCCGGGAGGGCCGGCGGCTTCACCTCCGTGCCGGACTGGAGGAGCGCGGGGGAGGGACGGAGCGGCGCGCCTCGGCGGCGCGCGATTCGCACGCCAGCGCCGCGCTGGAGTCGGGCCTGCACGTGATCGTCGACGACTGGTCGAGTGAGCGGCGCTTCTCGATGCCGCCGGCGCTGCGGGTGATGGGCGTGCGCAGCAGCCTCGCCGTGCCGATCGCCGGCAAGGAGCAGCCCTTCGGCGTGCTCGACATCCATTCCACCGAGCCGAGCCGCTTCACCCCGCAGGACGTCCACTTCGCCCAGGCCTCGGCGAACGTGCTCGCCGACGCGCTGGAGCGCCACAGCGCCGACGAGGCGCTGCGCCACCGGGTACTGCACGACTCGCTGACCGGCCTGCCCAACCGGCTCAGCTTCGTCGACTCGCTGCGCGAGGCGCTGCGCCGCAGCCTCGCCTCGGGCTCGCCGGTCGGCATCCTCTTCCTCGACCTCGACCACTTCAAGCTGATCAACGACAGCATCGGCCACCACGCCGGCGACGAGCTGCTGCAGGCGGTGGCGCCCCGCCTGCGCGCCCACCTGCGGCCGGGCGACATCGTCGCCCGCTTCGGCGGCGACGAGTTCGGCATCCTCGTCGACCGCCTGACCGACGAGGACGAGGCGCTGGTGATCGCCGACCGGGTGGCGGGCGCCTTCTCGGAGCCCTACCCGATGGGCGGGGCCGACCACTTCGTCACGGCCAGCATCGGCATCGCCGTCGCCCGCCCGACAGGCCGCGAGCCGGCCGACGCGGAGCTGCTGATCCGCGACGCGGACGCGGCGATGTACCGGGCCAAGGAACAGGGCCGGGGTCGCTGCGAGGTCTTTGACGCGGCGATGCGGGCCCGCGCCGTGCGCCGCCTGGAGACCGAGCGCGAGCTGCGCCACGCCCTCAACCGCGACGAGTTCGAACTGCACTACCAGCCGGTGGTCGCGCTGGGCAGCGGTGAGATCGTCGGCCTCGAGGCGCTGGTGCGCTGGAACCACCCCGGGCGCGGTCTGCTCGACCCCGGGCAGTTCGTCTCGATCGCCGAGGACAGCGGCCTGATCGAGCCGATCGGGCGCTGGGTGCAGGAGACCGCCTGCCGCCAGGCCCTCGGCTGGCACGACCTGCGACCCGACCAGCGGCCGCTCGACATCTCGGTCAACCTCTCGGCGCGCCAGGTCGCCCATCGCGAGCTGGCCGACTCGGTGCGGGAAATCCTCACCCGCACCGGCCTCGACCCGGTCAATCTGCGGTTGGAGGTGACCGAGAGCGTCCTGGTCGAGGAGTCTGCCAACGCCACAGCGACGTTGGAGGCGCTGAGCGAGATCGGCGTCCGCCTCGTCCTCGACGACTTCGGCACCGGCTATTCCTCGCTCGCCTACCTCAACCGCTTCCCCTTCGACGCGCTGAAGATCGACCGCTCCTTCGTCGAGGGCCTGGGGGTCGAGCAGGAGCGCACGGCGATCGTCGAGGCCGTGATCGGGATGGCCCGTGCTCTCTCGCTCGACGCGATCGCCGAGGGGGTCGAGAACGAGGCGCAGCTCTCCGAGCTGCGCCGGCTGGGCTGCGACTTCGCCCAGGGGCACCTCTTCTCGCGGCCGCTGGCGCCGCAGAAGGTGACGGCGCTGCTGCGCGAAGGGGGATTCGAGCTACTGGGGGATCTCGCCCGCTAGGTATTCGTCGCTGAGCACTTCGGCGATTGCGGGCCGGCCGGAGATCAGTTCGTTGCGTTGCATCCAGGCGATGAACGCCTTCCACTCGGCCGGGTTCATCTCGCCGCGCCTGGAGAGCAGCGGCAGGGTCGCCGCGACCTCCGCCCGGGTGAGCTTCGGATCGAGGTCCGAGTTGGCTTCGAGCAATGCCTTCGTCGTCGCGTCTGGACTCTTGACCGCGGCGGCGGTACCGCGGGCCAGCGCGCCGAGGAACAGCCGCACCTTCTGCGGATCTTCTTCGAGTTGCTTGCGGTTGGCGACCAGGACCAGCTCGTCGTAGGTCGGCACGCCCAGCTTGTCGACCGGGGTGACTACGGGATCTTTGCCGCGCAGGCGCAGGTCGACTCCCTCGACGTTGCTGAAGCCGCCCAGCATCGCCTGCGCCTTGCCGCCGACCAGCGCCGGCAGCAGCCCGTAGCCGACGTTGACCGTGTCGACGTCGGATGGCTTCAGCTTGGCCCGGGCGAGGATCGTCTTCAGGTAGGCCTCCTGGTAGGGGATGCCGGCGGTGGCGATCGTCTTGCCACGTAGGTCGGCCACCCCCCTTGCGCCTGATTTCTTCAACCAGATCAGCGAGGTCAGCGGGCTGTCGACGATCGCCCCGACGGCGACCACGTCGAGGCCCTGTTCGCGCGCGAGCAGCACCTCGGGCTCATAGGAGATCGCCAGGTCGGTCTGCCCGGCGGCGAGGAGCTTGATCGGCGCCGCCGGATCCGAGGGGGTGTGGATCGAGACGTCGAGCCCCGCGTCGGCGAAGTAGCCGAGCTTCTGCGCCATGTAGATGCCGGCGTGGTCGGGGTTGGGGTAGAAGTCGAGCGTCAGGCTGAGCGGTTCGGCGGCGGCGCCCGTGGTGTCGTCGCTCTTCTCGCCGCAGGCGGCGAAGCCGAGGGCGAGCGCGAGCAGGGCGGCGGCGGCGATCGCCGGCAGGCGGAGCGACTTCATCCCCTGCTTTCTATCGCCAAGTGACGATGCGGCGCTCTGCGAGGGCGACTAGACCGAAGAGGGCGATCCCGATGACGGCGAGCAACGTGGCCGCGGCGAACACCCGTGAGGTCTCCAGTTGGGCGTTGTCCTGCAGGATCAGGTGTCCGAGCCCGGAGTCGGCTCCGGCCCACTCTCCGAAAACAGCCGCGATTGGCGCGAACGCGACCGCGATCCGGGCGCCGCTGAAGGTGAAGGGAAGTGAGGTCGGCATTTCGACCCGCCAGAGCAGCTGCCCTCTTGAGGCATCGAGGGTGCGCATCATCTTGGTCGTCTCGGGGTCAACCGAGCGTAGGCCGTCGGCAGTGGCTACGGCGATTGGAAAGAAGCAGACCAGTGCCACGATGGCCAGCTTCGGGCCGATGCCGAAGCCGAACCAGACGACGAGGATCGGTGCGAAGACGAGGATCGGGACAGCTTGCGAGGCGACCATCAACGGGTAGAAGGCTCGCCGCAACGTCTCTGAGAGGCGCAGCAGCACAGCGAATCCGAGCCCGGCGGCCAGGCCGATGAGAAAGCCGAGCAGGATCTCCTTCAGCGTGACCCAGGCGTTTTCAGCGAGCAGCGAGCGGTTCTCCCACAATGAGGAGGCGATTTCGGCGGGGGAAGGGACGAGGAACGATTCGAGCCCAAGGAGTTCCGCGAGCGCTCCCGTGCTCGCGGCCACCTGCCACGCCCCAATCAGCGCCGCCAACAACAGCGTGGGGAGAAGCCAGCGGTTCATGTCCGCGACCCCGTTGGCGAGTTAGTCGCACATATTGCGACTAACTCGCCAGCCGAACTCATTTTGACCCCCTGTGCAGGGCAGCCATGGCCCGGTCACGGGCCGCTACGAACTCCGGTTTCGTGACGGCGGCGTCACGGTCGGGCGCGCGCGGGGTCGGTGCGCTCAGTTCCTCGACCACCCGTGCCGGCCTCGCCGAGAGGACGGCGACGCGATCGGAGAGGTAGAGCGCCTCCTCGACGTCGTGGCTGACGAGGACGACGGTGCGCGGGTCGGCCTTCAGCGCCGACGCCAGCCAGCCTTGCATCTCGGCGCGGGTGATCGCGTCGAGCGAGGCGAACGGCTCGTCCAGTGCCAGCACCGGCTTGCCGGATATGAGCGTGCGCAGGAAGGCGACCCGCTGGCGCATCCCGCCGGAAAGCTCGGCCGGGCGGACGCGCTCGAACCCCGACAGGCCGAAGCGCTCGAACAGCCGGCCGGCCTCCTCCCGCGCCGCACGGCGGCGCACGCCGCGGTTTCGCGGGGCGAGAGCCGCATTGTCGATCGCCGAGAGCCAGGGCAGCAGCATGTCGCGCTGCGGCATGAAGGCGCAGCGGGCGAGGCGAGCGGCTGGATCGCCGCCGCCGCCGACTTCGACATCACCGGCACCTGCCTGCTGCAGGCCGGCGATCAGCTCGAGCAGGGTCGACTTGCCGCACCCCGAAGGACCGACCAGGCCAAGCACCCCGCGCGCAGGCAGCTCGAGGTCGAGTCGTTCGATGACCTGCAGGTCGCCGTATGAGTGCCCGAGGCCCCGGATCGAGACCGCCGCGACCGGCGACTCACCGTCGGAAGGCGAAACCGGCTCGGTGGCGAATTGCTTGGTTTCCGCAGCCACACTGGTATCCTGGCGCAATCCGCGCTCCTGACTAAAAGGGTCAGGAAAGTCGATAAGTACCCGCGGAGACTCAAAGTGGACCCGGCAATCATTTTCTTCGGCCTTGGCATCGGCGTGCTCGTCGGGATGACGGGCATGGGCGGTGGATCGCTGATGACGCCGCTGCTGATCCTGATCTTCGGCATCCAGCCGACGACGGCGATCGGCACCGACATCTTCTACTCGGCGGTGACCAAGACCGTCGGCGGCTGGCGCCACCTGCGGATGAAGACGGTGAACATGGAGCTGGTCAAGTGGCTGGCGCTCGGCAGCGTGCCCGCCGCGGTCGGCGGCGTGGCGCTGGTCTCGATCATCGAGCGGCAGGTCGGCGAAGACCGACTCGACTCGCTCGTCTACGCCGTCCTCGGTGGGACCCTGCTGATGGTCGGCATCATCACCCTGGCGCGGGCTTTGATCCTGCGCAACCTGGTCGACGAGCGCGATCGCTTCGACGTCGAACGGCGTCACAAGGTGGCGGCGGTCCTGATCGGCGCGACCACCGGCTTCGTCATCGGCGTCACCTCGGCCGGCTCGGGAACGGTGATCGCGATCCTGCTGATCGCGGTCTACCGGTTGGCGCCGAAGAAAGTCGTCGGCACCGACGTCTTCCACGCCGCCGTCCTGCTCTGGGCGGCAGGGATCGCCCACTGGGTCGGCGGCAACGTCGACTTCACCCTCGCCGCCAACATCCTGATCGGCTCGATCCCCGGCGTGGTGATCGGCGCCGCCCTCTCCAGCAGAGCGCCACAGGGCTTCATCCGCACCGCATTGGGCATCGTCCTGGTCGGCTCCGGAATCGTCACGATCCAGAAGGGCGACCCCAACGTCTGGCCAATCGCAGCCGCTGTTGCAGCTGTCGGACTGGGGGCGATCCTCGCCGCCCCCCGCATCCTTCACCGCCGCCGTGAACGCGAAGCAGCGCAGCTGGCGCTCGAATCGGCCGGTTAGTCTTTCTCTATGCGAGTCTCCGCCAAGGCCGACTACGCCGTGCGCGCCGCCGCCGAGCTGGCGGCGGTCAAGGACGAACCCGTCAAGGGGGAGAGGCTGGCGGAGGCGCAGGACATCCCCTTGCAATTCCTCGAGCACATCCTGCTCGAGCTGAAGCATCACGGCATCGTCCGCGCCCGCCGCGGCGCCAAGGGCGGCTACTGGCTGGCCAAGCCGCCCGAGGAGGTGACGATCGCCGACGTCGTCCGCGCGGTCGAGGGTCCGATCGCCCACGTCCAGTCCTCGCCGCCGGAGTCGATCGAGTACCGCGGCAACGCCGAGCACCTGCGGGAGGTATGGATCGCCGTCCGCGCCAACCTCCGCGCTGTGCTCGAGCACGTAACCCTCGCCGACCTGGTCAGCGGTGAGCTTCCCAGCGCGATCAAGGACCTCGCCGCCGAGCCCGACGCCTGGGCGCCGCGCTGAGGCGAGTGCGCTCCGTCTCGGTCCACCTCTCAATTCTAGTGAGCTGATTAGTCAATAAAATGCTAGCGTTGTTGCCATGGGGAAGCGGCAGCTCGGTTTGGCCGCGATCGGTGGCGTTCTGGCTTCGCTCACGTTCCTGTTCGCTGCCTGCGGGAGCACGGACGATGAAGCGACTGGCGAGCCCTCGGCGGGAGAACTCCATGTCGTCGGCTATTCGGGCCTCGACTCCGCTTACGAGGACGCTCTCGAGCCAGCGTTTGAAAAGAGCTTCGCCGGAGAAGGCGTCAGCTTCGGCAACTCCTTCGGTCCCTCTGACGAGCAAAGTCGTGCGGTCGCCGAAGGCGCGCCTGCCTCGGTAGTCCACTTCGAGCAGGCCGGCGAGATGGAACGGCTCGTCGAAGAAGGAGTGGTCGACGCGAATTGGGACGAGCAGCTCTACGGCGGAATCGCCCACGACACCGCCATCGTCTTCATCGTCCGCAAGGGCAATCCGAAGCAGATCCACAACGTCCGTGACATCCTCGACCGCGACGTCGACGTCGTTACCCCGAACCCGTTCAGCTCCGACGCCGGCCGCTGGAACCTGATGGACGTCTACGCGACGCTGATCCACGAACGCAAGACGGAGGCCGAGGCGCTCGCGGGGGTAAAGGCGGTGCTCGAGAAGGCCGTGGCCCAGCCCGACAGCGCCGCCGAGGCGTTCGCCGCCTTCCTCCGGGGCCAGGGTGACGTGCTCCTTGCCTACGAGAGCGAGGCGATCCAGGCGGTCGAAGCGGGGAAAGGAGAGCGTTTCCAGTTCCTTGTCCCCCACCAGACGATGCTGGTCGAAACGCCGATCGCCGTGACCAACGACGCGCCCGAACCGGCGGCAAGGGAATTCCTGAAGTTCCTCTGGTCGGAAGCCGGCCAGATCCTCTGGGCCAAAGAGGGCTATCGCCCGGTCGAGTCCACGCTCGTAAACCAGGAGAGGTTCTTCCCACGCAGTACCTTCAAGATCGCCCGGTTCGGCGGCTGGGGGAAGGTCAACGACGAGTTCTTCGGCGAAGAGACCGGCTCGGTGACCCGCATCGAGCGGGAACTGGGGATCCCCACCGGCAGTCCGCGCTAGACGGCCGACCGGGTTCCGTTTGGCCCCTGTCAGGGGTTGAACGGGCGCCACGCTCTTCCTGACTTTGCTGATCGACTTTCTGCTAAGGTGCCCGTCTTCATTCTCCATCAACTTCATCAAGAAAGAAGGGAACGGGTTAGATGACGAATCCCGGCAAGGGCAGGAAGACGCTCGCTCTGAGCTTCGTGGCAGGACTACTCGCGCTGGTGGCCTTGGCGGTGACCGGTTGCGGCGGTAGCGACTCGAGCGCGAGCTCTTCGGGCGGCGGCAAGCTCGACGTGGTCGGCTACTCGACTCCGGAATCCGTCTACCAGGAAGCCCTGGAGCCAGGCTTTGAAGCGACTTCGGCGGGTGCCGACGTCAGCTTCAGCAACTCTTTCGGCGCCTCCGGCGACCAGAGCCGCGCCGTCGTCGCCGGCCAGCCCGCCTCGATCGTCCACTTCTCCCAGGCCGGCGACATGGAACGGCTGGTCGAAGAAGGCGAACTCGTCTCGAAGAGCTGGGACAAGCGGAAATACAACGGGATCGCCGAGGACTCGGTCGTCGTGATCGTCACCCGCAAGGGGAACCCGGAAGGGATCAAGTCCTTCGACGATCTGCTCAACAAGGAAGTCGACGTGATCACGCCCAACCCGTTCAGCTCGGGCTCCGCCCGCTGGAACATCATGGCCGTCTACGGGACCCTGATCCACGAGGGCAAGTCGGAAAAGGAAGCGCTCGAAGGGGTCAAGACCCTGCTCGAAAAGACCGTCGTCCAGCCGGGCAGCGGCCGTGACGCGCTTGCCGCCTTCACCCAGGGCGAGGGCGACGTGCTGCTCAGCTACGAGAACGAGGCGATCAAGGCGCAGGACGAAGGCGAGGACGTCGAATACACGATCCCGCCCAGCACGATCCAGATCGAAACGCCGATCGCCGTCACCAAAGGCGCGCCGGCGGCCGCCCAGGAATTCCTCGACTACATCTGGTCGGACGCGGGCCAGGAAATCTGGGCCGAACACGGCTACCGCCCGGTCAACCCGAAGCTGGTCGACCCGAAGCAGTTCCCGACCCCCAAGGACCTGTTCGAGATCTCCGAGTTCGGCGGCTGGAGCAAGGTCAACGACGAGTTCTTCGACGACGAAACCGGCAAGGTCGCCGCGATCGAGAAGGAACTCGGGGTCTCGACGAGCGGATAGGCGCGACGCTGCATGGAGGGTCACCCGGCAACCATCTCCACGGCCCCACCCCGGGCGGGCTTGCGCCTGCCCGGGGTGGGTGCCGGTCTCGGCAGGGGTCTTGTCGGCCTCTACCTCTCGCTGATCGTGCTGTTGCCGCTCGCGGCGGTGCTCGACGAATCGCTCAGCGGCGGCTTTGGTGCCTTCTGGGACTCGGTCAGCGGCGCCCAGTCGATGGCGGCGTTGAAACTGACCGTGATCAGCTCGCTGATCGTCGTCGCGATCAACGCCTTCTTCGGCACGATCATCGCCTGGGTTCTCGTCCGCGACGAGTTCCCCGGCAAGGGCGCCGTCAACGCGCTGATCGACCTTCCCTTCGCGCTGCCGACGATCGTCGCCGGCCTCACCCTGCTCACTCTCTACGGGGCGGAAAGCCCGATCGGGCTCGACATCGCCTTCACCCGGGTGGCGATCATCGTCGCCCTCTGCTTCGTAACCCTGCCCTTCGTCACCCGCGCCGTGCAGCCGCTGCTGATGGAGATGGACCGGGAGATGGAGGAGGCGGCGACCTCGCTCGGCGCCGGCGGCTTCACCGTTTTCCGGCGGATCATCTTCCCCAACCTGCTGCCTGGCATCCTCGCCGGCGTGCTGCTCGCCTTTGCGCGGGCGCTCGGCGAGTACGGCTCGCTGATCCTGATCTCGGGCAACATCCCCTTCAAGACCGAGGTCTCCTCGGTCTTCATTCGCAGCCAGATCGAGTCCGGCGACGTATCCGGCGCCTCCGCCGTCTCGGTCGTCCTGCTGGCGATCTCACTGGCGCTGCTGGTCGCGGTCAGCTTCTTCGCCCGCGGGGGGGCCCGCAAATGACGGCCAAGTGGGGTCTGCGCTGCCTCGCCTTCGGCTACCTCGGCCTGCTCCTGCTCGCCCCGGTCGGGATGATCTTCTATAAGACCTTCGAGCACGGCCTCGGGCCGCCGATCGACGCGATGACCTCGCCCGATGCGCTGCATGCGATCTGGCTGACGCTCTTGATGGTCGCCGTCGCCGTGCCGCTCAACACCGTCTTCGGCGTCGGCTGCGCGCTGCTGCTCGTCCGTCACAAGTGGAAGGGCAACGCGGTGATCGACGGGATCATCAACCTGCCCTTCGCGATCTCGCCGATCGTGATCGGGCTCTCGCTGTACCTGCTCTACGGCACCGACGGTTGGTTCGGCCCGACGCTCTCCGAATGGGGGATCAAGGTCCTCTTCTCGACCCCCGGGATGATCCTCGCCAGCATCTTCGTCTCGCTGCCCTTCGTCGTGCGCGAGACGGTGCCGGTTCTGCAGGAGATCGGCACCGAGCAGGAGCAGGCGGCCTCGACCCTCGGTGCCAACGCCTGGCAGGCCTTCTGGCGGGTCACCCTGCCGGCGATCCGCTGGGGCGTCGCCTACGGCGTCGTGCTGACCACCGCCCGCGTCCTCGGCGAGTTCGGCGCGGTGACGATCGTCTCGGGCTCGATCTCGGGCCAGACCGAAACCTTGCCCCTCTTCGTCGCCAGGGCGTTCGAGAACTTTGACGAGCAGGGGGCCTACGCCGGCGCGATCGTGCTCGCCCTGCTCGCCCTGACCACCTTGCTGCTGATGAGCGTCGGCGGCCGCAAGGCCAAGGCCTCCGGCGGCCCGACCCCGGTCGGGCCGGGAGAGGTCGCGATCTCAATGTCCAATCCGAAGGAGGGTTCCTGATGGGAATCGCAGTCGAGGGAGCGCGCAAGCGCTTCGGTGACTTTCAGGCTCTTGACGACGTCTCGATAGACGTGCCCGACGGCTCGCTCACGGCGCTGCTCGGGCCCAGCGGCAGCGGCAAGTCGACCCTGTTGAGGGCGATCGCCGGGCTGGAGGCGCTCGATGCCGGCCAGGTGGTGATCAACGGCCAGGACGCGACGGCGACGCCGGCGCAGAAGCGCGAGGTCGGCTTCGTCTTCCAGCACTACGCCGCCTTCAAGCACATGACCGTGTTCGGGAACGTCGCCTTCGGCCTCAAGATCCGCAAGTGGGCGAAGCCGCAGATCAGCGATCGGGTGCACGAGCTGCTGCGCCTGGTCCAGCTCGACGGGCTGGCCGAGCGCTACCCCGACCAGCTGTCGGGTGGTCAGCGGCAGCGGATGGCGCTTGCCCGGGCTCTCGCCGTGGAACCGCAGGTGCTGCTGCTCGACGAGCCCTTCGGCGCGCTCGACGCCAAGGTCCGCAAGGACCTGCGCACCTGGCTGCGCCGCCTGCACGACGAGATGCACGTGACGACGATCTTCGTCACCCACGACCAGGAGGAGGCGATGGACGTCGCCGAGCAGCTGGTCGTGATGAACGAGGGCCGAGTCGAGCAGTCGGGAACCGCGGACGACCTCTACGACCATCCCGCCAACGAGTTCGTGATGAGCTTCGTCGGCGAGGTCAACCGGCTCGGCGAGCACTTCGTGCGGCCACACGACATGGAGGTGGTGCTCGATCCCGACGAGCGCACCGAGGAGGCGATGGTCAAGCGGATCGTCGCCCTCGGCTTCGAGATCCGGGTCGAGTTCGTGCTCGCCGACGGCACCGAGGTCTGGGCGCAGCTGACCCGCGCCGAGCTGCAGAAGCTCGAACTGCGCGAGGGCCAGATCGTCCACCTGCGCCCGGGACAGCTCAAGAGCTTCAGCGGCGAACAGCCAGTAGCCGCCTGAAGGGGCGACGGGGCGGGGCGCGCTTTGCCGGGTGGCGCCCCGCCCCGTCTCGCCGCTTACGTTACGCGACGCTCGAAGGTCTTCTCCAGCGCCTTCTCATGCTCCTCGCCGGCGACCGTCTTGTCGAGGCGGACGCTTGCCTCGCGACCGTCGAGGCGCACCGTGCCCACCTGGTTGTCGAAGTACGGGCCCTCGAGCAGGCGCCAGCGGATGCCTGGATCGGCCGCGCCGGCGGCGCGAGCCAGCCCGCGCGCCAGCGCCGTGAAAGGACGGGAGAAGCCGGCGCGCACGACTTTCCGCTCGCGCTCGTCGAGCGGGTTGCGGTAGGGAGAGCAGACCGCCTGCAGCACCGAGCTCTTCATCTCCGCCCCCCGCTTGAAGGCGACGTCGGAGAGGTAAGCGTGATGAACGTCGCCGGAGAGGATGACGATCGAGGCTGGCGGCTTTCCCCGCTTGCCTGAGCCGATCTCTTCCAGCAGTTCGCGAAGCCGCTGGAAGGAGAACTGGAAGGCGGCCCAGTGGTCGAAGTCGACCGCGCGCCGAAGTTTCTCGCTGACGCGCGCGATCGGCTTGCCCCAGACCCCGTCGCCGAGTCGCTCGTTCCAGGCCTCCAGATGATGGAAGCCGGGGGAGAGGAGGTAGGGCACGGTAGTGGCGATCAGCAGGTGGTCGAAGTCGCCGCTCGCGTGGTCGACGATCCAGTCCCACACCTCGTCGTCGAACATCGAGCGGCGCTCCTCGGTGAGAACCCGGGCGGCACGGGAGTCCATGAAGATCGCCCGAACGCCGTCGATGTCGCGGCAGAAGCTCCAGCGGGCGCCGGAAGCGGTCGAGTCGATTGCCTTGGCCCAATCGCGCAGCGCCTCGGTCGCATCGGGGTTGGCTCGAACCCGCTCGTAGACCTCGTTGCCGTCCAGCTCGCGGGGCGAGAGGTTGCCGATGTGCTGGTAGATCCAGTAGCTCATGATCCCGCCGACGGCGCGCTCGTGCCACCATTCCTTGCGGTCCATCTCTTCGTGCCAGGAGCGCGAGATGTTCCAGTCGTCGCTCATGTCGTGGTCGTCCCAGACCATCGAGGTGGACACCGTGGAGAAGAGCCAGCGGATCAGCGGGTCCTCCCAGGCCTCCCGGTAGAGCCAGGTGTACTCCTCGAAGTCGATCACCTCCTCGCCGGGGGGCTGAGCGGTGTCGCGCCGGGCGCGGATGCGCTCGCGCGTTGCGGGCGAGCCCTCGTCGACATAAACCTGGTCGCCGAGCAGGAAGAGCAGCTCGGGCCAGTTGTCGCGCTCGTCACGGGTCATCTGCCGAGCCAGGACGTGGAGCGCGTCGAGCTCATATCCGTCCTCGTCCTCGTCTTTGCTCTTCGTATAGGGCTCCTCGTGGGGAGCCGCTACCCGGCACGAGCCGAAGCAGATATCGACTGGCTTGCCGGGGCTGAAGGTGCGGATGGCGCTGGGAGGCAGGTCGCCCCCGGCGGGGGGCCAGCGCTGCTCACCGTCGAGCTCGACCGTGTACTCGTAGAAGCCGCCGGGCTCGAGGCCCTCGACCCGAAAGAGCGCATAGTGGTGGCCGCCCACGCCGAAGGTCTGCTCACGATGTCCCAGTACCTCGACCTCACAACGTTCGCTCGTCTTGACCCAGATCGTCGCCTCGGTTTCCGAGACATAGCGGAGCAGGGGTCCGAGCAGGAGGTCAGCCATCGGATCTCTCCTTCCCGCTCATCAGTCCTCACCTTCCCCGAATCCCCGTGTCCTACGCTAACTGTTATTCTTGAGTCTGAAACTCAACAAACTCTAGAAAGGAGCCGAGCAAATGAGTCGATCAGCGAGGAAGACCACCGTTGTCTCGAGGGGAAGGCTGAGCGGGGTGTTGCGTGGGGAGCGCCTCGGCGGTAGCACGGGGGCGCTTGCCGACGCCGCCGGCGATCGCGACGGCGTCGACGAGGCGATCTACTACCGGGCGCGACTCATCCTCGGCGAGTCGCTGCGCCGGCCGGAGTCGTTGCGCCAGCCTGGCCGGTAGGCAGTTCGGCCTTTTCCGGATACGCCTGGACGGCCAGGTTCCAGCTCTTCAGCACGAAGGTGACTTTCGCGGCGCCGGCGTACTGGACGGCGACGGTGTGGCCGCCTTTGCCCAATACAGTGGTCTGCATCACGGTGTGGACCAGGGCCGCGGCTTTCGGAGCTTCAGAGTTCGGGGTCGCGGGCGCGAAGTTGACTTTCCCCGTCGACTGCCCGTCGACCAGGATCTGGATCGGGCAGGCGAGTTCCGCGGCCGGTTTGTCCGTGCTGCAGGTCGCCTGTCCCGAGAAGGTGATCACCGCCGACGCGGTTCCCTTCGTCGCGAAGGAGGTGAATGCGGTCGGGATGTAGCCGGCGGTCGTCGCCGAGGCGAAGAAGGGGGCGGTCCCAGCGGCGATCCCGGCGACCGGCGTCAGCGGCGCGTCGGCCTTCTTCAGGTAGGTGTTGCCCGCCGCTTTTTTCTTCAGGTAGAGCGCGCCTGCTTTCTGGTTGGTGAGGTAGAGGTGCGCCGCCTTTTGGTTCGTCAGGAACGAACCGGCGAACGAGGGGTTGACGGCAACCACGGCGGCAAGCGCCGCCGCGGCCGCCACCACGAGCGCCGCGCGGGGCCTGGACAGTCTTCTGCTGAGCAATTGATCCTCCGTTGTCGGGGCCGCCGGGAAGCCTTCTTTACTTAAGAGGTCAATAAAGTACAGAAGCTGATAGGGTTTTGTCGAGCAAGTTGCTAAACAAACTCCAGTACCCGGCAGGAAAGGACTCAAACTCGACATGAGAAGCAAGACCCTCGCCATAGCGGCGACCGCCCTCCTGGGGCTCGCCGTGCCGGCGTCTGCCGGCGCCAAGACCCTGATCGGGTCGGGCTCGGTCGCCGCCCAGCCCGTGCTGCAGGCGCTCTTCGCCCAGTACACGAAGGTGACCAAAGGGAAGGTCAAGTTCGTCTACACCGCCAACGGAGGCAACGCCGGCGTCAAAGACGTCCAGAACGGCACCAGCCAGTTCGCCGGGCAGGCCCGCACGCCGCTGCCCAGCGATGCCGGCACGACCTACGTCAAGCTCTACCTCGACGGGCTCTGCATCGACGTCAACCCGAAGAACAAGCTGAGCAACATCACCATCCAGCAGACCCACGACGTCTACCGGGGCCTGTTGACCAACTGGAATCAGCTTTCCGGCTCGGGCCTCGACACGACGATCGACCCGGTCGGCCGCGACACCAACGGAGGGACCTACAACTTCTTCCTCCAGGCGGTTCTGAACAACGAACCGCCGGCGTCCAACGTCAACGCGCTGACCGCCGACGGCCTCGTCGTCAACGCGGTCAAGCAGGACCCGAACGCGATCGGCTACGACGGCCTCGCCTGGCAGGGCAAGGGCCAGAAGGCACTGAAGGTCAACGGCGTCAAATGCGAACCCTCGAAGATCAGCGTCGAGCCGCTCAAGTATCCGCTCTCGCGCTACATCTTCATTGTCCTGCCGACCGCTGACCCCAACCCGGCGGTGCAGAAGTTCGTCGACTGGGCGCGCCGCGACCCGGTCGCCGGGGAAGTGATCGCCAAGGCCGGCGGGGTGCCCGCCTTCAACAAGAAGAAGTAAGTGGAGGAGTCCTACCCAGAGGAGTACGGCCCTCGCTGGCCGGACCGGCGCGTCGAGCGGACGCTCGGCGCGCTGGTCTGCGCAGTCGTCGCGCTGCTGCTGGCGATGATCGTCACCGTCTTCGTCAGGGGGTGGCCCTCGTTCGCCCACAACGGCCTCGCCTGGTTCGGGCCCGGCGGCAACGTCGATGACCAGCTCAACGCGATCTTCCTCTCCGGCCAGGCGGGGGCCGAATACGTCTACACCTTCCACGCCTGGCCGCTGATCTGGAGCACGCTGCTGATCACCGGCGGCGCCGTCGCTATCGCCCTCTTCTCGGCCCTCTTCGTCGCCGTCTTCATCATCGAGTTCGCGCCCGAGTGGATGAGCAACGTCCTGCAGCCGGTCGTTCGCTTCCTGGCCAGCGTCCCCTCGGTGATCTACGGCCTGCTTGGCGTGCTGGTCCTGGTCCCGTTCATCGGCAACCACCTGGTCAGCGAGTCGCAGAAGGCCTCGGTCGCGGGCGTGATCTCGCTCAGCGGCTACAGCCTGCTCGCCGCGGTCACCGTGCTGACGGTGATGATCGCGCCGCTGATGGTCTCGATCTTCTCCGACGGCCTGCGGGCGGTGCGGCCGGGGTGGTTGGAGGGCTCCCTTGCCCTTGGCGTCAACCGCTGGCGGACGACGTGGAAGATCGCCGTCCGCACCGCCCGCCCGGCGATCGTCGCCGGCACCGTGCTGGCGGTGGCGAGGGCGATCGGCGAGGCGGTGATGCTGGCGATGATCTCGGGCTCGGTCGGCTTCGCCCCCAACCCCGCCGACGGCGCCGTCTTCGTCTTCGAGCCCTCGCGACCGCTGGCGCCGACGATCGTCAAGAACATCGACCAGCTCAGCTCGCCGCCGGCAAACGCGACGCTGTTCGCGATCGCCGCGGTGCTGCTCTTCTCTGCTGCACTGCTCTCGCTGACCGGCTGGGCGGCCCGGCGCGCGATGCGCAAATACGGGGCGACGGCCTGATGGGCGCCCCGGTCGCAACGCCACCCGCCGCACCCCCGCCGGGGGCCAAGATCCCATCACAGCCCGCCAAGGCGGCGGTCGAGGGCAGCGCGACCTGGCGGCTCAGCGACCGCATCGGTCTGGCGATCTGCTGGGCGTTCGGCCTGCTCTTCTGCGCGATCGCCGTCGCGATCGTCGTCTACCTGCTGGTCCAGGGGATCAAGTACCTGCGCCCGTCGATGCTGGTCACGCCCGCCTCGGCGGGATTCACCCAGAGCGAAAGCGGTGGCTTCTCCGACGCCCTCCTCGGCACCCTGATCGTCGCCGCGATGGGGATAGCGATCGCCCTGCCGATCGGCATCGGCATCGCCGTCTGGCTGGTCGAGTACGGCCGCCCCGCGGCGCTCGCCCGGATCACCGAGTCGACGATCGAGGCGATCGCCGGCATCCCCTCGATCGTCCTCGCCCTGTTCGGCACGGTGATCTTCTCCAGCACCGCGCTCGGCTTCCTCAGCCGCACCTCGGGCGGCGTCGTCTTCGGCCGCTCCTTCTTCGCCGCCTCGGTGATGCTCTCGCTGGTCGCCCTGCCGCTGGTCGTCGCCAGCGCCCGCGAGGGCCTGCAGTCGATCCCCCACCACGTGCGCGAGGCCTCCTATGCGGTCGGCAAGACCAAGGCGGCGACGACGCGGCGGATCCTGATCCCCGCCAGCCGGCCGCAGATCGCCACCGGGGCGATGCTCGGCCTGGGCAGGATCGTCGGCGACACGGCGATCATCGTCGTCCTGCTCGGCGCGACCCAGAACTTCGCCCCGGTCGAAGGCGCCTCCTTCCCCCTCGACTACCTGCGCGGCGCCGGCACGACGCTGACCAACTTCGTCTACGAGGCCTCTCCCACCGGAAACCTCAACCAGCCGCAGAAGGCCTACGCGGCGGCCTTCGTCCTGTTGTTGATGGTGCTGGCCTTGAACGCGGCCGTCGACGTCGTCCACCGCCGCGCCCGAAAGGTGGGGGCATGGAGTTCGTAAGAGACGTGTCCGAGTTTATGGGTCATATAGACCCCAAAAACTCGGACACGCCCGCGCCGCCGCCGATTCGGCGGCTGCCGCTGGAGGATGCGCCCGCTGCGCGGGAGGCGCCGGCGGCCCTCGGCGCCGCCGGCAACGGCGTCCCCACCCAGGGCGGGTTCACCGCCGCGCGCCGCTCGATCGGCGCGCCCCAGTTCTCGATCCGCCGCATGGAGATCGACGACGTCTCGGTCTCCTACGCTGACCGCGAAGCGGTGAAGTCGGTCTCGCTGCCGGTCCGCCAGGGCGAGGTGCTGTCGATGATCGGTCCCTCGGGCTGCGGCAAGACGACGCTGCTGCGCTCGCTCAACCGGCTGACCGAGCTGACCAGCACGGCGACGCTGCGCGGTCGCATCCTGCTCGACGACGTCGACATCTCCCGGATCGAGCCGACCCTGCTGCGGCGTCGGGTGACGATGGTCTTCCAGCAGCCCAACCCGTTCCCGATGAGCGTCTTCGACAACATCGCCTACGTCCTGCGCGAGCAGGGCTCGCGACGTCAGCGCAAGAAGACGCTCGAGCCCAGGGTCCACAGCGCCCTCGACCGGGCCGGTCTCTTCGAGGAGGTGAAGGACAACCTCGACCACCCTGCGCTGAAGCTCTCCGGTGGCCAGCAGCAGCGGCTCTGCATCGCCCGCGCGCTGGCGGCTGAGCCCGAGGTGCTGCTGCTCGACGAGCCCTGCTCGGCGCTCGACCCGCAGTCCACCCAGGTGATCGAGGACCTGATCGTGAAGTTGCGCGACGACGTCGCCGTGGTGATCGTCACCCACAACCTGCAGCAGGCCTACCGGATCGCCGACCACGTCGCCTTCATGTACCTGGGGGAGCTGGTCGAGTACAACAGCGCGACCGCGCTCTTCGGCTCGCCCCGCGAGCAGCGGACGCAGGAGTACGTGAGCGGTGCGTTCGGCTAGCCGCCAAATGCCGCGGGTGGCGGTCCTCGTCGTCTCCGGGCTACTGCTCGTCAGCGCACTGGCGGGCTGCTCGACGACGCAGGAAAAGGCCGCCCGCCAGCAGGCGCAATCCAAACGCATCCTCGAAGCCCGCGAGCAGAGGCAGAGACAGCGATCGAAGTCGCACGACCATGGAGGCCGCAAGCGATGAGCAATCACCCTCACCACGAACCCTGCGAGGAGTGCGGCGCGCCGCTCGACCCGCGGCAGCGCTACTGCGTCGAATGCGCCGCGCGGCGTGGCAACGGCGCCAACCCCGCCTCGCGTTACTTCGCCGCGATGAGCAAGCGGGCGCGGCGACCGACAGCGCGGCGACCGACGGCCAAAGCCGAGTCGGGAAGCCGCGCGGCGGCGGTCGGCTTCTTTGCCCTGCTGCCGATCGCGGTGGCGATCGGCGTCGTCGTCGGTCGCGGCGGTTCCGGGGATGGCGAAAACGAGGCGCTGCTTGAAGCGCTGCGCAACCAGAATGCCGCCGTCGCTAGCCAGTCCGCCGGCGGGCCGACGACGACGGCGGCCAAGGCGAAGGCAGACAAGTCCAAGCAAGCCGCCAAGGCCGCGGCCAAAGGCGGCGGCAAAGTGGTCGCCAAGACCAGCAACGGCACCGTCCATCAGGTGACCGGCTTCGTGCCGAGCAAGCAGAAGACCGAAGAAGACACCAAGCTGGTCGAAAACAACGTTAAGCAGACCGGCTCGACCTACGTCAAAGCGCAGCAGAACCTGCCCGACGTGATCGTCGTCGGCGGCGACCCCGGCTCTGCGCCCGCTCCGACCGGAGGGAATCAGCCGTGAACCCGGAGCCGGAGGGGAATGCCGATCTGGTCGGGCAGCGCGACCGCCTGCTGGAGAAGTTCACGATCATGCAGGCCGACCTCGGCGGCGCCTTCTACGAGATGGCGATTCGCGACCACGTGCGGATGGACGTCCTCACGCGCAAGGCCGCCGAGCTGCAGCGAGTCGACGCCGAGCTGTTGGCGGCGGAACGGATGCTGGAGCTGTTGCAGTGAAGCGCCTGCGCGGTTCGTTCGACGCCGCCATCGCGGCTGCCGCATCGCTGACCGGCAAGCGCTTCGGGCTGCTGGTCGCCTCCTCCGTCGTCACCACGGCGGCGATCGTCGCCAGCGCGATGACGGGAACCGGCGACAGCGGTGCCCTGGCGGCCCTGCTCGGTCGCAGCCTTGCCTCCGGCAGCGCGCCGGCGGCAAGCGCCCCGACGGTGGAAAGCTCCCCGTCGGCGGGCGGCACGGGCCATAGCACGCCGACCCCGGTGGGCGGTTCGGCGACGCCGAGCAGCGCGCCCCCGGCCGTGCCGCCACCCACGTCTCCCTCGCCCGAAAGCGCCCCGAGCAGCGAACCGAGCCCCACGGCCCCATCGCTGCCGGAAGCGGGCCGGATCAAGCACGTCTTCGTCATCTCGCTGACCAGCCCCGGCTACGAGGCGGCCTTCGGCGAAACCACGCAGATGCCGTATCTGGCCACGCAGCTGCGGCCCAAGAGCGAGCTGTTGAGCGGCTACGCCCTGCTCGGCGATGCGACGCTGCCCAACGGCATCGCGGCGGTCAGCGGCCAGCCGCCGAACGCCTCGACCCAGGCCGATTGCTCGACCTACGCCGAATTTCCGCCGAGCGCCAAGGTCGACAGCACGGGTGTCGTCACCGGTACCGGCTGCGTGTACCCGGTCGAAACGCTGACGATCTCCGACCAGCTCGCCTCCGGTCGCTTCAGCTGGCGCGCCTACATCGAGGGGATGGTCGACGAAAGTGGCAAAGCCGCCAGCTGCATTCATCCCGATGCCGACGCGACGGATGCCCCCTTACCCGGCGCGTACGCGTCGACGCAGAACCCGTTCGTCCACTTCCACTCGCTGCTCGATCTCGGCGATTGCGCGACCAACGACGTCACGCTCGAACAGCTCCCCACGGACTTGAGGAAGGCCGGGAAGACCGCGAACTACTCCTACATCGCCCCGACGCCGTGCGATGCCGGCAGCGCCGGCCAGTGCCCGGCCGGGGCCGCCGACGGCGCGGCCGCCGCCGACGCCTTCCTGGCGAAATGGGTGCCCCAGATCCTCGCCTCGCCGGCCTGCAAGGAAGACGGCCTGTTGATCGTCACCTTCGGCGCCGCGAATGCGCCTCCCGCGGAGGCCGCGCCGTCCGACTATCCCCTCCACGTGGGGACCCTGCTCGTCTCACGTTTCCTCGGCAGCGGTTCCACCGACGCAACGTCGCTCGACCCCTATGCGCTGCTGCGCACCACCGAGGACCTGTTCGGCCTCGATCACCTCGGCTTGGCGGGTGGGGCACAGGTGAAGTCTCTCGCCCCGGATCTGCTTGGGGAAACGAGTGGAGACTGACCCGCAGGCAATGCAGTCTCGGGCACAAAGAGGTCTCAGATATTTTTCGTTCTGCGCGCCATGGGTGCGAGTCGAACCTGCACGATGCTTCCATGCTTTCAGCAAGTATCGGCTCGGCGACGACGCTGCTGGAATTGGCGGCTACTTCGATTGGCTATGGGATAGTCGCGGTTGGCTTCGTCACCTCTTGTGTCGGAATGCTCCTCGGATGGACGCGCAAGGATCTGGAGGCCGATGCGTTGAGGAGCGCCTTCTGGGGCGGATTCTTCGGAACTCTCTGTCTGTGCATCGACCTACTATTGAGCTACCCTGGAATTCCATGATCACCAAAGGTTTCTACATATCACTCCTCATCGCTGCCGCCATCATGGGAGTAGGGGCCGCGCTCTTCCACGATTCCCAGGCGGGGGTACAGGCGACCACGGCTGTTGCCCTCGTGATCGGCGCGGTGGTGCTTCGCGTGTTCGACACCCGGGAAGGGCGTGGCGGACAGCGCCACAACTAAACGCTCTACGCCGTGGTCAGGGCTTCAGGCGGAACGGGGGGTATTGGTCGGTGACGAGGGTGAAGGCATAGCCGGTCACTCGGTTGCCCCAGCGGATCGTGCCCTCGACGAAGCTGAAGATGCCGCGCGGGTAGCGGCCGGTGAAGAGGATCGCGAACCAGGCACCGATCACGGCGAAGAAGACGCCGATGTAGAGGAAGAAGAGGACGATGTAGTGGGGAATGGCGAGCAGCCACTTGACCAGCGGCAGTCCCCGCTCGAGGCGCTCTGCGTCGGGGTACGGAAAGTCGAGGTGGACCGCCTGGCGCTCGTCGGTCGAGGGGTATTCGTCGTCCATCAGAAGGAGGTAGACGCCGATGCGGTTGGAGAAGCGCGTCAGTTCGAGGTTCCAGTCGAACCACCAGCGCGGGTACTTCTTCCTGAAGAGGAGCATCAGCACGGTGGGAAGGAGGACGAGGCTGCCGCCGGAGATTGCGAGGGTCGCGCCGTAGCTGTGGATGCTCGACCCCGGCAAGAGCTCAAGGATGATCGCGATCGGGATCACCGTGAAGATGCGGAAGAAGGTCGTCAGCCGGTTCAGCTGCCGCTCTGGGTAATCGACCGAGAACGTAACCGGGTAGTTGCTCGGACTGGGCTGGATGCTGTTCGTCTCCATCTCTGCTCCCCTTTCGCGAGTTAGCCGAATAATCGCCGACGGACCGGCGGCATCAGTCCGCGGCCGGAACGCCGCCGGCGACCACGTTCACGAAGTTCTCCAGGTGGCGGGTGGTCCAGCACTCGAAGGCGCCGTCGCAGTAGCGCTCATACGCGGCCATCACCGAGTCGCCGTAGTTCCAGTAGAGCTTCGGCTCGGGGTTGAGCCAGAAGAGGCGGCCGGCGCGCTCGGCGACCTGGGCGAAGACCTCGGCGTGGGGCTCGCGGCCGTTGGTGCGCGCGTCGCCGAGGACGATCACGGTCGAGCGCGGGTCGAGGTCGTCGGAGATCTCGGTGAGGAACTCGAGCCAGACACGGCCGTAGTCGGTGTAGCCGGAGACGTCGGCGACGCCGCCCTCGCTGGAGACGCGGCGGGCGATCTCGCGGAAGTCGCGCTCGTGCTCGAAGATCTCGGTCACCTCGGAGATCCGCTCGATGAAGACGAAGCTGCGCAGCTTGCGGAAGGAGTCGTGCAGGGCGTGCAGGACCGAGAGGAAGAAGACGCTGGCCGAGGTGACCGACGTCGAGACGTCGCAGAGGACGTAGATCTCCGGCCGGCGCGGCCGCTTCGGCCGGTAGCGCAGGTGCATCGGCACGCCGCCGGTCTCCAGCGAGGCGCGCATCGTGCGGCGGACGTCGACCGTTTGACCCTTGCGGCGCCCGCGCTGCTCGTGGCCGAGCGTCGCCAGCCGCCGCTTCATCTGCGAGACCGCACGGTGGACGGCGGCGAGGTCCTGGGTCGGGCTGGTCGGCAGGGCGCGGTCCAGCTCGGCCAGCGGGCGGGAGGGGGGCAGGGTCGAGGTGCGCTCGATCAGGTCGCGCTCCAGCTCGCGGCGCAGGTGGCGCTCGAAGCGGTTGAGCTGGTCGCGGTCGATCGGCGGTAGCTGGG
>Ga0193695_1000027_pt1 | contig 33895 bp, 29 predicted proteins | sample L3s2metaG_FD_160568 | JGI IMG/M metagenome (GOLD analysis project Ga0193695, IMG submission 160568) | Soil microbial communities from a riparian zone of the East river system, Colorado, United States - L3s2 | ecosystem: Environmental > Terrestrial > Soil > Riparian zone | place: USA: East River... | reverse complement strand
GTGGCGGCGGAGGTGGAGGTGGAGGTGGAGGAGGCGGTGGCGGTGGAGGTGGAGGCGGAGGTGGAGGCGGCGGTGGAGGTGGCGGAGGTGGAGGCGGCGGTGGAGGTGGCGGAGGTGGAGGCGGCGGTGGAGGTGGCGGAGGTGGAGGCGGAACGCCGGTGACCGTGAACATGCCGTGCATCTGCGCGGGGTGCGCATCGCACTGGTAGTTGTAGGTTCCGGGCACGAAGGTGACGTCCCAGGTCACATCGCCGGTCCCGGCGATATCCGTGGCCTCGTCGACGCCCGTTCCCATCAGGTGGTAGTTGTGGATCGTCCCGAGATCGTGGATGAGGATCGTGTACTCGCCCTCCTGCAGGGTCGTGATGTCCGTCCCGTTCGGGTACTTCAGGTCGATGGTGAAGCCGGGGCCGACGGTCCCGATCAGATCGGTGCTGTTGACGGCGGCCAGCGCATCGACCAAGCCGTAACCGAAGTGGTTATTCGGCACGTGGTCGATGCCGCCGCACTGCGTCCCGTTCGAGGACGTCAGGTTCGGATTGGCGGTGCCTTCCAGGATCGCCTTCGTCGCGGCGATGTTCCTCGCCAGCTCAGGGTGAGCCGACCAGAGCAGGGCGACGACGCCGACGACATGCGGGCCGGCCATCGAGGTGCCGCTGAAGCTCGCGTACGCGGTATCGCTTGTATTCACCGACGAGCGGTTGGGGTTGCCCGGTGCGGCGATGTCGGGCTTGATGCGGCCGGAGCCGTCGACCGTGACCGGGCCGCGGCTGCTGAAGCTGGCGACACTCGTCTGGCTGGTATTCAGCGCTCCCGTCGAGAAGGCCGCCTGGTAGATCGCGGGCGGGGCATTGACGGTCTCGCAAGCCGAACCGCCGTTCCCCGCGGAGGCCTCGACGAAGATGCCCGCGGCCTGCGTGTTCTCGACGATCGTCTGGAGCGTCTCAGGTGCGCAGCCCTCGCTCGGCGGGCAGATCCAGCTGTTGTTGATCACGTGCGGCCGAAGCGTCGGGTTGGGGTTCTGATTGTTGAGGTCGGTCGGCGCGATGAACCATTGGAAGCACTCCGTGTAGGTCGCGGGTGTTCCATTCCCCTGATCCATGTTCCGGCAGCCGATCCACTTGGCGCCCGGCGCGACGCCGATCTGATTGCCGGCGCCGTCGTCACCGACCGCAAGGCCGGTCGTGTGCGTTCCGTGAGCGTTGTCGTCGCAGGGCTCCATGTGATTCGGGGTGCAGATCCCGCCACCGGAGTGGATCGAGTCGTGCCAGTTGTAGTTGTGGTCTGCCGTCGAGCCGTTCCAGCCCCGGTAGTGCGGCTTGATCGCGTTGTGCGTCCAGCGCATGCCGGTGTCCTCGTTGCCGACGACGATGCCCTGCCCGGTGTAGCCGAGGGCCCAGACGGCTGGTGCGTGCACCTGGGCGGGGCCGGGCTCGACCGTGCCCGGCACGTGGGGGGGCGCCTTCGGCGTGGCGGTGTCGACGCCTGCGAGCCAGTTCGACTTCGTGCTCGCTTCGAGCGTCTTCACGTCTGAGCGAGCCGCAATGGTGTCGACGAGCGAGCGGTCGCCCGTGGCCATGATCACGTTCGCGATCCAGAACGACCTGTAGGAGACGCCGCGCGACGCGAGCATCGCCTTGATCGGCGCCTGCGTGCGCGCAGCTTCCTTCTTGAGGGTCCTGTAGACGTACCAGCCGCGCGCGTCCTGGTTCTTCATCTTGTCGGCGGCGCTCAGATCGGCCTGGTCCTTCAAGTAGATGACGAAGGACGCTTTGCCGTGCGCGGCCAACTGGTCGAGGATCTTCCCGTCAACCCGCGCGGCCGTGAAGTGCTCGGTCGTGCCTCTGGTCGCCAGAACAGGTGCCGCGCCGGCGATCAACGCGGCCAGCAGTAGCGCTGCGCCGAGCGCGATGCGCGGCGTTCGCCCCTTCTCTCGTCTCCCCATCGGGTCTCTCCCCCTCGTTTGGCTGAAAACGGTTAAGCGATTGACGTTAATCCGTTCGCGCAGATTTCACAAGGTCTAGAAGGCGATATTTGGACGCCGTGAGGCAACGGAGCTCCAGAGCCCCGCGCCTCACGGCGCACGGTTACTGGGCGACCACGCCGGTGCCCGCGAACTGGCACCGGCCGGTGCCCGCGAGCGAGTACTCCTCGGCCAGGAAGGAGACGGTGACGACGGACGTTCCCGTGGGCGAGCGGTAGACGATCGTCCCCGCGATATCGTCGTCGTCGGATCCCAGGACGTCGTAGTCGGAGCTCGCATCGAGATCGTCGTCCTCCCGGTAGAACGCGCCGGTGTCGGCGACCCCAGCGATGTGCAGGCGGGCGTTGTCGAGTGTGGACCGCGCCGTGATCTTCATGTCGCCCGTGCTGGAGCACGCGGCTCGCAGGATGAGGCCGCCGAACGTGAGCACGGTCGCCACCGGGGTGTTGGCCGGTACGTCGTGACTGACCTTCGCCGCTGCCGGGCCCGCGGCTCCGGGAGGCCCTGCCGCTCCCGCAGGCCCGGCCGGGCCCTGTGGCCCGACGGGCCCCTGCGGCCCGGTGAGACCACGGGTGCCGCGCCGGGACGGTACGACCGAGGCCGGGAGCTTCGCGTTGCGCCCGAGCGGGACGAGTCGGCCGGGTTTCGGCGTTCGCGCGGCCTTGATGCCGTTCACCGCCCCGGCGTTGGATGCGAAGGCGGCGATCGAGCGCCTGGCCGCGCCGCCCGCCGGACCGGCTGCCAGCGCCGTCAGCGCGAGCACGGCTCCGGCCAGGCCGAAGATGATTCGAGCTTTCCGCACGAGTGACCTCCTGAGCTGGGTTGGAACGAGTCGTCACCTCAAGTACCGGCTGCGGCGCTCAAAAAGGCCCGGCGCGCGCATCTCGGTGCGCTTTCGGCACAGAGTCGTAGCGGGGGGCCGTCGCTACCATGAGCTTGTGACCGAGCTCACACCGGAAGAGCGCGCCCGCCTGGCCGAACTGGCCTACTACGACGCGCCGGAGCCCATCCGCCACGAGCCGCGCTTCCCGCTCCTGCGCAAGATCGCCGGACCGTTCGTCGCCGTGGGAGCGCTGCTCGCCAAGTTCGGCGGCCTGCTCTTCAAGGCGAAGTTCTTCTTCTCGATCTTCATCTCGGCAGCGTTCTACGTGTGGTACGGAGGCTGGTGGTTCGGGATCGGCCTCATCGTGCTGCTGTTCGTGCACGAGATGGGACACGTCATCGAGGCCAAGCGACAGGGCCTCCCGGTCTCGGCCCCGGTCTTCATCCCCTTCCTCGGCGCGGCGATCATCATGAAGGAGATGCCCCACGACGCCTGGAACGAGGCGAAAGTGGGGATCGCGGGCCCGCTGCTGGGCTCGGCAGGCGCGCTCGCCCTCTGGATCGCGGGCGAAGCGGCGAACTCGAACTCGCTGAAGGCGATTGCCTTTCTCGGATTCCTGATCAATCTCTTCAATCTGCTGCCGGTGATCCCGCTGGACGGAGGGCGCATCGTCGGCGCACTGCATCCGGCGCTCTGGGCGGTCGGCTTCCTCGCTCTGCTCGGACTCGTGTTTCTCCGGCCGAACCCGCTGCTGATCCTGATCCTCGTCCTTTCGGGCATGGAGCTCCTGAACCGCTGGCGGAACCGCAACCACCCGGAGCTCGAGTCCTACTACCGGGTCAAGCCCGCGCAGCGGTTGACGATGGGCGTGCTCTATTTCGGGCTCGCGTTCCTGCTCGTGATCGGGATGCACGCGACGCACGTTCCGCGCGATCTGTTCAAGTAGATGGACGACGAGCATCTCCTGATGCCCCACGAGGGCGCGCTACCCGAGAACGTCCTCTCGATCGCCAGGGAGTTCTGGGCCGGCTTCGCGGCCGTGGACAAGATCGATCGCCCGGCGGTTTCGATCTTCGGCTCTGCGCGCGTGCGCGAGGACTCGCAGGCCTATCGCGACGCCCGCGAGGTCGGGCGGCGATTCGGCGAGGCCGGCTGGGCCGTGATCACCGGCGGCGGGCCGGGCGTGATGGAGGCAGCGAACCGCGGTGTGAAAGAAGGGGGCGGGCTCTCGGTCGGCTTCAACATCGAACTGCCGCACGAGCAGGGCTCGAACGCCTACCTGGACATCTCGTACACCTTCAAGCACTTCTACGCGCGCAAGGTCTGCTTCGTGAAGCCCGCGGAGGGGTTCGTCATCTTCCCGGGCGGCTTCGGCACCCTCGACGAGCTCTTCGAGGCGCTGACGCTCATCCAGACGGGCAAGGCCGAGAACTTCCCGGTGGTGCTCGTCGACACCGACTACTGGGGCGAGATGCTCGACTGGGTGCGCGGAGAGATGCTCACCGACGGGATGATCTCGACCGACGACCTCGAACTCCTCTACGTCACGGACGACCTCGAGGAGGCGGTTCAGAACGTGGTCTCGAGCTACGGGACTCGCAGCGCCGAGATGCTCGACGAGCCGAAGGCGGACGCTCGGTGAAGCTCCGCGAGTTGCCCTCGGTCGACGAGCTGGCCCGCTCGAGCGAGGACCCGCTCTCGGTTCAGGCCGCCCGTAGTGTGCTCGCGCGCGCACGCGAGGAGATCCAGGCGGGCGCGGAGCCCGGCGACCTCGAGGAGCGCTTGCGTGAGGAGCTCGAAGCCGCCCGCTCCGCCCGGTTGCGCCGCGCGCTGAACGCGACCGGCGTCATCGTCCATACGAATCTCGGCCGCGCGCCCCTCGCCGAGGCGGCCCTCGAGCGCGTGCACGAGGTGGGCCGTGGCTACTCGAACCTCGAGTACGACCTGACGGCAGGTGCGCGCGGCTCGCGCCAGGATCACGTCGCCGGCGTGCTGCGGCGGCTCACGGGTGCGGAAGCCGCGCTCGTCGTCAACAACAACGCCGCCGCCGTGCTGCTCGCGCTCGCGGCGCTCGCCGAGGGACGCGAGGTAATCGTCTCGCGCGGCGAGCTGATCGAGATCGGGGACGGGTTCCGGATTCCGGACGTGCTCGCCCGCTCCGGCGCCCGCCTCGTCGAGGTCGGGACGACGAACCGAACGCGGGCCGCCGACTACGCCCGTGCGGTCGGGCCCGAGACGGCCGTCCTCCTGCGCGTGCACCAGTCGAACTTCAGGGTCGTCGGCTTCACCGAGCTGCCGTCGGTGGCGGAGCTGGCAAAGGTCGCGCGCCAGCACGAATTGCCGCTCGTGGACGACCTCGGGTCGGGCGCGCTCGCGCGGGTCGAGGACGAGCCGTCGGTGCGGGAGAGTCTCGAGGCCGGCGCCGATCTCGTCTGCTTCTCGGGCGACAAGCTGCTTGGAGGCCCACAGGCGGGAATCGTGGTCGGCAGCGCAGAGCTCGTCGAGCGGCTGCGCCGCCACCCTCTGCAGCGGGCCGTGCGGGCGGACAAGCTGACGCTCGCAGCGCTCGAGGGGACGCTCACGCTCTATCTCGATCCCAACCGGGCCGCGCGCGAGGTGCCGGTGCTGCGAATGGCCGGCGAGAGCGCCGACGCGGTGCGCGCGCGAGCCGAGCGGCTCGCGGAGCTCGTCGACGGCGAGGTCGAGGAGACGGTGGCCAGGATCGGCGGCGGCGCGCTGCCGCTGGCGGAGCTACCGAGCTTCGCGTGCGCGATCGAGGAGGAGCTCGCCGGGCCATTGCGCCACGGGGAGCCGCCGGTGATCGGGGTCGTCCGCGACGGCCGCCTGCTGCTGGACTGCCGGACGCTGAGCGACGCCGAGATGGATGAAGCCGCCACGGCCGTCCTCTCGGCCCGCGGATGAGCACGCGCGCGCCGCAGTCAGAGCTCTGGGATGTGCTCCGCGGCGCGCTCGCCACCAGGGCACTCGCAATCGTCGCCGACCTGAGAATCTCCCAGGCGCTGGCCGAGGGCGCGCGGCCAGTCGATGACCTGGCGCGCGAGGCCGGCGCAGATCCGGACACGCTCCACCGACTTCTCCGCGCGCTTGCGAGCGACGGCGTCTTCATCGAGGAGGAGTCGGGCATCTTCGGCAACACACCGGTGTCGGAGCAACTGCTGGACAGCGGCTGGGGAGCGTTCGCCCACCTCTTCGGCGGCGCTTTCTACCAGGCTCTCGGCGCGCTCGACGAGTCGGGCAAGGCGGCCTTTCCGAAGCTGTACGACACAGATTTCTGGTCGTGGCTCGCCGACCATCCGGACGAGCGCTCGATTTTCGACAGCGCGATGGAGCAGGGCAAAGCGCAGAGGGTCGATCGTTTCGACGGCGTCGAGTGGCGCGGCGACGAGACCGTCGTCGACGTCGGAGGCGGAAACGGCTCGCTGCTCGTCGCGTTGCTGGCCCGACAGCCAGGTCTGCGCGGCATCGTCTTCGACCTGCCGGAGACGGTACGGGACCACGCGGCGCTCGGCGACCGGATCGAGTTCGTCGAGGGCAGCTTCTTCGAGCGCGTGCCGGAAGGCGACGCCTACGTCCTGTCGACGATCCTTCACGACTGGAACGACGAGCGCGCCGCCGCAATCCTCCGCACCATCCGCGCGGCGGCATCGCACGACACACGGCTGATCCTTCTCGAGGCTGTCGTTCCGGCCGGCAACGAGCCCGACGGCGCCAAGTGGCTCGACCTGCTCATGCTGGCGCTCTTCGCCGGCCGCGAACGCAACGAGGCTCAGTGGCGGGAACTGCTCGGGACCGGCGGTTTCGAGCCGACGAGCATCGAAGACGGGCTGATCCAGGCGCGATGCCGCTGACGGTCGGCACGGCGGGCCACATCGACCACGGCAAGACATGGCTCGTCCGAGCGCTGACGGGCAAGGACACCGACCGGCTTCCCGAGGAGCAGGCGCGTGGGATCTCGATCGACCTCGGCTACGCGCCGCTCGACCTGCCCGGCGGCCGGCGACTGTCGGTGATCGACGTTCCCGGCCACGAGCGGTTCATCCGCAACATGGTCGCGGGCGCCAGCGGGATCGACCTCTTCCTGCTCGTGATCGACGCGACCGAGGGCGCCCGCCCGCAGACGCACGAGCACCTGGCAATCCTGCGGCTGCTCGGGATCGACCGGGGCGTCGTCGCGGTGACGAAGGCCGACGCGGCCGATCCGGCCCTGCTGGAGCTCGTCCTGGCCGAGGCGCGCGAGCTCGTGCCCGGCGCGGAGGTCGTTCCGGTGAGCGCGAAGACCGGCGAAGGCCTCGACGAGCTGCGCACCGCGGTCGAGGCGGCCGCCGCGAGCCGTGAGCACGCGGCGCTCCTCGGCGCGACGCGCCTCTATGTCGACCGCGCCTTCACGCTGCACGGGATCGGCACCGTCGTCACCGGCACGCTCTGGTCGGGCTCGGTCGGCGAGGGCGACGAGCTGCGAGCCGAGCCGGCCGGGCTCGACGTCCGCGTGCGCAGCGTGCAGGTGCACGACGAGCCCGTCGAGCGCGCGGAGGCGGGGCAGCGTGTGGCACTGGCGCTGCCCGGCGTGGAGCGAGACGCCCTCGGGCGAGGCGACGCACTGATCGAGGCGGGGGCGTACCCGGTCAGCTACCGGCTCGACATCGAGCTCGAGGAGCTGGAGCCGATCCCCGCCCACGCCCGGATCCAGGTGCATCACGGGACGGCCGAGATCCCGGCGCGGCTCGTCCGGGTCGGCGAGCGCTTCGGGCAGCTTCGTCTCGCGACACCGGTCGTTGCGGCCCGTGGGGACCATGTTGTCTTGCGAGGCAACACGACACTCGGCGGCGGACGCGTCCTCGACCCGGCCCCGCCGCGGGCGCCCGACTCTGCCCGCCTCGCGCTACTGGCGACGGATGACCCCGCCTCGATCGTGCGGGCGCTCGTCCACGAGCCCGTACGCGCGGCCGATCTCACCGCTCGTGCGCTGCTCTCGCCGGCGGAGCTGGCCGCCGGGCTAGGCGCGGTCGAGCAGGCCGACGGCTGGCACTTCTCGGCCGACTGGCTCGACGGGGCTCGACGGGAAGCGCGGACCCGGCTGACCCTGCGAGCCGAGGCGGCGCCGCTCGATCCCGGCCTACCCGCGGGAGAACTGCTCGCCGGCGCACCCTGGGCCGATGCGCTTCTGCCCCTCATGCAGCTCGACCAGCGCGACGGCAAGGTCTATCTCCCGGGCAAGGCTGCGTCTCTCGGCGAGCGCTCCGCCGATGCGGAGGAGTTGGAAGCGAAGCTCGAGGAAGTCGGACTCGAGCCGACCCGCATCGACGATGCGGAGCTCGCGCGCTTCCTGGAAGCCGAGGGCCGGCTCGTCCGGGTCGGCGACGGGCTCGCCGTCGGCATCGGCCCCTACGAGGCAGCCAAGCGGGCCCTGATCGAGGAGTGCGAGGCGGCCGGCAAGATCACGCTCGCCCGCTTCCGGGACCTGATGGGCATCTCGCGCCGGCCGGCCCAGCTCCTGCTCGAGCGCTTCGACGCCGACGGCGTGACGCGCCGCGTCGGCGACGCGCGGATCCTGCGCGGAGCCGTTCGCCAATAGCCGGATGCCGGTGTTCGAGATCGACACTCCGACGGGCCCGGCACGCGCCCACCTGCACGTCCCCGAAGAGCCCCGCGGCGCGCTCGTCCTCGGTCATGGGGCCGGTGGTGGCGTCGAAGCACCGGATCTGCGGGCGTCGACCGAGGCTGCACTGTCAGTGGGGATCAGTGTCGCGCTGATCGAGCAGCCCTACCGAGTGGCGGGCAGGCGCTCTCCACCCCGCGCGCCGCAGCTCGATGCAGCGTGGCTCTCCGTTGTCGCGCACCTGCGTGCGACCGAGCTGGCCGACCTGCAACTCGTCGTCGGCGGTCGCTCACTGGGCGCCCGGGTCGCCTGCCGCACGGCGGAGGAAGCCGGCGCCGTTGCGGTGCTCTGCCTCGCATTCCCCCTCGAGCCGCCGCGCCGCGCCGGGAAGCCGCCGCTGAGTCGCCTCCCCGAGCTCGAAGCCGTGACGGTGCCGACGCTCGTCGTTCAAGGCGTACGGGATCCGTTCGGCATGCCGCCCCCCGGGCCTTTTCGCGAGGTGGTGAAGGTGCAAGGCGATCACGGCCTCAAGGCGGACCCCGAAGCCGTGGCTGCAGCAATACGAGCGTGGCTTCCTCAGGTGGTTGTTCAGGCGACGCACGCCAGGTAGCACGGGTGAACCCCTGGTTCCCCCGAGGGCGACTCATGGGTTAGACAAGGCTTCTGCGAGCAAATCCCGGCGCGACGTCTCGGGCCTGATGCGGACGAAGTATTCGCGCCCCAGGAACTCGTCGGCGAGGTCGTCCGGGAGCCCACTCAGCAGGTGGCTCGGGCCGATCTGGCTGGCGTAGGCATTGAGCGCCGCCAGCTTCGCAGGGAGGAACCGGCGCACGTCGAGCGTAGTCGTGACGGAGTCGGCCGGCGCACCAAAGGCGTCGGGCTCGATGCCCCAGAGATCAGCGGGGAGGCCACGGGCGCGCATGATCGAGCCGAGCCGGCCGGCATGCCCCTCCGGCCAGGTGGCCCCATAGAGCCACTCCGGTGCGGCGGGCCCGAGAAGCTCGAGGGCGGTATCGAGAAAGCGCGAGACCGCGAGGTGGTCGGGGTGCCAGTAGAGACCCTCCTCGGAGAAGCTGATCACCAACTCCGGCCGCTCGCGCTCCAGTAGGCGAGCAAGCGCCCTCGCCGCCTGTCCCTGGTCCACGTCCGCCAGCTCGCCGTCGGGAAAATCGAGGCACTCCGCAGAGGAAGCGCCGAGCGCGCCTGCCGCCGCCAGCAACTCCGCCGCGCGGGCCTCGCCCAGCGCCTCCCGACCGACGAGCTCGGGTAGCTCGGTCGGTCCTCGCTCCCCTCGGGTCATCGACACGATCGCCATGCGACGGCCCGCGGCGGCGCAGGCCGCGAGGACTCCACCCGCGAGCAGCGACTCGTCGTCGGGGTGGGCAAATACCCCAAGCACACCGCCGGCCATCAGCCGGCGTGGCCGCTTGGTTGGGCGAGCCGCCGATAGAGCCGCTCGTAGGCGTCCACCATGCGCCGATAATCGAAGCGCTCGACCGCTGCCTCCCGCACTCGGCCCCGGTCGAGCTGGACGGCGCTCTGGACAGCCTCGGCGAGCCTCTCGCCCGGCGGAACCCAACGGCCGCCCACGCCCTGCTCGACGACCTCCGGCACAGCACCGACGCCGAAAGCGGCGACCGGCGTACCACACGCCATCGCCTCGACCATCACGAGGCCGAACGGCTCGGGATAGGTGATCGGGTAGACGAGCACAGCCGCTCCGGCCAGCAGCTCGTTGCGACCGGCGGCGTCGACCGTGCCCTCGTAGCGGATGAACCGGCCATCGATCTCGGGCCGCACGTCGCGCTCGAACCAATCCGTGCTGGGCCCGGCCATGACCAATGGGATGTCGAGCTCGCGTGCGACGCGAACCGCCTCGTCCGCGCCCTTCGAGGAGATCATGCGCCCGAGGAACGCAAGGTATTCGCCGCGCTCGGCGCCGAACGGGAAGGCGTCTGCGTCGATCCCGTTGTGGATCACCGGGATGTCGTCGAAACCGTCGAGCTCGCTGCGTTGGAAGTTGGAGATCGCGACGAGATGCGCCTCCGGATAGCGCCTGAACCCCTCCAACACTTCGGGGCCGAGCTGGACGTGGTAGGTGTGAACGACAGGGGTCGAAACGAAGCGGCTGAAGGGCAGCGCGAAGTGGTAGGTGTGGCTGTGCATCACGTCGAACTCGCTCGCGTGCTCGAAGGCCCAGGCCGCGTTCAGCGTCTCGGGCACACGCCAGTCCCAGACCTCCTCTCGCTCCCGGTAGCCCTGCGCGTAGCACGAGCGCAACTCGGCAGTGGTCACCGAGTCGCCGACGGCGAACAGGGTGACGTCGTGCCCTCGCCGCACGAGCTCCTCCGTGAGCAGCGAGACGAGCTGCTCGATCGAGTCGCCCTCCCCCGGCCTGACGGGCATCGCGACGGGCGCCAGCTCGGCAATCCTCAGCTTGTCCATCAGCGGCGGCGCGAACCTAGTGACCGGGCATCGCCGTTAACATCGTGCGCCTTATCCGACCCAAGGAGGTGTCTCGAATGACCAGGCAGCTGCTCGCAGTTGTGGTCGTGAGCGTCGTCCTGAGCACGGTGATCGGCTTCACGCTCGGATGGGTCACCAACCCTCAGAACGCCAACGCCGCGACCGGAAACGCAGAGGTGATCCGGCAGCTCAAGAAGCTGAACGTGCAAATGGTCTCGCTGAACTCGAAAACCGGAGACACGCAGACGACCGACGGGAGCGTCAGGGGATTGCTCACGATCATCTGCGACTACACGGCCCCCATCAACTGCAAGCCACATTGAGTTAGCGCGCGTAAAAGCGACCCGCCGCGAGGGGCCCGGGCTCAGGGCGCCGCCCGGGCTCACGCCATCCCCGCGGTCTCGAGCAGCCTGCGCAGGACGATCTCTCCCGCGAAGTGCTCCTCCGCGATCTCCCGTGCGCGCCGGCAATGAAGCTCGTACTCGGCGGCGATGCGCTCGATGCCTTCGAGGATGCCTTCTGCGTCGTCGAACGAGAGCAGACCCTCGCCCACCGGTAGGAGGTCGCTGAAGCCTGTCTCCCGGACGAGTGCCGGTCGGCCGCTGGCCAGATAGCACTGTGTCCGGTCGCTGAACCAGCCGCTACGCGTCTCGACGTACATGCCCTTCGCGAAGCCGAGCTCCGCCTTTGAAGTCTGGATGAAGCGCCGGTAGGCCTCGGTGTCGATCGTGGCGCGAACCGCGTCGGTCAGCTCCCAGCCGTGCTCGGCGAGCAACTCGGTTGGAGGCTTCCCGGCAATCGCAAGCAGGATCTGCTCGCTCGTCTGCCCGGGCAGCGCGATCAGTCGAAGCAGCTCGTCGCCCTTGCCCTTGCCGATCCCCGGGAAGCTGTCGGTGGTCCAGCTGAGGATCGTCGTGAACGGCGCGTCTCGAGGCGCGGGGGTGACGGGCCAGAAATCGAGCGCGACCGGCTGGATCGTGGGATGCCAGCGAAAAGGCGTCTCGGCCAAGGTGCAGGTCGGGTCCTCGACGCGTAGGGCAAAGGTGAAGAGAGCATCGTGCGCTGCGAAGAAGTCGCGGTACCACCCCTCGCCTGCGTCCGCGATCGCCTGTTGAGTGAAGCCGGGATCGGTGTCGATGAAGATCTTCGGGAGCCCCTCGTACTCGGGCCTGACCATCCAGCACCCGCCTGAGAGGTTGACCATCAGATCGGCGCCACTGCAGGCCTCTGCGACCTGCGGCCGAGTCTTGCCGTGGTAGCCACCCTCGTAGTCGACGTAGGCCCAGGAGTCTTCGAGCCCTACGAGCGCGAGCTCCCGGTGGATGTAGTCGAGCGCGTACGCGGGGTCGGTCGCGATCGCGTTTTGCGCCGGGTCGAAATTGCACTCGCCGGTGTCCTCCAGGTAGAAGACGTCGTAGCCGAGGCGCTGGAAGCCGGCGATGTACTGGAGCGCGCACCAGGTCACACCGCCGACGGGATAGCGGCCGACGATGCCCGCGAGGACGAGTCGCTTACGAGCCACCGTCGTTCCCGCCTGGTTCGAGCGCTTGATCGAGATCGGTGTCCGGGCCCATCGGGATGCGCTCGAGACGATAAGGGTCGTCCGCAGGGATCGCGAACGGTCCCCCTCCGTAGCCAAACGCCGCGCGATAGCCCGCCCGCGCCAGGGTCTCGCGCAGCTCCGGCGGGACACCGGCGTCGTCTCCGTACGGGTAGGCAAACAGCTCCACTGCCTGCTCGAGCTCGGCCTCGAGGGCAGCCTTGGAGTGCTCGAGTTCCTGGGCGCGTCCGGCTGGTGCGAGCTCGGAAAAACTCCGATGCGAGACGCCGTGCGACTGCACCGCGACGCCCCGCCGCAGGAGCTCACGCAGGTCATCCCAATCGCACAGCCGCTCGTCAGGCTCGCTGTCGAAGTCGTTCGTCCCGCCAACGAAGTCGGTCGGCATGAAGAGGACCGCCGGGTAGCCGAATCGCTCGAGCACCGGCAGGGCGACCTCCCGCACCGAGCGCTGGCCGTCGTCGAAGGTGATGAACGCTGTTCGCTCCGGAAGAAGTTCCGGCTCCGTGAGGCCCTGCACGAAGGTGGCGAGGTCGACGGCTTGCCAGCCGCAGTCACGGAGCGTCGCGAGCTGCTCGGCGAAGACCGCCTCGGGGATGTAGAACCAGGTTTCCCAGCCGCCCGGAGCCGGGGGGCCGATTTTGTGGTAGCCGAGGACCGCGATCCGCTTCACGCCAGTGCCAGCTCGAGGACCCGCCGGACGACCTTCTCGCCGTCGAAATGCTCCTCGGCGAGCTCGCGCGCGTGGCGGGAATGGCTCTCGTAGTCGGCCTCCACGGCCTCGATCGCAGCGGCTGCCTCATCGAGGTCGCGAAAGCGCAGCAGCCCCTTTGCCTCGGGAAGGAACCGGCTCGGCCCGGTGTGCTCGACCACCGCGGGCTTGGCGCTCGCGAGATAGCAGATCGTGCGATCGCTGATCCAGGCGTTGGCCAGCAGCCGGCAGGACGGTTTCGCGCAGCTGAACTCGGCCCGAGAGCCCTGGATGTAGGCGCGGTAGTCCTCCGGCGTCGGGCACGCCTCCCAGGCGTCCCGCACGTTCCAGCCACCTTGCTCCAGGACCGGAACGTCTGTCTCGGCCGTGTAGTCGTCCAGTGTGACCGCCATCTCGAGCGGTTGATTGGCCTGCGCGGGAAGCTGCGCGTAGGCGAGAAAGGCGCTCCGCTTGTCGTTGCAGACGGCCTCGCCGTCCAGTTCGATCCAATCGCCCCACCAGTTCGTCACCGTCGTGTACGGGCCGGGGGCGGCATCGGCGGCCGGCCACGCGGCCAGGAACACCGGCGAAGGGGTGTGTTGCCAGCGCAGGCCGCCATCGGGGAAGCGGGCCTCGCTCGTGCCGACCGTCTCCCCGATCGTCAAGTTGAGATCATGGTCGCAGACCTGCAGCTTGCCCTGGCTCATCCAGAGCTGCAGGAGACCGGGATCGAGGTCGACGAGCGACGTTCGCCGGAACATCTCAAGCGCCCACGTCGGCGTGTCGTAGGCGAAATCGAGCATGAGTTCCGCCTCCGCCGCGGCGGCCTCGAGGTCGAGCCGGCCGTCCACGAGCCGGGGATCGAGCTCCTGGCCGGTGAAGCTCGTCAGGGCGAGCGCTGGGCCCAGCCCGTAGAACTCGAGCCGAGCACTGAGGGTGGCGATGTCGCGCTCCACCTCAGCCCTGGGTCTCGTCGCCGCGAGCTCGCCGATGTCCTCGAGCCAGATGACGCGGCAGCCCAGCGCATGTAGCGACAGGGCCCAGTTGAGATAGACCCAAAGATGACCGGCGCCCTCGGGATAGCCGAGCGTAAGGGGGGTCATGCAGACGGTCGTGCTCACGGATCGAATATCGCCCGGCGGTGCGTGGGCGGCCGCTCACCCGCCTGAAGCGACGGCTTCGGGCGGCAGCTCCAGGTCGTCCGTCGGAACACGAAGGCGCGCACCGCTCGGACGCACGAGCCGCCCGTACTCGATCTCGAAGCGCGCGTCACAGTTCTCGAGGGTACTCAGACGGTGGGCGATCATCAGCGACGTGCGCCCCTGCATGAGGCGCTCGCTCGCCTCCATGATCGCGGTCTCGGTCTGCGTGTCGACCGAGCTCGTCGGCTCGTCGAGGATCAGGATCGGCGCGTCCTTCAGGAATGCGCGAGCAAGGGCGATCCGCTGGCGTTCGCCACCCGAGAGCCGCATGCCGCGCTCGCCGACCACGGTGTCGTACCCGTCGGGCAGCTCGCTGATGAAGTCGTGCGCGTTGGCGGCCTCGGCGGCGGCCATGACGTTCCGCGAGCCGGCTGCCGGCCGCGCGTAAGCGATGTTCTCGGCGATGCTGGTCGAGAAGAGGACCGGCTCCTGCAGCACGATCCCGAACTGATTCCGTAGGTCGGCGAGCCGGTAGTCGCGCAAGTCGACGCCGTCGAGCAGGATCGCTCCCGCCGTCGGGTCGTAGAAGCGCGTGATCAGGCTCACGAGCGTCGTCTTGCCGGCGCCGGTCTTGCCGACGATGCCGAGGCGAGTGCCGGACGCGATGCCGAACGAGATGTCACGCAGGACCGAGAGCTGCCCGTCGTAGCCGAAGGAGACGTCGCGGAACTCGATCGCGCCGCGCGCTCGCCCAAGCCGGCGGGCGTGCGGCTTCTCCACGACGTCGGGAATCTCATCGAGCAGCTCGAATGCGCGCTCGGCGCTCGCGAGCGAGGACTGGAGGTCGCCGACCTTCTGGCTGATCGTCTCCAGCGGCCCGTACAGCTGCGAGAGGTAGGCCATGACGATCAGCAGCTCGCCGACCGTGAGCACACCGGTCTGCACGTGCCGGACGCCGAAGAACAGCACCGCGGCCGTCCCGATCGCGATCGCGGTGTTGACCGCGAGCCCGAAGGCCGCCTCGGTGAACGAGAGGCGCACCCGCGCCCGCACCGTGCGGTCAGAGCGGGCGATGTAGCGCGCGTGCTCGTCCCGCTCCTTGCCGAAGGCCTTGACGACGCGCATCGAGGTGAGCACGTCCTGGAGGACGCCGAGGGCCGAGCTCTCGAGCTCCTTGAGGTCGTGGTACCGGCGGTGCACACGCCGCGTGTAGAAGCGCGAGAGAACGAAGAGCGCCGGGACGACCCCGAGGGCGATCAACGCCAGTTGTAGGTCGATGAGCGAGGTCACGTAGAGCGCCGAGAGGAGCATCGCCGCGGCGCCCACGAACGGGATCACGCTCTCGACGATGTGCTGCATGGCTTCCGCGTCGTACTGGATGCGGTAGATCGAGTCGTGGCTTCCGCGGGTGTCGTGGAACGAGAGCGACAGCCGCTGGACGTGGCGGAAGAGCCGGCCGCGGAAGTCGAGCGTCAGCCGCTCGCCGGTCCGCGTCTGCAGCACGTAGCTGACGAGCGCCTGGAGCTCGCCCAGAAGCACGATCAGAACCTGCAGGACGGCCACGACCACGAGCAGACTGATGCTCGTACGCACAACCGACGCCGGCAACAGCGTGTCGACGAACCCGGGGAGAGGGTGGTTGTCGATCACGCTGTCGACCGCGATCTTGAGCGGTACCGGCGTCAGAAGCAGGAGCGGCGTCGCGAGCAGGTCGACCACGAGAAGAACGAGAATCTGGCGCCAGAACGGCCTGAGCTGGCCCAGGATCCTGCGTGACATGCGCTGGTTGTTCACGGCGGGCTCGCTCACGAGTCCTCCGTCGACAGCTCGATCGCCTTGAGCGCGCCCGCGATGCCGGTGGCGCACTCCTGAAGCTCCCGCAGCGCGAGCAGCAGCGCGGCGCCGCCCAGGAGGGAGGCGGCCGCCCACGCGCCGCTCAACGCGGATGCGGCGAAGAGAGCTCCGACGAAGATCACGACCAGGGCGCCTGCCTTCGACACTCTCGGCCAGAGGCGGAAGCGTGCGAGCTGCCGGCCGCCACCGTGCTCCTCGACAGCGAGCAATAGGCGCGCCGAGCCGAGAGGGCCTCCGCGCACCTCGAGGTCCCAGCGGTCGAAGTCGCCACCGCGAATGACCGCGGTGCTCGTCTTCTTCAGCGTCGTCTCGATCGAGCTCAGAAGCCCCTCGGCCGTCTTCCCGCGCTCGCTCCACAGGGCGCAGCTCCGCGGAATCGGGAGCACGGATCGCCCCGCTCCGCGGCGGCGCCAGGGAGTGAGGCCGGCACGGAGCCGTCCCACGAGCCGAGCGAGAGGCTGCGCGAGGTAGAGGCCGGCCGTGAGAGCCCGCAGACCCACCTCTCTCGTCCGCGAGCCGCCGGCACTGACGGCCTGTGGCTTGAGCGCGCTCAGCAGGGCCTGGAAGAGCGTCCCGGCGATCGCCACGACTAGCAGCGGCAGCGCCACGAGCAGCGGCGTCCACAGCGCGCCTGCCGCGGACAGGAAGGCAAGCGCGCCGATGACGAGGTACCACTCGGGCAGGAGAGGCATGAACCCGGACATGCGCCCTTCGGGGTGGTAGATCGACTGGAAGGGGCCGCTGCCCCACGAGCCGTAGTAGATGCGCCAGCGCCGGCGCGCGGAGTTCCGGGCGAAGCCGTCTCCGTACAGACGGCCGCGCCACGTGACGTGTCCTCCGGTGGTGTACTTCTCGGGCCACTTGCGCTCGAGGTCCGCCTCGGCATTGCCGTAGCCACGCTGCTGGCGCCAGTAGGCGCGGACGGAGTTGCGCCGGTGGTGCCAGACGACCGCAGCCGGGCTGAAGCCGATGGTGAGGCCGCGTTCGCGCAGCCGCCAGCAGATGTCCACGTCGTCACCCGCGGCGCGAAACCGCGGATCGAAGCCGCCGACCTCCTCGAGCACATGCCGGCGGAAGGCCATATTGCAACCGGGGATGTGCTCCGCCTCCCGGTCGGAGAGCAGCACGTGCGTCGGGCCTCCGGGCGCATTGGCGACGCAGCGGGCGATCAACCCATCCTCGGGGCAGGCCAGGTTGGGTCCCCCTACGCCCGAGTGTTGCGAGCTCATGAACGTGTAGGCGAGATACTTCAGCCAGTCGCGATCGGGTCTCGCGTCATCGTCGATGTAGGCGACGATCTCCCCCGAGGCGGCACTGAGCCCGGTGTTGCGTGCGGACGAGAGGCCGCGATTCTCCGTTCTGATCAGGCGGCAGTCGAACTCGGAAGCGATCGCCGCCGACGAGTCGGTCGAGCCGTCGTCGACGACGATCACCTCGTACGCGGGGTAGTCGAGTGCGTCGAGGCCGTCGAGAGTCTCGCCGAGGGTCGCCGAGCCGTTGTACGTGCAAACGACGACCGATACTCGTCGCCAGCTCACGCCAGGCGGAAACGGCGTCCTGCTGAACGCTTCCTCGACAGCGGCCAGCGCCGGCTTCGGCTGCCGGTCGCGGTCCGTGAGGCCGAAGTCCCAGTCCTCGATGTCGTGACCGCCACGGTGCCACTCGTCGGTCCACGAGAAGACGAACGCTCCCGCGCACCCCGCCGCGAACGCGGTCGAGATCTGCCAGCTGAGGGCAAAGGCCTGGTCGCGGAGCCCGTGCCGGCGGCTGTCGAGCCCGATCTCGGCCATGACGAGCGGCCGGTCCTCGGCCACGTTCTGCAGGCGCGCGAGGTAGGCCTCGAGCCGATCAGGCTGCTCGAGGAAGACGTTGAAGCAGACGAGGTCGAGGAACGGCAGCTGGAGGTACTCCGTCGAGGGGTAGCTGACGTAGGTGACGAGCGCGTCAGGATCTTCGGACTTGGCCGCCCGATACAGTCGCTCGAGGAACGCCTCGATCCGGCGGCGGCCGTGCCAGCGCACGATCGGCGCCGGGATCTCGTTCCCGATCGTGTAGCAGAGAATCGCCGGATGCCCGGCGCACGCTCGAACGGCCTCGCGCACGCGTTGTTCGATCGAGTCTGCGCGGCCGGGGTCGTCGAGGAACGCGATGTGCTGCTCCCACGGCACTCCGACCATGACGTAGAGGCCGTGTCGCTGCGCCAGGTCGAGGAGCCAGCGCGGCGGCACCGTGTAGGTCCGGACCGCGTTCAGGCCCGCAGCGGCCATCTGCTCGAAGTCGCGCTCGACGGTGAGCTCGTCCCCGTATTCGGATCCGTGCTCGCCCTCGCGGAAGGTGCCGTACGTGACACCGCGCAGGTAGAGCTTGCGGTTCCCGGCATAGAGGAACTTCCCGCGCACGTGTGGGCGTGTCGCCAGGGCAAGGCGACCCGGAACGTGGCCGTTCGGAGCGGCCGTCGTTCCCCGATCGGGCTTGGTTTGGGGCCTCGTCGACATAGGGGCCGCCTAGGCCCTCAGGATCACGATGTCGTTGGCCACCCGACCGCCTTTGCTACGGGTCACGTAGACGGTCTGGCCGATTGCGATGTCGCCGATGCGCCCGAGGAGGTCCTTGGTCACCGTCGGCTTGTTTGCGAGCCGGTAGGTCACGACTCGACCGTTCAGGTAACGCACTCGAATCGTCCTCGCGGAGACCGCCCTGATCTGCGCCATGCGGTTCTTCAGCCGGCCCTTGCCGTTGCCCTGCCCCCAGGATGGAGGCACTTCGCCGAGCTTCGTCCCCGCAGGCGCTATGTGAAGCTGGGTGACGCGGCCGGTCCTGGCGCTGCGAATGAGCTCGACGATCTGGCCGCGGCGCAGGTCGGCGACGGTGCCGCTGACCATGCGGATGACGCGGGTCTCGTCGGTAATCGCAATCGTCACCGCCACGCTTGTGCTCTGGACCTCGATCTCGTCCCTCGAAGCCCCGATCACGACGCCGCGGACAGGCGTGTTGCCTCCGCGGGCGGCGAGGCCTGGCGTCGCGCAGAGGCCGAGCGCGAGCAACGCTGCGGCGACAGCGGCGACGCGTGAATACCCATGCGGCGACCGGGTTCCCATGCCCACGATCGTAGGAGCAGAGCCTTAAAGCAGACGGTTTTGATCCTGAGAGGTTCCTGAGACCGAGGCGAACATCCGTTTGGAGCTCTAGCGCCGGCGCTATCGTGACGTCCGATGCGTGCTCAGGGGCTCAGCGGGGAAGCCTCGACGAACGAGCCCCAGGAAAACGATCCTCTGCGCATCCTCGTCGTCGAGGACGAGCCTCAAATCGCAAACTTTCTTCGCGTCGGGCTCGGCTATGAAGGCTTCTCCGTGGCTGTCGCCGAGGACGGCTACGAGGCGCTTGCCGAGCTGAAGAACTTCAAGCCGCAGCTCGTCATCCTCGATCTGATGCTGCCGGGGATCGACGGCATGGAGCTGGCCAGGCGCATGCGGCAGGACTCGGGCCTGATGATCATCATGTTGACCGCCCGTGACCAGGTCGAAGACCGGATCGCGGGCCTCCGAGCGGGCGCCGACGACTACCTCGTCAAGCCGTTCGACTTCGAGGAGCTCGTCGCACGGATCCACGCCGTCACGCGCCGCCGGCTCTCTCCTGAGGCGGGCGTCCTGAAAGCCGGGCCGGTCACACTCGATCAGGAGCGTCACGTCGTCACGCGCGGCGGCTCTGAAGTCGAGCTGACGGTCAAGGAGTACGACCTGCTGTTCCTCTTCCTCAGGCACGCCGGGCGCGTGCTCTCACGGCGATTCATCCTGGATCAGGTGTGGGGCCACGAGTTCTACGACGAGAACAACGTCGAGGTGTACGTCCGCTATCTCCGGCGGAAGCTCGACGATCCCGACCATGAGCTGATCGAGACCGTGCGCGGCGTGGGCTACCGCCTCCGCGGCTGATCGATGATCCGATCGTTCCCGAACACCCTGCGCGGGCGAATCCTGCTCTCGCAGCTCGGGCTCTTCGCCGTCCTTCTGCTCGCGCTCGGCATCGTCCAGTCGTCGATCCTGTCCGGGTACCTCCACGACTCGACCATCGACAGCATCAGGGAGCCGGCCCGGACCGAGCTCGAGGTGCTCGGTCCCTGCTTCGTTCGCACCACAGCCGGCCTGGACCGCAACGCGCAGGTACTGGCACAGCTCCTGGGAACCGGCAATTCGGGCGTGAAGATCGTCGATCGCCGGGGGGCGGCGCTCGCGGATCACGCGGTCGGCGTGCCCGGCGCCGCCAAGCCGCTGGAGCTCTCAGCAGCCACGGTCCACGAGCTCATCGCTTCCGTCCCGACGCCGAAGGCGCGTTCCGGCACCCGCCGGCCCAGGTGCACGGCCGGATCCGCAGGCCCCGTGACCCGCGCGCAACCGCCCGCGACTGCGAACACGTCGGCCGACGATTACGAGCTCGTCGCCGTCGCGCTCGGGCCGCCGGACAAGCCCGTCGGCTTCGCGATTCTCGGCCGCTCGCCGTCGGGGGCGGAGGCGACCGTCCACCGCGTCCGAAACATCTTCGCGGTCGGCGCCGTGGCCGCGCTGCTCTTGGGCGCCCTCGTATCGCTCGTGCTGACCGGTCTTGCCCTGCGTCCGCTGCGCAGCGTGACGACGACGGCCGAAGAGATCGCCGCGGGCGATCTGCACCGGCGAGCGAACATTCAAACGCGGGACGAGGTCGGGCGCCTGGGCTCGGCGTTCGACCGGATGATCGGCCGCCTCGAGGAAGCCTTCGCCAGAGTCACCGAGTCGGAGCAGCGGATGCGACGCTTTCTCGCCGACGCGTCACACGAGTTGCGCACACCGCTGACGGCTCTGCGCGGGACCTCGCAGGTTCTTCTACGCCACGGCCACGCCGACCGCCCGGAGGTGACCGAAGCCGTCCGCGACATCCACGACGAAGCGGTCCGACTCTCACATCTCGTCGACGACCTGTTGACGCTCAACCGTCTGGACGCCGAGGAGCCCTTGCACCCGGAGGACATCGCCTTGACGGCGTTCATCGACGATTTCGCGGACCGGTACATGAGCGCGTGGTCCAACCGCGAGTTCGATTTCGACCGGGAAGCCTTCGCGAGAGCTCACGTGTGGGCGGATCCCGAGGCGTTGAGACGGATGCTGCTCAATGTCGTCGACAACGCCGCGAAATACAGTTCCGCGGAGAGCCCGATCAAGGTGACCGCGGAAGCGGGATCGCAGACCGTGGCGATTCAGGTCAGCGACGAGGGGCCCGGGCTCAGCGCGGAGGATCAGAAGCATGTCTTCGACCGGTTCTATCGCGGAAGCCAAAGCAGATCACGCCGCACCGGCGGCAGCGGACTCGGACTGGCGATCGTTCAGGCCCTCGCGCAAAGAAGCGTGGGTAGCGTCTCCCTCGATACAGGCCCGGGCCGCGGGACAACCGTCTCGATAACTCTTCCGACCACGGCCGAATAGCCTCGCGTTCCCACCCGACCGCCCCGCGGAGCTTCAACGGTACGATCGATTCCAGGGAGCGGCATGGGCCCGGTGGCCCAGCTGGTCTTCAAAACCGGTGCGGTCGTGCAACCCACGGCTCGGTAGGTTCGACTCCTGCGCCGCTCCGTAGAGCGGAACGTCTCCGCCAAGCGGGACGACGTTCCTCGCGTTGCCCTCCACCATCTCTGCGATAACGTCGCTTGATGGATCCCGATCGGGCACGCGAACTTCTGGCATCCGAGCGCGAACGTATTGAGCGCGCGTTGGCCGAGCTGCGGCATCAGGACACAGGCGCGCCGGCCGATGAATTGGATCCGGCGAATCTCGCATCCGACCTGTACCAGGAGGAGCTCGACGAGGGTCTGGCCGACGATCTTCGAGACCAGCTCGCCGCGGTCGAGCGGGCCGAGGCCCGCATTGCCGCCGGTACCTACGGTGTCTCGATCGAAAGCGGGAAGCCGATACCGGACGAGCGCCTCGAAGCGGTGCCAACAGCCGAGCGGACGGTCGAGGAGGAAACGCAGTAACCCTGCCGGCCGAGGGTCACTTCGGCTGGCTCGGGTCGAAATCGTCAAAACCGGTGAGGCGTGGCAGCCCCACGCTCGGTCGGTTTCGACTTGGGCGACGCTCCGTCGAACGGCGGGTGGAAATCCATCTGTTGCGATCTGGTGAAGGCCTTGACCGGTAGTTGCGGCATCTGAGAGGGTCGTCATTGGATCGTCGCCGCGTTCTCGTGACGCGACGGTCTCAGGTCATCGAGGTCGTACATGCGACGTCCAGAAAACGGAGGTCGGCATGGCAACGATCGAAAGCGCAACCGAGGTCCGTCCGTTCAGCATCGAGGTCCCGGAAGAGGAACTGGACGACCTCCGCAGGCGCATCGCCGCGACCCGCTGGCCCAGCAAGGAGCTCGTCGAAGACCGCTCGCAGGGCGTGCAGCTGGCCACGATGCAGGCGCTCGCGAGCTACTGGACGAAGGAGTACGACTGGGGCAAGGCGCAGGAGAAGCTGAACGCGCTACCCCAGTTCACGACCGAGATCGACGGGATCGAGATCCACTTCATCCACGTCAAGTCGGAGCACGAGGACGCCTTGCCGCTGATCATGACCCACGGCTGGCCGGGCTCGGTCGTCGAGCTGCTCGAGACGATCGGCCCACTCACCGATCCGACCACGCACGGCGGCAGCGCCGAGGATGCGTTCGACCTCGTGCTGCCGTCCGTTCCCGGATACGGCTTCTCCGCCGAGCCGACCGAGCTCGGCTGGGAACTGGGCCGGACCGCACGGGCCTGGACCGAGCTGATGCGCCGCCTCGGCTACACCCGCTACGTGGCCCAAGGCGGCGACGTGGGCGCAGGCGTCACTGACGCGATGGGCCGCCAGGCACCCGAGGGGCTAATTGGCATCCACACGAACCTGCTCGTGCCGGCGCTTGGCGGCACGATGCCGACGGACACTGACGCGGAAAGCGCCGCGGCCGCGCAGCTCGCCACCTTCGGGAAGTCTGGAAACGGCTACTTCGTCGAGATGGCCACTCGACCGCAGACGATCGGTTATGCCCTGCTCGACTCCCCCATAGCCCTGGCCGCCTGGATGCTCGACCACGACACCGACGCCTATTACAAAATCGCGGGCGCCTTCGTCGATGGGCAACCGTCGGGCAACCTCACCCGGGACAACGTCCTGGACAACATCACGACGTACTGGCTGACCGGCACCGGCGCCTCCGCGGCCCGGTCGTACTGGGAGGCCTACGGGCCGGACGCGCCCGCCGCGGGTAGCCAGCCTCTGCCGCCGCCGACGATCCCGGTCGGCTTCACGACGTTCCCGGGCGAGATCTGGCGGACGCCACGCAGCTGGGTCGACGCGAGCTATCCGAACGTCATCTACTTCAACGAGGTCGATAAGGGCGGCCACTTCGCAGCCTGGGAGGAGCCGGAGCTCTTCTCCACCGAGGTGCGAGCCGCGTTCAAGTCACTCCGATGAAACTCAACCTCAGAAAGGCGGTGTCTCATGTTCGATTGGGAACGCAACTGGCGCGGTAGCGGAATCTTCTTCGTCGTACTTTTCGCCATCTGTTGGGTCATCTACGGCAGTCAGCCGAAGGTGGGCGCCTCGGCGGACAAGCTCGTCTCGTTCTATGACGGCGATCGCACCCGGATCCTGATTGCCGGCACCCTGCTCGCGTTCAACCTCCTGAACCTGTTGTGGTTCGCAGCGGCGCTCTCGAGCGTTCTCCGTGATGCCGGGATGGGCGGTTGGGGGAGGGCGGCGACAGCCTCCAGCGCAGCCCTCGGCGCCGTCTTGTTTGTCATCTACACGGTGAACCTGACACTGGCGTACTCGATCGCGGGCTCTGGGAACGACCAGGTCACGTCCGGTCTCAACGACCTGTCGTGGATCTTGGCGATCGTTGCGTCGTTCCCGGCGGCGATGCTGGTCATGTCGGGATCGTTCGGCCTCTGGCGGGCGGGAATCATCTCGACCGCGCCCTTCCTGGCGGGAGTGACGGTCATGGTGCTCGTCCTGCTCCGCGCAACCACTTGGGCGGGCGACGGATTCTGGGCGCCCGACGGTGCATATACGCAGTACATCTCGACGATCGTCACTCTTGCGTGGGTCGCCGTCGTCAGCGGCTTCCTCTACATGCGAAGCCCTGCGACGGCGAAAGCGCCTGAGCGGGCGGCCGTCCTCGCGCCGTGAGCACCTACGACACCACCGTTTCGCCAGTTGCCGAGCGCGACCAGGCGCGCGCGCTGTTCGGCCAGACGATGGGGCTCGTGGCGGTCACCGCGGGCCTCTTCGCGCTCGGTGCCTACCTCGGCCGCGATCTCTCCTACGGCTGGGGCTTCGTCGCGTTCATCGCGAGCTTCGGCCTCCTGATCGGGATCAACATCGCGGTCTCGCGCTCGGAGCAACTCGCGATCGGCCTGCTCTTTGGCTTCGGCGTCCTGGTCGGGCTCGGAGTCGCGCCGACGATCGCGTACTACGCGTCGACGAACCCGCAGTCGGTGTGGCAGGCGGGCGGGGCGACGGCGCTCTTCATCGCCGGCTTCGGCGCGGCCGGGTACGCCACGCGACGCGACCTCTCGGGACTCGCCCGGGTGTGCTTCTGGGCGCTCCTCCTGCTGATCGTCTTCGGGATCGTGACGATCTTCGTGAGCATCCCGAACGGCGCATTGATCTACTCGATCGTCGGCCTGGTGATCTTCGCCGGGTTCACGATGTACGACTTCCAGCGACTGAGGCGGACGCAGGACATTCGCGCCGCGCCGGGGCTCGCCGCCTCGATCTTCCTCGACGTCCTGAACGTGTTCCTGCTCTTGCTCACCCTGTTCAACCGCGACTAGCCACGACTGGAACGGAGTTTCGTCATGAGTTCCACCGAGACCACAGCGAGCGAGACCGAGAGCAGTACGGCGTTCGGACCGCTGAACCTGCTGGCGGCGGAGGGCTACCGGGTAGTTAAGTGATCCTGACCGCCGCAGCCGCGGTCCGCCGGCCAACCGCAGCGGCGGCCCGCTAGCCGTGGAGCAGCCGACCCAACACATGGTCGACTTGCCCGTCGAAGGTGAGCTCCCATCGCTCGGCGGCGCCACGGGATGGCTCAATTCGCAACCGCTCGCGGCGGCGGACCTGCGGGGGAAGGTCGTCCTCGTCGACTTCTGGACCTACACCTGCATCAACTGGCTCCGCACGCTCTCTTACATCCGCGCGTGGGCGGAGCAGTACGCGGATCAAGGGTTGGTCGTCATCGGAGTCCACACGCCCGAGTTCCCATTCGAGGAAGACGTCGACAACGTACGCGAGGCCGCGAAGCAGATGGCGGTCGAGTATCCGATCGCGCTCGACAGCGACTACGCGGTCTGGCGCGCCTTCGACAACAACTACTGGCCGGCCGTCTACATCGCCGACGCACAAGGCCAGATCCGGCACCACCACTTTGGCGAGGGCGGATACGAAGAAGCGGAAGGGGTCATCCAGCAATTAGTGCGCGAGGCGGGGCTGGGCGATGTGCGCGACGACCTGGTCTCCGTAACCGCCGACGGTTTCGAGGCTCAGGCAGATTGGGCGAACCTGGAGTCACCGGAGACGTACCTCGGTTACGAGCAAGCGCAGAACTTCGCGTCCCCCGGTGGCGCCTCGCTTGACGAGGCTCGCAGCTACGTCGCTCCGGACCGCTTGGCGCTCAACGAGTGGGCCCTGACGGGGGAGTGGACAGTCGAGAGAGGGGCGAGCGTGCTGAACCAAGGCGAGGGTCGGATCTCCTTCCGCTTCCACGCCCGAGACGTTCACCTCGTCATGGGGCCGCCGGAACGAGGCACGTCGGTGCCGTTCCGCGTGCTCGTCGATGGAGAGCCTCCCGGCGCCGCTCACGGGCTCGACGTCGACGAACAGGGTCGCGGGACGGTGGTCCAACAGCGGCTCTATCAGCTGATTCGCGAGCCGCGATCGATCACCGACCGCACATTGGAGATCACGTTCCTCGCGCCCTGCGAGGCCTACGCGTTCACGTTCGGCTAGCCGCTACCGGCGCCCGACGACCAGCTTGACCGGGAAGCCGCGGCGCTTGCTGACGCCCGGCCTCGGGCTCTGGCCGATCACACGGCCGACTCGGCGCGAGCGGGTGCGGCGGATCCGTCCCACCGAGCAGTGTGCCCTGCGGATCCGCGTCTTCGCCTTGCCGAGCTTTAGCCCGATCACCCGCGGCACGTGGCAGCGCACCGGCGGAGGTGGCGGCGGCGGCGGTGGTGGGGGTGGCGGTGGCGGCGGAGGTGGTGGTGGCGGCGGAGGTGGCGGAGGTGGCGGTGGTGGTGGCGCCGGCGGCGGCGGCGGTGGTGGCGGAGGTGGTGGAGGCGGTGGTCCGGCCGGTGTGTAGATGACCGCGAGACCGGAAGAGATCGCGCCGCCGTCTCCGTTGCAGCCGTACTGTGCGAAGAGGCCGGTCGGCGAGTCCTGCACGCCCTCGGTCGAGGAGGTGCCGCCTGTGTCGGTCGCGCCATAGATCGTCTTCAGCACCTGATCGTTCTCGTTGAAGACGGCCTCGAAGTTGGCGTTACCCGTCCCCGGGAAGTACTGCGCCCTCCACTCGATGTAGAAGGTGCGATTCGGGGGCGAGCCCGTCGTCGCCGTGTAGATGCCGTAGCCGGAGTTCGCCGTGTACAGGTCGTCCCAGTAGGGGAAGAACGCGCGCCCGTACGGCTCGGCGTTCAGGCACGTGTTCGCAAAGTCGTTCAAGTCGCCGTCGAACTGGATCGTCCCGTTCGACTCGACGACGCCCGCGGTGTACGACCGGCCGTAGACGTGGACCGGGAAGGGGAACGTGATAGCCGTCGTACAGTCGTCGCAGTGGTTGCCGGTGTCGGCCGTCCCGGGCACGATCGCCTGTCCCGTCTGGGTCGTGATCGTGTAGTTCGGGCACGGGGCCGTGGGCACGGTGAAGTTGACGTTGTAGGTGCCCTCGGTGGCCGTCAGCACGAGATGGAAGCTGACGTTCACGCCGCAGACGATCGACTCGTCGGCGTTGCCCTGGAAGCGGGTCGAGTTCGTCCCCGTGCCACCCACAGGGATGTCCGGGTAGGCCGAGTTACCGGTCGTGATCGTGATCCCGGCGGTCGGCGAGGTGAGGACGCCGCTAATCGAGTGGGCATCTGCTTCGCCGGCGTTGCGGATCCGCTCGTCGAGCCCGAAGCTCTCACCGGGGTCGATGTAGCCGTTCGAGTTTCCGTCGAACAGGGTCGTCAGGTCGTGCACGAGGTTGGGCTCCGGCGGCGGAGGCGGTCCACTCGAATTCTTGTCGAAGAAGACATCCTGCTGAGCGGTGCCGTTGTCCAGGACGCGCCCGTCCACCCAGGTGACGTAGTGGCCGGCTGTGTTGCTGAAGCTGCGGTCGTAGTCGCCCGTGTAACAGGGCTGGACGTCTCCGTCCGGTTGCAGGGGGAGCGGGCTGACGGCATCGCTCAGGACCTCGTCGCCCGCCCAGGTCACACCGTTGTCCGGCGAGATCCGCGCGAAGCGCTCGTAGCTGTCGCCCGTGGTGTTTCGGGCGTCGTACCAGCTGACGAGCACGTTGCCGGTCGGTGAGACCGAGAGCGACGGCTGCCACTGGGAGCGAGTCGTGCTATCCGTGTTCAGCTTGAGCGGTGTGCTCCACGTCAGCCCGTTGTCGGCCGAGCGCACGTAGTAGACGTCGCCGTAGTCCGAGCCCGTCCCGTGCTGCGCATAGGCGTAGTGGATGATCCCGTCGGGACCGGCGCCGATGTCGCCCCAGCCCATGTGCCGCCAGTAGGCGGGGAACATGGCGGCGAAGTAGCCGCAGGTCGACTGGCCCGGGCCCGCGAAGGACGCGCCCGTGTTCGACGAGGTCCAGGTCGTGCCGCCGTTCACGGAGCGGTAGATCCTGTTCGTGCGGCTGCCGAGCCCGCCCTCGCCTTCGTCCATCGCCGCGATGAAGACGGTGCCGTCCGGGCCGACGTCGATCTGCACGTTGCGGATGAACGCGTTGTTGACGGTCACAGGCGAGGTCCAGGTCGCCCCGCCGTTGTCAGAGTGGATGACCTGGAGTGCGCCCCCGGTTGTGAAGTTGTTCCAGGAGAGGTACTCGCGGCCGAAATAGGGGCTCGAGGGATTGTTGTCGACGTAGCCCGACTCGCGGTCGTCGCTGTCGCCGTTGTGCGCGCAGGGGCCGTTCCCCCAGGTCACGCCGTCGGTTGAGGTCCAGACGCCCAGGCCCCCTCCGCCGCAGCTCGAGGCGAGGAAGACGGCGATCCACTTCGAGTGCATCTGGTCGTAGAAGACGACCGGGTCGCCGTAGCCCGAGCCGTGGCCGGTGCAGAAGGGCCGCGTGTTCAGGAGGTGGAAGGTCACGCCGTTGTCGGTCGAGTACGACCCGCCCGAGTAGCATGAAGGTGCCGTCGCCGAGTCGTTGTAGGCCGTGACGACCGTGTTCCCCTGGGCCCAGGTCTGGGTCTCCGACTGAGTCACGTGCGGGAAGGTTCCCTCGCCCAGGGTCTCGTTGACGTCCGGGCCACCGTAGGTCTCAGGGCGGAGCAGGCCAAGTGACGAGAAGCTCGTCGAGTGCGCCTGGCCGCCTGCGTTCGAGCGCCCGCAGGAAGCGAGTATCTGCGCGGCGTGCGCGTTCATCTGCTTCTCGAGCTGGAGCCTCTCGATCGAGGCGCAGGCTGTCTGCTGGTTCTTGGTCGCGTTCGCCCCGGCCGCGAGCGCGCCCGCGAGCACGATCACGAGGGCCAGGAAGGCAGCCAGCCAAGGCCAGCGCACATGGGGTCGCTGTTGCACTGCGATACCTCCCTCCCCTTCAACGTTCCCCCCTCCGACTCCGGGAGCTTGAGGAGGTTCTACTCCTTTGCGACCTGCTTTTCAACGAGCCTCGCGCTCGCTGAGGACGGAGCGCACCGTCCTGCGGCGCAGGCCTTCGGGCCGAGTCGGTTATCGTTGACAAGAGTGAGGTCGCGGCGCCTCCGGAATCGCACAGCAAGAGGGAGGGAGAGGCTGTGACTGAATCCGTCGAGAACGAGATCGTCGCCGACGTGGCGCGGGGGCTCGTCGCCCAGACCGCACCCCAGGAGCTCCCGCTCTTCCGGGCGATGAGCGAGGCCTATTTCAAGGATCCGCAGAAGGTCCTCGAACAGAAGCAAGGCAAGGACGAGATGCTCGGATTCGGCGTCGAGATCGCCATGTTCGTTGCGCCCGTCGCGCTGGAGGTCGCGAAGACCGTGGTCACATTCCTCGTGGCTGAGCTCCGGAAAAGTGCGGAGAAGGAGGCCTCGGGCGCGATCCAGGAGCGTGTCCACGAGCTCTTCCACCGAGACACAGGCGGTGGCGAACCACAGCCCGGGCTCACTCGCGAGCAACTCGCTCGCGTCCACGAAGTGGCACTCAAGAAGGCGAGCGAGCTCAAGCTCCCGAAGCCCCAGGCTGACCTGCTCGCCGACTCGGTCGTCGGCAGTCTCAGCGTCGCATGAGCCCGGAGACCGGGGCGGCGGCGCGGCAGACCCGCGTCGACCCGTTCGCGTTCCCCTCGGACACGACCTTCCGCTTCGTGCTGCTCATCCTCTCCGTGCTCGGAGCGAGCCTCTTCGCCTTCAACTGGGTCTACTGGAGCGTCCACGACGTGAACCGCGAGCTCGCCATCACGTTCCGCTGCGTTCGCGAGGCAGGGCCGGTCTTCTCCGGGACGGGCGACCCGACGGCCTACGCGGCGCGCACGAGCCGCCTCCACGCTTGCCTGGCCGGCCTCAACCACGAGAAAGGACGTTGGATCCTCGGCGCTGTCGGCTTGCTGCTCCTAGTGGCGCTCGTCGTCTATGCGGTCTGGCCGAAATGGAAGCTCTGGCGAGGCAAGCTGACACCGCTCACGGCCGAGGATGCGCCTGAAGTCGTCGCCTACCTGGACGAGCTCTGCCGCGAAGCCGGCGTCCCGACTCCACGCTTCGTCTGGAACCCACTCGCCGCAGGCGCGAGCGGGCTCGCCTTCGGCCGTCTCGGAAGCCGCTACGTCGCCTTGTCCGGTGGCCTAGTGACGACGTTCTACACGGACCGGGACGCCTTCCGCGCGGTCGTCCTCCACGAGCTGGCGCATCTTCGCAACGGCGACGTCGACAAGACCTATTTCACGATGGCGCTCTGGTACTCGTTCCTCGCGATCGCCGTCCTCCCGCTCCTGCCCACGTTGCACGACGAGGGAGCGGCGACGATCTGGCGCGTCTCCTGGCGCCTCGCGGCACTCGTCGTGCTCGTCTACCTCTCACGAAACGCGGTGCTCCGGGCTCGCGAGGTCTACGCAGACGTCCGCGCCTCGCTCGGGCCCAACGGTGCACCCGGCCTCGAGCGCGCGGTCGGGAAGCTCAAGAGCAGCGGCCGCCGACTGGGAATCCCGTTTCTCCACGTGCACCCGAGCCCGAAGGAGCGCCTCGCCGCACTCCGGGACAACGACCGCCTGTTCCGGCCGGGCCTCTGGGAGGCGTTCGGCGCCGGCGTCGTCCTCACGCTCGTCTACCACCAGCTCGTGACTCTGATCACGTTCTATTACACGAGCGACACGGGCGCGTTATGGCTGGCCGCGCTCATCGTGGCGCCCTTCGCGGCCGGCGTGGTCGTACTGGGGGTCTGGCGAGGCGTGTTCTTGGCCACGGTGCGCAATGCGACGCTGTCGCCCCTGTGGCGGATCGGGCTCGCGCTCGGGGCCGGCTTTCTGATCGGAGAGTTCCTCTCGCTCCAGAACCTCGCGAGCGGCAGTCCAACCGGGGAGGCGCCGAAGGCACTCGCCAAGATCATCGACGTGCCTCCGACACGGCCGGTGGTCGGGACCGCGCTTTTCGGGCCCGGGCTGGTCTGGGGCGTGATCCCCCTCGTAAGCCTTCTCCTCTTCGTCCTCTGGATACAGACCGGAGCAAGGGTCTGGCTGGAGCGCGGTGGCGAGCGCGCAGCCCGTTGGGCGGGACGGCTCGCGATTCTCGCCGCGGGCGCCGTCCTCACGGTCTGGACCGGGATTTTCTTCCTGCTCCACGACCTGTTGGTCCAGGTCGCGCCGGTGACGGCGCGAATTGTAAACGCTGACTACGACGCGATCGGCACCGTCACCTGGACGGGCCCGCGATTCCTCTACCGGCTCGTGATGGACCCCGAGGCGCAGTATCTCGGCTCTCGCTGGCCGGTGGTGCCGGCGTTCGCGCTTCTCTGGGCGTTCCCCCTCGCTGCGGTGGCGGCCCGGGCTCGTGCCCGGTCGGCGCCGCGCCCACGCCTATTTGTGGGGCGAGCTCTCCTGGTAGGCGCGGCGAGCGGGGCGAGCGCGTGGATCCTGCTGCTCGTCCTTCGAGCCCGCGTTCACTCGGGAGTCGATCTGTCGATCCGCAAGCAGGACACTTTCATCCTTGGCTTCCAGTACTGGCAGCTGAGCCTCGCGATCGCTACGCAGGTCGTCGCCTCCACAGTCGCGGCTGCGGTTTGTCCGAGGCTGCGGATCCCGCACGGCCTCCTCGCCGGCTTCGTCGGCGGTGTGATCGGAGTGGCTGCGCTCCTGCTCTCCGTGACGATCGGGACCTGCGTCCGCCCGCTTTCGCTGGGAGCCTCCGGCACGGCGGACTGCCCGTTCTTCGTACAGGGCGTTTTCGTACGTCAGGTCTTCTACCAGGTAGTCGGGCTCGGCTCGGCACTGGCCCTAGTCGCGGCTCTGACGACGCGTGGAGCCGTAATGCTCGCTACAGGCCGGCGCGAACAGCGGGGTCCCTCGGACTGACGAGAGGACGCGCGAGATCGCACGCTTGACCCAGACCTCCGAAACCGGAGGGGTCGTGTAACCCACGGCTCGGTAGGTACGGCTCTTGCGCCGCTCCGTTCAGGCGGCCGTCAGGGCTTCACCATGATCTTGATCGCTTCGCGCTCGTTCATCGCCCGGTAGCCGTCTGGCACGTCGTCGAGCGAGCCGCCGCGGTCGAAGACGCGGCCCGGCTCGATTCTTCCCTCGAGGACGTCCGGGAGCAGTTCCTCGATGTACGCGCGCACGGGCGCGGGCCCGCCGCCGATGGTGACGTTCTTGAAGAAGGTCGCAGCCGCCTCGGGAACGGAGTCTTCCTGGGGCAGCCCGACGCGCCCGGCTGCGCCACCTGGACGAGCGATGTGAAGGGCCGTCAGGGTCGACTGCTCCAGACCGACGCACTCGAGGACCGAATGGGCGCCGAGGCCGTCGGTCAGCTCGCGTACGCGCTCGACCGCCTCGTCGCCGCGCTCGCCGACGACGTCCGTGGCGCCGAGCTCCGTCCCGAGCGCGGTCCGGTCGGGATTGCTGCCGAGGAGAACGATCCGCTCGGCGCCGAGCCGCTTCGCCGCGATCACGCCGCACAAGCCGACGGCGCCGTCTCCGACGACCGCCGCTGTCTTCCCGGGGCCGACGCCGGCGACGACTGCGGCGTGGTGGCCCGTTCCCATCACGTCCGACAGGGTGAGCAGCGAGGGCATCAGCGCGTCGTCGGCGCCGATCGGCAGCACGAGGAGAGTCCCGTCCGCCTGCGGGACGCGCACGGCTTCGCCCTGACCGCCGTCGACGTCGTCGGAGCCGTACCTGCCGCCATGGAGGCAATTGCTCTGCAGACCCTCGCGGCAGAACACGCACGTTCCGTCGGACCACAGGAACGGCGAGACGACCAGGTCTCCGGCCTTGACGGTCCGGACGTCAGCGCCGACGGCCTCGACGACGCCGATGAACTCGTGGCCCATCCGGCGGCCGGCGTCGCTGTGCTCCATCGTCTTGTACGGCCAAAGGTCGCTGCCGCAGATGGCGGCGTGGGTGACGGCGACGAGTGCGTCGGTCGGTTCGATCAGGTGCGCGTCGGGGACGTCCTCGATCCGGACGTCGCCGGCGCCGTACATGACAGTTGCGCGCATGTCAGCTTTCTATCAGCGGCGCCGCCGCGTACTCGTCGTCAGTGACGTGGTCACCCCAGGTCGCGGGGTTGCCTTCGTCGTCGACGTCGAGCATCGCGAGGTGAGTCATGAAGCGATTCGGCGCAGCGCCGTGCCAATGATCCTCGCCCGGCTCGAAGAACACGCGGTCGCCGGGCCGGATCACCTCGATCGGGCCGCCGCGGCGCTGCGCGAAGCCGAGGCCTTCCGTGACCCAGATGGTCTGGCCGTTCGGGTGGGTGTGCCACGCCGTTCGTGCGCCCGGCGTGAAGTGAACGCTGCTCGCGGTCAGGCGCGACGCACCTGACGGCGTTGCAACGGGGTCGATGTACACCACGCCGGTGAACCACTCGCTCGGCCCCGCGGTGGTCTCGACGCTGTTCCTGGTGACCTCCATGGTCATTCTCCTATCGTCCGAAAGACTGGCGCGCACACCCTCCCGTACTCACGCGACGAGCTTGCAGAGCGGGCCGCCAGCGCGACTAGCGGCCGACGATTCGGAAGCTGCTCTTACCGACCATCCGGCCATAACGCGGATTCGCCTTCGTCCCGAATGCGGGCCAGACGACCCATGCGTAGAGGCCCGGGCGTAGGCGCCCGGGCCGTCCGTTGTACGTCCAGCGCGAGGGCACCTTTTGATGTGTCCGGCGTGGCCAGAGACTCAGGATCTTGCGGCCTCGTCGGTAGACCTGAACGTTGTAGAAGCGCGCCTTCGCGACCGGGCGCCATGCGAGGAGCGGCGGTGAGGTGAGCCGCGCTCCGGCGGGGGGCGCGAATAGCGCGGCGCGGCGTGCCCGGGGCGGCGGCGGTGGCGGTGGTGGCGGTGGTGGTGGCGGCGGTGGTGGCGGCGGAGGCGGAGGCGGAGGCG
>Ga0193695_1000026_pt1 | contig 34286 bp, 33 predicted proteins | sample L3s2metaG_FD_160568 | JGI IMG/M metagenome (GOLD analysis project Ga0193695, IMG submission 160568) | Soil microbial communities from a riparian zone of the East river system, Colorado, United States - L3s2 | ecosystem: Environmental > Terrestrial > Soil > Riparian zone | place: USA: East River... | reverse complement strand
CGGCGGATGGCCCTACGCGGGCCGCCGCCGTCCGACAACACCTTCGAGCCGGCGGTTTTCGCCGTTCACACGGTCGCTGGCGGCGATTCGCCTATCTGTGAGGGTGAATCGGTGGATTGAGGCTAAGACCCTACTAGGGCGGCGCTGTTTAGCGGGTAGGTCAGGGTGAATGGCGGGCAGGACAAGCCGTTCACGAATTAGGGTCTTGTGAAACTTCCTATGGCGAAGTCCGCCGCGAACACAGACGATGCGCGGCGTGGGCAGCAATCTGGGGAGGAACCTTCGCCGTGCGCGGGAACACCGCGAGTTGACGCAAGAACAGGTCGCAGAACGCAGCGGCGTCCACGCCACGGAGGTCAGCAGGATCGAGGCTGGCAAACGCGACCCGAAAGTCTCGACGGTCGAACGGCTGGCGGCAGCGGTGGAAGTTCCGCCGGGTGAGCTATTTCGCCAAGAGTCCTGAGCGGGCTATCGGGTAAGTAGAGCAACAGCACGCCGAGCCGTGAGTGTCGGCTTCACCACTTTGCTGTCGTTCTGGCATTCGACCAGGCCGGACTCTCTGAGGTAGTGGATCGCCTGGGCAGCCGTGTCGACCTCTTTGCTGTCGTTGGGGTCGACGACGATTCTCAGCGAAAGCTCACGAGTTGTCAGGTGCCGGGGATGAAGCTCTACGGCGTCTTCGAGGAGCAACCCCGCGACCAGCAAGACGTTGTACTTGGGCGACGGGCCGGGGTAGATCTTCATGTCTCCTGTCGCTTCACCAGGCGATAGGCGCGCTGTCTCATCGGGGAATGTGTCTCTTCGTCGTCCTCCGGCGCCACGGCACCGAGCCGCGCCAGTTGCTGCAAGCGGCGTTCTACCCGCAGCCCGACCCGTTGCCCTTGCAGTACTCGCACGAGGTCGGTGCCCGTGAGCGGCCGGTCGATCCACCGCAGGGCTTCGATGATCTCCACATAAGTGGGATGGAGGACTCGGGCCACCAAGGCCGCCCAATTGGAGTCACCGATTTGCCTGTTGCTGTTGCCCTGCGTCATTGGCCGACAGAGTAGGACGCACAAGACAGTCCGATTACTGCTGCTTTTGCTAGCGAAGACGGGTTGCACATGGTCTCCGGGCGTGGTATTGGGGCGCACGAGCCGAACCGCGAGCCACAGGGCTGACAAGTCCGGCTCGTGCCATTTGACCAGCGGGATCAGCCAGCCTTTCTGATTGAAACGACCGGCATGGCCGCGCTCGTTGCCGCGAGCTTCATGTCTTCACCCCCTTTCGCTAGGAAAAAGCGGAGTAAAGACGACTCGCGCAGTATTTGGGGACGACCTAAGATCTGTTTAGGAAACTTCCTAGAATGCGACGCTCAGCGACTCAAAAAGCGGTCGGAAGGACTCGTGCGGTGGCGAAGATCAAGGCCAGGGTCGAATCTCGATTTGAGTACCTTCGGCGGCTGTCGGTGGTATTCGTTTCCGAGCTCCGGATCAAGATCGTCACCGAGCTCTATTTGCGGGAGATGAGCCCAAAGCAGTTCCACGCCGAGTTTGGCGGCGGCTCAATTTCCCGCATCGACAAGACCTTCAAGAAACTCGCCAAGCACGGCTGGCTCCGGTACATCCACAGCAAAGGGCCAGGAGGAAGTCGTCGTGGGGCGACCGAGCACTTTTACCGAGCGACGGAGTTGGCTGTCATCGACGAGGAGACCTGGGCACTCGTCCCTTATTCCATGCGGGTCTCAATCAGTTGGACGATCTTCAAGGTGCTCGCCGAGCGAGTGCGTCACGCGCTAAATGCGAAGACGCTGACCGCTCGTGCAGGGAGTCACCTAGGCAGCACGACGATTGCCCTCGATCAACTCGGCTGGGAGCGAGTCGTCGCTGCCACCAACACCCTGTTCGAGTCGATTTTCGAGGAGCAGGACGACGCCAAAATCCGGCTTCAGGACTCGGAAGAGAAGCCGATGCTGGCAACCGTTGGCATGGCCGTGTTTGAATCGCCGATACATCCGGGTCTGGGGGACGGACGAACCACCCCTCTTCTGGCCCAGGTGAGCAAGGAATGTCCTGTCCCGTTCACGTTGCGGGTCTCCAAAGCATTTGCGGACGAGCTGTGCTTGAAGATCATTGAGGAGGCGAATCGACGGGCGATAAGCGCCCCGCTGTTCCACGCCGAATTCGGCGGCGATACCGTCGAGGGCATCCGCAGACGCTTCAAAAAAATGGAAGACGCCGGCTGGTTGAAGCGGGTCGGTAAGGAGACGGGGGGCAAGCGTAGGTCGGCGGTGGAGTTCTTCTATAGGGCCACGGGGCCGGCGATCTTCGACAAAGAAGGCTGGGCTGTGCTGCCGTCCTCAATAAAACCGGTGCCTGCTGTCTGGACGACCTTCTTGCAGCTTGCGGAGGAGGTAAAGGAGGCGATCATTGCTGGGACGTTTGAGGCCCGGCTCGACAATCACTTCACTTGGTCGCTCCTCCGCCTCGACCAGGAGGGCTGGAAGAAACTGACCGCTGCGGTTGACGAGCTGCTCTCTCTGATCTTGAAGGAGTGGGAGGCAGCGGAAAGTCGCATGGCCGGCACGGGCGAGAAGGCAATCACGACGACGATTGCACTGGCCCTCTTTGAGTCGCCGAAAACAGCGATCAAGGAACCGTAGGCCGATTGCGGCGCGTAGCCGCAGTGAAAGCAGCCTTCGGAAGGATTAGGGTTCTCACTTAAGGCCGGATGCATGGTTTCATCCTCGGGAGTCGCCTCCCAGCTACACCGAGGGCAGCCGGCCTGCGGGAATAAAGAGGGGCGGGCAGCAGGGACTGGTCCGCCCGCCCCTCACCTTTGCCGGCTTGCTTGCCCTAGTTGGGAACGCCGCCGCCCTCGGCTGGCTCCTCGAGCGCGCCGACCGCGAGCCGCACCATCTCCGAGCCGGTCTCCTTGTAAGGGGAGACGACGCGATCGGCGCCGGCGTGGCGCAGCTTGCGCTCGCTGTCCTCGACCGCCGCGCGGGCGACGATCGGCAGGTGACGATCTGCCCCCCGGTCATAGTCGGCTCTGGGATCGATCCGACGGTGGCCACGGTGTCGAGCGCCCAGACGAGGCCGAAGCCGATCGAGGTGCCTTCGGCGATCGCAAAGCCAGCGGTGGCCGCCGAGAGCAGGATGCAGATCGCGACCCCGAAGACCGCCAGGCGCCGCAGGAACTGGTGCAGCTCCCCCCGCGGCTGGGCCTCGGCGATCACCGCCGCGCCCGGGTCAGGCCGCTCCGGCGGCGGCGGCGATCTCGCTGTAGGCGGCGGCGGGATCGGCGGCGGCGAACACCGCCGAGCCGGCGACGAAGAGCGATGCGCCCGCTTCGGCCGTCGGCTTGGCGGTCGTCGCGTCGATGCCGCCGTCGACCTCGATCTTTGCCGGGCCGACGACGGAGGCGAGGCGCGAGATCTTGTCGACCGAACCCTCGACGAAGGCCTGGCCACCCCAACCCGGGTTGACCGTCATGCAGAGGGCGATGTCGGCGCGGCCTCGCAGCTCGACAAGGGTCTCAACCGGCGTCCCGGGGTTGATCGCGATGCCGGCCAGGCAACCGAGCTCACGGATCGCCGCCAGGGTGCGGTTCGCGTGCGGCGTCGCCTCCTCGTGGAAGGTGATCGAGTCGGCGCCGGCGGCGGCGAAGGCCTCGATGTGGCGCTCCGGCGCCTCGATCATCAGGTGGACGTCGACCACGCCGGCGGCGGCGTGGACGCGGTCGGCGATCGACGCCGCGACCAGCGGACCGATCGTGATCGGCGGGACGAAATGCCCATCCATCACGTCGAAGTGGATCACCCGCGCCCCGGCCGCCATCACCTCGTCGATCTGCCCCCCGAGCTGGGAGAAGTCGGCCGAAAGGATCGACGGCGCCACCCGCCGCTCCGCCAGCAGCTCAGCCATGCGCTCAGGCATCCGCGGACTCCGAGGTCATATGGGTTTGAGCATGGAGTCGCCGCACGTCTGGCAGGTCATGTCCTCGGTCGTGCTCATTCGGGCGATCGTCTGGTGCTCGCCGCAGTTGGGGCACTGGGAGACCAGCTCGAAGCGGGTCAGACAGTACACGCAGCGGAAGCGGCCGGGAAGCTGGGTCGGCCGCAGCCACGGCTCGCTGCAGCTCGGGCATTTCGCTCGTTTCAGCACGGCCTAGTTCTCATTCTCACCGCCACCTTCGTCAATCATCCCTTTTCAAGCGGCAGAGGAAGAAACCCGTGGTGCAGTCGCGATCGGGGCGGGTCTGCAGGCAGCGTGCGTCGTGGGGGGATGCAAGGTCGGGCGCCAGCAAGCCGAGGTCGTCGAGAGAAAAGGATGGTGCCTCACCCGCCTCTGCCGCCACCGTCAATGCGGCGACCCGATCCTCGCCCTCCTGGCGAGAAATCGTGCAGGTCGAGTAGACGAGCGTCCCACCGGGCCTCAACGCCCCCACCCCCCTCAGCAGCACGCCGCCCTGCAACTCGGCGAGGCGCTCCACCGTTCGCGGCGATTTGCGCCAACGCGCATCCGGGCGCGAGGCGAGCGCGCCAAGGTCGGAACAGGGCGGATCGACCAGGACCCGGTCGAAGCCGGAGGCCATCCCGGTCGCCGCCGCGTCGGCCTCGATCACGGTGACGCTGCGCAGGGAGAAGCGGCGAGCCTGCGCGGCGACTTCCTCCGCCCGCTCAGGGTCCTGCTCGACCGAGATGACCTCGCCCCGGTCGCCCATACGAGCGGCGATCTGGCCAGTCTTGATCCCGGGCCCTGCGCAGAGGTCGAGCACGTGCTCGCCGGGCTGGGGGTCGAGCACCTCGACCACCGCGGCGGAGCCACGGCTCTGCGGGGTCAGCTCGCCCGCCGCGATCCGCTCCGGCACGACTCCGCCGGTGCGCCCCGCGACCACGATCTCCTCGGGCGCCGCCAAAGGCCAGGGACCCACGGCCGGGGCGGCCTCGACCCCCGCCTCGCGCAGCTCCCCCAGCAGACTGTCGCGATCTGTGCGGAGGGTGTTGAGCCGGAGCGCAAACTCGGCCGGCTCGTTGCAGGCGGCGAGCAGCGGGCGGGCCGACTCCGCGCCGAGCTCCCGCCACCACATCCGCGCCAGCCAGAGCGGCGCCGAGTGCGCGATCGCCGCCCGCTCCGGCGTCGAGTCGTCGTCCAGCAGGTCGCTCTTCAGCCGGGCGCGCTCACGGGTCGCGCGCCGCAGGACGGCGTTGACGAGGCCGGCCGCATGGGCGGCGCCGGCCCCCTTGACCAACTCGACCGCCTGGTCGACCGCGGCGTGATCGGGCGTGCCGTCAGCGAAGAGCAGCTCGTAGAGGCCGAGGCGCAGAGCGGCGATCACCGGCGGGTCGAGCAGTCGGGGCGAGCGTTCGGCGAGGTGCTCGATCGCCGCGTCGGCGGTACCGCGCCGCTGCACGGCGCCGTAGGCGAGGCGTTGGGCCTGGGCGCGCTCGCGCCCCTCCAGCTCGCGGCTATCGGCCGCCTCGCGGAAGAAGCGCTCGGTGTGGAGGTCCTGCTCGAAAGTCGCCCGGATCGTCTCGAAGGCGAGCGCCCGGGCCGGCGCGATCAAAGTGCGGGCACCCGGTGGCCGCGCAGATAGGCGTCAGCCGCCATCGGCTTGCCCCCGGGGGGCTGCACGACCTCAAGCCGCAGCGCCCCCCGCCCGCAACCGAGCAGCAGGGCCCCCCACTCGGCCTTCATCTCGCCCTGCTTGACGCTGACGTCGACCGCCCGCGCCCGCCTCACCCCGAGCCGGTTCTCGTCGCCAAGCTCCAGGTATGCGCCGACATGCGGGGTGAGCGCGCGAACCGTTCGTGCCAGCTCGGCCGCCGGCCGGCCCGGGTCGAGGCGCCGCTCCTCGGGCTCGATCTTCTCGGCGTAGGTCGCCTCCGAGTCGTCCTGCTCGGCGAAATGGAGCTCGTTCCGTTCCTGCAGATCGAGTGCCTCGACCAGCATCTCGGCGCCCAGGGCGGACAGCTTGCCGGAGAGACTCTCGAAGTCGTCCTCGGGGCCGATCGCGATCTCCTCCTGTAGAGCGACCGGGCCGGAGTCGAGGCCGGCGGTCACCCCCATCACACTCACACCGGTACGCGCGTCGCCGGCCATCATCGCCCGCTCGATCGGCGCCGCGCCGCGCCAGCGCGCCAGCAGCGAAGGGTGGACGTTGAGCATGGGCCACTCCGACAGCAGCGGCTCGCGGATCAGCTGTCCGAACGCACAGACGGCGACCGCCTCGGGACGCACCGCACGGATCCGTTCGAGGGCGGCCTCCACGTTGACGTTCCCGGCCTGCAACAGCTCGATGTCGAGCTCGGCCGCGACCACCGCGGCCGGCGACGATCCGCTGCGCCGACCGCGGCCCTTCGGCCGGTCCGGCGGAGTGACGACCAGCAGCGGACGGTGGCGGGAATCGGCCAGCCGGCGCAGAACCGCGGCGGCGAACTCCGAGGTGCCGAGATAGACGGACCTCACGCGTCGGTGTGGGGCTCGCGGTGCTCTTCGCCGTCCCCGGCGTCACCCTCCACAGGGGCGGGGGCGTAGCTCTCTCCCTCACGCAGCGCCCGCAGCGCCGCCTTGCGCTGATCGCGCGGCGCTCGGTCGAGGATCAGGACGCCGTCGAGGTGGTCGATCTCGTGCTGGAGGACTCTGGCCTCCAGCCCCGAGGCCTCGATCCGAAACGGCTCCCCTTCGAGGTCGAGGCCGCCGACCTCGGCATGCAGCGGCCGCTCGACGTCCATCGCGACCCGCGGCAGGCTGAGGCAGCCCTCCTCGGCGAGGACCACCTCCTCGGAGAGCCACTCGATCGTCGGGTTGATCAGCGCGGTGGGCTCACCGTCCGGCGCGGCCTGGAAGACCAGCAGCCGGCGCAATATGCCGACCTGCGTCGCGGCAAGCCCGACCCCCATCGCGTCGCGCATGATCGCGATCATCCGCTCGACCTCGGCCCACAGCCGAGGCCCAAACTCGGCGACCGGCGAGGCCACGCTCTTCAGCACCGGATCGCCGAACTTGGTGACCTGGGCAAGAGCCGCCTCGCGCCGCTCCGCCAGCTCCGCTTCGAGCCGCTCACGCTCTGTCTCGTCCTTGACGATCCCCTCGTCGCTCACCCGACCGATTGTATGGATCGGCTCAGCGCTACTGGGGGTCCACATCTACGCCGATCGCGACGTCCTTCAGCGAGCGGTCGGCGGCGAGACGCTCGACCGCGGTGCGGATCGCGGTTATCGTCTCCTCGCGGTCCTGGGCCTTGGTCAGGAGGCGCCGACGGTACTTGCCGCGGACGCGGAACATCGGTGCCGGGCCGAGCAGGTCGATGTCGTCGGGGAGGGTCTCGGCGAGGGCGGCGGCGAGCTTCGATGCCGCCGTCTCGACCCGCGGCTCGGACTCCGACTTGAGCACGACGCGGACGAGGTGGGAGAAGGGCGGATAGCGGAGCGCCTGGCGGCGCTCGATCTCCTCGGCGAGGAAGCCGGCGGCGTCGTGGCGGGCCGCGTGGGCGATGCTGGGCGCCTCGGGCGCCAGGGTCTGCACGACCACTCCCCCCCCGGCCTCGCCACGGCCGCTGCGTCCGGCGAGCTGGGCGACCATCGCGAAGGTGCGCTCGCCAGCACGGAAGTCGGGGAAGCGCAGGGTCGCGTCGGCATCGACGATTGCGCTCAGCGTCACCTCGGGGAAGTCGTGCCCCTTGGCGACCATCTGGGTGCCCACCAGCACCCCGCTCTCGGCCTCGCCGAAGCCGGCGAGGATGCGGGCGTGGGCGCCACGGCCGGTCGCCGTGTCGGAGTCGAGGCGAAAGACGGGCATCGGGCCGAGGTGCTCGGTGAGCAGCGCCTCGATCTGCTCGGTGCCGGCGCCGCTGCGCGAGAGCGTGGTCGAGCCGCAGTCGGGGCAGGCCCGCGGCAGCGGCTCGGAATGGGCACAGTGGTGGCAGACGACTCGCCCGGCGTGACGGTGGACGATCAGCGAGACGTCGCAGTTGGGACAGCCCCAGTGATTGCCGCAGGAGCGACAGGTGAGCCAGGGGGAGAAACCGCGCCGGTTGACCATCACGATCGCCTTTGCATTGGTGTCCCGTACCCGCCGGAGCGCCCCCCAGGTGGTCGGATGCAGCGGGCCCGAGCGCGGGTCGGCCTCGCGCATGTCGAGCACCTCGACCGGCGGCAAGCGCCTGCCGTCGACGCGGCGTGGCAGTCCCAGGTGCGGCAGCTCCAGCCACGACTCCGGTCGCGGGGTCGCCGTGCCGGCAACCAGAGTTGCGCCGCATTCCTCGGCGCGACGGCGGGCAACCGTGCGGGCGTCGTAGCGGGGGTCGCCCTCCTGCTTGTAGGAGGAGTCGTGCTCCTCGTCGATCACGATCAGGCCGAGGTCACGGACGGGTGCGAAGATCGCCGAGCGGGGGCCGACGCAGACGCTCGCCTCGCCGCTGCGCAGGCGCCGCCACTCGTCATAGCGCTCACCGGGGGTGAGAGCCGAATGCAGCACGGCGAAGCGATCGCCGAGCCGAGCCCGGAAGCGCGCCACGGCTTGCGGGGCGAGACCGATCTCGGGGAGGAGGACGATCGCCCCCCGCCCCCGCGCGGTCGCGGCCTCGACCGCGGCGAGGTAGACCTCGGTCTTGCCCGAGCCGGTGACACCGTGCAGAAGGAGCTTCTGCGACGCCCCGGCCTCGCCGTCGAGGGCGGCGACGATCCGGGCGACCGCGTGCTCCTGCTCGTCGAGCAGCCGCGGCTCCGTCGCTCCGACCTCGCCGACGCCCTCGTGCTCGACGCGCGGCCGGATGCGGCGCTTGCGCACGCCGGGGTTGGGCGGCAGCGTCAAGCGCAGCCCGCGCGAGGGCGTCGAACAGTATTCGCGCGCCACCCAGAGGCCAAGGCGGACCAGCTCGGCCGGCACCCCGGTCTCGAGCGCTTCGAGCGGCTCGGCCAGGCGCTCCGGCGGCAGGTCGGAGCTCTCGGCCAGCTCGACCACGACTCCAAGCAGGCGCTGGCGCCCGAAGGGGATCCGCACGACTCTGCCCACCTCAAGGTCGGCCATCTCCGCCGGCAGGCGGTAGTCGAAGGGCCCGCGCAGGGCGCGGGCGGTGGTCAGCGGCTCGACCTTGGCGATGGCCATCTGGACGACGGTATGGAGAGAGGCGGACGGCCGGGATATCCTGCGCCGCGATGAGCCTCAACCTCAGCCCGGGCGAGCAGCTGATCTTCCAGGGCCACCCCTCGTGGCGGGCGATCCTCGGCTTCTACCTGAAAGGGATCCTGGTCGCGGCGATCGTCGGCGTGATCGCCAAGTTGGCCGGCGCCGGCAGCGGCACCGTCTTCCTCATCGTCCTCGTCATCATCGGACTGACCGTGCTGATCGGCTTCGTCAAGCGGGTCGCGACCACCTACACGATCACCAACCGCCGCCTCAACATCAAGCGGGGGATCGTCTCGCGGGAGGTCCAGGAGACGCGCCTGGAGCGGGTCCAGAACGTCAACTACCGCCAGTCGGTCTACCAGCGGATCATGCAGATCGGCGACGTCGATTTCGACACGGCGGCGACCGACGACTACAACTTCATCTTCGCCGGCGTCGCCCACCCCGGTGATGTGGTGCACCAGGTGGATCAGGCGACCGGGATCGCACATCCGAGTCCCTAGCACGGCGTCGTCTGACCAAGCAGATCAAGGACGCAGGGAGCGTGGCGTGCTCTGCACGCGAGCGAGCGAGGACGCCGAGATGCGCCGCGTCAGACGACGCCGGCCTCGGCCGCGCCAGCGGCAACCCGCAACGCGTCGGCCCGATCTGTCCTCTCCCAGGTGAAGTCCGGATCCTCGCGGCCGAAGTGGCCATATGCGGCCGTCTTGCGGTAGATCGGCCGGTGCAGGTCGAGATAGCGGCGGAAGGCGCCCGGGCGTAGGTCGAACTCCGCCTCGACCAGGCGTGAGATCTCCATGTCGGGGAGCTTGCCGGTGCCGAAGGTCTCGACCATCAGCGAGACCGGGCGGGCGACGCCGATCGCATAGGCGACCTGCACCTCACAGCGTTGCGCCAGGCCGGCGGCGACGAGGTTCTTGGCGACGTGGCGCGCGGCGTAGGCGGCGGAGCGGTCGACCTTGGAGGGGTCCTTGCCGGAGAAGGCGCCGCCCCCGTGCCGAGCCATACCGCCGTAGGTGTCGACGATGATCTTGCGACCGGTCAGGCCGGCGTCGCCGACCGGGCCACCGATCACGAACTTGCCGGTCGGGTTGACGAGGAAACCTTCGCGCAGCGCCGCCTCGTCGTAGAGGCCCTCAGCCTCGACCTCGAGCACCGGGACGACCACGTGCCGCCAGAGGTCGGGCTTGATCGTCTGCTCCGAGTCGACATCCGACGCGTGTTGCGTCGAGATCAGCAGCTTCTCGACCCGGATCGGGCGGCCGGCGGCGTAGCGGACGGTGACCTGGGTCTTGCCGTCCGGTCCGAGGTAGTCGAGGGTGCCGTCTTTGCGCACCGCCGCGAGGCGCTCGGCGAGACGATGGGCCAGATGGACCGGCATCGGCATCAGCGCCTCGGTCTCGTCGGTCGCGTAGCCGAACATCATCCCCTGGTCGCCGGCGCCGGCCTGCAGCAGCTCGTCGTCGGTCGCCGAGCCCGTCCGCGTCTCGTGCGAGGCGTCGACACCCTGGGCGATGTCGGGCGACTGCTTGTCGAGCGAGACGAGGACCGAGATGTGGTCGCAGTGGTAGCCGTAGTCGCCGTGGTCGTAGCCGATGTCGCGGATCGTCTCGCGAACCAGCTCGGGCACGTCGAGGTGGACATCGGTCGAGATCTCGCCGGAGACAACCGCCATCCCGGTGTTGACGAGCGTCTCGCAGGCGACGCGGCCCTCGGGGTCGCCGGCCATCACCGCGTCGAGGATCGCGTCTGAGATCTGGTCGCAGACCTTGTCGGGGTGGCCCTCGGTGACGGACTCCGACGTGAACAGGTACTCACCCTCGGCGAGCGGCTCGATATCAGGCATGGCGCAAGATTAGTGAACGAATCTCAGCGTCGGCGGCCGGTATGGGGGACGAAGTCGATAACTAACGGTATCCCCTCCAGGCCATAGGTCTCGCGCATCCTGTTCTCCAGGTGATAGGCCCAGTCGCGCACGATCAAGCGCCGGTCGTTGACCTGGATGGCGAAACGCGGCGGACGCTCGCGCACCTGCGCCGCGTAGTAGAGCTTCAGCCGCCGGCCGCGCCGCGAGGGCGGCGGCGTCGTCGCGACCACGTCGCTGACGAAGCGGTTCAGCTCCGGCGTGGGGATCCGCTCCGCCGCCCGATCGGCGAGCTGCAGCGCCTTCGGCAACAGCCTGGCGACGTTGCGCCCGTACAGCGCCGAGCAGGTGACGACCTCGGGCCGCAGGCGCAGCTTGCGCTCGACCCGGGCGCGGGCATCGTCGACGTCGATCGCGCCGACGTCCCACTTGTTGAGCACCAGCAGCGTCGCGCAGCCGGCCCGCATCGCCAGCTCGGCGATGCGCAGGTCCTCCGCCGTGACCCCGTCACCGGCGTCGCAGACGACGATCGCCACGTCGGCGCGCTCGACCGCCAGCTCGGAGCGGAGCTGGGCGTAGTAGTCGACCGTGCCGGCGACCTTGGAGCGGCGCCGCAGCCCCGCGGTGTCGACGAGCAGGACGGGGCGGCCGTCGACCTCCAGCTCGGTGTCGATCGCGTCGCGGGTGGTGCCGGCCCGTTCGGAGACGATCACCCGCTCGCTGCCCAGGAAGGCGTTGACGAGCGAGGACTTGCCGGCGTTGGGGCGGCCGATCACGGCGACGTGGACCGGCTCCTCGCCGGTTGGCGCCGGCGGCCGCTCGCCGAGCAGCTCGACCACGCGGTCGAGCAGGTCGCCACTGCCAAGCCCGTGCGTGGCAGAGACCGCGATCGGGTCGCCGAGGCCGAGCTGGTGGAACTCGGCGCTCAGGTGCTCGTCGCCGGGCTGGTCGACTTTGTTGACGACGACGAGGACGGGAACGTCGCCGCCGCGCAGCGTCTTCGCCAACTCGGCGTCGCCGACCCGGACGCCCGCACGGCCGTCGACGACGAGCAGGATCGCGTCGGCCCCGGCGATGCCGATCCGCGCCTGGCGCTGGACGTCTTCCGCCAGGGCGCTCTCGTCGGCGAGGTCGATGCCGCCGGTGTCGAGCAGCTCGAAGGCGACGCCGTTCCACTCGCAGGGAACGCGCTTGCGGTCGCGGGTGACGCCGGGCTCGGCGTGGGTGACCGCCTCACGGCCACCGGCCAGCCTGTTGACCAGGGTGCTCTTGCCGACGTTGGGGAAGCCGACAACGGCAACGGTGGGCAAGCGATTCACACGTGACCCCGGGTGCTTGGCGAGTTAGTCGCACATATTCCGACTAACTCGCCAACCGCGCTCATGCTAGCCCCCGACCACGGGCCAGATCGACGACCCGGGCGACCACTCCGTCAAGGGAAAGGCCGGTGGTGTCGATCTCGACCGCGTCGGGGGCCGCCCGCAGGGCGCTGTGCGCGCGGGTCTCGTCGCGCTCGTCGCGCTCGCGCTGGGCGGCCAGGACGGCCGCCTCGTCCTCACCGGTCTGTGCGGCGCGGCGACGCGCGCGCTCCTCGGCCGAAGCGGTGAGGAAGATCTTCAGTGGCGCCTCAGGACTGACCACGGTGCCGATGTCGCGTCCCTCGGCGACGTAGCGGCCGGACTCGATCAGCTGGCGCTGTCGCGCCACCAGCGCCTCGCGCACCGGCGGGTGGACGGAGACGCGCGAGGAGGCCTCGCTCACGCGTGGCTCGCGGATCGCGGCGCTGACCTCGCAGCCGTCGAGCTCGACCCGCTCGCCGTCGAGGCCGATCTGCAGCGAGCCCGCCACCTCACCCATCGCCTCGGCATCGTCGAGGTCGGCCCCGCGCTCCAACCCCGCCAGCCCGACGCAGCGGTACATCGCCCCCGAATCGAGGTAGGTGAAGCCGAGCGCCGCGGCGATGGCGCGGGCGACGCTGGACTTGCCGGCCCCGGCGGGCCCGTCGATTGCGATGACCATGGGCGGCAGGGTATGCGCGCGGCTCAGCCGCCGCAGAGCGAGACGAGGTCGGCCTCGAACCCGGGGTAGCTGACGGCGGCGGCGTCCATGCCGGCGACCTCGACGCCCTCGCGCGAGGCGAGGCCGGCGACCGCGCCGAGCATCGCGATGCGGTGGTCGCCATGAGAGTCGATCGCGCCGCCGCGCAGGCCGCCGGTACCGCTGATCCGCATGCCGTCCTCGCTGGCCTCCACCGTGCCGCCGAGCGCGGTGAGCGCCTCGGTCACCGTGGCGATCCGATCGCTCTCCTTCCGACGCAGCTCCGCGGCGTCGCGAATCGTCGTCTCGCCCTCGGCAAAGCAGGCGGCGAGGGCAACCAGCGGCAGCTCGTCGATGGTCAGGGGGATGTCGGCGCCCCCGACATCGGTCTCACTCAGTTGCGAGCCGCGGACACGCAAACCGCCGACTGGCTCGCCGCCGCGCTCGTCTTCATGCTCGATCTCGATCTCGGCTCCCATCCGTTTGAGGATCGAGAGCAGGCCGGTGCGGGTGGGGTTGAGGCCGACGCCAAGGAGGGTGATCTCGCTGTCGGGAACCAGCATGGCCGCGACGATGAAGAAGGCGGCCGAGGAGAAGTCGCCGGGGACGACTATTTCGCCTGGTTCGAGGCGGGTTGCGGGGCGAACGGAGACGCTGCCGGCGGATCGCTCGATCTCCGCCCCGGCTGCGGCAAGCATCCGCTCGCTGTGGTCGCGGGTCGGCAGCGGCTCCACGATCCGCGTCTCGCCCTCGGCCAGGAGTCCGGCGAACAGCAGGCATGACTTGACCTGGGCGCTGGCGACCGACAGCTCGTAGTCGATGCCGTGTAGAGGGGCGGCTTCGATCACGACCGGGGTAAAACGATTTTCGCGGCAACTGATCTGCGCACCCATCGCAGCCAGAGGCTCAGCGATCCGGTCTATTGGTCGCCTTCGGATCGACTCATCGCCGTCGAGCCTCCAGGCTCCCCGCGGTTGACCCGCGAGCCAGCCCGGCAAGAGCCGCAGCAACGTGCCGGCGTTTCCGACGTCAATCGCGTCGGGTCTTCTGATGTCAACTTGGGTCGACACAGCACCCTTAAGGCCAACGCCCTGGACACGCAGCCCCCGATCGATCACCCCAGGACCAACTCGGTGAATTGTGGCCCCCAGCATCTGTACCGCGGCCAAGGTCGAGCGCGTGTCATCGGCATCGAGGTAGCCGTCGATGGTGGCCCACTCTTTCCCCATCGCCGCAATCAATGCCGCTCGATGGGAGATCGACTTGTCGGCGGGCGGGCGCAGCGGCCCGCGCAGCGGCCCGGCGGGATCGAAGCGAGTCATCGAGAAGCGACCCTACTCGCCGCTGTCGAGCACGCTGACCGTGTGGCCCAGGTCGCGAACCAGTGCCGCCGCTCGCTCGGCCCGCTCCTCGCCGGCGACCCAGAGCGAGATAGCACCCGACTTCATGTCGGTCGCCGGATGCAGGGCCATGTCCTCGATGTTGAGCCCCGCCTCGCCCAGCGCAAGCGCCAGCTCGGCCACCGTGCCGGGTTTGTTGGCGACGACGACGCGCAGCTCGCGCAGCGAGCCGCCCGCCAGGTCGGTCTCGAGCAGGCGCCGCCGATCGGTGCCCGCCGCGGCGTGCCAGGCGGAGACCGCGCCGGGCTCGCCTGAGGCAATCAGCTCTCGCGCTTCGCCCAGCCGGGCGATGGCGTCGTCGATCGCCGCGACTACAGCCCCGCTGTTCGCGGTGAAGATGTCGCTCCAAATCGTCGGATTCGAGCCGGCGACCCGGGTTGCGTCGCGGAAGCTCGGCCCCACCTCCGGCAGGCGCTCGGAGTCATGCGTCAGCTCCGCCGCCGCCTCAGCGGCGAGGACGTTGGCGAGCACGTGCGGCAGGTGGCTGACGGTGGCCATCAGCCGGTCGTGCGCCTCGGCGTCGATCGCCTGCGGGCGAGCGCCGAGATCCGCGATCGCCCGCTGCAGGCGGTCGTAGAGGATGCCGCTGGAATGCTCTGTCGGCGTCAGGTACCAGCGAGCGCCCTCGAAAAGATCGGCGCGGGCGTTCGCCACCCCGGCGGTCTCGGCGCCGGCCAACGGATGTCCGCCGATGAAGCGCTCGTCCTCACCGTGCGCGGCGACGAGCTCGCGCTTGGTCGAGCCGGCGTCAGTCACCACCGTGTCTTTTCCGCTCGCCGCAAGTGCCACTCCAACCAGCTTGGTCAGAGCCGACACCGGCGCGGCGCAGAAGACGACGTCGGCGCCGGCGCAGGCTTTCTCGACCGACTCGGCGGGCCGGTCAATCGCTCCCAGCTCGATCGCGCGGTCCACGGTCGGGCGGTTCGGTCCCCAACCGACGACCTCGCAGCCGAGCCGCTCCTTCGCGGCGAGCCCGATCGAGCCTCCGATCAGGCCCACCCCGAGGACGGCTGCCCTCATCAGCCGCGCCGCGCCCTGGCCGCTGCCGCCAATTTCTCCAGCCCCGTCACGGTGTGCTCCCAGTCGATGCAGGGGTCGGTGATCGATTGCCCGTAGGTCAGCGACTCCGCATCGCCGAGATCCTGACGTCCCTCGACCAGGAAGGACTCGAGCATGACGCCGACGATCGCCGCGTTGCCGTCGGCGACCTGGTCGCCGATCTCGGCCGCCGCCAGCATCTGCTTCTCCGGGTCCTTGGCGCTGTTGTCGTGGGAGGCGTCGATCACCAGCCGCTCGGCGAGGCCCGCGTCGGCGAGCAACTCCAGAGCCGCGGCGACGCCTTCGCGGTCGCAGTTGGGCGTGCCGCGCCCGCCGCGCAGGATGACGTGGCCGTCTGGGTTGCCGGCCGTGTGGAGGATCGCCGGCCGGCCGGCGTCGTCGATGCCGGCGAAGGCGTGCGGCGTGGCGGCGGCGCGAACCGCGTCGACCGCGACCTGGACGTTGCCGTCGGTGCGGTTCTTGAAGCCGATCGGCATCGAGAGACCGGAGCCGAGCTGGCGATGGATCTGGCTCTCGGTCGTACGCGCGCCGATCGCCCCCCATCCGACCGTGTCGGAGATGTATTGCGGCGTGATCGGGTCGAGGAACTCACAGCCGATCGGCAGGCCGAGGTCGAGCACCTGCAGCAGCAGGGCGCGCGCCATGCGCAGGCCGGCGTTGACGTCGCACGATCCGTCCAGGTAGGGGTCGTTGATCAGACCCTTCCAGCCGGTCGTCGTCCGCGGCTTCTCGAAGTAGACGCGCATCGCCACCAGCAGGTCATCGCCGAGCTCGCCCGCCAGCTCGGCGAGGCGGCCACCGTAGTCGAGCGCCGCCTCGACGTCGTGCACGCTGCACGGGCCGACCACGACCAGCAGCCGGTCATCGACCCGTTCGAGCACGTTCCCGACCGCCTTGCGCCCGTCCACGACCGCCCGCTCGCGCTCCGCGCCGAGCGGCAGGTCGCCGAGTAGCGCTTCGGGCGAAACCAGCTCGACAACGCGCTCGATCCGCTGGTCGCGAACCCGGTCGCGTGCCCCCTCTCGCATTCCGATGATCATCTTTCCGTCGCCTTTCTCCACGTTCGAGACTCTACTTTCCGTGCGGGCTTCGCCATGCGAGCGCGGGCATCGCGAAACACGCGAACCAGCAGAACCGGCGCCCGGCCAAACGCTCTATAGAAGCGGCGCGATGCCGCCAGGCCGGACGCCTAGCTAAATCGCCAGAAATAGGAGATGCGGACAGGGGCAACCGCGGCGCGGCGCGCGCACATGCTGCTGGCGGTGTCACCTATTCGCTTCACTTCGCCTGACTTTGTAGCAGGCGGCCGGCGATTAGTCGAGCAGCTCGGCGATAGCCGCAAGAAAGCGATCGTCCTCGGCGGGGGTGCCGTAGCTGACGCGGATGTGGCCCGGATCGCCCAGCGGGGTGCCGGGCCTGACGGCTATCGACTGCTCGGCGAGGCCGGCGACGACCTCATTCTCCTCGGCGTCACCGAGGTCGATCCAGGAGAAGTTGGTCTGGGTCTCCGCCGTACTCAAGTCCAGCTCGTGCAGCCCCTCCTCCACGCGAACGCGCTCGACCAGGGTGCGCTCGACCCTTTGCGCGACGTCGTCCTGGTGCAGGATCGCCTCGGCGCCCGCCGCCTGGGCGAGCGCGTTGACGCTGAACGGCTGGCGCACGGCATCCACCGCCGCGCGGAACTTGGCCGAGCCGAGGGCAAAGCCGACGCGCAGACCGGCGAGGCCGTAGACCTTGCTGAAGGTGCGCAGGACGACCAGGTTGGGGAAGTCGGCGAGAAGATCGACGGTCGTGTCAGGATCGTCCTCGGTCTGGAACTCGACGTAGGCCTCGTCGAGGGCGATCGTCACGTGACTGGGGACACGCTCGCAGAAGGCGGCGACCTGCGCCGCCGGCAGGTGGGTCCCGGTGGGGTTGTTCGGATTGCAGACGATCGCGAGCTGGGTTGCGGCGGTCACCTCGGCGGCCATCGCGTCGAGATCGTGGACCTCGTCCTCCGCCAGCGGCACGCGGACCTCGCGTGCCCCGGTCAGCGCCGCCAGGTGCGGGTACATCGAGAAGGAGGGCCAGGCGTAGAGGATCTCGGCACCGGGCTCGCAGAGCGCCTCGGCGGCGGCGAGGAGGATCTCGCAGGAGCCGTTGCCGACGGCGACATGCCCCGGCTCGGTCTCGTAGCGCTCGGCGATGCGCCGGCGCAGCAGCGTCGCGTCCGGGTCGGGATAGCGGTTCATCGCCGCCGCGGCCTCGCGGATCGCCTCGATCACCTTCGGGTGCGGCGGGAAGGGCGACTCGTTGGAGGCGAGCTGGGCGATCCCGCCGGCCGCGATCGCCTCGGGCGCCTGCCCGGTCGGCACGCCGGCCTGGTAGCCAGGCATGCGCGCGAGCTTCTCGGCGAAGGTGACGGTCATGCGCTCATTGTTGCCTACAGCGAGGAGGTCGGGCGCCTACTGCGCGGCGTGGAGGTCCGAACGCAGGTCCTGGGTCGCGCCCAGGTAGACGTGAGCGACGGTGTGGCTCGCGGGGGCGTAGTAGTGGACCATCGCCCGGATCACCCGCGGCATCGAGCCCGGCACCGGGATCTCACGACAGCAGAGCAACGGCACCGAGTCCAGACCGAGATTGCGCGCCGCGACGGCCGGAAACCCGGCGTCGAGGTCGTCAGTCGTCGTGAACAGGCAGCTGACCAATGCCCCGGGCGCGAGCTCGTTGCGCTCGAGCAACTCCCGCATCAGCACGGCTGTCGCCGCGGCAATCGCCTCGGCCTCGTTCGCCTCGGCCTGCACAGCCCCCCGCACGGCAAAGAGCCGCTGCTGTCCATCCGGGTTAGCGCTCACGACCGGCATCTTCCCAAAGCGAGGCGATCTCGTCGTCGGCAAGGCGGCGTGCTCGGCCCTCGGGGAGGTCGGCAAGCTCGATCGGGCCGAAGCGGATGCGTCGCAGCGTCACCACGTCATTGCCGATGGCGTCGGCCATACGGCGCACCTGGCGGTTGCGGCCCTCGCGCAGGACGACTTCGATCCGGCGCTCGCCCAGGCGCCGCACCTCGGCCGGTGCGGTCGGTCCGTCGTCGAGCTCCACACCGCGGGCGAGGCGGCGCAGATCGCCTTCGTTCGGTGAGCGCCGCAGCTCCACTCGGTAGGCCTTGGGCACTTCGTAGCGCGGATGGGTGAGCCGATTCGCCAGCTCGCCGTCGTTGGTCAAGAGCAGGAGGCCGGTGGAGTCGAAGTCGAGGCGGCCGACCGGGTAGAGACGGGCCTCGGAGTCGACCAGGTCGACCACCGCCGGGCGGCTACCCGGCTCGCGTGCGGTGGAGACGACGCCGGCCGGCTTGTTGACCGCCCAGACCTCGCGCGGCTCCGCGCCGACCGCGCTCCCGTCGACGCGGACGTCGTCCCCCTCCCCCACATCCCGCGCCGGATCCCGCACGACGACACCGCCAACGCTGACCCTGCCGGAGGCGATGATCTCCTCAGCTTTCCGCCGCGAAGCAACACCCCCGTGGGCGAGGAACTTGGCGAGTCTCAAGATGCCGGAGGGGCCGGGGGAGGTCCCGTCGGAGCCTCCCCGCTGTTGCTCCGACGGGACCTCCCCCGGCCCCTCCCCCACCTCACGGCTCAGCCCGCTGTTCCCCGGCCTTCAAGAGTCGCTCGCGAAGCTCGCGCTCGTCCTCGGGAGTCGGGTCGAAGTTCGACGGATCGGGCAGCTGGTCGAGGCCCGTGAGACCGAAGAGCCGTTCGAACAGCTCGGTCGTCTTGAACAGCGCCGCGCCGAACTGCGAGCGGCCCGACTCCTCGATCAGGCCGCGCTCGGACAGGGTCTGCACCGCCGACTCCGAGGAGACGCCGCGGATTCGTGCAACCTCGGGCCGCGAGACCGGCTGCAGGTAGGCGACGATCGCCAGCGTCTCGGCCTGCGCCTGGGTCAGCGGCGGCGTGCGCGGCTTGGCCAGCAGACGGCGCGCCGCTTCCTCGCTGGCCGGATCGCCGGCCAGGGCGAAGCCGCCCGAGACCTCGCGCAGGACGACCCCGCGCCGTCCCTCGGCGAGGTCCTCGCGCAGCAGGTCGATCGCCTCGGCGACCTGGCCCTCGGTCGCCTCCGTCGCCTCGACCAGATCGGCGAGGGCGACCGGCTGGGGTGAGAGGAAGAGCAGCGCCTCGATCGTGCGGCTGAGGTCGCTCACGCGGAGCTCGCCTCCTGTCGGCGGATCTCGATCGGGCCGAGTGGCTCGCTCTGCTTCCAGGTCACCTCGCCTTTGCGGTAGAGCTCAAGCAATGCGAACAGGGTCACGGCCTGCGTCAGCCGGTCCTCGCCGCCGAACTGCTCGTCGAAATCGATGCTGGCGCGGCCGGAGAGGGCGTCGCGCAGAGCCCGCAGGCGCCGCTCCAGCGAGACGGTCGGCCGGATATGGCTGACGTCGAGCGGCGGCGGCACGACCAGCAGGTCGCCGAGCGCGGCGCCAAGCCGATCTCGGTCATAGACGGCGACCGCCGCCTCGATCGCCACGCGGCGCAGGCTCGGCGGCAGCAGAGCCGAACGGTAGATGTAGCCGCGCGCCGCCTCGAAGCGCTCGTTCAGAGCCGCGGCGGCACCCCGGTAGCGACGGTACTCGAGCAGCCGCGCCAGCAGCTCCTCGACCGCCTCCTCCGGGCCCATCTCCTCCAGCTCGGGGTCGGCCCCCGGCAGCAGCAGGCGCGACTTCAGCTCAAGCAGCGAGGCGATCAGGACGAGGAACTCGGTCGCCACCTCCAGCTCCAGCTCGCCCTCGCGCTCGAGGTGCTCGATGTAAGCGACGACGACCTCGGCCAGCTCGACCTCGAGCAGGTCGACCTCCTCACGCAGCAGGACCGCGATCAGCAGGTCGAACGGCCCGGCGAATACGTCGAGCTCGAGATCGAGGTCGGCGACAGCCATCGCTTAAGAGTAAGTCGGCGCGCCGATGCCCATGCGATCCCGCACCTCGGCCAGCGTCGGCGCGGCGATCGCGCGGGCCTTCTCGGCGCTGGCGGCGAGCGCCTCCTCCAGCGCCGCTTGATCGGGACGCAGCTCGGCGTAGCGCTCGCGCACGGGCGTCAGCATCTCGATCACGCCCTCGGCCACCGCGCCCTTGAAGTCGCCGTAGCCCGCCCCCCGGAACTCGCGCTCGATCTCGGTGGGATCGACCCCCTTCGCCACGGCGAGGACATCGATCAGGTTGGTCACGCCTGGCTTCTCCTCGCCGCGAACGACGTCACGGCCAGAATCGGTGACAGCGCTGCCGAGCTTCTTGCGGATCGCCGCCGGCTCGTCGAGCACGTAGACCGTGCCCGCTTCGGTCCCGCCGGTCGTCGACATCTTCCGCTCCGGCTCCTGCAGGTCCATCACCCGCGCGCCGATCTCGGGGATACGGTGCGCGGGCTCGACCAAGGTCTCGCCGAAGCGCTCGTTGAAGCGGCGGGCGATCTCGCGCGTCAGCTCTATGTGCTGGAGCTGGTCCTCGCCGACCGGTACCTCGGTCGCCTTGTAGGCGAGCACGTCGGCGGCCTGCAGCACCGGGTAGAAGAAGAGCGCCGCGGAGACCAGCTCGCCCTGCTTCGCCGACTTGTCCTTGAACTGGGTCATGCGGTTGAGGTCGCCGTGCGCGGTGACCGAGGAGAGCAGCCAGGTCAGCTCGGTGTGCTCGTGCAGGTCGGACTGGCGGAAGAGGATGCAGCGTTCCGGGTCGAGCCCGGCGGCGAGCAGGATCGCGGTCGTGTCGTAGAGCCGCTCGCGCAGCTCGGCCGGGTCGAAGGCGACCGAGATCGCGTGCAGGTCGACGATGCAGAAGATCGCCGGCTCGCCCCGCTCCTGGCCCTCGACGTACTGGCGGATCGCGCCGATGTAGTTGCCGAGGTGCTTGCGACCGGTCGGCTGGATGCCGGAAAAAATTACGGGGGCGCTCACCGCGTGGAGACTATGCGGGCTCGGGCGCCGGTGCTTCGCTGCCGGGAGCGACCGGCTCCGCCTCGCCGCGGTCGGCGTCGGCGCCGTGACCGCACTCACCGGCTTGCGCCGAGCCGCGACTCGCCACGGCTTCGACTCTTCGCTTCGGATTCTCGATCCCGATCCCGGCGAAGACGCCGCCGCCGATCATCAGCAGGCCGGCGATGAGGACGCCGAGATGGAAAGCCGAGGTCGAGGCGTCGGCAGCGGCCGACCGTACCCGCGTCGCTTCCGCCGGCGGCAGCCCGGTGGTCGTCGGCACGCCCAGCGGCTGTTCCTTGGCTTCGCTGACGGCACCGGATGCCGCTCCGCTCAGCGGCTGGCCGCCCAGATTGCCGTCGATGCGGGAGCCGAAGCTGGCCGAGATCACCGCGCCGAGCACCGCGATCGCCAGCAGGCCGGCGACACGCGAGATTCCGTTGTTGACGCCCGAGGCGATGCCGACGTGGCGTTCCTCGACCGAGTCGAGCACGGTTGCGGTCAGCGGCGCCACCGTCGCCGAGAGACCGAGGCCGAAGACGACGATCGCCGGCAGCACGTCGGCGACGTAGCTCGGATCGGAGCCGACGCGCATCAGCAGGATGAGGCCGAACCCGCCGACGATCGGGCCGATGCACATCGGCAATCGCGGCCCCGTCCCGGAGGCGAGCTTGCCCCAGCGCGGTGAGAGGAAGAAGAGGATCAGCGAGACCGGCGTCGTCGCCAGCCCTGCCTCGATCGGCGAGTAGCCGCCGACCTGCTGGAGGAAGAGGCCGACGAAGAAGAGCCCGCCGATCAGCCCCGCGTAGGCGGCGAGCGTGGTCAGGTTGGCGACGCGGAAGTTGCGCACTCTGAACAGCGACAGTTCGAGCATCGGGTGGCGGGCGCGCGCCTCCCAGAGGATGAAGAGCGCAAAGCAGGCGACACCGGCGACCATCGAGGCCCAGACGACGGGGTCGCCCCAACCACGGGTCGGCTGCTCGACCAGGGCGAAGACCGGGCCGGCCAGGCCGGCGGCCGAGAGGGCGATCCCGAACCAATCGATCCCGCGGAACGCCTCCGGATCGCGCGACTCGCGCACCGAGTGCAGGGTCAGCGCCACGGTCACGGCGATCAGCGGGATGTTGACCCAGAAGATCGCCCGCCAGGAGAGCGCGCTGACCAGGGCCCCGCCGCCGGCCGGACCGAGGACGGTCGCGATCCCGGTCCAGGCGGTCCAGGTGCCGACGGCCCGGCCGCGCTCAGCCCCCTCGAAGGTCGCGGCGACGATCGCCAGCGAGCCCGGCACGAGCAGGGCTCCGGCAATTCCCTGCAGCGCGCGGGCGCCGATCAGGAACTCGACCGAGGGCGAGACCGCACAGAGGATCGAGGTGGCACCGAAGGCGATCAGGCCGAAGACGAACATCCGCCGCCGCCCGAACTGGTCGCCCAGCGAGCCGCCGACCAGGAGCAGCGAGACCAGGGTCAGCATGTAGACCTCGACCACCCACTGCTGCCCGGCCAGCCCCGCGTCGAGCCCGTCGGCGATCGCCGGCAACGCCACGTTGACGACGGTCGAATCGAGGAAGACGACCGTCGAGCCGAGGATCGTCGCGACCAGCGTCAGGCGCTGTTGGCGGGACACAGGGTCAGTGTAAGGAGAGCGTCAGCTCAGCTCACGCAGTTGCTGGGCGGGAGTGAAGAAGTTGCGGTAGGCGAGGCCGGTGGCGACCAGGGCGGCGATCGCGGTGCTGCCGAGCAGGGCGTAGAGGAGGATCAGCTGCAAGCGGACCGCGTCGGTCGGTTCGGCGCCGGCGAGGAGCATGCCTACCATCGTGCCGGGGAAGAAGATCAGACCGGTGGTCTTGGTCGAGTCGATCAGGGTGATCGTGCCCGAGCGCAGGGCGCGGCGGACGAACGGCGCCGCCGCCTCGCGCGCCGTCGCGCCGAGGGCGAGGGTGGCCTCGATCCGCGCCCGCGAGTCGGACACCTCGTCGCCGAGCCGGTTGAGCGCCACCGCCGAGGCGGTCATCGCGTTGCCGATCATCATCCCGCCGACCGGGACCAGGTAGCGCGGCGTCGCTTCGAAGATGCCCAGCGCGACGACAAGCCCGAGCGTCGATGCCGCCGCGATTGCGAGGCCGATCAGCAACGGCCAGAAGGCGCCCGGCACCTTCTTGGCGCGACCGCGGGCGGTGAGCGCACCGAAGAAGACCATTACCGAGAGCAGGGCCAGCACCAGCCAGATCGTGTCGGCTTCGAAGATCAGCTTGATCGCATAGCCGATCGCGGTCAGCTGAACGAAGGAGCGGACGGTGGCGACGACGATGTCGCGCTCTAGATCGGTCCTGCGCCAGAAGGAGATCGCCGCGGCGAGGGCGACCAGCGCCAGCGCCGCCGCGACCTGGCCCAGCGAGACGTCGATCGAGGTCGTCACGCCAGCGCCTCCTCGAGCGGTCCGCAGGCGGCGACCCGGCCGGCCTTCAGCCGCAGCGCGCGATCGGCCAGCCGCCGCGCCTGTTCGGGGTCGTGGCTGACGACGATCAGCGAGATGTCCAGCTCGGTCCGTAGACGGAGCAGCGTCCCCTCGATCGCATCGCGGGCATCATGGTCAAGCGCCGAGGTCGGCTCGTCGAGCAGCAGGACGTCCGGCTCCTGGGCAAGGGCCCGGGCCAGCATCGCCCGCTGCTGCTCGCCGACCGAGAGTTTGCCGACGTCGCGAACGGCGAACTCGGCGTCGAGACCGGCAAGGCCGAGGCAGCGTGCGGCGTCGAGCTGCTTGCCGGCGAGGCCCGCCGCATAGAGCAGGTTCGACTCGACCGTCCCCTCCAGCAGCGCCGGCAGTTGCGGGACCAACGAGACCTCGTGCCGCAACGCGAGCGGGTCGTATTCGATCAGCGGCCGGTCACGGTAGGCGATCGTGCCGGCATCCGGGTCGGCGAGCCGGTTCAGCAGGCGCAGCAAGGTCGACTTGCCGCTGCCCGAGGGGCCGACGATCGCCGTCGCGCCGGTGCGGATCTCGGCGCTGACCGAGTCGAGGACCGGGCGGCCGGCGCGGGTGAGGCTGACATCGCGAAGCTCGAACAGCACCGCCGCATGATCCCGCACCGCTCGCAAGAAGCCTCCCGCGAGCCGCCGGCTGTAGCGAGAGTCGGTACGCGACTGCGAGAATCCGGGTAGGTGACCCCCTGATGCCGAGAGCGATCTGGAGCGGAACGATCAGCTTCGGGCTACTCAACGTGCCCGTCAAGCTCTACAGCGCGGTAGCGCGCCGTGGCATCTCGCTGCGCGAGATCCGCGAGTCCGACGGCTCCCGCATCCGCCATCGCCGCGTCGCCGAAGGCACCGAGGAGGAGGTTCCCTACGAGGAGATCGTCAAGGCCTTCGAAATCACGCCCGACCGCTACGTGCCACTGAGCAAGGACGAGATGGAAGCGCTCGCTCCCGCGAAGACGCGCGCGATCGAGGTGCAGGACTTCGTCGATCTCGATCAGATCGACCCGATCTACTTCGACAGCCCCTACTACCTTGGTCCTGCCGAGGGCGCGGAGAAGGCGTATTCCCTGCTTGCCGAGGCGATGGAGGAGTCGGGCAAGGTGGCGATCGCCCGCTTCGTCTTCCGCAACAAGGAGCACCTCGCCGTGCTGCGACCCAGCGACGGCGTCCTCACCTTGACCACGATGCGCTTCGCCGACGAGGTCGTCCCGCCCTCCGAACTCGAGGAGGTGCTGCCCGAAGGCAAACAGAAAGTCGCCAAGAAGGAGGTCGAGATGGCCGAGCAGCTGATCGACTCGCTGACGACCGAATTCGACCCGGCCGCCTACCGCGACGAGTACCGCGAGGAACTGTTGGCGCTGATCGAACGCAAGGCCGAGGGCAAGAACGTGCTCGCCGCGCCGGCGCCGGAGGAACCCGAAGCGACGCGCGCGCCGGACCTGATGGCGGCACTCGAGGAAAGCATCGCCGCGGTCAAGGGCGTCGACAAAGGCAAGGCCAAAGCAAGGAAGGCCAAACCGGCGGCGAAGCCCGCGGCAACGAAAAAGAGCAAAGCCGCGGCGAAGAAACGCTCCAGCTCACGGAGCAAACCCAAAGCCTCGAAATAACCGGTGGCCGCCAGCCGCCAGGTCGAGGTCGACGGCCGTGAGCTGAAGCTCACCAACCTCGACAAGGTCCTCTACCCCAAGGCCGGCTTCACCAAGGGCGAGGTGGTCGACTACTACGCCAAGGTGGCGCCGGCGATCATTCCTCACCTCACCGGGCGGGCGGTGACGCTGCGCCGCTTCCCCGAAGGGGTCGACGATCTCGACGCCGCCTTCTTCGAGAAGCGCTGCCCCAAGCACCGGCCGAAATGGGTGAAGACCGCACGAGTCGAAGCCGGCCCGCACGCCGGCAAGATCGACTTCTGCGTCTGCGACAGCCTGCCGACGCTGATCTGGATGGCGCAGCTGGCGGCGATCGAGCTCCACCCCTCGCTCTCCCTCTCGCGAGCACCCAAACGACCCACCGTGCTCGCCTTCGACCTCGACCCCGGCCCCCCGGCCGACATAGTCGACTGCTGTCAGGTCGGCCTGCGGCTGCGCGACCTCTTCGGCCACTTCGACGTCGATTGCCTCGCCAAGACTTCTGGATCAAAGGGCCTGCAGATCTACGTCCCGCTCAATCGAGAGATCTACTACGAGGAGACCAAACCCTTCGCCAAAGCGATCGCCCAGCTGCTCGAGAAGCAGACCCCCGACAAGGTCGTCTCGAAGATGAAAAAGGTCGAACGCAAGGGCAAGGTCTTCGTCGACTGGTCGCAGAATCATCAGCGCAAGACGACGATCGCCGTCTACTCCCTGCGCGCGCGGGAACACCCGACGGTCTCGACCCCCGTCACCTGGGAGGAAGTAGAAGCGGCCGCCGAGAGCGGCGACGGCAGCTCGCTCGTCTTCGAAGCGGGCGAAGTGCTGGAGCGGATCGAGCAGCACGGCGACCTCTTCGCCCCGGTGCTGGAGCTGAAGCAGGAACTCCCCGAGCTCTGACCAGTTGCGCGCGGGACGCGCAGCTTTCCGCATACCGTGATCCCGTTTCCTTTTGGACGCTCCCGCACCTACCCAGATGTCATCAAGCGGATCCAACACGTTGAAGACATCGCCCTTCACGTGGCTGCCGCGGGGTCGGCATACGTTCACGGGCGGGATTCATGCGATAGACACCCTCTGCAATCCGCTCTCCACAAGGCCATATCCCTACAGCGTTTCGTCTCAGCGGAGAGATCGTCGCCCCGGTGGATACGCCTTGAAAGTCTTCTGAATCACTAGGCCAGGGTCCCGTTGGGAACCAGCCACTCTTGGCGAAGTCCGCTCACCCCGGCTATTCGCTCGTAATCGCGGTCATAGTGGATGAGTTCCACGCTGGCCTCTTCGGCCGTGGCGGCAAGCAGGAGATCGGCGGGAGGCACCCGGCGGTGATCGCCGCTAACCGCCAGCGCAAGCTGGGTCTCGCGTGCGCGACGCCAAAGACCGGCGGGCATTGGAACCACTTCAAAGGCGACAAGGCGTCCGGTCACCTCTTTCGCGCGGCGCTCGTTTGGAGCAAGGCGCGTCAGCTCAAGAATGACCAAGTCGCAGACCAGAACCAATCCAGCCTCGACCGCGGCGTTGAACCACTCGGCAAGCCGAGGAAAGCGGCGATCTCGCACCCAGGTCCAGACACCGGTGTCGAACAGTGCCGGGCGGTCGAGCAGCGGAAGCCGCAGCTCGGCCTCGGCGCTCAGAAGCGCTCCCGACCGGCAGCGACTTCCTGGGGAGTGCCGTCGATGTCGCGCATTACGTCAAATCCCTTGAGAACACGGTGTCGCGCCGCCTCGCGCAGCGCCGCGTTGACCGTCTCGCTGAGCCCATTGGTGCCCAGCTCCCGACGGGCTGCATCCAGCGCATGCTCATCTACATCAACAGTGGTGCGAGTCATGCGCATCAGAATAGCGCATCATCGAGCGCCTCGAAGCAGACACCACTCATCCACCGCACGCTGGCAACGTGGGAAACGCTACGTTGAAGACGTACGAGAAAGACAGCTGTCAGCGTGGCAAGGCTCAGTCCAGCGGCTGGCGGACTACCGGTTTGCGGGTTGCTTTGACCTCGTCTAGACGGCGGACCGGGGTCGTGTGGGGGGCCTGCTTGGCCTTCTCGGGGTCCTCTTCTGCCTCGGTGAGGATCTGCTCGATCGCTTCGGCGAAGGCGTCGAGACTCTCCTTGGTCTCGGTCTCGGTCGGCTCGACCATCAGCGCCTCCTCGACCAGCAGAGGGAAGTAGACGGTCGGCGGGTGGAAGCCGAAGTCGAGCAGGCGCTTGGCGAGGTCGAGGGTGGCGATGCCGAGCTCTTTCTTCATCGGCTTGCCGGAGAGGACGAACTCGTGCATGCAGTGGCGGTCGAAGGCGACCGGCAGGTACTTGCCGGCGCGGCCCTGCGCCAAGCGGGCCTTGAGGTAGTTCGCGTTCAGCACCGCCGTCTCCGAGGCCTCGGCGAGGCCGTCGGCGCCGAGGCTGAGGATGTAGGTTCCGGAGCGGACAAAGACGCCGAAGTTGCCCTGGAAGCCGCGCAACCGGCCGATCGACTTGGGCCGGTCGAAGTCGAGATCGTATGTGGGGCCGCTGCCGTTGTCGCCCTCGCGGCGCACGACCTGCGGCCGCGGCAGGAAGGGCTCGATCCGCTCCGACACCGCTATCGGGCCTGCACCCGGTCCGCCGCCGCCGTGCGGCTGGCTGAACGACTTGTGCAGGTTGACGTGGACGATGTCGAACCCCATGTCGCCGGGGCGTGAGTGGCCCATCACCGCGTTCAAGTTGGCGCCGTCGTAGTAGAGCGTCCCCCCCACCTCGTGGATCAGGGCGGCGATCTCGGCGATGTTTTCGTCGAAGAGGCCGAGGGTGTTGGGGTTGGTCAGCATCAGACAGGCGACCTCGTCGTCGACCTTGGCCCGCAGGTCGTCCATCTCCACCCCGCCGCGCTCGTCGGTTGCGACCTTGACGATCTCATAGCCCGCCATCGTCACCGAGGCCGGGTTGGTGCCGTGCGAGGTATCCGGAGCGAGCACCTTGGTCCGTGCTTCGCCACGGTCGGCGTGGAAGGCGCGGGTGAGCAGCAGGCCGGCGAGCTCGCCGTGCGACCCCGCCGAGGGCTGCAGGCTGACGTGGGGCAGGCCGCAGATCTCCGCCAGCGACTCCTGCAGCAGCCACATCAGCTCCAGCGCTCCCTGGGCCCGCTTCGGCTCCTGCGCCGGATGCAGACCGGCATGGCCCGGCAAAGCGGCGACCCGCTCGTTGAGCCGCGGGTTGTGCTTCATCGTGCAGGAGCCGAGCGGATAGAGGCCCGTGTCGAGGTCGAAGTTGCGGCGCGAGAGGCGGTTGTAATGGCGGACGATCTCGGGCTCGGCGATCTCGGGCCGGCGCGGCGGCTCCGCGCGCAGCAGCTTCGCCGGGATCAGCTCCTCCAGCGGCGGCTCGGGCACTCCGGCGTCGGGCAGGACCGCGGCGCGCCGGCCGGCCTTGGACTTCTCGAAGATCGTTTCGGCTCGTTCCCCCTGCATCGGCGCCTCGGCGATCATCGGGGCGCTCCTGGCGATTTAGTCGCACTATTTGCGACTGAGTCGCCATGCTCGGCTTGGATCGCGGCGCCGAGAGCCTCGGCGAGGGCGTCGATCTGCTCGCGGCTGCGGCGCTCGGTGATCGCCACCAGGAGGCCGTCCTCGTACTCGGGGTACTCGCGGCCGAGCGGGTAGCCGGCGGCGATGCCACGCTCGGCGCAGCGCTCGAGCACCGCCTCGACCGGAGCATCGAGGCGCAGCGCTAACTCGCGCGCCACTGGCGCCTCGTGCAGGAGCTCGACCCCCTGGACCGCCGCGAGCCGCTCGCGCGCGTAAGCCGTGCGGCGAACCAGCAACTCACCCAGCTCGCGGAAGCCCTCGCGCCCGAGCCAGGCGAGGTGGATCGTCGCCGCCAGGGCGTTCAGCGCCTGCGCGGTGCAGATGTTGTGGGTCGCCTTCTCACGGCGGATGTGCTGCTCGCGGGTCTGCAGGGCGAGGACGAAGCCGCGGCGCCCGTCGACGTCGTCGGTCTCGCCGGCGATCCGCCCCGGCATACGCCGGATCAGCTCCTCGCTGCCGCAGAAAAAGCCGAACGAGGGTCCGCCGAAGTCGAGCCGGTTGCCGAGCGGCTGACCCTCGCCGAGGGCGATGTCGGCGCCGCACTCACCCGGCGGCTTGAGCACGCCGAGCGTCATCGGGTCGACGGCGACGACCAGCAGCGCACCATGCTCCCTGGCGGCAGCGCCGAGCCGCTCGACGTCCTCGATCGCGCCGAGGAAGTTGGGGCTCTGCAGGAAGACGGCGGCGGTCTCGCCGTCAACCGCCTCGGCCAGCGCGGCGGCATCGGTGAGGCCGTCGTCGAGTCCGACTTCCTGGATCGTCGCGTCGAAGCCAGTCGCGTAGGTCGCCAGCGTCTCGCGACTCTGCGGATGGACACCGTGTGAGACGACGAAGCGGCGCCTGCCTTTGGTCGCGCCAATCGCCAGGTAGCCGGCCGAGGCAACCGAAGAAGGACCCTCGTAAAGGCCGGCGTTGGAGACGGGCAGGCCGGTCAGCTCCGACATCATCGTCTGGAACTCGAACATCGCCTGCAACCCCCCCTGGGAGATCTCCGGCTGGTAGGGCGTGTAGGGGGTGAGGAACTCGCTGCGCTGGGTGATCGCGTCGACGATCGCCGGCACGTAGTGGTCGTACATCCCCGCGCCGAGAAAGCAGATCTGCTCCTCGCGGTCGACGTTGCGCGAGGCCAGCTCGACCAACCGCTCATAGACCTCGGCCTCGCTCATCCCCGCCGGCAGCGCCAGCGGGCCGTCGACGCGCAGCGGCGCCGGGATCTGCTCGAAGAGCTCGGCGGTCGACTCGACGCCGATCGCGGCGAGCATCTCGGCCCGATCCTCGGGCGTGGCGGAGGTGTAGCGGGTCACGCCGTCAAGGCTACGCAAGCAGGGGGCGCGACCGGGTGCTAGCCATCCAGCAGTTTGCGGTATTCCTCAGCGCCGAGCAGGCTGTCGGCCTCCCCCGGCGCGCTCAGGCGCACTTTCACCAACCAACCTTCGCCGTATGGGTCCTCGTTGATCTTCTCGGGCGTGTCGGCGAGTGCGCCGTTGACCTCGACGATCTCGCCGGAGAGCGGCGCGATCACGTCGGAGACCGCCTTCACCGACTCGACCTCCGCGTAGGAGGAATCTTTGTCGATCGTCGCCCCCACCTCGGGCGGGTCGTAGAAGACGACCTCGCCGAGGCTGTCCTGCGCGTACCAGGTGATCCCGAGGACGGCGTGCTCGTCCCCCTCCAGGCGGGCCCAGTCGTGCTGGTCGTGATAGAGCAACTCGTCGGGGTAGTCGGCAGCGGCCAAGGTCAAGGTCAGTTCTCCTTCCGGGATGAGGGACTCGCGTAGAGCGGCTTGGAGGCTATGCGGGCCGGGCGCTGCTTGCCGCGCACGTCGATCTCCACCTCGGTCCCGGGCTCGGCGAGATCGCCGCGGACATACGCCATGCCGATCCCGACCTCCAGCGAGGGCGAGAAGCTGCCGCTGGTGACCGTGCCCACCTCCTCCCCGCCGGCCAGGACCGGATTCCCCCGCCGCGGGATGCCGGCCCCCTCGATCTTGAACGGTGCAAGGCGCTCGGTGGTGCCCCCGGCGCGGAACCGCGCCACCGCCTCGGCGCCGACGAAGCCCGTCCGCTCCTTGCAGCACCAGCCGAGCCCCGCCTCGATCGGGTTGCGCTCGGGGCTGAGGTCGTTGCCGTGCAGGTGGAAGCAGGCCTCAAGCCGCAGCGTGTCGCGGGCGCCGAGCCCACAGGGCACGACGCCGGCGTCGTGCAGCTCGGCCCAGATCGCCGGCGCGACCTCGGGGTCGATCAGCAGCTCGACCCCGTCCTCGCCGGTGTAGCCGGTGCCGCAGACCAGCGCCGGCCGGTTACCGACTCGTGCGTGTACCACGTGCATCCTTGGCGGCAGCTCGATCTGAAGGGTGCGAGCGGCGACCGCGCGAGCGTGGGGACCCTGCACGGCGAGCATCGCGTAGCGGTCGGCGACGTCACGAACCGCGACGTCGGTGCCACGGCTCCAGCGCCCGAGCCAGGCGAGGTCGGAGGAATGGTTGGCGGAGTTGGTGACGAGCAGGTAGCGATCGCCGCCGAGCCTGTAGGCGAAGAGATCGTCGAGAACGCCGCCGTCCTCGGCACAGAGGCATGAGTACTGGGCGCCGCCGACAGCGATCGCGGCAACGTCGTTCGAGAGGACCCGCTGCAGGAACCCGAGCGCCCCCGGCCCCTCGACCTCGACCTCGCCCATGTGGGAGACGTCGAACATCCCCACATGGGTGCGCACCGCCATGTGCTCCTCCCGCACCCCCTCGTATTGGACGGGCATGTCCCAACCGGCGAAGGGGATCAGCTTGGCACCGAGGGCGACGTGCTGCTCGTACAGGGGGGTCCTCACGGCGGGCAGGCTATTGACTGGGACCGTCGGGGGTCCCTCGGCGGGAACTCCCGCGAACGCGGCCTGACGAGGGACCCCCGACGGTCCCCCAACGCCTATTCCTTGAGAAAGCCTGGAACGTCTATATCGTCGTCCGAGACCCGCAGTTTTCGAATGTCGGTGTCCTCCGCCGAGATCCGCGGCCCGCGGCTCTCGTAGCGACGGCGGACCCGCTGCGGCGAGCGGGCCAGCAGCTCGAAGCCCTCGAAGCCGGTGGCGATCACGGTGACGCGGACCTCGTCGCGCATCGACTGGTCGACCACCGAGCCGAAGATGATGTTGGCGTTGTCGTCGGCTTCGGCCTGGACCAGCTGGGCCGCCTCGTTGACCTCGAACAGGCCGAGGTCCTCGGGACCGGTGATGTTGAGCAGCATCCCGGTCGCGCCCTTGATCGACTCCTCGATCAACGGCGAGGTGACGGCGGCCTTGGCGGCGTCGACGGCGCGCGTCTCGCCTGAGGCGGCACCGACGCCCATCAGCGCCGAGCCGGCGTCGCGCATGATCGTGCGCACGTCGGCGAAATCGAGGTTGATCAGGCCGGGGATCGTGATCAGGTCGGTGATGCCCTGCACGCCCTGGCGCAGGATGTCATCGGCCTGGCGGAAGGCCTCGAGCACGCTGGTCCGCCGCTCGACCGCCTGCAGCAACTTCTCGTTGGGGACGATGATCAGGGTGTCGACGTTGTTGCGCAGCTTCTCGATTCCCTCCAGCGCCTGCTGCATCCGTCGTTTGCCCTCGAACTCGAACGGCTTGGTGACCGCGCCGACGGTCAGCGCGCCGATCTCTTCCTTGGCGATCTCGGCGATGACCGGCGCCGAACCGGTGCCGGTGCCGCCGCCCTCGCCCGCGGTGACGAAGACCATGTCGGCGCCCTTCAGCGCCTCCTTGATCTCGTCGCGGCTCTCCGCCGCGGCGCCCGCCCCGACCTCGGGGTTGCCGCCGGCGCCGAGGCCCCGGGTCAGCTCCTGCCCGATCGAGAGCTTGATGTCGGCGTCGCAGGCCTGCAAGGCCTGAGCGTCGGTGTTGACCGCGACGAACTCGACGCCGCGAATGCCCGCGTCGACCATGCGGCTGACGGCATTGGTGCCCCCGCCGCCCGCTCCGACGACCTTGATCACGGCCAGGTAAGTGGATTCCATCTCCCGATTTCTCCAAGCCCAGCCCGGTCGGGGCTGGTATCCGCCAGCCCGTCAAGGGCTGGATTTGAGTTGAGCCTTTGTTCCGTCCGACGCTTCAGTGAGGCTTAAGGGTTTAATCCTACTCCTGAGGCACGGAAATTGCGCTCAACGTAGGGCATTTACGGGATTCTGTCAAACGCTCGGGAGACATCCTGCAAGGCACAACTCTCAAGGGTTACTTGAGAGTTTACCTAGTCTAACCCTTCGGTCGAGGGTTTATTCCACGGGCGGAAGCGTATGCCCAGAGCCACGCACGGCGGGACGGCCGGGAGCGTGCAGGTCTACATAATCGAGGCTGGCGATCGAGGGGTCGGCAAGCACCGTTGCCGCGGATCTCCACTTCGTCGCCGCCCGCGAGGCATCGCCGAAGCGCAATTCGATCCCCGAACGCAGCTTCACGTCGACCCCGCTTTCACCGTAGTAGCTGCTCTCTATGTAAGGACGCAGGCTTGGCGGCGCCGCACCCAGGACCTTGGCCTGCCGCAAAACGGGACCGGCCAGGCGACCGCTTTTCGGCGGGGCCGAGATCGGCAGGCGCGGCAGCTGCGCGTCTTCCGGCAGCGTCAGCCAAGCCAGTATCGCCCCGTCGGCTCCGACGGCGACCGCGTCGGAGCCGCTGCCGATCGTCGCGGTGGCTCGCGACGGCGTCAGATGAGGCTCGACGGTCTTTCCACCGAGCACCAGCTGCCAAACCACCCCGGCCGCAATGACCGCGAGAGGGATCCAAAGGAACCGCAGCCCCCTCACGGCTCCCACCCCTCCGGCCAGTGCACTTCGCCGAGCAGTTGAACCTCGGGCTCGAGCACGACGCCAAAGCGCTCGTGGACGCGTCGTCGAGCGGCCGCCATCAGCTCGAGCACGTCGGCCGTCGTCGCCTCGCCGGCGTTCTCGACGAAGTTGGCGTGCTTGGCGGAGAAACGGGCTCCCCCGACCTGCAGGCCGCGGCAACTGGCCGCCTCCAACAGCTGCCCGGCGGTGCGTCCTTCGGCGCGCTTGTCCTCGGGGTTCTTGAAGGTCGAGCCGAAGGTCTTGATCCCCGATGGCTGCGCCTCGTGGCGCCGCTCGCGCATGCCGGCCATCGTTGCCTTGATCGCCTCGGGCTCTCCGGGAGAGAGCCGGAAGGAGACGCGAGCGACCACCTCGTAGGGCCCGAGGTTGGAACTGCGGTAGGCGAAG
>Ga0193695_1000025_pt1 | contig 34645 bp, 28 predicted proteins | sample L3s2metaG_FD_160568 | JGI IMG/M metagenome (GOLD analysis project Ga0193695, IMG submission 160568) | Soil microbial communities from a riparian zone of the East river system, Colorado, United States - L3s2 | ecosystem: Environmental > Terrestrial > Soil > Riparian zone | place: USA: East River... | reverse complement strand
CGGGGATAGAGCCTCCTGACACCGACCTGCTGGCCTGGGGTGGGGTGATGGGCCTGGAGGAGGCGCGCGTGCGGGAGCAGGTTGCGACTGCGCTGGAGGAGGCGATCGAGGCCGGCGACCTGACTCCCGGCGCCCGTGGCTTCCGCCGCCGCCAAGCCGAGGTCGTCGAGGCCGCCTTGCATCAGCCCTGGGATGGCGACGACGGCCGCAGCCGCCTCGAGGCGGTACACGACGAGCGCCTGGAGCGCTGGCTGCAGAGGGGGCCGGGGAGCGGAAGGGACGCGCGCCGCGCCATTGTCGACCGCGTCGCCGCTGCCGTATCTGCCGAGCCTTCCGTGATCGAGCCGGACGCGGCACGCTCAGCGTTGGAGCCGACCCTGTGGCTGCTCCAAGAGGCAGAGGACGGCATCGCCCTTACCCAGACCGGCGCGCTCAACCGCGCCCTGGTCCGAGAGGTCGCCGAGCGCTGGCCCAGCTGGTGGGCGGCCGATCTGTTCGGCCCTCCCCATCGCGAAGATGATGTGACACCGCTGTGGGAGCTGAACCAGTTGCTGCGGGATCTGCGGTTGCTGCGGCGGAAGGGTCGGCAGGTGTTCGCGACGAAACGCGGCCGCGAGCTGGCAGTGGACCCGCCAGCGTTGCTCACAGCGCTCGCGACCGAGCTGCTTCGCGGAGAGCACTTTCAAGCGGCCTGCGCGGAGCTCGCTGTGGCGCTGATCCTCAATGGCGTCCCCGCCGACTATGGCGAGACGCTTGCCGAGCAGATCCAACCGGCAATCGCCGCCACGGGCTGGCGCTCCGGCGACGAGCCGCCGAGCGTGCGAGACGTGTCATGGAACATCGCCCACTTCCTGCGCCCGGCCGAGGCGATCGGCGTGTTCGCCCGCGGGGAGACCGAATCGCGTCGCTCGCGCGACCCACTCGTGCTCACCCAAACAGGTTGCGCCGCCCTCACCGCCGCGCTGCGGGCTCGAGCCCTTGCACCGGCTCAAAGCGTCTACTGACCCGATCTGGCGTAGCACAAACTATTGCGTTTTGCACTACTATGTGCGCATGCCTGGCCGAGTTCACGACATCCTCCTTGAGCGCGCCTTCGATCAGTACGGGATCGTGACCTCCGAGGACGCTCGCGACCTCGGGGTCGATCGGCGGCGCCTTGTCGAGATGGAGCGTCGAGGGACGCTCGAGCGCGTCGCACAGGGCCTGTATCGCTTCAATGCAATCCCCCGCACCGCGAACGATCGGCTGATGGAGGCTGCGCTGTGGCCGCGGCGAACCCGCGGCGTCCTGACCCACGACACGGCCCTCGACCTGCACGATCTCTGCGACATCAACCCAGCCGAGATTCACATCACCGTACCCCGTCGGTACCGGATCACCCGCGAGATCCCCCCCGCTTACGAGATCCACCGCCGCGATCTACCTGCGGAGGACAGAGCCCTTGTCGAAGGCCTCCCGACGGTGAAGCCCCGCCGGGCGATCCTCGATGCGATCGAGACGCATGTCGATCCGAAGCTGGTCGAACAGGCGATCGACACCGCCCGGCGACGTGGCCTCGTCCGCGGCCAAGCCTTGAGCGACCTCGAAGTGCAGGCTGCGCATCCGGTGGGGTCGTGAGCTTCCCGAAAACCAAGCCACCACACAACATCCGCGTCCTGCACGGTTGGCTGCGCGCGTATGCCGCTGAGCACGGACAGGCTGAGGGACGGCTGAAACGCTCGGTCGACCACGCGATCGTGCTCAACGCGCTTCACGGCGTGCGCGATGCCGCCGGCAAGTCCATGTTCGTCGTCAAGGGCGGTGTCGCGATGGAGCTGCGCTTGCATCTGGACGCTCGGGCCACCCGTGATCTCGATGCTGTCTTCCTCGGCGGCTTCGAGAAGTGGCTCGACGCACTCGACGATGCATTCGAAGAGTCCGTGGCCGATTTTGAGCTCTCACGCGGCGAGCCTGTGGAGATCCGAACCACGAGGACCATGCGGGTCGACGTCTATCTCGACTACCGCGGTCGTCGCTGGGGGACCGTCACCCTCGAGGTGGCCCCGGCCGAGGAGAGGGAGATTCTCGATGTCGACGAGGTCCAGCCCTTTGACCTGGCCCAGTTCGGTCTGCCGGCTCCTGAGACCGTTCCGGTGGTCGGTCTGCCTTACCTGATCGCGCAGAAGCTCCATGCCTGCACCGAGCCTTTCGATGATCGCGACAATCCTCGCGTTCGCGACCTCGTTGACCTCCAGCTCGTGCGGCGACTCGTGCGGAGCGCTGACCTGTCGCGCGTGCGCGACGCCTGCGTTTCGATCTTCGATGCGCGGGACGCACATTCCTGGCCGCCGACTCCGGTGGCGCCCGCATCCTGGCACGCCGCCTACGGGAGATTGGCCGAAGAAACCGCAACGGGGGTCGCGGGCGACATCGGCGGCGCGATCGAGTCGATCCAAGAGTTCATCAGCGAGATCGAGAACGCTCAGCGCTGAGGACAGTCGACGTGGACTCGAGGTAGGCGTCGAGCAGCGCCGCTCCCTCGGCCTCGGTGCCGGGCATCAGGTGGCCGTAGAGGTCGAACGTCACCGTGATCGAGGAGTGGCCCATGAACGCCGAGAGGGCCTTGGGGTTGACGCCGGCGGCGATCATGAAGGAGGCGTAGGTGTGGCGAGCCTGGTGGAGCCGTAGGCGCTCCGAGATCCCCGCCTCGCGCCAGGCTTGGTCGGCGTGCCGGTAGAGCCGCTCGGCGACGAATGGTTCGTCTTCGGCCTCGCCGAATACGAGGGTGCGTTTGGGAGGGCTGCTTGGTCGCATCCGCCGGTCGAGCAGCAGGTCGCGGAGAACGCCCGGGATTGGCACGGAGCGTCGCGACTTCCTGGTCTTGGGTGCAATTGACCCCTCCTTGGGGTCCCACGACTCCCGAACTTCGATCACGCCCTTCGCCGTGTCCACCGCTCCCCACCGGAGCGCTCGCAGCTCTCCGTAGCGCAGCCCAGCGTAGAGGGCAGTCGCCCATACGGCCCGATCCTCGATCGGAAGCTCCTCGAGCAGCCTTACGGCTGCCCGAGGAGCGACGACCTCGACCTCGGTCGGGTTGGGCACAGGCAGTTCGAGGTCATGGGTCGGATTGACGGGCAGCCCTTCGCGCGAGCTCGCCCGCCGATAGATGGCTTGGAGCGGCTTGATCGAGTTGCGGATCGTCGACGCCGCTTGTCCCTCGGCCTGCCAGCGGTCGACGAGGGCCTGCAGATCGGCGGTGGTGACGGTGCTCAGCTTCCGCGAGCCGAGCGCGGGAAGGATTCGCTCGTGGAGGGCGAGTCGATAGCCGCGCAGCGTTGACGGCTTGAAGGGCCGACCGGAGCGACTGTGAATGTCACCCCGGTCGGCCGCATCGAGCCAGGCTTCGGCCGCTTCTCGCAGTGTCCGGCGGCTTGGCGCCCGCAGTGCGCCGCGATCGAGCGCCCGCTTCGCGTCGGCTCGCCACGACTTTGCTTCGGATTCGCGAGCGAAGGTCTTGCGGATCTTCCTGCCGTCGAGCGGCGAGTAGACCTCGGCGCGATAGCCGCCTTTGCAGCGGCAGCGGCCCCCGCTCCGTCCAGGGCAGTCCTGCGAATGCCGTTTCCTGATCCCCTCGGCCATCAGTCCCCGCCCCTACTGGCGCTTGCTGAACTCTCCGAAGGGGGCGCGACCCCGAACTCACCCGGCTGAACGCTCCCGGGTTGCCAGTCGATCCCGTCGAGTAATTCTTCTGGCGGGATTGAGAGGGCGCCCGCGAGTTTCATCAGCGTGTCGATTCGGGGCACCCGGGCGCCACGCTCCAAGAGGCCGACCTCGGTTCGGTGCAGGTTGGCGCCGAAGCCGAGGTCTTCCTGGGAGAGGTTGGCCCTCCTGCGGCAGTAGCGAAGGTTGCCGCCGAATTGGGCGGCGACGGGATTCATCGCCGCCTCCCTTCGCCCAGCTGCTTGCGCAAGCTGAGCAGCGCCTCGTGCTCGGCAACGACGCGGACGTACTCGTTCTCGCGGTCGTTCATCTCCGTTAGGTCGCGGAGCATTTGGCGCATGTAGTGGTCGGGGACGATCGACTCGCCGGCGAGCCCCGCGAGGAGTCGTTCGTAGATGCCTTCTTCGCGATGCAGATGGGTCGGCTCGCGAAGATCGTCGGGGTAGTTGTCCAGCTCATCGCGGATGCCGTCCAGCGCCATGGTGAAGACGCGGCGCAGGAACTCGCGGTCCTTCGACGAGATTCTGAGGGCGACGGTACGGCCGCCATCCGTAGGGTTCTCTTTAGCCATGAGGAGGTCACGCTCCTTGTGGTCAGGCGGCCCGTTCGCGTGCATGCGCGGCGGGTCGCCGCTTCTTGGAGCCGGTACGTCGGTACCGTTCCCGCTGCGGCCGGCCTGGTGAGAGCTATGCCGGTCGCCACGGGGCCGGCGTGTCAGCGCGCGGCCCCACTTATGTCGGTTAAACGCTACCCCCTCGATCGGCGGATCGCAGCACCTAGCCATCGCGCTGCGCTACCTCCCAGACGATCGGCTCTTCGGCGTTCTCAGCGACCCACCCTTCGAGCTCCTGGACGGGGACGAGCCGCTTGCGCCCACGGCGAACCAGGCGCATCTCCGGCGCGACGTTGGCGTCGAAGAAGTCCGGGCCGACGCCGATCGCGGCCGCCGCCTCGGCGGGCGTCAGCGCGATCCGCGGGATGAACGCGCGGAGCTTCCTAGCCACGGCGGGCCCCGGTTATCTGGTCGCAACTCCCCACGCTCTTACATCGGATGAAGCGACGGTCGCGCCACCCCCATGTCCGCAAATAGAAAAACTGGGTAGTCCGCTAGGTGGAAAAACACGCCCGATAGGCCTTGAAACACGGCCGCTAGGTGTCCGCTAGGCCCCATTTCATGTCCGCAAATACACGCAGAGTCGGGACTCTAGCGGCCACATTTTCCCCCGGTTTCCGGCTCTACAGAGCCAAATCGAAATTTTGTCCGCAAATCGATCTTGCGAAGGGGAAGAGAGAGACCAACGTTGTATTGCTAATAGAGGGCTCTGGCTCTAACCGAGGGCAAGATCGAGAGCAAGCTTGCTGGCGAGCTCTTCTGGAAGATCCACACGGCTGCTGAGACGCTCGGTGCTCCACTCGTCCAACTCGAGGTGCTCACCCATAACGACGTTGAACCAGCGCTCGCGGTCTTTCATCACGCGGAACATCTTCTCGTCCTGAGTCGCCTCGAGGAACGGCTCGAAGACGACGACCGGCTCCTTCACTACCTCGGCCAGGCTGCCGAGGCGATCGAGGCGGCCGGTCCGCTGCTCGATTACCGAGGGATTCCAGTCGAGGTCGTGATGGATGACGTGCCTGCAGTTCAGATGCAGGTCGACCCCCTCGGCCATCACCGAGCTGGCGACCAGGATCTCGGGAAAGAACGGCGTGTTGAAGGCGAGCATCAGCCTCTCCCGCGTCTCCCGTTCGACTTCGCCGTTGGCGAGGCGGACATTGGGGATCTGTAGCTCACCATCCCGCTCGCGGGTTGCGCTCTCGAGCTTCTGCAGCCGCTCCAGCAGCTCTTCGCGCTCGCCCGGAGTCCGCTGGGTGAGGAAGGTGGCGAACCCCTCCAACCTCTGCAACAGGGTCCGCCCGGTCCCGTCGGGTTTTTTCAGGGCTCGTTCGAAGGCCTCCGCCGGCTTGCGCTTGAGACCGACATGGCGCACCAGGAAGGCGGGCGTACGTAGATATCGCAGGGTCACCGCGACCCAATCCTCCAGCCGCTCGTCCTCCACGCGTCCCCGCAGGACTTCGCGCAGCGACTCTCGTGCGATCTTCGTCACTGGCGCATCGGGATCGAAGAACCGATCGCTGCGCCGGCGGAGGGTGTCGCGGACCTCCTCCTCCGCGCCGGCTTTGAGCCCGAGCTGGCTACCCGCCTCCTCTATCAGCAACTGGTCAATCCGCTGGGTCAGGTGGTCGCGGAGCGCGCGTCCCGTCGCCCTGAAGAAGCAGAAGATCAGCACCTTTTCATCGGCCAGCCAGAGCTCGGTCGCGCGCTTGACCGTGGCGGCGATCTTCGGGTGTTCACGCCAAATGTCGCCATCGCCGGTGGAGAGCGAGTCGGCGATCTGATCGAGGTACCAGGCGGTGTCGGCCGAGGACTCCGAGACGGCCCCCACCTCCGTGTCGTCGACGGCACCATCCCCGTCCTCGGCCAGCTCCCTGGTCCTGGTGTAGGCCTCGAAGGACGAGGCTATGCCCTCGGCGAAAAGCGCCCGCCCGCGCTTCCCCCCTCGCCGCTCTTCGGCGAGGACCAGAGCCTGCGCGCGCGCCGCCAAGAGGAATGGCAGCATCGCTCCCCCGTCGATCTCGAGCCCCCTCCGGCCTGGATCTCCGTCTTCCTCGATAGCGCGACCGCAGCGGACGTCCCGGCGCGCATCGCGGCCAATTCGCGAGTGGCGGATGACGAGCGGGCGGAGCAGCCTCTGCGCCCGCTTGGTTCGCGCGGAGACTTCGGCTACGTGGCCGGCCACGTCCCGGAGTCGATCTGGTAACCCGCTGGTGGCGGACCCCTCCCACCACCCGGGTGGGGCGTCGTTCAGATCCTCGGGCTGCAGAAGCCCCCAGGCGCGATCGAGGCGGAGCGAAGCCGCCTGCGCGGCGTCGAGCGCTTCCTCCAGTTTGGCGATTCGCTCGCCGTACTCGTCGCGGCCCAGGTCTGTCCAGCGGATGCCTTCGAAGCGGCGGAGTACTTCGATCAGCTCGCGATGGGCGAGCTGGAGCGGCGTCGCGGTGAGGAACAGCATCCGGTCGAAGACCCCGGAGAGAGGCCCGCTGAGCATCTCCGCCTCCTCGCGGTCCTCGGCATCGGCGAACAGGCTGGCCAAGCGGGTGCCCGGGTTCTTCGCATGATGGGCCTCGTCGAGCACCAAGAGCGGAAGGTGCAGGTCGGCCGAGCTGAGGCAGCGGCGCCAGACCTCGCCGACGGCGCTTCGCAGCTCGCGTCGTACCGCTGCGAGCCGCTCGTCCAGGTGTCGGCCCGACTTCAGCGGAAGCATCTGACAGGCGGCGATCAGGTTGGAGAGGTCGACGGTGCGAAGTGCCTCGAGGATCGCTTCCGGGACCGGGTCGTCGTCGAGCTCGATGCCGGTCGCACGAGCCCACTCGCGCCTCCAGCGGCGCGGCGGGCAGCCCATCAACGCCGAGGCGCTCCGCTCGTTCAGGTTGCTCGCGCCAATTACCCGCGGTGCCCAACGCGGGAAGGCGGCCATCTGCTTGCGCAGTGACGGCCGGTTGAGCGCTTGGCGGACGATCGCCAGGCGCACCAGCGGATCGGTCAGCGTTCCGGCAAGCGCGCCGTGACTGAGGAAGACGATCTGGTGGGCGCGGTCGCCCGGGTCGTCCAGGTACTTGAGAAAGTCAGAACCGGAGCGGACCGTCGACGCGGTCGCACGGATCTCCGTTTCGCCCTCGAGGCACTTCTCCTGAAAGGTCTCCCACTCGCGTGGCCACTTGTGGCCGACCGAAGGCGGGACCATCACGACCACTGGTCCCGAACTCATGGGGTCGGCGGCGACCGACACGGCCACGGCCAGGGCCACGTAAGTCTTGCCCAGCCCGACCTCGTCTGCGAGCACGACGCCCGGTTGGCGGTCGAAGCGGCGCAGTATCTCGGCCGCGGTTCGGCGCTGCCGCATGGCGTCCGCGTCGGAGATGCGGTCGTTGCGCAGCGACACGGTCCTCGCCAGCCGCCAGTTCACAGCTTCGCCTCCGCAAAGGCCCGCTCGACGTAGGCGGCGAGGCGCTCGTCCTCTTCTGCCCGGTTGCGGAGCGCGTGCAGCTCGTCGAGCGTCTGGCGCGCGTAGCTCCGCGCGATTCTGGTGCCACCGCGGAGCAGCCTGCCGCTCCGTCGCCAATCGACCCGGCTCAGGGTCAGGCTGAGCTCCGCGAGCAGGAAGCTCGTCTCACCGCGGACGGAGCCTCCCGCGTCGGCTTGGTCGAGCAAACCTTCCGCGATCGCCTTCGGCCCAAACGGCCCCTGGAGCCTCCAGGCGAGGGCCTCCTCGGTCGCGGCCGGCCGCTCCAGCCGGTCGCGCAGCCCGACGAAGGCCTGTGAGGCCAGCCTCGCCCGGCGCATCAGCTGGCCGGTTCCGGCGAAGCGAGCGACCGGATCGAGCTCGCCCCCAGGCGCTTCCCATGCGGGGGATCTGAGGGCCTCGGTGAGCCCTTCGTGCAGGGGCCGGGTCGAGGCCAGGGCCTTTAGCAAGGCATCGACCGGCAGCGAGCGCAGCTCCTCGGGCGGCGGCAGGGCAACCTTATCGGTGACGTTCGCCGGCCAGTTCGCCTCCGACTCGCGGTCGGCGCCACTCCAGGTGACCCGCAGGTAGAAGGGAAGGTCATCGCCGACGATCGGAACCTCCAACGAGTCGGGGCGACCCTTGCTCTCCCACAAGGCGTTGTCGGCAAGAGTGTCGCCCCCTGGATCATGCACGGCCCAGCGCGCGGGCAGCTCCGACGGATCGAGCTGGAGTCGCAGCGTCGCCGGAGGGACCGGGTCGACGAGCGCCTCGAGGAATCCCCACGGCAGTTCGGGCTGCTCGGGTTCGTCGTCGGGGGGCTCGGGCTCCCACTCGGTCTCCTCGGGCTCGATCCGGTCTCCGACCGGAATCAATTCGGCAAGCGCGGCGCCTGCCTCGCTATCCCGCGCCGCCCCCATCGCGACGTTGATCTCGAGGTTCGCCGGGTTGCCCAGAGCCAGGCCGGGTCTGGTGAAGTTCGAGGACCCGACCAGAACCGCACGGTGGCTTGCGCTCTCGAGCAGGATCGCCTTGGCGTGAAGGCGCCGTAGCTCCCGCTCGTCGGTGGGCTTCAGGGCGCGGAGCTCGCAATCGATGCGGTCTGGTACCGACTCGAGCACGGCAGGGGCCACCTGTACTGGGACGCGCGAGCCGGGCTGGGCCGGGAGCTCGGCGTCGACGACGAACCTGATTCGCGCGGTCCCCTTTGCGGCAAGGTGCTCGACCAGTGCGGGGGCTGCCGCGTTGCCCTCGGGTGCGTCGAAGAACGGCGAGAGCACGGTTGCCGATCGCGGTGGCCCTCCCCGCCAGACCCGGCCGATCCCGTCGAGCACAGCATGCTCCGGGCCGCCCTGGACGATCGCGATCCGCGGCTCACCTCGCCGGACCGGCCGCTCACCAAACTCCGCCAGGCGGCGTTCGGCGTCCGCCAGAGTCGCGAGCGCCTCGCGTTTGGGGCCCTGCTTGCGTTGGTCCCCGGCTGCTCGTCCGACCAGACCCCTCAGCGCATCGATGGCTTCCCTGAAAACCTCCGTGGGAGGGCCGCTCTCGGCCGAGGCGTCGAGAACGCACTGGGCCTCGAGGTTGCGCCGGTAAGCATCCGGGGTCAGATTTGCTGAGCCGATCACGCAGCGGACCAGGTTCTCCCAGACGAGCAGGCAGACCTTGGCGTGCATCACGCCTCCGCGCACGCCCACCGGCAGCAGATCCCAACGCAGGCTTCGGCCCTCGATCGCCGAGGCGCGGTCGACGATTACGCTGACCCTGGTCTCGGCGAGTTTTTCCTCCTGCTCGATCAGGAAGGCAAGCCCGTCATCTCCCTCGTTGCGCCTCCAATCGAGTCCGAGGAAACGGCCCAGGCACTCCTGCTCGAAGAAATCGATGTCGAAGCTGAAGCTGGTTGCTAGGCAGGCCAGCGGCTTGCCGGCGCCCTCGGGTGCGAGCCAGTGTTCGAGCGACTTGCGGGAGTCGCTCACCGGTTCTGTCCCAGGTCGTAGACGAAGGATGAGAGGGCGTCGACCCGGTAGGGATGGATGTAGGTGTCGTCGCCGGGGGCATCCTCGATCGTCTTGTAAGGACCGCGTACGTAGAAGCCGTCGTTTGCCTGCTCGAGCCAGCCTCGCTTGCCCTTCGCGTCCTGAACCGCGTCGTGGTGTGCGAGCACGTCCTCGACCAGGGCGGTCGGGGCGAGTGGCTCGGCGAAATGTCCGAGACCCTGCTCGAAGGCGATCTGCTCGCCCAGCGGGAGCAGGAGCTCAGCTGCGCGACGAACCGCCTGCGGCAGCTCCTTGCTGGCGCGTAGGACCGCGTCATCGTCGGCGAGCTCCTGCGCCCGGACCGCTCGCGCACCCTTTCGGGTCGAGTGGACCCGCATCGCCTGCAGCGTGTCGAAGAGAAGGTGGGCGACGAGCTCGAACGCCTCGATCGCGTCGATCCGGGCGCGCAGCTCGGCGCTTGCTCGTGGAGCGACTGCCCGCAGAGCTCCAGCCTCGCCGGTTTCGGAACTCGCCGGCAGGTCGCGCAGGGCGAGCAGCAGCTCGCTGCGAATCGGCCTGCGCTCGTCGGTGAGGCGACTCCACAGCAGCGACCGCTCCCGCCGCCCGATCTCACCCGGCACTAGCGAATCGGCGAGGTGACTCCAGAGATGGCTGCCCGGACCGGTTTCGACCCGCGCACCGACAAGGGCGCCTTGAACCTCTCTCAACAGCCGGCGCGCGAACTTGCCGCCGGCAGAGCCCGGAGTCCGATCGGCGAAGCCCCGCCACTTCTGCTCCCGCTCCCAGGTCCGCAGCAACTCATCCCCGGCCCCGAGGGGGAGCAGATCCTGGTCGATCACCCCGAGGCCGCGGGCGAGTCGCTTGTAGACGCCGTGGAAGCCGAAGACCTTTGGTACCTGGAGGTAGCTGCCTGCGTCCAGGTGTCCCGAGGGGGTGCGACCCACCACCCGGCGAGCCTTCTGGATGCCGGGGACACTTTGGGTCTGGGCGGGAGGCCGCCGCCGTGCCAGCGACTCGACGACCAGCCACTCATACGCCAGGTATGCCGGCGTCCTGCCGTCACTGGCTACCTCATCGCCCAGTTCCTCGCTGATCGTGGTTCCAACGGCGATCGCAGTGACGAAACGGATGCGACTCATCCGCGCCGTCACGTCGGGCGCGAGCTGGTCGGCGAGTCGATCGGCGAGCGTCGCCAACCCAAGCGGGTCGATGCTTCCCTCCTGGGCTCGGTCGGGGTCGGCCTCGGTGAGGAATGGGAGTGAAGCGGTCAGCCCCATCGTCAGGCCGGCTTGATCACGAGGCAGGGTTGGCGGAGCAGCGCCGGGTCCGTGCTCCAGCAGGTGCGAAGCATTGCGGCGCCGACCAAGGAGAAAACCTCATCCTTTGGTTGGCAGGCATTGGCCGCCTTTGGATCGTCCAGCACGGAGTCAAACTCTTCGACCGCGATCCGGGCGTCTCTTTCATCCTTGCCTTCGTCGCCTGGGGCTTTGACCGTGCCGACCTTCCCCTCTGCGGTGACAAATGCCTCCCAGAGGAACAGTCCGCGCCCCTCCGTCTCAAACTCGTGCCAATCGAGGAAGGCCTGCCGGTCTGGCACGCGGCATTTCAAGGCTCGTAGTACCCATGGAACCTGGACGGCGCCAGTGGTGAGCGCCGCTGCGCCACCGCCTGCCGACCAAGGGCGACTCTTCATTCCTTTGCCCGACTCGCCGGTGCGCGCCGAACCGAGTTGCTCACACTTTTGCGGTAATGGGATCCAAAGGGGGCACTCAAAGCCCAGCGCGACAGGGAAACCGGCGTTCAGGTGGCCAGCCAGATCCGCAATGAGTGCTTCGATCGAAGTATCGGTGTGCGGTTCGTCAACGCCCCGCGCGAGGCGCGCCCAGCCGAAGTTCCCCCTCTTCACCGAGCCGATGTCGGCGCAGTAGACGACGAGGTCCCTCACGGAGCTTCCCCGGTGGCGATCTCGGTGAACGCGCACAGCGCGTTCACAAGCCGCATCTGCTCGATCGAGGTGGCGTGAATGTCGAGAAGGCGGGGGTTGCAGACGAGCACCGCGAGGCAGCGGGCGCGGGAGACGGCGACGTTGAGGCGGTTGCGGCTGAACAGGAACTCGACGTTGCGGGGAACCTCCTCGCCGCTGGAGGTGGCCATCGAGAAGAAGGCGACCTGGGCCTGCTGGCCCTGGAACTTGTCGACGGTGCCAATGCGGACGCTCGTGGGGAGGCGGTCCTGGAGGCAGCGGACCTGGGCGTTGTAGGGAGTGAGGACGAGGATGTCCTCAGGCTTCAGGGGGTGCTCGGCGCCGTCCTCGTCGGTGTAGGTCGCGTCGGAAAGCAGCGGCTCGATCGCCGTTGCGATGCGGTCGGCCTCCTCCGGCGAGGACTGGGAACGGCCCTCGTGGTCAACCGGGAGCCAGCGCAGGCCGGTGGCGGTCAGCTCGCCTCTGGCCTCGACGCGCTGGCGCTCGCGGCCGGGTGCGGAGCGAAGGCGCCCGTCGTACATCAGCTCCGAGACGAACCCGCGGACGTCGGGGTGGAGCCGGTAGGTCTGCTCGAGGAAGACGCCGTGTGCGGCGTCGACGGTCTGCGCTTCGCCCAGCAGGTGCTCCAGCACCGAGAGGGAGGAGCCCTCGGGGTGCGCGGCTTGGGCGACCTGCGGAAGCTGTTGCGGATCGCCCAGCAGGACGACGTTGTGGGCAGCGGTCGCCAAGGCGAGCGCATCGGCAAGCGAGACCTGCCCGGCCTCGTCGATGAAGAGGTAGTCGAGCAGCTCGGTGTCCTCGCGGCAGTAGTGCCAGGCGGTGCCGGCCGTGAGCGCAATGTCGGGGTCGTTGAGGGCGGCGTTGTCGTCGATCGAGTCGATCAGCCCGTGTGGGGACTCGAACTCGGAGTCGGGGTTGGCCCCGGACTTCTTCAGGCCCTTGAAGTCGACGCCCTGCTCGTGGGCGACCTCCTCCACCTCGTCCAGCAGGTTGTGGATGATCTTGTGGCTGGTCGAGGTGACGCCGACCCGCTTCCCGCGTCCGATCAAATCGACCACCAGCCGCGCGCCGGTCCACGTCTTGCCCGAGCCGGGTGGCCCCTGGATGAAGAGGTGGCTGTCGTCGAGGGAGGCGACGATCATCTTCAGCTCCTCGACCGCCATCCCCTGGTGGTCGATCTCCGCACCGGGGTCGCGATCCCTCAGGCGCGGCGGATCGCGACGCAGGATGCGGCGGGCGGCGACGTAGCGCTCAACCAACGGGCCGGTGCGGTCCTCGATCAGCGTCGCCGCGAGGCGGCGTAGCGCGCCCTGTTGCTGGTCAGTCCGGTACGGGCCGCCGGGGATCAGTGCCTGGGGAAGAGGCCGCTGCTGGAGTTTTGGGCCGCGTTTCAGCTCCAGCCAACCCCGCTCGGCGTCGAGCGCGACGATCGTGCCGGGATTGCCGCCGTCGGCGGAGTCGACGGCATCCGAGCCCGGCCCCATCTTCGTCTCCTGCGGGGGGAAGGCGAGCCGCTCAACCAGGGATCTTTTCTCCTGCCTCGCTGGCGTCTCGCCGTCGCGGGTGAGCATCGCGATGCAGTCGGCGTCGTCCTGCAAGACGTCTTCTGCCGCCTCCATCCGGTCGAATAAAGCCCACCACACAGGCCGCGCCTCGCGGTGGTGGTACTCGATCGCCTGAGCCATCAGCAGGCGGGCCTTCTGGTCGGCGTCCCGCTGGGCCGGGTCGTCGGCAACCCCCGCCAGGAGGCTCCGCACCAGCGCCTCGTTCTCCTCTTGGATCGCCAGCGCCGCCTCGCTGCGCTCGCTCAGCTCCGCCTCGAACCAGCGAATCCAGTCCGCCTCCTCCCGACTGTCGAACTCGCGCTCGGCCTCAGCCCGCAAGTCCAGCAGCCAGTCGCGCAGCTTCAGCGTCGAGATGCAGTCGTCGCGGTTGTAGTCGGCGATCTGGCCGAGGATCGACTCGTCGCCCTCCTCCAGCCAGCGCTCGAACATGATCACCGAGTCGCCCCCGTCAGTGACTGCGGTGTCGCGCCCGTTCATGTAGAAGGCCTCGACCTTCTTGATCGAGTAGCTGGGCTGGGAGATCAGCAGCGCCTCGCGCACGACCTTGTAGAGATCGACGAAGACCTCGTCCCGCAGAACCTGGTCGAGCTCCTCCTCGCGGGTGCCGTGAGCGCCCGCGATGCGCTTCAGCGCGGTCACCTCGTAGTGGTTGTAGTGGTAGACGTGGAGGTTGGGAAAGCGCCGCCGCCGCTCCGTCACGAAGTCGATGAACCGCTCCAGCGCCAGCTTCTCCTCGGCGCGGTCCCTTCCCCAGATCGCGCTGAATTCGGAGGCGCCCCCGCCGTCGGCGGTGACGAAGCCGAACAGGTACTCCAGCCCGCCGTCGTCGAAGAGTGGGTCGCCCTCCATGTCGAAGAAGACGTCGCCCTCCGATGGGCGGGGAAGGCGAGCGAAGCCACGCCCCTCCGTTGGCGGTCGCAGCCGGTAGTCGTTGCTGCCGCTCTCGCGAGCCGCGAGCTGGAGGCCGGCCTGCTCGTGGAGGCGTTCCAGTACGCCGGCGTCGATGCCGCCTACGCTGAGGTCCCGGGCGCTGCCGAGGGCGGCGAGGGTGTCGATTCCAGCCCCCCGCAGCAGCTCGCGCTGACGCTGGGTGATGTTGGCGACTAGGCTGAGGTGGTCGTCGGCGATCCGCCGCTCGTCGCAGGCCGTCCGCCAACGGCAGATTTGACAGTGGGGGACGGGCTCGGGGTAGGTGTCCCTCTTCCCGTCCGCCAGCGCCGCGAGGAAGGCGTTGCGGACCCGGCGGAAGTAGACGGAGAACTCGGCGAGACGGAAGGAGCGCTGCTCGCCGCCGCCGAGGATGACGTGGATGCTCTCGGGCTCAACGCCCTGCACCGCTGCCAGCAGCTCGCTGTAGAAGCAGAGCTGGAGGATGAAGTAGGGCTTGGCGCGGCGGGCGAGCTTGGTGTCAGCGACCTCATAGCCGTAGTCGCCGAGGTCCGAGGGGCGATCGACGCGGAAGAGGAAGTCTGCATGTCCGCGTTGCCCGTCGTGGAAGAAGGTGGCCTGGTAGATGACGTCGGCCCCGTCGCGCATCGCCTCCTCGGTGCGGGCGACCGCGTCGAGCAGGGCGGCGTGGGAGCCGTCGCCGTCGGGAATTTCGACAACCCGACGCCCGGCGGCCTTCAGGGACTCCAGATACCTCTCCTCGTGCGCTTCGCCCTTGCGGGCGAGCAGCTCGGCATCTGCTCCCCGCCGCGGCTCGATCGTCAGCTCGCCCGTTGCCCGCGCCAGGTCGAGCGTCATCAGGTGGTCGCAGGCGAGGAAGTTGTTGAGATCGCTCGCCGATACAGCCAGCATTCCGTCCAGTAGTTGCAGGAGATCAGCTCGTCAAGGCTCTACGAATTTCTCGAGCGCATCCTGGATCGCCGGTCCGGTCCGGCTGAAGCCCAGAACCCGCGCCGCCTGACCAACGAGCGCCTGCTTGTCGAGCGCTCCACTTGCCTCCCTGAGCCTGGCAACCGTCGCCTCCAGTTCCTCAGGGGCGATGTCCTCGATCGAGCGTCGCGTCGCGGGCTCAGCCGGGTCGGGGATCCGCACGGTTTCGAGGTCCTGGCCGGGTCGCCAGAGGAACTCTCCACGCTGTTCCGCCAGACCGGCATCGATCGCACTTCGGACGACGGTCGTGCCGGCGGCCATCACCCGGCCTCCGCGCCTCGAAATGCCGTTCGCGGCCGCCAGTCTCTTGATCGCATACCCGATGGAGACCGGCGCCTCGACCCTGAGCAGCTCCGCGAGGCCGCGGAGGTGAGTCTTGGCGCTGAGCGGATCGTGGAAATCGAAGCCGCTTGCGAAAGCCGAGAGGTCGGCGAGCTCATACCGACTCACCCAGGGCAGTCTGCCGGCGTCGTCACTGGCCTGGATCTCATGCACCGCGACTGCCTCCCGCATGCGCTCCGGGTCGGGAGCCCGCGCCGCGATTTCGACGGTCGGAGCGACGAGCCGCGAGGATGCCAGCGATGCCTCGATCGCTTCGCGCAGGCGATTTGTCTCGTTGCGCCGCTCCCTCACCCAGTCCCAGGACCAGATCCGATGGATGCGCCAGCCGAGCCTCTCGAGGACTTCCTGTCGTAGCCGGTCACGATCTCGTGCGGTTGGGCTGGAGTGGTAGGTGGCGCCATCGCACTCGATGCCCAAGGTGAACTGCCCACGTGCGTTTGGGTCGATGACGCCGAGATCGATGCGGAAGCCACCGACGCCGACCTGCGGCAGCACTTCGTACCCAAGCGCGCGGACCGCGTCGGCAACCGACTCCTCGAACGGCGACTCGTACTCCCCACCCAACGACTCGATCTCGCTTCGCAGCGACTCCGGGCCCTTCTCGGCGAACTCGAGATAGTCCTTCAGCAGGCGTGCCCCGGCGCTGGCCGAGTCGGTCAGGGAGAAATCATGGGCCCGAACCGAGCTGACGACTTCGACCTGTTGCCGGGCTCGCGTCACGGCCACGTTGAGCCTTCGGGGGCCGGCGTCGCTGGTCAGTGGGCCGAAAGCCATGGTGAACTTCCCGTGCTCGTCGCGCGCGTAGCCGACGCTGAACACGATGATGTCGCGTTCGTCCCCTTGCACCGCCTCCAAGTTCTTGACGAACACTCCGTCAAGCCGGTTATCGGTGAAGAACTCCTCCAGGTCGGGGTTTGCCGCCCTGGCTTTCTCGAGCTCATCCAGGACCGCTTCGGTTTGCGCAACGCTGAAGGTGACCACGCCGATCGAGCGATGACCGTCGTCGCGAAGGTGCGAGATGACCCGCTCTGCCACGACCTTCGCCTCGATGCGATTGGTTCTGGATCGGCCGCGGTCGTATATCCCGTTCTCAACATGGTGAAAGTGCACACCGAGTTGCGTCGAGTCGAGCACCGGGGCTGGAAAGGTGACCAGTCGGTTCGAATAGAAATGGTGATTGGAGTAGGCGATCAGGTGCTCGTGCTGGCTCCGGTAATGCCAGCGAAGGGTCTCGGATGGCAGCAGCGCTTCGCAGGAGTCGAGGATGCTCTCCATCACCTCTTCGGTCAGCTCATCCTCGTCGGAGCCCTCCTCGTCGACCATCCCCTGCTGGAAGAAAGAGGTCGGGGGGAGCTGCTTGCTGTCACCGGCGACGATCAGTTGGTCACCGCGATAGATGCAATTGACCGCATCCCACGGCGTGACCTGCGATGCCTCGTCGAAGATCACCAGGTCGAAATGGTGGTCTGGCGAGAGGTAGTGACTGACGCTGAGAGGACTCATCATCATGCACGGCTTGAGAGTCGGAAGCAGCTCCTCCAACTGCATGAGAAGCTTGCGAACCGGCATGTGGCGGCGTTTCTTGTTCGCCTCGCGTTTCAGCGTCCAGACTTCCGAGCCCGGCACCGACACGGGTGCGGTTCGGCGGCTGTTCGTCTCTTTGATGATCCGGTCCGCTGACGCTTCGAGGATCGATCGATCCACGTCTTTGAAGTCCTCGATCAGATCCTCGTGAGAGCGTCCGCGGAAGTCCTTCAACTCGGGATGCGCCTCGAATAGCTGATCGAGGCGGTTGTTCCAGTAGGCGCGATGGAACGCGTCGATCACTCCGGTTGCGGGAATCTGCTGGAGCACGAAGTCGTCGAGGACAGACCCCCATCCGCGCTGGGCGATCTCGGCCCGGGCGGCGGCGAAATCGGTCCACTCGTACAGGTCGTCGACCCTCCGGGTGAGGGTGCCGACGAAATCGTTCGTCTGCTCAAACGGTCGGACGCCCAGGTCTTCTCGAAGCTCGCCTTCCCTGGGGGCGCTGAAGAGTCCGGCGAACTCGTCGCGGGAAATCGCCCACTCCGCGTTGGCGGTCGCCAGGGCTCGCACGTCCGGTGCGGACCTCTCAATCAGCATCTTGCCGAGTTGGGGTGGGACCTCGCCGGGCAGGTGTCCGAAGAGCTGTTCGAGCCACTCTCCCGCAGCCCGAAGCCTTTGCCAGTCCGTGTCTCGACCGCGATAGTCGTCGCCGATACCGTTTCTCCAAGCGCCGTCGTTGGAGTTCACCGTGTCCTGGGCCCTCGAGAGGGTTGACACGCGTTCCGCATCCACCTGGACATCGGCAAGGCTTTGAGTGGGGACTGCCCGGCCTAGCGCCAGTGCGCTCAGTTCCTGGTCGAGGCGCCCGATCGGCCCCTGCAGGGAATCGAGTCTGAGCCCCAGCTCTGCCAGGGCCGCGGTGTCGCTGGGCGTTTGTTTGGCAACCGCGGAAAGGGCGTCCAGATTCGCGAGGCCCTCGCGCATCTCGTTCAGGGCGCTCTGGATCACAGAAACGCTCTGCCCGATGTCCAGATCTGGCTGCGAGCCCACGCAAACGCGTTCCGCGAGCACCGTCAGGTCGGCGTTGGGGGCGGTGAGGCTCATGGCGCGCTCGGCCGTGTCGCAAGCACCGCCGAGCGCCGCGGTATCCGTTTCATGGCCTCGATCCAGGAGGCCGAACGCCTGGGCCCGCTCGGCAGAGTGGGCATCGATGCTCGCCCGCAGAACGCAGACCTCGCGAATGCGGCGCAGGTCGTCGAGCGCCGACTCGGGCGCTCGGCTGTTGACCCTCATCCCCTTCAGAACCTTCATGTCGGAGCGATATTGGCCGCCGAGCTTGGCGAGGAGGCGACCCTCGCTCGCCTCAAAACGACCGATCATTCCGTCGATATCCAGATCGAGCACCTGCTCCGCATAGTCGGCGCGAAGTGAGGTGAGCTTCGCGTGGTATTCCTCGAATTCGCCCTGACACCGCTTCAGCACTTCCCGCGCCTTGTTCAAGGCGGTCGGGATAAGCCATCGCGGATCGGGTCGGTCCTCTGATTCGAAGGCGAGCTCGCCTAGCTCCCTGAGATTGTCGAAGCTGGTCAGGGTGGGTTGATTCCACGGCTGCCCGAGGCGGCCGGCCAGCCACTTCCCGTGCTCTTCCAGCGTGGTGCAAAGCTCACCCGCTCTGGCCAGGAACTGCCTTAGGTTCGGTAGGCGCTCGACGAGCTGCTCATCCCATGAATCATTTCGCCCGATGGCGACGTCGAGGTCCTCGATCGCTCTCTGCAGCTTTGTTTCCGCGTTACCGTCGCAGTCATCCACCCTACGGAAGGGGTATGACTCCTTGAAGGATCTCTCAGCGCTCTCGAGATTCTGATGCGCTTGCTCGGCCGCCACCACCGCGCTCCCCAGCGTCTTCGCCCGCTCTCTGTCTAACCACGTTGCCGACAAGTCCGGCATATCCGTCAGCAGCTCGCCGAGGTCCTTCAGCCTCGACGCCTCCAGTGGTGATTCCGGGGCCTGCAAGCCGGTGCGGTCCGCGAATTCTCTGCTCGTTGACTTCAACGAGCCCGTTTTCTCCTCGAGATCGGCGAGCGCCGCTTTCACTCGTATGCGCTCCTCGTCGCTGAAAACCAAGCCTTCGAATTCTCGCCACAGATAGTCATCTGCGGTTACCGCGTCCCAATGCCTCGTCGCGGCGCGGAAGAGCTCGGACAAGCGCTCTAGGTCTTCTCTGCTGTGGGTCCCGTCGGCTTGCTCGGGGCCGGTGGCCTGCCGCGGCGTCGGCGCGGCGTGAAGAGCCGCAAGCTTGGCGTACACCTCGTGCGGAGAGTGTCCGAGCAGCAGCGGGCTCTCCGCGTGCAATATCTCCACTGCGGCATTGAGTCGCGAGCGCAGTTCGACCAAACGAGCAAAGTCACCCTCTGCCACGGTCTCTCGCGGATGCACCATTTCCGTCAGGCTCTCGTAGAGAGACTGCACCACCTCTTTACGCGCGGCGCGGTGCCCGTGAAGCGTCAGGCACAGCTCGTCCAGACCCTTTTTGGAGAGTCGCTCGTACACCACGTCGAGGGCGGCGATCTTCTCGCTGATGAATAGGACTCTCTTGCCGTCTCCCAGCGCCTCGGCGATTATGTTGGCGATGGTCTGGCTCTTGCCGGTCCCCGGCGGGCCCTGCATCACGAAGGAACACCCGCGCTTGGCGGCCTCTATGCACTTGCGTTGTGAGGAATCAGCGTCGAGGACGGAGAAGGATTCCCTTGGGTCTCGGGCGGAGTCGAGCTCCTTCTCCGACGGCACCGAGTTGAAGCTGCCATAGAGCTCAGGATCCGGCTTCGACTCCGCCAATGCCCGGATCATCGGATGGTCCATGATCCGCGTTTCGTTCCTCAAGAGGTCGCGGTACATGACCAGCTTCTGGAAGGAGAACATGCCGAGGACGGCCTTCTCATCCACTATCCAATCCGTACCGTCGATCGCACTGCGGATCTCGTCGAGCTCCTGCTCAACAGGTTGGTCTTCCCAAACCCAATCCCCGGGCAGCGCCAAGCCCGCATCTTTTTCGAGTTTGACCGTCAGGGCCGGGTTGATGACGATCTCGCTGTCGGTAGCGATGAAAAGCTGGTACGGAACTCGCGCCGACTTACGCTGGAGCTCGACTGGAACCAGGATCAACGGGGAACGGACCTCCTCTTCACGAACGGGATCGGTCCAGTTCAAAAATCCAATCGCCAGGTGAAGGATCCGGATTGCCTTATCGTCGAATTCCGCGTTGGACCGACGGGCGAGGTTGGCGAGTATCTTCTTCAGTCTCTCCGGATCCTCGGTGGTCGTGACGAGATCCGTCGGTGCCGGCTGGTCGTCCCGGTCATCGACCGCCTCGGCGGAATTTGACTCCTTGGGCTCGGGCGGAATAAAGAAGTCAAACGGCTCGGTGCGTTCGGGGTCAACCAGCAGCTCGTGAATCGTCGGGGAGATCAGCTCTAACGTCGAGCTCTTCGTCGGCCGGTAGTTGATAAGCCGATTGCGAAACGACAGATCAATCAGGCGCCGCCGCCAGTCATCGATGCGCTTCGCAATCACTGGCGCTACGTCCTGCCCGCCTTTGATCCTCGCGTTCACTGCCGCATCAACTCACACGCCATGTGCCTACCGTCTTGCCTTCCACCCGCGGAGTGCGTTCAGATCGCGATCTTGATCGTCTCGATCACGAACCAGGTGAGGACCATATCGTCCGGAGGCCGGAGCGGCGAAACGCCCCGTGGGCCAGAAATGGGCCAGTCAAGACCTGAAATAGCCGGGTTCAGCCGGAGACAACCGGATCCAGGAGCAGCCCTTGAGGATCGCCGCAAACCGCTCTGTAGAGCCGGATTCGGCCCTATAGGCGGAGGGGGTGGGATTCGAACCCACGAGACGCCTTACGACGCCTAACGGCTTTCAAGGCCGCCGCATTCAACCGCTCTGCCACCCCTCCGGGGGTACTCAGACGACATGTCGATGCTAACTGCAAATGTATGGACGGAAAGGCATGGAGTAAAAAGACGTGGCGGTGATTGGATAAGGACTATGCGCCGGCTGCTCATCCTCGCTTCGACGATGGTCTTCTTCGACGTCGCCTTCTACGCGGCGATCGCACCGCTGCTGCCCGACTACGTCGCCGAGTTCGGGTTGAGCAAGGCCCAGGCCGGGATCCTCGCCGCCGCCTACGCCTGCGGGACGCTGCTTGCATCCCTGCCCGCGGGGCTGGTGGCGACCTGGGCCGGCCCGCGCCGCACCGTAATCGGCGGTCTACTACTGCTGGGCTTCTCGAGCCTCGTCTTCGGACTCGCGAACGAGATCGTCCTGCTCGACGCGGCCCGCTTCGCTCAGGGGGTGTCGGGGGCGCTGATCTGGTCGGGGGCGCTGACCTGGTTGATCACCACCGCTCCACCCGAGCGCCGCGGTTCGGTGATCGGAACCGCCCTTGGCACCGCGGTGGCTGGTGCTCTGGTCGGGCCGATCCTCGGCGCCGTCGCCGCCGAAGTCGGAACCGGTCCGGTCTTCGGCGCGGTGCTGGGCATCGCCGCGCTGCTCGCGCTGTTCGCCTCGCGACTGCCGGAAGCCGGTCAGCCGGAGCGCCAGCCGCTGCGCGAGGTCGGGGGCACGATCCTCACCCGGCCGATCCTCACCGCAACCGCCTTCGTCGCCGTCCCCTCGCTGATGTTCGGCGCCGTCGAGGTACTGGTGCCGTTGCGCATAAACGAACTGGGCGGGGGGCACGTGGCGATCGCCGGTGGCTTCATCGCCGGTGCCGCCCTCGAGGCCGCTCTGGCACCGATCGCCGGTCGCTACTCCGACCGGATCGGTCGCCGCATCCCGTTCGTCACCGGCATCGGCATCTGCGCCTGCGCGATGCTGGGCATCGCCGCGGCACAGGCTCTTGGCCCCGTGCTCGCGGCGCTGATCCTCGGCGCGCTGGGCGCCGGGATCTGCTTCGCGCCGGCGCTGACCACGCTCTCGGAGACCGCCGACCTGGGCGGGCTCCATCAGGGGTTCGCCGCGGGCCTGTCGAACATGGCCTGGGCCGCCGGCCAGGCGGTCGGGGCACTCGCGGGCGGCGCCGCGGCCGGCGCCATGGGTTACGTGGTACCCAGCCTGGCCATCGCCGCGTTGCTCCTCTTCACCTCCGCCTACGCCTATCGCTCGCTGGCGCCGCCGCTGGTCCAGCCGGCGGAGGGCTAGCAGCCTCTGGGCAGCTAGCGTACGCGTCGTGGGGGAGACCTGGCGCAATTGGACGGGGGACCAGCGATGCTCGCCGACGGAGATCGTGCGGCCGCGCGATCTCGACCAGCTGGCGGCGGCGATCGCCGCCGCCGCTGAGGCGGGCCGCAAGGTGAGCGTCGCCGGCAGCGGCCATTCCTTCACCGAAGCGGCGCTGACCGATGGCACGATGATCGACATCGGGGCGCTGAGCGGCACGATCGACGCCGATCCCAGCTCGGGTCTGGTCAAGGTGGGCGCCGGCACGGTGCTTGCCGATCTCAACGACGAGCTGCACGGGCACGGGCTGGCGATGGAGAACCTCGGCGACATCGATCGCCAGACCATCGCCGGAGCGATCGCCACCGGCACCCACGGCACCGGCGCCAAGCTGCGCAACATCTCCGCCCAGGTCGAGGCGGTGGAGCTGATCGACGGCGGCGGAAAGGTGCGGGAGCTGGGCGGCGAGGAGGCCGACCTGCTGCGCGCGGCGCGGGTCGGCGTCGGTGCCCTCGGCGCGGTCTCGGCGGTGACGCTGCGCTGCGTCCCGGCGTTCACCCTGCTTCGCGTCGATACGCCCGAGCCGCGCGAGGACGTGCTCGACAGCTTCGACGAGCGCGCCGAGGCCAATGACCACTTCGAGCTCTTCACCTTTCCCTACGCCGACTCGGCTCTGGTGCTGGAGCGCAACCGGGTCGAGGGTCCGCCCCGTCCGCGTGGCCGGCTCGCCGCCTACCTCAACGACATCGTGCTCGAGAACTGGGCGCTAGAGGCCCTTTCGGCCGGCGGCCGAGCGATGCCCCGAGCGATACCGGCGCTGTCCCGTCTGGCGGCCGCGCTCGCGTCGGGCGGCAAGACGATCGACCGCAGTGACCGGGTCTTCGCCAGCGAGCGGCGGGGCCGTTTCACCGAGATGGAGTACGGCGTCCCACGCGAGCATGGACCCGAGGCCGCCCGGCGGGTGATCGAGTGGGTGCGCACGAATCGCTACCCGGTCTTCTTTCCGATCGAGATGCGGGTTGCCGCCGACGACGACGCCCTGCTCAGTCCCTCGCACGGGCAGGACACCGCCTACATCGCCGTTCATCAATACGGGGGGATGGAGTGGCGGCCGTACTTCGAAGCGGTTGAGGGGATCATGCGCGACTATGGCGGCCGCCCTCACTGGGGCAAGCGCCATTTTCAAACGGCCGCGACGCTCGCGCCGCTCTATCCGCGGTGGCAGACGTTTCAGGCCGCGCGCGACGAGCTCGACCCCGGCCGCCTATTCGCCAACGAGTACGCGCAACGCGTACTCGGACCGTGAACTGGTCCTAGGGGAGGCTGTAGCAGCCGCCGTTCTCGCTCACCAGGCCGGCCTGCTCCAAGACCCTCAGGTGGTAGTTGACGTTCCCGAGCGGCGGGGTATCGGGCAGCTCGGCTCGTATCTGGGCCGGCGTCAGTTCGCGCCTCTCACGAGAGAGGACCGCGAGGATCGCAAGTCGCTGCGAGTGGCTTCGCCCCCGACGCTCGCGCTCCGCCTCTTCCCCCTCCTCGTGCATGCGTGTCAGCAAATTGAGTGTTCGGCCCGTCACGAGCATAGTACGTCATTGGCTCTATTTTGGAACGAATCGTTCTTTGGCGAAAAGACAATGTGCCGGTACGCACACCGTTTCTATTTAGGTTCTCCCTGAGGGGAAAAATGCGTTATTGGCTCTGGACGTTATCGGCTGCGCTCCCGATGATCGGAGGGTGGAGACAAAGGTCGCGGTCGGCCGCAACATCAAGGCGCAGCGCAAACGGCGAAACTGGACGCAGGAAGAGCTCGCACACCGCGCTGGGATGCATCCAGTCGAGGTGGGCAGGGCGGAGCGGGGCATCCGCGACATGCGCGTCTCCACGGTCGTCAGGCTGGCGCGCGGCTTGGAGGTGGCGCCTGCGGAGCTGCTGCGCAACGTGTAGATCGGATCGGCGAGAGGTTCAGAGGAACGTCCGACCCTCGCCGCGGTACGTCGGGACGGCGTCGATGATCTCGCCACCCTCAATCAAATGGAGCCGATCGAAGCGCTCGCAGAGCTCGCCAGCCTTGGCGTGCCGCATGTAGACGCGGTCGCCGATCTCCAGCCGCGAGGCGGGCGAGCCGAGCAGCGGCGTTTGCACCTCACCGGCGCCCTCCTCCGTATCGAGGCGCAGGCCGTCCGGCAGCCAGGGGGCCGGCAGCCGCGCCGGATCGCCGCTGCCCGAGGCGAGGTAGCCGCCGCCGAGCGCGGTCGCCACACCGGACGCCGGCTTGCGCACGACGGGCAGCGCGAATCCCGCCGCCGGTGTGAGGGTGAAGCGGCTGTAGTGATCGAAGAGAGCGGGGGCGTAGAAGCCGGAGCCCGCGGTCACCTCGGTGACGGCGTCCTCGGCGGCGGTCAGCTCAAGGCTGCCGCTGCCGCCACCGTTGACGATCGGCAGTTCGGTGAACTCGCGGATCGCGGCGACGATCGCGCCGCGGCGCTCCGCCAGCTCGGCGGCCGAGCGACGTTGCATGAAGCGGATCGCGCCGCCGCGTGCACGCCGTCCGGGCGGCTGGTCGCCGACCCCGGCGATCTGGCCCTCATAGGCCATCACCGCGGCGAGCCGCAGCTGCGGTCGGCCGTCGATCTCGCGCGCCAGGGCGACCGCCTGCTCAACCGTGTGCACAGGGGAGCGCTTCGGGCCCACCTTGACCCTGCCGGCAAGCGCCCACCAACTCGCATCTACGTCGATGCAGACCCGGACCGGCGCGGCGCCGGCGCCCAACACCGACTCGATCAGCTCGAGGTGGCGGACGCAGTCGACCATCACGATCGGCGCCCCCTCGGGGTTCGCGACCGAGCGCAAGGCCAGCTCACCAAGCGCCTCCGTGTCGGCCGTCGGGTAGGCGAGCAGCAGGTTCTCGACCCCCTGCTCGGCTAGCCACAGCGTCTCCGGCAGAGTGAAGGTCATCGTTCCCTCGAAGCCGGCATCGCTGCGCAGGATTCGCTCCAGCAGCACCCGGCAACGCAGCGACTTGCTCGCCACCCTGATCGGCTTGCCGCCCGCCCGCCCCAGCATCGCCGCCGCGTTCGCGTCCATCGCGTCGAGGTCGACGAAGGCAAAAGGCGCCTCCACTTCGGCGAAGATCGCTTCGAGCTCCTCGTATGAGCGTGGGGAGGGCGAAGGCACGTTCCGAGACTAGCCGCGGGTAAGGACCCTGCAGCGGAGAGGGAGGGATTCGAACCCTCGAGAGAGCTTGCGCCCCCTACTCGCTTAGCAGGCGAGTGCCTTCAGCCACTCGGCCACCTCTCCGGGCCCGAAAACCATAGCGCCGCTCCAGACCTGTGGCGTGGTCGCTCAGCTGCGTGAGCGGATGAAGACGCGGGCGCCGCGCGAGGGGATCATCGTCACGTTGCGGTGCACGGCGTGCTCGGGCTCGGGGTCGTCGGCTTCGAGGTCGAGCCGGCGGGCCATCGTCTCCAGCACGACCCGCTGCTCCGCCATCGCCAGGGCCGCGCCGAGGCAGCGGCGGATGCCGCCGCCGAAGGGAATCCACCCGTAGGTCCCCGGTTTGCGGCCGAGGGGTCTACAGCAGCCACGATTGCATGATCGCCGGCGGTTCGGGCAGGCCGCTCGCCTCGCCGGGCTCGATCGGTCCGGCGGGTGAGGGCGGCGCCTCACCGACGAGGCCGTTCGGGGCCGTGGGCCCCGGCTGAGTTGCTTGGTCGACCAGTTGCGTCACTCCATCAATGTTACACAGATTGATGTCACATTAAACAGCCTCTACAGTCATGTGACCTATGTACGGCAGGCGGACCAAGATCATCGCAACGGTCGGTCCCGCGAGCTGGGACGACGGCGTCCTCCTGCAGTTGGTCGAGGCCGGCGCGGACGTCTTTCGCCTCAATTTCTCCCATGCCGACCGAGAGCGGCACGCGCAGACGATCGAGTCGATCCGCGCGGCGGCGGAGCGGGCGGGACGCGAGGTCGCGGTGCTCGGCGACCTGCCCGGGCCGAAGCTGCGGATCGGCGAGCTGCGCGACGACGTCGCCGAGCTGGAGACGGGCATGCACGTCAAGCTGACTTCGCAGCAGGTCGAGGGGGACGCGGAGACGATCCCGGTCGACTGGGCAGGGGTCACCGCGTTGCGCGAGGACGAGCTCGTCTACCTGGCTGACGGGTCGATCCGCCTGCGCGTCGGCGAGGCGAGCGAGGGCGGGGTGGACGCCGAGGTGGAGGTCGGCGGCACGCTCTCCTCACACAAGGGGATGAACATCCCCGGCGTAACGGCGCGCGCCGCCACCGACGGCGACCTCGGTTGGGTCGAGTTCGCGGTCGAGCGAGGGATCGACCTGCTGGCGATGTCATTCGTCTCCTCGGCGGCGGACCTCGAGCCGGTCGCCGAGCGGCTGCGAGCGCTCGGCTCCGACATTCCGTTGATCGCCAAGATCGAGAAGCAGCAGGCGGCCGAGAACGCCGAGGAGATCGTCCGCGCGGCGAGCGGCGGAATCATGGTGGCGCGCGGCGACCTCGGCATAGAGCTGCCGCTGGCGCAGGTCCCGGTGGTGCAGAAGCGCCTGATCCGCACCGCCGGCCAGCGCTCCAAGCCGGCGATCACCGCGACCCAGATGCTGGCCTCGATGGTGACCGAGCGCCGCCCGACCAGGGCCGAGGTGACCGATGTCGCCAACGCGATCTTCGACGGCACCGATGCGGTGATGCTCTCCGAGGAGACCGCGGTCGGCCGCCACCCGGTCGAGGCGGTGCGGGTGATGGACCAGATCGCCCGCGCGACTGAGCCCGACCTGCCCTATGGCGAGTGGCTTTTCACCCGCACCGATCAGACGACCCAGGATGTCGCCGACTCGGTCGCGCAGGGCGCCGTCGGCGCCGTCTACCGCCTCAATCTGGCGGCGCTGGTCGTGCCGACGACGAGCGGCCGCAGCGCCCGCCTCGTCTCCGCCCACCGGCCCAACGTGCCGGTGCTGGCGATCTCGCCAAGGACCGAGACGGTGCGCCGCCTCAACTTGCTCTTCGGCGTCACCGCGATCCACAGCGAGCACGAGACGGAGGTGCGCAGCCTGCTCGACGACTGCGCCTCGCTGGCGGTCCGTCACGGCATCGCACAGTCGGGAGACCTGGTCGCGATCGTCGCCGGCATGCCAGACCAGGAGTTGGGCACCAATCTTTTTGAGGTACATCGGGTCCCCTGACCGGTAGGCTGGCGCGCCTATGACCGACTTCGAGGCGATAGCGCAGGGGATGACGCAGGCGGTGCCCTTCGCCGGGCACCTCGGTCTGGAGATAACCAGCGTCGCCGAGGGCGAGGCGACCGTGCGCCTGCCCGAGCGCATCGAGCTGACCAACCACGTCGGCTCCCAGCACGCCGGCGCGCTCTTCACGGTGGCCGAGACGGCGTCGGGCGCGGCCTTCGTCGGCGCCTTTGCCGAGCGGCTGGGCGAGGTGACGCCGCTCGCCCGCAGCGCCGAGATCTCCTACGAGAAGATCGCCAAGGGGCCGATCGGGGCGAGCGCGAAGCTCGGTGTGCCGGCGGCGGATGCGCTGGCCACCCTCGATGCCGAGGGGAAGGTCGAGTTTCCCTGCGAGATCGAGCTCGTCGACGGCTCTGGCACGCGCGTTGCCACCGCGACCGTGCACTGGCACGTGCGGCTGAACAAGCCGGCGCCCACTGCGGCATGAGCCTCGTTCCCCTGGAGCGCGACGAGGCGGGCCTGGCGGTCGCCAGCTTCGACAACCCGCCGCTCAACCTCTTCAACCGGCAGCTGCTCGAAGACCTGCAGGAAGCGATCACAGCAGTCGAGGCCGACCCGGCACGGGCGCTGCTCTTTCGCGCCGAGGGTCGCGCTGTTTCCGGCGGGGTCGACGTGCACGAGTTCGACGGCCTCACGCCGCAGCGGGCGAGTGAGCTCTGGGATGAGCTGATCGGCATGGTCGAGCGCGTCGAAGCGCTGCCGCTGCCGGTGGTCTTCGCCGCCCACGCTCTCACCCTCACCGCGGCGTTCGAGCTCGCCCTGGGCTGCGATCTGATCCTCGCCGCTCGCTCGGCCCAGTTCGGCCTGGTCGAGAAGGTCGTCGGCCTGACCCCGTCGATGGGCGGCACCCAACGCCTCGCCGAGCGCGCCGGCAGCGGCCGCGCCCGCCACTTCGTGATGAGCGGCGAGCTCTTCGGCGCCGAGGAGATGGAGCGCTGGGGCGTCGTCAACCTCGTCTTCGACGACGACGGCTTCGACCAGCGCGCCCGCGCCCGCGCCGCCGACCTGGCCGCCGGCCCGACCAAGGCCCACGCGATGACCAAGCACATCCTGCGCCGCTTCCGCGTGGGCGGCATCCCGGCGGCCGACCAGGCCGTTCGCGAAGACGCCGGCGACCTCTTCGCCACCGAAGACCTCCAGCGCGCCGTCAAGACCTTCCTGAGCGAGGGCCCCGGCCACGCCGAGTTTCAAGGCCGCTGAAGCCGGGCACAGGTCCAAGTCGCTCCCATAGAATGCCCTCAAGAGGCAGTCCAGCCTCAAATCCGCGCCCGTAGCTCAGTTGGATAGAGCGTCGGTCTACGAAACCGAAGGTCACAGGTTCGAATCCTGTCGGGCGCGTTTCCGCACCTCTCCGGTCTACGCCAGTTTTCGGCTCTAGCAAGCGGAAACCGCGGGAAACCGATGTTCCCCTTGAATCTCTTGATTCCGTTGCCTTCCGTTCGATTCCACGGTTCGCCAGTGGCTCGTGGCTACATCTTGGCTACATTTTCGGCCGGTTCCGCAGGAGATTCGTCTGCCTAGCTTGTCCGGCTACGAACGTTGCTGCGGACAAGGCTGGGCACGAGCCGTCCGCAGCCCCTCCTAGCGGAGAATCGACAGCCGGTCCCCTCCGCGCATCTGACCACGCCCACTCACGATGGAGCGACCGTGGTCAGATGCACTCCGGGGACGAAGCAAGAGAAGTGCGGGGCTGCGGACGGCGAGAGGCGCTGCGGGTCATAAAAGACGGGACCGGATTGGGACTCCCAAGAGATTGAAAGCAATTGAACAAGGTGAGTCAGATAGGGCGGCGGTGTTGGATCGGAAACGAAGGGTGTTCTTGACAGGGACGTAGAGGGCCCGTAAATTCGATATTCGAGGAGAAGGGACTCCTCGCAGGAAGAGAAGTTCAGCCTGAATCAGCAGCAGAGAGCGATTCAGAGCCAGGGAGAGAGCAGAGCGTCTGCGTCGAAGCGTCCGTACACGTCGGCTCCGCGCTGCCTTGGCTCGCATCCTCCACGGGTAGGGGTCGCCGCGATCTGGGACTGTTGGACCTGGCTAGACGCTATTTCTCTTTCGGCTTTTGTTTTCGCCAAGGCCCTCTCTCCCGAAGGGGGCCTTGGCGAAAACTTGCTGAAAGAAAAGAGCGGATAGCCAGGTCGTCGCAGAGCGCATTTCCTGAGCCTGTGGAGGTTCCCGCCAAACAACAATCTGTGAGCCGTCGACGTGCTTCGCTTCGAGGCCGTCCGCCTTGCATTTACGCCCTTCCGGGATGCCGAGATTTCCAGTTTGACCCACGCCGCGCTCGCGTCAACCCCGGCATACCGGGGTCCCTTCGGGCCTCGCCGAAGCGGCAAGGTGACACGCGCGCTAGGCGCGGGTCGGTTGGCGGTCGCAAATTCGCATCCCGGAAGGAACGAAATGAAAGTCCAACAGCGAGGCTGGAAGTCGACCGCGACCTCGGCGGACCCACGAACCGCCGCACGCCACGGCTACGATTCCGATGTCATGGCTATAGCCGATGAGACCCTGATCGCCGAGGCGGGCCGTCGCCTCGCCGCTGCCGCCCCCGACGCCAAGGTGATCCTCTTCGGTTCCCGCGCCCGGGGCGAGGCTCGCTCCGACAGCGATCTGGATCTGCTCGTCATAGAGCCCGAGGTGAAAAGTCGCCGAGCGGAGTTCGTGCGTCTTCGCGAAGCCCTCGGTGATCTTGGCGTTCCGATTGACCTCATAGTCCTCAGCGCCGAGTACGCAGATAAGAGGGCTCGGGTTCGCGGAACCATGGTCAACGAGGCATTGCACGGAGGTCGTGTCCTTGTCGGAGCGTGAACCGAAAGCTGAAGCAGTAGTTCTCGCTCACAAGGCAGAGGACGACGCAAAGGCGATGCAATGGCTCGCCTCAGAGTCGGAGATCAGCGATGAGATAGTCGGCTTCCACGCTCAGCAGGCCGTCGAGAAGTGGCTCAAGGCCGTGCTCGGCTCTCGGGGAATCCAGTTCGAGTACACCCACGACCTGCACCGTCTGATCGCAGAGGTGAATGCGGCTGTGGGGGAGTTTCCCTTCGATATCGCTGAGGTGATTGCGCTCACCGAGCACGCGGTGCCTTTGCGCTACGACGAACTTCTCGACACCGAGCCCTTGGACCGCGAGGCCACCGTCGCCCTGGTGGACGAAGTCAGCGAGTGGGCCCAAGCCGAGCTTCATCCCCCGGACGACGATCCCGAGACTGACCAGCAGACCAATCAGTAGCGACAGCGCCCGGGCGGCCCACTCCCGCCGCGATCCCGCGCACCGTCGCTCAGGCGGGGTTTCCCTCTCCCCGCTCGATGAGCGACAGCAGCTTGAGTGTGACTCCGGTCGCGCCCGACCCGTTTTTCATACTTCTGACCTTGAGGCGGAAGGCGAAGACATACCGCGTTGAGGCGGTCGTTGATCTCCCGGCTCCGCTTTTTCTTGCCTCGGACTTCCTCGGCCTGCTCAAGCCCGCGATGATCGGCGGCGTCGCCGTTCATGTCGTCCTGCCTGACTTCAGTAAGTCCGGCAATGAGACGGTGCTCCATCCACGCGCGCGGGTGGATTGGATCACCTCCTTTGCGAAGAAAGACGCCGAGGACAATCCGAGGTGGCCGTTCGGCGAAGTCTATGGATGGGGAGACGAACGGGAGCTTTCAGCTACGCGGCTTTTGGTGCTTCCAAAAGGCCGCCTCACGCTGTCGGAAGCGCGGAATCTGCACGGCGCAGCGGAAGGCTGGGTCCAATTGCTGGAGACCTGGATCGAGGTAGTCGCTCGTACGGACCTCCGCCGGGAAAGAATCAAAGAGGACAAGTCGGGCCAGTTCGCCTATGTCTGGGGCGACCGAGGCAAAGCCCCTGGGAAACTCCTCAAAGGCGAGCACGTAATCACACTCAACCTCGATGAACTCTTGCTTGCGATTAGCCCATGGCAGTGGGGGAGAATCCTGGCGAAAACGAGCGAGGGTGCGCGGCCGCCGGAGGCTCACGTCTTTTTGCGCGACGCGCGACGCGCCCGAAACGTTGGCCTCTACCGCCGGTCCGTGCTTGATTAGGCAACCGCAGCCGAGCTTGGTCTCGCCAAGCTCCGAGATGACGAACTCGCCGGAGGCAAGGTGCGCCTTGAGGGCTACGTTCGCCGGAAGGCCCAGCAGATCGGCGGTCTGACGGAGTTTCTGTCAAGAATGGGCAGGCCGCTTCCAGAGCGAATCCAGCAAGAGATCGGCGAGCCGAGGAACAAGGCTATCCACGAGGGCCGCGAGCCAGACGAGGAAACGGCCACCAAAGCCCTTGAGAAGGCTGAAGAAGTGCTTGACTTAGCGTTCCCGTGGAAGAAGCTGCTCTAGTCAGCGAGCACGTCCATCGGGTTGCTCCTATGTCAAGCCGCCACCGCGATTTGCGGCGCCAGCGAGCCTCTCTGAGAGTCGATGGTGGTCATGGATCTATCACTTTCAGAATCATTCAAAAGTCGCCAGACCCGGCGTGCAAGGTGGCGCTTCAAGCAGCGCAGCGCTTCTCGGTTTGACTTGCCCTCAGCTCGCTTTCGGGCCAGGAACTCCCGTGCGGGTGGGTGCATTCTGCCTTGGGTCACCGCGATGCGGTGCAGGGCGCAGTTGAGCTGACGGTTGCCGCCTCGGTGCAGGCGCAGCCGGGTGCGGGCGCCCGAGGAGGCGGGAATCGGAGCGACGCCGGCCAGCCGCGCCAGCTTGGCGTCTGAGGAGAAGCGAGCCACCCCGGCGGTCTCGGCGAGGAGCTTGGCTGCGGTGAGCGTCCCGCAGCCCGGGAACTCGAGCAGCTGGGGCGCCTGGGCACGCACCATGGCTGCGATCTCGCGCTCGAGCTCAGAGGCGCGCTTGGTGCGATCGCGGATCGCCCGCACCAGCTCGCGCGAGACCCGCACGCGGGCGCCCTGCTTTGCACGGGAGAGTTTGCGGGTCACCCGGTCAAGCCAGACCATGCGGTCCAGGCAGCCCGCGGGCAGCTCGAAGTCGGGCCAGAGGTCGTGCAGGTGCCAGCGCAGGCGCTGCTGGTCCTCCGAGCGGGCCCTGACGAGATCCTCACGGTGATCGAGCAGGAGCTTCAGCTCCAGCGCCGCCTCGTCGAGATGGGCGGCGGGCAGGGTCTCGGGGCCCTCGCGCAATGCAGCACGGGCGACGGCCAGGGCGTCGATCGGGTCGGACTTGCCCGCGGTGCGCTCGCCTCGGCGGCTTTGGCCCATCAGCTTCGGCGGGACCCGGACCACACGCTCGCCCGAAGCCACCAGGAAGCGCTCGAAGGAGCCCGAGACGTGGCGGCAGTCCTCAAGCGCCCAGACCCGCTCCTCCTCAAGGCGATGGCCCCAGTCGAGCAGCTCGGCGAAGCCCGCCTTGCGCGCGGGGGCAGTCAACTCACCGGCCACTTGCCCAGTTCCCGCAAATACCGCCCCGCAGGTGTGCGTCTGCTTGTGGGTGTCCGTTCCGATCACGATCATGGACTTCGTCCTTTCGATTGGTTGTCGCCACTCGGACGGACCGCCGGCGGACAAACCTCACTTGGGGCAAAGCCAAGCTCCTATCAAGTCACGGCGGCGATCCTCGGGAGGCGGCGAGCGACACAACCCGATGGAGGTCAGACCCTTGGGTCGACAGCCAGCTTAGGAGTCAGCTCGCCGCCTTCCCGAGAACCAACCGCCTCGGTCGGACGTCGCCGTCGACCTTGATCGCCGACATTGACAGTGAGTTCCGGCTTAGCTGAGCAGCAATGCCCGAAGTGCATCCCGGAGGCCGATCGCCCCCATCCGTTCAGGCTGCACATCCGTGATGAGGCTCAACGCGCCGAACATGGCCTCTGCGCCCTTGCCTCTATCCAACGGGATCGGGACCGCGATTCGACCGGCAAGGACGTCCTCCATTACTTCCGCCATGGGCAGCGCGCCCTCCTCGTCCCATTTCGGGTTGATGCCGAGCCGAGCAGCTTCCGCAACGTCTCCGGGGAACTTACCCTTGGCAAAGAGACGAAGGTTCTCGGCGAGAAGTTCAGCCTGTTTCCTGGGCACGGTAAAGACTGACCCCGAAACCTTGAACGCGACGCCCCCTGCGTCGGTCGCTTCAGTCACCGATTTGGCCTCCCGGGGAATTTGGGCGCAATATCCATCGCCTGGTAGCCATTGTCGCGCGCCCAGGAGCGCACAGCGTCATTTGCAGGTCCAGGGGTGAGGTCTGCGATCAGATCAAGTCCGCCGTAGCGCAGACGCACGCCAATGTCGATGCCCGGCAGGTCGAACAGCAGGCTCGCCGTTAGGTCGGGCCAGCGCTGCAGGTCAAACTCCCCGATCAAGAGATAGCCCTCATACGGCTCGCCAAGGATCGCGTTGCGGAGGTCGTCGTGAGCAGGGTCCAGCGCGCCAGACGCTCCATGTGCCAGATAGACGAGGCCGAGACCAGTTTTCAGGACCGTTCGGGTTGCACGACGCCATTGATCTCCGGACCTTCGCCGCTTCGAGATCAAATCGATCAAGACGGTGCTTTCGGGGCGCTCCCTTATATGGCCAGAACCTGAAATCTCTATATGCAACATCTCCTCCCGCGTGAACAAGACGCGACCGTTGCTGAGAGGCAGCTCGTCGAGCGTCTTCCCGTTGCGGTCAGGGATTCGGAAGATGCCTCGGATCAGTTGCACCTCGAATAGGTGGACGAACGCCTCGTCCACCTGGCGACCTAGATATCCGTTGCAGGGTTGGCAGGCAGCGCCCGGCGGCAGGACGATATCCGCGTGCGGTCCTAGTCCGGCCTGGACGACATGCTCAACGCTTGGCGGCTTATCGCGTTCAAGGCAGTAGAGACAACACCCTTCCCTTGATGGTGGCGCAATTGGCAAACTCGAGCGGATCGGCATCACATTCAGGATACGGCCTGCGGCAGCCCTTTCTTGCTATCTGGGTTGAGTTCCAGCCGACCTTGCCGCAAACATGCCGGGTATGACTCTTGGAGTAACTACCCCAATATCCAACGGCAGCGAAGTCCCCATCGAGGCCGTTTGGGCAGGCGTCGCAGTTGTCGTCGTAGCGGCGATCATTGCCGCCGTCGCTGGCTATCTCCGCACTCGACTGATGATGAGGGCCGAGCGCGAGCGGCTCTCCATTCG